>FLOH01001285.1_pt1 | contig 40041 bp, 37 predicted proteins | sample 756751 | NCBI WGS metagenome assembly FLOH01 (sample SAMEA4026879, study PRJEB14308) | marine metagenome | biome: coastal water; material: water | depth 74 m
TTCTCTTGGAATTGTAATAACTCTTCCAAATTTATACAAACTTAAACCTGTAACCCCAACTGCCCCCAAAATTCCAGCATTATCAATAACTTCTGTTTTAACATTTAATTCATCTGCCCTTTGCAATATATCCTGATGAGTTGTAGCACCTAATGGACTTCCAACAATTAATAATGCAACATTTTCATTTTTAGCAACTTCTAACATTTCTTTTTCACATTTCTGTTCAACAAGATTTCTATCAGCTAATATTACTTCTTTACCATAGAGTTCTTCCATTTTTTTAACATCAAAATTAACTAACTTACTAGTATAACATTCTAAGAAAACTTTACTACAAGATTTAACTGCCTCTAAACCCCTTACTGAAATGTCTTTTTCGTCCCCCATCCCAATACCAATTAAATAAAACATAGTATAAATAAAAAATAAAGAGTATAAAAGATTAGCTAAACCAATGTCAGAGACACTGCATCTTTTCTTAACCTATCTACTATTGATTGATAGCTATCCACTTCTGCATAGATATGGCATCTATCTCCTGCATTGAAACAAAAAGGAGAGTTTTCTATAATGCCTAATTCTCTTTCAATACCTCTTAATTCCCTTAAAGCAAAAAAAGGTTTTTTTTCAATTAGACTATTAGTTACAATACAATCAAATAAGTCAGCAACATATTCTAAATTAGGCCTTAAATGTGGAAGACCCTCATCACCAACCTTAAATCCTAATTTTAATGGAAAAGGGATTATCCTGCGTGGCTTAACTGATTTAGGCACATAAGTAAGTGGGTTCGTGCCTTGTTCTTTATCATTATAATCTGTCATTTTACAATAAATATATACAATATATTCTTTTCACTTAGAATTCAATCTTCCTTTTATAAAGCTTACCTTTAAAGAACTATACGACCTTTCCGACCACACTTCTAAGCATATGACCAGTAATTTCAAGGTTATAATTTTTCCTAATTTCTAATCTTTCCTTAACCCCTACAATCAAAGGATAACTTCCCATCTGTCTTCCAAAAGTATGATTCCCATCATGAACTTCCATCCTAACATCCTTCAAAACTGTTCCAAGAGGAATTAAACTTTGTAACATAGGAAAATCAATCTCCTTACGTATTTTATTTCTCCACTTCCAATATTTTGATTTATTTTTTTTAATAAACTTAGTTCCAACATCCCACATAGCTGTCCCAGGTAATGGTGTAACTTGTCTAATGTTAATCCTTCTTAATAATAATTTTTCATCCATCATTTTTTTTAAATATTCATAATTGACTTCTCCAGTTTTCCTACTTTCACCTTTCAAACCAAAAACTAAATTCAAACCAGGCAATAAATAATGCATACCATTCGGTCCCCTCTTTGCACCAAATTTATTAATTATCCTAACTGCTTTCATTGCAATTTCAGGAGAAGTATTCAATGTATTTTGTTTGATCACATCAATATCAAAACTTTCAACACCAAATGCTGCAATGTTCCCTTCAGTGCAGTGTTGAACCAATAATTTAGTTCTAGCTTCATCAACTAAAGAAGGAATAATATTATCTATATGTAGACAATTCAAATTAAGCTTACTCTCTCTCCCAATCGGTTTTAAGAGCTTTTCAATTTCTTTTGTATTTATGCCCTTGTAACTAAAGAAACAAGACTGCTTACCTAATCTAAAATTTCTTTCTCCAGAATCATAAAATGCTTTAATTTCGTTATGGATATCTTTCTGTTCCCTCCATTCAACCTTAGATTTTAACGGCTCTGTACAAAAACTACATTTACCCATAATGCAACCTCTACCAGTTTCAATTTCAATCATCTTTGGCCAAGGAATTTGTTTTGTAATGGCAGCACCATTAACAGCCAATGAAGCTAACTCAGAATAATTTCCAAAAACTTCACCCATCCTACCATCAAATAAATCTCCCGGAATTTTTTCAGCAACTCTTCCACCTTGTAACTGTGTGCCTGTACTTACTACAGGACCATATAATATTTTATTTGCATTAATTCTATCTAAGAAACCTCTTAATTCTTTAATTGTTCCAGGTAAAGCACTTAGATATTTTCCAGGAGTTTGTATTCCAACGACACAATAAAGTGTTTTAGTTTTTTCAATAATATCACTTATACTAACCCTTGTTAAATTATATCTTTTAATATCTGTTTTTTGTCCATCTTTTTTTGGTTCAAAATGATTTCTTAAATCGTCAATAGTGATGTAGTTAACTTTGCCCTTCAAATGTCCAGCTAAATATCTTGGATGAACTCCTAAATATGGTGGTACACCTAGCCCAGCAGGCTCATCAGTATAACAATCCAAGATGGTATCCTCATAAATCATAGTATTTTACTCCACACCAGCATTTAAAAGGGCTTGTAACTTCAATTTACATAGTTAAAATAACTTAATATTTTGGAGGAATTAAAATGGTTCAAGGATATTGTATGAAATGTAAAGAAAAAAGGGACATAAAAGATGCTAAAGCAGATAAAATGGCAAATGGCAGAGATTGTGTTAAGGGAACATGTTCAACATGTAGCACAAAAATGTTCAAAATTGGTAAAATGGATTAATTTTGGGTTTTTTTAACCCAATTTATTTATTTGAAATAATTCTATAAGCATAACTAAACGAAAAACCAGATATGAGTGCAATCACATAAAAGTTATTAAAAAAACTCAAATCATAATAAACTAAGACTAGTGCAGGCAATAGAAAATACATAAAATTTTCAACCAATATGTTTCTTCCCCATTTTAAGCTAGATTCCAATAACCCGAATACAAATACAAATGACGCTAAAATTAAACCAAATCTCCCTATCGCAAATGCTAAACCTATTGCAAAAATAGGATAAGGCGTTCTAAAAATCATTCCTAAAATTAAACCAAATATAAACAAACCAATTAAATAATAATTAATATTCAATACAAACACAGATAATGAAAAGAACCCTATTAATAACATCAAAACCAACTCAGAATTTCTAAAGTAGTCCTCCCCATGAATCATTTCTTCCTTAGTGATTTTCTTAAGCAAATACCCTAAAATTAAACCTAAATAAGCATAGAATATCAGCCAAACTGTATGCACCCCTAAAAATACCATATCTTAAATCAAGGCATTAGGTATAAAAAGGTTTTCAGACAACAAAAACAAATGTGCGGCATAACAGGAGCTATAAACATTAATGACCATAAAGCTATATCTAGCAAGGCACTCCAAAAGATAGAGTACAGAGGCATAGATAATAGCGATTCAATTTCTAAGAAAAACTTCACATTTTCACACTGTTTACATTCTGTAGTTGGAAACAAACCTCAACCACTTGAAAACAAGAATTATATTTTTGCAACAAACTGTGAGATATATAATTGGAAACAGCTTAAAACCAAACACAAGTTAAAATCTCAAAATGATGCAGAGTTATTATTTGACTTGCTTAATAAAGAAAAATTAGAAGAAGTTCTACCTCAATTAGATGGGGTGTTTGCATTTGTGTTACATAACAAAAAAACAAACATAACTACCTTAGCCAGAGATAATCTTGGGGTAAAACCTATATGGTTCCATCATAAAAAATATTTATTGTTTGCTTCAGAAAGGAAAGCAATAGCTACTTAAAAGATAGATCCAGAAGAATTAAACCCAAGAAAAATAATAAAATATAACCACAAAACAAAAAAAATAACTTTCTTAAATCAGGAATTCTTCAAAATAAATCACAAAATAACAAAAATTAAACCATTGTTAGAAAGAGCAATAAAAAAGAGAATCCCTTCAAAAGGCCTAGGATTACTCTTTTCTGGAGGTATAGACTCCACACTGCTTGCACACGTCCTAAAAAAAAACAATATTGAATTTACAGCATACATGACTGTTGCGGAAACAAAATTAAAAGAAATAGAAAATGCAGAAAAAATTGCAAAAAAACTAAAATTCAAACTAAAACTTGTAAAAATTACCCAGTCTCAACTAAAGAAAGAACTTCCAAAAATAATTAACCTAATAGAAACAGCAGACCCAGTTAAAGTTGAAGTTGGGGCAACAATGTACTTTTCACTTAAAGAAGCACAAAAAGATAAAATTAAAGTCATATTTTCTGGAGTGGGTGCAGATGATATTTTCGGAGGATACAAAAGAATGTCCTTAGCACAAGACATTTCATTAGATTCCTTATCAAATCTAAGAAGAATTTACGAACGTGACTTATACCGGGACGATGTTCTTTCAATGGCACACAATATTGAATTGAGACTCCCTTATTTAGACAAAAAACTAGTACAAGCATGCTTAAACATTCCCAATGAAGAAAAAGTGGGAGAAACTCCAAAAACCCTCTTAAGGAAGATTGCAAAGGAATCAAAATTACCTAAGGAGTTTACAGAACTAAAAAGAAATGCTGCACAGTACAGTAGCGGAATAAGCAAACTAACCTCACAAATAACAAAAGATACTTACAAATCAAAATATTTTTCAAAAATATTAAAAAGAAAAAACCTAAAGTTGGGAGCATTACTATCTACAGGAAAAGACAGTGTATATGCATTACACATACAAGACAGGCTAAATTATGATATTTGCTCACTCATAACTATTGACTCTAAAAATAAAGATTCTTATATGTATCACACACCTACAATAAATTTAGCCAAAAAACAAGCTAAAGCGTTAGAATTGCCCATAATAATCCAAACAACAAAAGGTGAAAAGGAAATTGAACTAAAAGATTTGGAAATAGCAATAAAAAAATCTAAAGATAAACATCAAATTCAAGGCATTATAACGGGGGCATTATTTTCAAATTATCAAAGGACAAGAATAGAAGAAATTTGTGACAATCTTAACCTAAAATGTTTCTCACCCTTATGGCATATGGATCAAGAAACCGAAATGAACAATCTCCTAAAAAATAATTTTAAATTTATTATGACTAAGATTGCAGCCGAAGGATTCAAAACAGAGTGGTTAGGACAAATAATAACTAAAGAACATATCAAAAAACTAGTAGATCTTAATAAAAAATTACATATTAATATTGCTGGTGAAGGTGGAGAATTTGAAACATTGGTATTAGATGCACCTTTATTTAAACAAGAATTAATCATAGAAAAACAAAGGATAGAAAAAGATTCAAAACATTCAGCAACACTAGTAATAGAAAATGTATCTCTTAGGGAAAAATGACATTAATAATTGAAGTAAGATGTAGCAATTGTGCAAGAAAGCAAAAAATGGAGATTAGGAATCCAAAAATAACTGCCTTCAATAAACCTGATTTAAAAAACAAAAGAAAAAAATGTGTTTGGTGTGAAAAGTCCTTCAAAATAGATAAAGATTCGGTTGTTTATAAATAAAAACCTTAAATTCTTAAAGGTTCAAGACATCATTATCTGACAGTGACTGATCCTCTAACTACAAATTGGAGCGCCTCCAAACTAAAAACTGCATCTGAATGCATGTATGAGTTTTATATCAAATATGTTAAAAAAGTTAAAGGTGTAATGTCTGTTCCTTTAGCAGCAGGATTGTACATTCATTCTGGGAGTGAAAAATTCAATAATCCTAATAAAAAAAGAACAAATTTCAAATCTGCTCAAACGTATGCTAACTCTAGAGTTGGTTCTTGGAAACGTTGTATTGCCTCTATAGGTAAATATGCTGGACAAGATATCATAGAAAAATTTGACGGTGAAATATGGGCAGCTGCACAAGGAATAGTTGAACCATGTTCAAGACACTTCTTTGAAAACTTTAGTGGAAGAGAGCGTCCAATTAGTTCAGAAAAAAAGTTCAACATACAAATAGGAGACTATAGACTAAATGGTGGAATTGATTACATTGACCCTAAATTAGTATTTGGAGATTTCAAAACAGGATGGGGTGAAAACCCACCTTCAGAAGAAACAATAAGAAATGATTATCAGTTTACAATTTATGCTGCCGCACTTCCAATAATTCTGGCTAACAATCCAGAATTAGCTGAAAAATCCCAATTAAATTCTTCACAAAAAAGAGCATTAATAAAAAACCCCTTAGATCTAATGGAAGAAGTTGAAGGGAGATATTTTCATTTAAAATCTGGAGAATATGTCACTGGAAGAAAAACACCTCATGATTTAGTAGAACTTCTTAACACTATAGAGTCCATAGCAATAAGGGTAGAACAAGAAGATTTTAGTCATTCTAGGGCATGGGGATGCAATAGATGTTTAGTAAACGAGGTATGTTACAAAGATAGAGATAAAAAAGTAATATTAGTTCCAGAAAATTCAGATAGAAAGGGAAACTTATTATTATTCCCTAAGAGAAGAACAATGCAGATACATCAAGTGGTCCCAGATAATTTAGAGTTATTAGCCAACCTAAGAAGAGAAAAGGAAAAACCTAGAACAGATCAACCATTATTATTTTTAGATGATGACACCATGTCTGCTTAAAAATTATTTTATGTATTACTGTTTCTTAGTATATTTTAAACCGGCTTTTTTAATCCGATTATAAATTTTACTATAAGGGCTCTTAAAGTTAATTAGATAACAAATTATAAAAAATATAGGGCCAATTAAAAAGTAAGAAATTTGAACCCATACAGGGGCATGTATGCAGTTACACAAAAATAATCCAGGATATGTGATTGTTACAATGTTATGAATATCAAAAACATGGTATGCGATTGTTTCAGCTGCTATAAGCATCGGCCAGTAAATTGCAAGAAATATTAAAAATTTATGTAAGAATTTTTTATTATTGAATAAGGGTTCATAATATGAGTATATAATCTGTACTATACTTAATCCTACAGCCCAAGAAAAAAGTGGAAACAAATTAAAATTTAAAATAGTTAAAAAATCATAATTGTAGCTGTATACATCTTTTGCTATAATCATCCATAAAATTGAAACCATTGAAGCGATAAGTAAATGATAAAGTAAAGTTCCCCTCCTTGTAAAAAATAAATAAGGAATAACTAAGAAATATGCAGTAATTACAACATAATCCGGTCTAAAGAACCCAAAAAATAAAATGATAAGTACACTAAATATTATATCTGATATAAGGAGCGATTTTCTCCATAAATTGAACCTATTCTCAATTTCTTTTTTAAATGACTTAATGGCTACCATAAGAAAGTTAATTTTCTATTAAGATTATTTAAAGTCATGGGTGTTAATATTCTATAAAATATTTACACAAAAAACTATCTGAAGTTATACCTTAAGGTAAAGCGCCACGACCCGGATTTGAACCGGGACACCCCGAAGAGTCTGGATTAGCAGTCCAGTGCGATACCAGATTACGCGATCGTGGCAATAAAAACAACTTATCAAATCAATTTATAAGTCTTTATTAATTTAGCTCAAAAGCTTCCTTAGCTCTCTTTTCAATGAATTCTGTGATGATCTTTCCAGAATTAACAAATTCATCAAAAAAATTGGGATGTTTTAAAAGTAAATCTGTGTCACCTAGTCCACAATCTTTGTCTATTGTATGTGCTACTTCTAATGCATATATATGATACTTTTGAACAAACCTAATTTCCCAGGCCAATAAACAGCTATTGGAGATATCATTTTCCATTGCAGATCTTAAAATATTAGACCTAACATTTTTATCTTTCAAAGAATTGGGTATTAATAGATTATTTTCTTCAAAGTGACTTAATTCTTGATCTATATTCCCTAAAAATTTTAAATAATTTGGAAGTCCTGTTCGAACTTGTGCCATTGCAGTGTCAAGAACTAAATTCGCAGAAGAGAGTCCAGAAATATTTCCGGCTTGATAAAAATCTTCACCAGATCGTTTAATATTTTCAAAAACATCTTCTAGCATATGTTCTTTAAATTTTTTCAAGCTCCCAAGGGGATTAGAATATCCTGCAATTGCACTAAGAGAGATACAGTCCATTTGATTATTATGATCTAAACTAGCAACACCCAATCTAGATTTAATATATGTGTAAAAATCATCTGAATCACAATCAAAAAATCTCTCTAACCTTGCAGCATCTAAATCTCTTCCCTGATAAGAAATTCCTTTTTCATTTACTTCAAAAAGATCTGTCTCTTTCATAAAAAAAAGTATTAGTTTTTAGATTTAAGCTTTTCCAATTTACAGATTATTTATGGGAAAATATTAGAAATTTAATCTTTATATGTACTATTCTCTAATTAAAATCAACTATGGGTACTACTTCTGAGCCTTCATCAGCTTCAAAGAATTCTTTTTCCATATAACCTAAGGAGTTTGCAACCCATTTGCTCGGTATTCTTTTGATCTTAATATTGAATGCTTTAACTGCATCATTATATCTGCCTCTTTCAGTAGATATCCTATTTTCAGTACCTTCTAATTGCGATTGCATTGCTAGGAAATTTTCAGTTGCTTTTAGATCTGGATAGGCCTCAACCACTATATTTAGCCCACTAATTATTGAGTCCATTTGTCCACCTGCTGCATTAAGTTCTGAAGGATTTAGACCGCTTCCAACAGAAGTTTGAATTTTATTTGCTTGTGTTCTTAATTCTGCAATTTGAGCTTGTGTATCAGCTTCAAAATCTCTTGCACCTTCCACAGTAGCAATTAAGTTAGGAATTAAATCTGCTCTTCTTTGAAATTGATTTTCTACTTGAGCCCATTGGGTGTCTACAGATTCATTTAATGTAATGAGACTATTATAAATTCCAATCCACCAGAAAATAATAACTAGAATAAAAATGCCTATTCCAATCATCCACTTGGTTTGAGTTTTCAATCCCTTTTTTGCCATGATTAATAATCCTTTAAGTTATTTTTAAAGGTTGTTATACTGTCATTTCATCTAGAATATGACTTAGTTTTGAAAGTAAGTCTACTAGCTTCTTTACAGCTTCTTCTTTATCTAAATGCCCATTTCTTTTTATTTCACTTAATGCTGAAATATTTAGATTATATTCTTTTTCTGTTAAATTGAATATGTCTTTTAAGTTATTAGGTATATTTTTCCCTTTTAGAAATAAAAGACCGTTTAACATTGGAAGTAATGTGGGAATTGAAGATTCAATAATTAATTTTAATTCTTTATTAGATTTAACTACTAAATAACTTTGTCTTAAGTTAATCAGTTTTGATCTAAATTCGAACTCAAGTTGTCTTCTTATATGTCTTTTATCAAATTTTAAATTGTTTAAAATATCTTCACCAAACAAAGTTTTATGATTTAGTTTCATATTTAGAAAATCTAAAGGGAAAACATCCATTCCAGCTGTTAATTCTTCTTTAGTTAATAGTAATGGGAACCTTTTTGCTTTTTTGAAATATTCTTGTAAACTTTTCCTTGAACTATTTATAGTGTGTGAATCTATTTGATCTAAAATTATTACTAGTTGTGAATCATCTTTCCCGAACTCTGCAATACATGCTAAATTTCCACCAAATATTTTTTGAATTTCTGTTATCATCTTCATTTAATTACACTCCTTAGGTTTAAAAGCTTCCTCCAAAGCCGCCGCCGCCAAATCCTCCACCAGAGAACCCACCGAAACCACTTGATCCAAATCCGCCTGAACCCCCATTCCATCTGGTTCCTGGCAAGAATAGTGGGATAAACATAAATCTATTTTTTTGCCCTTTTCTACTAAATACGCTTGAAATTATACTTATTAAGAATAACCAATAAATCCATGATGAGAAGAAACTTCTAGTTGGTTGTAAATAACTTGATTGATATTTTGAAAGAACTTCTTCTTCACCGTTTAAAATTCCTTGAACTGCTACCAACATTTCAAAAATGCCCTTTCCAAATTCATCTTCTTTGAAATTAGGTTCTAATATTCTAGTTCCCAAAGTTACCTTAGAAGCATCAGGGATTAAACCCTCCAAACCATAACCTACATCTACACGATATTCCCTTTCATCCATTGCAATAAGAACTAATAAACCATTGTCAACATCTTTTTTACCAATTTCATATTTTTCAAATAATGTTGCTGAATATTCTTCTTTAGACATACCTTCTAATGATTGAACTGTTACAATTGCAATTTCAACAGTTGTTGTTTGTTCTATTTGTTTTGCTAATGCAGTTATCTGTTGTTCATAATCTGAATCTATGATATTTGCTTCATCTGTAACAAAGTCATTTAATACAGGAAAATTAATAGCTAAAGTTGTTGGAATGATTAGTAATAATATTAAAAACGCACTTAATTTCATTGTTTAAACAATTTGGTGAAGATTATTAAGACTTTCCCTGATTCTGTGAATATTGAACATTAAATGATTATTAAACGACTTCCATGTACAAATATTTCATGTAAAAGTAAAGCTTTACACCTTAAGATTAAACGCCGCAGGTAGGATTTGAACCTACATATCCAAAGGAAACTGGTTTTCGAGACCAGCGCGATACCAGATTACGCGACCGCGGCATACGCCTTAAAACCCCTGAAACCTTTATTAAACTACCCATCGAAACATTTATATACCCCATACTATATGCTATAGTATATAGATTAATCCTAAAGAGTGACTTAAAATGGTTCAACCAAGACACGAAGAAAGTTTTATGCCAAAAGGCAAACCATCTAGTCCTCAATGGATTGAAGAATTTTTTGAGTATCAAAGAAATCATCCTGAAGAAGATATTTCAAAAATATTATTCCAAGCTATGAACACAGACAGTTTAACTCAAGTTTTAGCAAGAAGTGGTATCAATCATCTTGTTGACTCAATAGAATCTAGCAAAACACCAACAGGAGTTTTATTTTTTGATCTAATGGGTTTCAAAAAAGTAAATGATACTGAAGGTCACGAAGCAGGAGACCAAATTTTAACATACACAGCAAACAAACTAGCCAATATTTTCCGTACAAGTGCAAAAGGAGATAGAAGGCACTCTCAAACAAACCCACTATCCGAGAACAGGAGTGGCTCAGATAGAAGAAATTATTCTCTTGATGAAGATATAGTTTTCAGAAAACTAACTGAAAGATCTGAAGTCGGAAGATTTGGAGGAGATGAATTTATGGTTTTCCTACCAAGAGTCCAAACTTACAAAGCTTTAGAAAATATTGGTTTTAGAGTTACACATGCAATGAACTTAGATCAAAAATGTCAACCATCTTCAATTGGAGGCGCATTATACTTGGGTGACAACAAAAGCATGACTCAAACAATTAAGGATTCAGATTCCGCAATGTATGCTGCTAAAAGAGACTTAAAATTAGATCAGATGGTAAGAGGTCTTGCAAGATCAGAATCAGGGCTAGGAATTTATAGCTCCAATGGTATTATTGAAACTTTTCTCTCTTCAGATATTAAATCCAATCTTATAGCATAAGACTTGTTCTTATCACAAACCTTAAAAGAGAACTATATGTCCTATAGCATAGCGAGGTAGGACAGTTAGGAGTGTCCGTTGGGCTCATAACCCAGAGGTCGTTGGTTCAAATCCAACCCTCGCTACTTCTCAAAATGGAATTCCCAAAACTAAAAAACAAATTAATCCTGGCCCCTATGGCAGAAGTTACATCTCTTCCATTTAGGTTACTCTGTAAAAAGTATGGTGCTTCCATGACATTCACAGAACAAATCTCGGCATTAGCAGTCACAAGAGATTCTGAAAAAACCATTGAAATGGCATCAACTTCAAAAGAAGACTTTCCCGTAGGCTTACAACTCTTCGGGAGAAATCCAGAAATATTAGTTAATGCTGCAAAGAAGCTACATAAAAATTTTAACACAGTTGATTTAAACTTAGGTTGTCCTTCAAAAAAAATAGTAAAAGAGGGTTATGGTTCAGCATTATTAAAAGAAAAAAACAAAATAAAAGAAATAATTACTTCTTTAGTTAAAAACATTCCAAAACCAATCACTGTAAAAATGCGTTCTGGTTTCAAAAAAGAAGAAGCATTAGAGATTGCAAAAGTAATTGAATCTGCAGGGTGTTCAGCAATCACAATACACGCAAGAACTCAAGAACAAGGTTATTCTGGACATTCTGATTGGAGTTTAATAAAAAAACTAAAAGATAACATCTCAATACCTATAATTGGTAATGGAGATATAACTGATCCGATTTCTGCAGAAAAAATGTTAAAAGAAACTGGTTGTGATTACATTATGATTGGACGTGCTGCAAGAAACAACCCTTGGATTTTCAAACAAATATTGCACTATTTCGAAACAAAGGAGATAATTCAGCAAACACCACAAGAAAAAATAGAGTTATTTCATGAGTATAGCAAACTAGAAACTAATTTTAAACTCCTCAAAATGAGAGCCTTAGACTTCACAAAAGGAATTCCTGATAGCCATAGTTTAAGAAATCAATTGGGCAGAACAAATAATATTCAAGAAATAGAAGCACTATTAAATAAATTAAAATAGAAATATTAAAAAGAAGACATTTAAAAAAGTATAAAATTAAGAATTATGATGAAAGTTTGTGGAATTGATGAAGCTGGAAGAGGACCTGTAATTGGACCATTAGTGATGGCAGGTGTAATGGTTGAAGAAGAAAATGTTCAACAACTAAAAGACTTGGGCTGTAAAGATTCCAAGATGTTATCCAAAAAGAAGAGAGAAGAACTTTTTGACAAAATAAAGGCCATATCCCAATATTTTATACTAGTTGTAGATCCAGAAGAAATTGACGCTGCATTAAACAATCCAGACTTAAATTTAAATAAATTAGAAGGTATAAAAATTGCAGATATAATTAATAATTTAAACCCTGAAAAAGTTATCATTGATGCACCAAGTAATAACATTGAAGCATTTAGGGAATATGTCTTACAATTTATAGATCACAAAGAAGTAGAGATGATTCTAGAACATAAAGCAGATGAAAACTATCCAGTTTGTTCGGCTGCATCAATATTAGCTAAAGTTACAAGGGACAGGGAAATAGAAAGTTTACACGATCAACATGGAGATTGTGGTTCAGGATATCCAAGTGATCCAAAAACAAAAGAATTTCTAAAAGAAAATTGGAATATATGTCCCGAAATATTCAGAAAAACATGGGCAACATATGAAAAAGTTGCAAACACTAAAAAACAGAAAAATCTAACAGACTATTAAGCTGCAACAATATCCATAATATACTCTTGTTTCAATTCTATACAGTTAAGTATCTCATGAAGTGGTCTTGCGTTAACTATGCCTGTAAAATTTCCTTCTTTCTCTCTAAGCGCTAAATTTAAAGATAGACTTGCTAAATCTGATCTAGCCAAAGCATACCAATTTCTCCAAAAGTTAACTGCTTCATGCACAGGTTTAAAATTAAATACTGTAACCTTCTCCCCATCTTGATGTATAGGTTTCCCACCTCGTTCAACGTTTCCCAAGAGATCATAAATATCATCACCCATTTGATATGCAATACCTAAATTATGTCCAAAAGACCTTAAGAGTTCAAGTTCTGATTCAGTAGCATTTCCAGCAATACCACCTACAACTGCAGCAGCTGCAAATAAGTCTCCTGTTTTTTTGCGATGTAATTCAACAACCTCTTCTAAAGTTTCTGGTTTGTGATACATGTCATCATATTGACCAACACATAAACCATTTGCTGCCCTTGCAGATTCAGCCTGAATTTTTGTTTTTATCTCAGCATTTAAGTAAATATTTTTTGAGTTTAGTTCTGGTGCAATAGAAGAAGTTAAATATTGTGCAACTAACACTGTCCTACCTTCTTCATGCATAACGTGAAAACTATCTTCACCATTTCGCATATTTGAGTTATCCATAAAGGGCGCATCATCTAGAATTAATGATGCACCATGAACTAATTCAAGTCCAGCAGCAGCAGGCATAATATGATTTCTAGGCACACCATAAACTTCAGCGGACCTAATAGCAAGTTGTGGCCTCAATAATCCACCTCCTCTTGAAGCAAAAGATCTAACCATCTCACCCATTTCACCATCTATACTAGATAAGGCATTAATTAGATAACTTTTTATTTCAGTCTTAAGATCTACATTATTCATTTACTTGTCAACCCCCAAAGCGACATATAACTTCAAATATATAGATTTAAAAAGTAGTATGTGTCAATATACTGCACAATTAGAGCCTAAAACCACTAATTAGAACAACATTTATAAAAGAAGAAAACTTTTCATACAAAAAGAAGTGACATGTTATGGCCATAATTAAATCTATGAAGCTTAAAGGATTCAAAAGTTTTGCTAAACCGTTAGAATTACAATTTGGAAAAGGTTTCAATTGTATCATCGGCCCAAATGGGTCTGGTAAATCTAACGTAATGGATGCATTATGTTTTGTTCTTGGAAAGCTTTCAGCTAAATCTATGCGTGCAGAAAAAAGTTCTAATTTAATTTTCAATGGAGGAAAGAAAGGTTCTCCTCAAAAAGAAGCAGAAGTTTCAATTATATTTTCAAACGATAACCAAGAATTTCCAGTTGACACAGATGAGCTAAAACTAACAAGAGTAATAAAAAATACTGGAAATTCAGTATACAAAATCAATGATCAAGTCCTTACAAGGCAACAAATTCTAGAAGTTTTGGCAGCCGGTAAGATTGATCCAGACGGGCACAATATCATACTACAAGGAGACATTGTAAGGTTCATGGAAATGAGACCAATGCAAAGAAAAGAGCTAATTGAAGAAATAGCGGGAATATCTATTTATGAAGATAAGAAAAATAAAGCTATGAGTTCTTTAACAAGAGTTGAATCTCAAATAAATGATGTTAGTTTAATTTTAAAGGAGCGTGAAGCATATCTAAGAGAGTTAAGAAAAGAAAAAGAACAAGCAGAAAAATACAAACAATTAGAAAAAAACATTAAATCAAATAAAGCAACCTATTTGCATGTTCAAATAACAGAAAAAGAAAAAAAGTTAGAAGATGTAAGATCCCAAATATCTAAGCAAGAAGCCGTATTAAGCAAGTTTAATGAAAGTGAAACAGTAATTAGAGGAAAGATTGCAGGAAAGAAAAAAGAACTTGAAAACCTTAATAACGACATTGAAGAAAAAGGAGAAAAAGATGCAATAGTTCTCCAAGATGATATAGAAAACCTAAAAACAAATACTGCAAAAAACACAGAAAGGTTATCTTCGTGTAAATCTGAGATAAACAAAATTTCTGAAAGAAAAAAGCAATTAGAAGTCTCAATACAAGACACTAATAAAACAATAACAGGGCTAGAAGAAAGTAAAAAAGAACTAATTAGTCAAATTATAATATTAAAAGAAAAAGAGACAACACAATCTCAGAAAATTAGTCAAATCAAATCCAAGTTAGGTTTTACAAATAATAGTGAATTGGAAAAAATTGAAGTAAAATTAGATGAAAAACTAAAAAATTATGAAGAATATCAACTAAAAAATCAAGAATTACTTCAAAAGAAGTTCAAATTAGATGCAGACATAAGTACATTAAATGAAAAAATAAGTTCAGTTGAAAAAATAGAAAAGGATACTAATCTTCAAAAAACTAAACAAGAAGTAGAAAAACTAACTAAGGATTTAGAAAAAAGATTAAATGAGGACACAGTTTTATTCTCCCAATTAAAAAAAGTAAAAGAAGAGTATTCCTTATTAAATGAAAGACTTTTCAAGATACAAACTCAAAAGAGTAGTATGAGGGCCTCAGCCTCCGTAGACCTAGCAATTAGGAAAATCAAGGAATTGAGAAATCCGAAAATATTTGGAACTGTTAGCGAACTAGGAGAAGTTGAAAAGAAATTCTCTACAGCATTAGAAGTTGCAGCAGGACCAAGAACAAGATCTTTAGTAGTCCAAGATGACCAAGTTGCAGCAGAATGCATCAGAACATTAAAAGCATCTAAAACAGGTATTGCAACATTCTTGCCTATGAACAAAATAAGGGGACGTCCAGTAACTAGAATTAAGGGACCAGGAGTATATGGTTCTGCAATAGAGTTAATTGATTTTGATCCAAGGTTCCATGAAATCTTTTCATACGTTTTTTCAAACACATTAGTTGTAGAAAATATTGAAACTGCAAGAAGAGTTGGAATAGGAAAAGTTAGAATGGTTACTTTAGAAGGTGACCTTGTTGAAGTTTCTGGTGCTATGAATGGAGGATATAGGACTAAAAGAATTGGATTGGGATTCCAAGAGAAAAATCTATCCTCTGATCTAGATAAATTAAGTGAAAAAATTGACAAAGCTGGTGCTTTAAAGTCCACCTTTGAAAAAAGAAAATTAGAAAACGAAAACGAAATATCAGAATTAAGAAATCTTAAGGCCCAGTTAGAAGCAGATGTAATCAAACATGAAAGGACTTCTTCAGGAATAAGTTTGACCGACTTAAAAAAGCAAAGGGATTCAGTAAAAATAGATTCAACTTATGATGAATACTCGGAATTGGGTAAACTAATGAATACGTTAAACAATGAGATACAAACTTTAAAAACTGAGAGAATTAAGATTAAAGGTGTTTCAGGACCTTCAGAAGGAAAAGAAGAATTGGAAACATTCGAAAGTAAAAGACTAAAAACAAGAGAAGAAATAGTAGAAAAGAACACTCAAATAAAAAATATTGAAATACAAATATTAAATATTTATACTCCTGAAAAAGAAAAAATAATTCAATTAATAAAAAACAGTGATAGAGAAAAAGTAGAATTTGAAAAAGAACTAAAATCCTTATGTGAACTATTGAAAGATCAAACTTCTAGATTAACTAAAAAAGAATCAGAAAAATCAAAATTTCAAAAACTATACAAAGATTTATTTGCAAAAAGAACTCAAATAAGTGAAACAGTTCAAAAGTTAGAAGCAAGTATAATTCTAGAAGCAAGTAAGGAAAAAAATATCAAAGACAAAATTAATGATCACGCAATAATCAAAGCAAAAGTAACTGCCGAATTGGAAGCTCTAAATGGAGAATTTGATGAGTTTAAGGGAATTCAACTAAGAAGAGGACATTCAATAGAAGAACTAAAACTAGAAATTAAAAATTTCGAATCAATGTTAAGTAAAATTGGAAATGTTAATATGAGGGCATTAGAAGTCTATGAAGAAATATTAAAAGAGTATACAAGGATAGTTGAAAAAAGAGACAAGCTTAGCACCGAAAGGGAAGACGTTCTAGGAATGATTATTGAAATAGAAAAAAACAAAAAAAATATATTCATGAAAACATTCAAGGAACTAAATAGCAATTTTAGTAGAATATTCCTAACACTTTCAAGAAAAGGAGATGCTGCAATGGAACTTGAAAACAAAGAAGACCCATTAAATGGAGGGATAGATATTAGGGTAAGGATAGCAGGTAATAAGTTCTTAGACATTAAATCCCTTTCAGGTGGAGAAAAAACTATGGCAGCATTAGCATTCATATTTGCAATTCAAGAATATCAACCAATGGCATTCTATTTGTTAGATGAAGTAGATGCAGCATTAGATAAAAGAAATTCGGAATTGCTATCAGAATTAGTTTCAAAATATTCAGAAACAGCACAGTACATTATGATCTCCCACAATGACAATGTAATCACTGAAGCAGACTGTGTATATGGAGTAAGTATGCACGAAACTGGAATATCAAAAGTGGTAAGTCTAAAGCTTTAGTTAAACCTTCTTTCCATTTTTTTTATGTGTCCAACTTCTTTAGAATATGTTGCAAACAATATGATAATCATGATGATTATAGCCAATAAAATTACCTTAAATGCCATAGGAGTTAAGCCATAACTATCTACCATTGCAGGTTTTTCTGTGAATGGTTCATAACGACCAACAACCAATATTTCAGAATCAACCAATGTTGTACCTGCATACCTAACTTCAACACCTACAACATACAATCCATCTTTCACAGGAGGCATAGTCAAAGTTTTATCAAATCTAACCTCTCCATTAATAGTCATAAATTGTGAGGTTCTGATTAATTCGTTATTCTCAGAATCTTTAATCAAATAAACAAGTTCGACAACATCCCCATTAAAACCTGAAAGGTCAATAGATATTAATATATCTTCACCAGAATTAATTTGTTTAAACTCATCAGGAATAGTTACTTCTAACTTACCTTTTGCACGTGCAGAGCCCACATTTAGAATGATAGGCACATAACCCTTCAGCCCACTACCTGATGCAGACAAATAACCAGTTATAATCCCAATATCCTTACCTGTCAATCTAACTGTAACAGCCCCAGATTCGCCTACACCTATAATTAAATTTGAAGGACTTACAACAACATAATCTTTAAGACTTGTTCCAAAGCTTAATTCAACCTCATAATTAGCATTATTTCTAACAATTAGTTCTCTTTCTAAAATACCTTTGTATATCATATCTAATTCTAGTCTTCCTGGATTAAAACCTAATTTACCACCAGAGGTTAAAACCTCCCCTTCAGATGTAGCAGCTGCAGCTATATCTGTAGCATTAATTGTGGATGGGTTCGCAATAATCGTAATATTCAAACTTCCGGCAACATTACCAGTAACATAGGATCTTTCAATTTCTTTCTCTCCCATAGTTTGTAAAACTTTTGAAGAGTTGATTAACAAAAAGATCAATATTACTAAGAACAATAGTGTGACTGTGTTAGTCCTTCTATAAAAATCTGCAGAAGTTAACCCATAATCTTTTCTCTTAGAACCTCTTTTAGTTGCACCCATCATTCTAAAACATATAAAAAGAGATTAAATACTTTTCTCCTAAGGTTTAAAATATATTATCTTCAACTTTCCGGAATAAACCCCATTTTCTAAATTTGGAGGAATTGTAGCAATTAATTCTAAACTCCTTTTCTCACTAGCTAAAACTAAGAATTCTGTCTCTTCCACAGTTACATAATCAATCCCAGAAAGCTTAACTTTTACATCTATGTCAACATCAGATCCAATAGTAATATCCCTTGTAAGGACCATACCTGCACTCCCAGTACCAAAATGGATTGAATCTTCATCTAAATTAATTCCTATATGGTCTCCAACCACATAGTCAATATCATATTCTGTAAATCCGATTATTTTAACATTAATATATAAAAATAAACCGATAATCAGTAATATTGTAAAGATTATTGAACTATAAAGAATTAATTTTGAGTTATATTTCATTTTCTTAACTTATCTTGTAATAGGTCCATCTTATCTTTAAATTCTTCTTTTTCTTCTTTATGTTTTCCACCTCTAAGAACTATCCAAAGAATATTAGCAATAACCAATAATCCAATTAAGAACCAAGTGATTATTTCCTTATTCAAAAAAGAACCTTCTCTTTTAACAGAAAAATCAAATTTTTGTGTTTTTTCAACACCATTATATTTAATTTGAACAACTAAAGTATAATCTCCAACATTAACATTTGAAATGTCTAAATAAAGAGGAACAGTCTTACTTTCTAAGGCTTTCAAATCCACACCATTAGAAATAGACCTTTCTGTAACAGGGACACCATTCTTTTCAAGATATGTCTCTATGAAAACATTATCAATATTCTCGTTCCATTTATTATCTAACAAGAATTCTAGTTTTCTAATTCCTCCAGAAAAAATTTCCATAGGATATTCAATAACTTCTACATCTTCATAACCCACCTTAAAAGTTATATTTTTATGATCTGTTTCTATACCGTCATACATCACAAAAGAGTCTGCTATAAATGTCCCACCTTCAATTTCAGAGCTATCTAACTTTAGAATAGTCAATACTTTAGACCCAGAAAGTAATGAAGCAGAAACACCTTGCAACTCAGCAATCTTTTCATCTGAAATTATATCATAAATTATGAGTTTTGGTTTAAATCCAAAAATGTTCCCTTCACCTTTATTAGCAATATTAAAATTAAATTCTAAAGTCTCTCCCTCATTTACATTGTTAACTCCTAACCCATATTCCAAATATCTTTCAGGATAAGGTACATCAACAACCACCCTTGCAACTACATTTAATGATGCAGAAATACCTTCCTGTTTTTTATTTATTTTTTGAATTATATTTAAATCATGATTAACCGGTCCATGTTGTGATAAAGAAGCAGGAAAAGAATATCCTACAATGTATTTTGTTGAAGAACCGGATATAACTTCCTGCACACCGCCAGCAATATTAAAATACTTTGCAAAAGGACCACTAATACTAATTGAAGCATTCACCGCTTCTTCTTGGTTATTAATCAACATAATTTCAAAGCTCCCTACACCATATGGTTCAAAAGAAATGTAAGTATCGCTTGGTGCAATGCCTAATGCATTAACTGTAGAAGTAAACACTAATAAAAATAATAGATAAAAGATCCAACCCCTCATACACCCTATGGGTCAAAATAGTTTATAAATCTAACTAAGCACCAAGAGACCTTGCAGTAAACTGAATATGATCACTTGCAACACCATCAGTTGTACTATTAATTGTTAATAATAATGAAACATTAATCTCATCAGTAAATCCACCAGCATTGGCATAGGATAAATTAGGGCATACTGTTTTTTCAGCAGTACTTATGTCTTGAACAACCAACGCAAATGCCATCCCTACAGTTGCAGTATCATAACAAGAAGAATTTGTCCATTCTGTTAAACTTGTATTTTCAAGCCTGTATTGGTAGAATGGAATAGGTGTTGTAAATAAATTCAATGCAGTTTTAGAACCATTAATTGTCAGATTAACATATACATTCCCATCATTCCTCAACCAAAACGATGTTGGGCTTGAAAAGCTATTAGGATTTGCATTAGGTTCAGTTGTATTAATTAATGTATTACCTGAAGGACTTACATACCCACTTCCAAAGTTTATATTAGACTGTAAAAGTGCTATTTCAACAGTGGTAGAGACAGTTATGTTAACAGTTCCTGTAGTTTCATTAATAATATTAAATCCTGTTAGTCCAGAAATTCCTCCACTAACTGTTAAGATTATAGCCACAGATCCAAGAACTACAAATATCGTCAAGAAGCCCATAAAATTCAAAAAATTATCGGTAATCTTCATTATCATTCCCTGCAGTTATTTCTTGTTCGGATAAAATTTTAATATTTACTTTAGCCCCAGTGTTATCTGCATAAGAATCAATATCAGAATCAGACATTTCAGTACTTTCTTCAACATTACTTACAACTGTCCAAGTAATTAGTAAACTAACAAATATAATTAAAATCAATAAAACGAAAATCATCTCCTTCTTAACAACTGCCTTTTCCTTTCTAACCATGAAGAGAATAGCATATTCTTAATATATAAATCTTACGATACTCCACTATGTATATTCTCTCTTCTTTTTAAATACTAAAAACCAAAGGAGGTTGATAACTATTAACCCCATTAAAACAGATATCAAAATGAATGATAATCTGCTCATAGACCAAATGCCCTCACTTGTTTCAATTTTTTCAATAGTCAATTGATTATCATAAAAGGACGTTTCTATATCCATCTCCATGTCCTTATTCCCATAGTGAACAGTTAGTTTAGTCACGTACTCTCCTTCAGACATATTTCCCAAGTCAAGATAACCTTCAAAGGTATCTTCTTTTCCCTTAAGAATAGACTTTTTAGAAGTAAAAAAAGTATCAATCAAATTATTTTCTAAACCATATAACTCTACCGTTGCATAAATTTCACTTAATTCTTCATTCCAAATATTTCTCACTTTAATCTCAAACTTAGCTACATCTCCTTCAACATCTCCAATAGTCAAACTATTAATTATTAATTTTCTACCGTTTACAGAAAAGTCTTTTTTCATATCTTTAATTTCAGAGTCATATTCAACATCAACATTAGCAGTATATTTTCCTGGTTCAGAGTCAATACCCCATACAAGTCTAATCTCTTTTCTTTCACCTGAGATTATACTTATCGATTTACTTTCAAGAGATATTACTTCTTGAAGATTGTCAAGAATATTCAATCTAACTTTCACATTAGTTAAATTATTTTTTCCTAAATTTTCAATAGGGATTACAAAAATAGTATTTGTTCCTGCATCTCCTTCCTGGATGAATAACTCAGATTTTATGTGTTTTAGCCCATATGGAACTTTAACCCTCAATACACTAACTAATCCCACACTTGTGCTAACTATATTTTCTTGAAGATCCTTAATTTCCTTAATGTTAAAATAAACATCATTATTCCCTGCAGAGATATCTTTGATAACAACCGTTCTAGGAATATTTAGAGAATATTTAATGGCCTTTTCGGTTAACCCGTCTAATGTTAAAATATTTTCACTTAAAGTAAGATATTTTGCAAGTTCTCCAGTAACTTCAACACCAACCTTAATTAAGTTGGGTCCAGTATTAACAATCTTAAATTCAGAATCAAACGATAGTCCTTCTTCAAAGTCCACAATTTTCTTTGCTGGAGTTACCCCTAATGCACTAACAATAAAAGTAGTTAAAACCAATAAGAAAAAAATTGTTAAAATGTTAAAAATAAGTTTCTTATGCGCCATTTATTTCACCATACCATGTTGTTAATTCTAAAACTAATCCTTTTGCACCAGCCAACTCTCCAACTGGAACAGAAATATTAAAGTCTATTCTTGCTTCATCAGATGAATCATCTTTACTTAAATTATTAATGAACTTTTCTGAAACACCTGCAGCAGGCATAATTCTATAAGTAATATTTGAAGCTGTAGCATCAAAAGATGTTCCCTCTGTTCCATCACCAACCTTAACACTAAAATAATCTATACTATGCGGTAAGCTCTGTGTGTCCCAAAATGCCACTGTTGGACCAGTTATGTTCACATCAGCCTTAACATTTCCAGAGTTTTCAATCCAGATTGGACAAGGTGTAGGTGTTTGCGTCGCTAGATTACACCCCGAGGTTTCCGCTCTAACTCCAACACCTAAACTTCCAAAGTCAACATTTGAATCTAATAAATCTAAAGCAATATATATAGATAAATTGTAATTAAAAACAGTGGGCAAAACTGCTTGTTGTGCATAAGAATCTTTAGATTTAATTGTCCACCTATAAAAATTATTATCGTCATAAAATCTAGTCAAATCTGTAGACAATGTAAATGTACAATTGTCCTCATTGTCTAAATAACCATTGGCATTTGCATCACAATTGGTAGAATTTTCCACAACAAGATATTCTCTTTCATCATCACAAGTTCCACCAGCTACAACAAAACAACTAATATTAACAGTATAATTCACTAAATCTTGATCTACATCAGAAGTTCTTCCTTGACAAAAGAAGTTTCCCTCAGATACACAAGAAGTATTTCCAACATTGGGTAGCCTATTAAATGTATCTGAAGGTGTCCAATTAAATGTAGGAGTTCTGATTATATGGGTCGTAGACTCATCAGGGCCATTTAATGTGGATGTCCCAGGTTCATAATTTTCAATAAAAATATATGAAGAATTTTCTTGATCCGAAACACTTGACCTAGTATCTATTGTAGTAACATTACAACTATAATTTTCAAAGTGATTATATGTAAATGCAGAAATATTATCTGTATACTCAACTCCAGAAGTTAAACCTGTAGGAGTATTAGTTGCAAAAAGGTTAGTTCCATTATAATACTTAATTGTTACATCCAATGTACTGTCTGCATCATCCAAAGGTGTAAAAGTACAATTAATACCAGTTGTCCTATTAACCCCTGTAGGACCAATAGATAGACTATTAATTTCGGGTTTTCTATCCATTGTAAGCATCCAAGATGCACTTTCATTTGAAAGCTCTGAGTCATTAACTTCTACAAACCATGAATTATCTCCTGAAGGTAATCTGTACAGATCCAATACTTCTGAAGCATTAAGACTTTTATTAATAATTGCAAACTCATCTATGTTCCCGTTAAATGGATAATCGGCAGAATCAAAAGTTCCCCTACCTGATCCGATCAATGCATCTAGATTATTAGTTGTTAAAGATGTAAATGTTTCAGATGTATTAAACACTCCATTTCTATAAATAGAAACTTGATTACTTTCATTAAAACTTACAACAATATGCGTCCATTCATCCAATGCAAAGGCACTTGCAACAGTAACTGTTGTTCCATCAATTTTTAATGTTAAGGTTTCAGCAACTTGTCTTATAGCTAAACCCGCACCTGCAGGATTTACAGATCTTTTTTCAAAAATTCCGTGAGCACCCGTTATAATAGCAGGTTTAGCCCAAAAAGAGTAGGAGATGTTTGATTCATTTATCCAATTATCTTGATCTCCAAAATTAACACTATCTGATACGCCTGCTGCAGTTGAAAAAAATGATCCTCCTAACATACCACCTGAACTATTAACACTTGCTCCATTCTGAATAGTTCCATTTTGTTCACCATCAGAATTAGCAAAATCATAAACTAATTTTGCAGTCTCACTATAACGAGTATTATTATCAAAATGTGCCAGCAATAAATAATTACTAGTCTGTACCAAAACGGGTGCAGTCCAATTATATGTTAAAGAAGTTGCATTTTGCCATGTCAAATTTTGATATAATATATCTGAATAAGATACATCAGTTTTAGTTTGTCCACCTGAACCATAAATTCTCACTTCAAATGTAGAACTTTCTCCATCGGTAACTGTTGAAGTCAAAACAATATTTCCAACCTCTGTATAATTAGTAGTATTGATTAGGGCAGTTATCGTTGCATTTGGATGAGTATTTGCAGCCCCACCAGTAATATCAAAAGTAGTGGTTCCAGTATTATTTATATTCTGATGAGTACTTGTATCATTTGCAATGATTAAAACTGTATAAGTTCCAGTTGTATCTGTTGCTGTAAATTCAAAAGTAAAATTAGTATCCAAATCTATATCTGTTAATATAATCTCATTAACTGTGCTGTTAGGTAACGTCACATTTGCCTTAACAACATCAACTGCAACATTATCTACTACTGTTGCATTAATCCTAACGACACTATTTTGTGTGGCACTTGTTTCATTAACATTAACTTGTGTTACATTGGGCACAGGATCATATCTGAACCAATCAAAATCTGCATCTTGAGTATGAGCTTGATTAACTTGAGTAGTTGCTTCTAAAAGTGAATGAGGTGGAACAGTTACAGTAACTCCATCCCATCGGATAGTTGTTAAGTCTTCAAGATTGTCTATTGCAAAAGCCATAGCTTCTTGAGTAGTAGGATGTTTAACATAGTCAAATGCTTCAATATCATCAGTTGCAAAAGAGCTAGTCGTAAATGTAGAAGTTTGGAGAGCAGCATGACTCCATCCCCCAGTCTTTGAATAAGTAACCCAATCAATAAAAAGTGCAGCATTATCAATAAAACCTGAAACCATTGTTGTAGAATTCATCCAAAAACAGTCATTATTCTTATTATAGACTCCTGAAGCCTCAACAAATGCATCTTCTGAGGGAGCTCCCGCTAATAAAGAACTTCCGTCCCAAACTCCAAGATTGAGATCACTATGCGCATCATGGACAGTTATACCAATATAGTCCGATGATTCTTCTGAACAAAGACTTATTTGTGAAGGGTAACTCCCCAGGGCAAAACTCTGCTCATCAGACCAAGTCCCTCCTTCATATTTTCTAATATACACATTCAAGTTCGTTCCTACTCCATAAAGCATAAAACCCTCTCCACTAGAATGTTCCCAAGCAAAATCAAAATGTTGATTTATTCCAGAGGTAGTAATATTTGCTACTAATTCACTATTAGGATCTAGATCAGTTCCATTCCAAAGAACTGCATACAAATCATTAATATCATTATGAATTAATACCATGATATCATCAGAGTTAGGCTTAGGATATAATTTTACCCAGAGAATTTCTCCACTAACTAACCCTGTAGTAAATGTACTTTCTGAAGTCAAACTGGTTCCATCCCAGACTCTATAAGCTACAACTGAATCTGGAGCATTACTATTTTCATAAACAATTAATGCATCTCCCGAAACATCTTCATACGCAATATCAAACTGTCTTTGATTTTCAATTTCAGCAGTAGCTGTAACCTCAGTTAAATTATTCCAACTTCCAACATTTGCATCATAAACCTGTACATTAATGTCTTCATTAGCATCTTGTACACCTAGAATCATTTCGTTTCTTTCATGTCCCCCCCTTAAAACAACCCATGCAATATTATCAACTGTATCAGTACCTGTTGCAAGCGCACTTTGTTCAGCTTCAAAATCATTAGACTCATTCCAAAGCCTATATCTTGGACTTGCAACAGATACTTCAACATAAGCAATCATTCCATCTGCCTGAGTAGAATTAATAACATCATCATGAATAAAGTCAAATTCCATATACGAAGACCTATTCACATCATAAATCGGAGAATAACAATCTTCTTCAACTTCTTTATAACAACCATCATAAGGATCAAGATCACAAGCCCCATAACTTAAATTTAGACATTGAAGATAATCTTCTTCGCTTCCAATTATGTTCATAAACTTAAAGTCAAATATATCTGTAGGTTTACTTAATCCATCAACTGTGATATACTGTACTTCTGGATGATCTACAACTGCAGATTTACCAACTAAATTTGTTGTATTAGCTTCATAAATCTCAAAATAAGATAAAGTCCCATTACTTCTAGCCAAAACATCTATCATCCTACCGTTAGTTAAATTTCTTTCAAATGTAACTCTAACATATTCATCTTTCCAAATTGATTCACTCCAAAGACCATCTACAAATTTAACTTCCTTAAATATATCATTAATATAGGTAAAATTTTCATCCAAATGAATTGCAGCAGTTGCATTAATTTCAGTTTGAATATCAAAAGTGTCATCTTGAGAGGTTGGAATCACCCATTCAATATAATTTACAAATCCTGAATTATTGGAACCATACAAAGTATAGTTATGGGGGACTCTGTACTCCCTTCCAGTAATATTATCTTTAGCAATCTGGAACAGCCTTACCTTATTCATAGGAGTATCTGGAATATCTAAAAATGCAAGGATATTTGTATAATTCATACTAGACTTCAAAACAACCCTAAATCCATTTGTTTTATTTTCAACCTCTAATTTTGGACCAGGAGTTTCATATTCTACTTCAATCGTTTCAACAATGTCATCGACCTTAACTGTATCAACCTCAAGGTTGGCATTAGTTTCGTTCAGAGCTTGTAGGGGCGAAACATCCATCATAGAAGTTTCAGAAACAACCATTCCCGTAATAAAGTTTCCAGTAATTGAATTTATGATTCCTTTGGCAAAACCATCATCAGAGCTTCCGCTTGTTAGATTAATAATAGTCCCATTCATTTCATCTAATGCAGCAGAATCAACAGGTTTTAATTTTCCATTAACTACCTTATTCAAAATTATATTCTGCGCAGTATCTGGAAGTTCAAACTCAACATTCTTTTGAGCCACATCTAACATAATTTTTTTCTTCCATTTTACAGGTTTACCGATTACTGCACCATATTGCACAGTTTCCTCAGTAGAATTTCCTGTAACATTTGTTACAACATCAGCAGTAAAATTATTTAAAACAACTTCGGCCTTAGGAGATGTTTCATTTCCAAGAAGCACTGTTCCAACACCATCCCAAATTTTTAAAGAATAGTTAATTCCTTCTAACGTAACATATTCAGTTTCCATCAAGTTTAAATCCAAAACTGAATTTTTAACATAAAACTTCAAAATAAAATTATTACTTAATACATTTTTTAATTTACAAGTATCTTCACAATTAGATTCAAAAGAGTCAATAGTGTAATTAGTAACATTCATCAAGTCTAATAAATCGATCAAAAAATCTTCTTTCTCTTCTTCAACTTCAATTTCTGTTTCTTTTTCAACATATGCTTTAAATTCACGGATATCAAATACTCCTTCTGCAAAGGCCATAACCTCGCTTGTTAAATTGGTAGAATAATTTTCAGAATTATTAATGTCAAATAGATATTCCCAATCAGTTAAGCAGATACCAAATTCAAAATCCCAATAAGCGCAACCATACAATAAATCCCCTTCGGAACGTGCGCTAAAAGAAGTATTAGTTTCATTAAAAAGTGTAAAGTTTAATCCAGAAAAATCAAATCCAAAAACTCTTTCAAAAGATATATTAGCTGGTTCAATTAAACCTCTCGAAGAATATTCTTCATAAGCAATCCAACCTTCTTTTTGAGGAAATTTTATTTCAACAAGTTCATTGAGTCCTATTATTGTAGTGTTATTACTTCCATTAAAAGATTCATATTTCACAGTTTTACCTTTAGAATTAATAATATTAAATCCTGTTAATAACGAACCTAATTCCTTGTAGTTTTTAATTTCAATTTCTTCTTCAAGAACAACATTACCAGTTATGCTCATTGATTCAAAAAATCCTTCATCTGAAGCTTCACTATCATAAACTAAATAAGTATCTCCAGAATTAATATCAGACAAGAAAATTTTTGCAACACCTTCATCGAATGAAGCTAATCTTCCAGAAAACTTCAAACTTTTTAACTTCCCAACACCCTCAAAATTCAAACTATATTCTGAGCTCTCATCAATTAATAGTGAGATTTCTTCTTTATCTTCAAGAATTATTTCTTTTTCAAAAAATATTGCATCCCCTGTTAATTTATTAGAAACTGCTTGACCAGTTAGACCATTCCCACGTTCAAAACTCTCACGAGCCATATCTGAAAAGGTTTTAAATTGAGTTACACCACCTGTTATTTCATTCCCATAACCTACATTAAGTATGCCCCCAAAATACATAAAACCCACTAACATAACAAGAAGTACAGAAGATAAAAAAAATCTATCTTTCATATGTAGTTGTTGATTCCTAATTGATTGTATGTTTAATTTTGGATTCAAAGATATTTTCAGGGTTGCACTACTTCTTTTATGAACTGCCTTAGAACTTTCTGTCTTAAGAACTTTTGATTTTTGGTTAGCTTTTTTCAAATCACTACCCAGATAAATAGATTTAACTTTTCCATTATTCATCCTAATACTATCATAATAGTACGGACCTAATTTCTTCCCCTTTTTTGTAATATACTTCTTATACAAACGTATCCCTCTTCTTAAAACTAATAAAAAAAGGTTGCACTACAGCATTATAAATATAACGGTTATAAAAAAAGAAAAAAAGAGGGGTTAACCTCTTAGATTTAGTTCCTTGGGTAATATTGGTAATAGGTTTGACCCTCAAGAGCACTTGTCTCTTCTTCTTCATCATCGCTTCTAACTTTTCTAAAAGCAATAACAATAGCCAAAACTACTAACACTATCAACAAGATAAAGAATATTGCAGTTAAAACAGATTTAACGGAATCGTTAGTCTGCACTACTTCATTCTCAACTTCCACTTTTGTAGTAAATACAAGTTCACTAAGAACATCTGTTCCTAACATAACTTTTGCTACCCATGTGTGACTTGCAGCATCTGCTGAATCGTAAGGAGTTACAGTAATTGTAACTTCTCCAGTTGAATCAGGCATAATAGTCAAGAAACTTGGTTGAACTACAGCTTCTCCCCATGCAGATACGCCATCTACAGTTACGGAATAAACTCCAGGTGCTAAACCTAAGTTAGCCATCATTACCTTGTACTCAGCTGATTCACCAGCATTAACTACTTTTGAACTTGAATCACTATTGATAACAGTTTGTGCACCTGCACTTTGTGTTGTACCTTCAACATTAAGGCTTAGAGTCTTAGTCAAAAAGCTATGACCTCTATTATACTCAATGTCTACTTTTACATCATAAGTACCTGTTGCAGCATCAGAAGGAATTCTTAAAAGTAAATCCATCTGCTTACTATTATCGTTTCTTAAATGATCTTCGTTGGTTTCCTGGTTTTCTGTGTTAAGCTCGTCAAGATAATTAACTGTGCTTATACCTAAAGCCGGAATGGATACAGTAACTTTAACATCGTTTTCTTCTGTTTCACCTAAGTTTTCTAATCTAACTGTGGTAAACAAAGAGTTACCAGCAGCGATTGTGCTACTTGGGTTCAAAAGAACGTCAAAAATTGCTAAGCCGTGTCTCTGTTCATCAATAAATAAACCGAATGTTGCAGTTTCTTCATTATTTTGATCAGATGCTTCAATTCTTAATGTATAATCTTCAGAAGCTTCGATGTCTTCAGGAACATACAAAGTTAGAGTCTTTTTGTAAGTTTTCCCTTCATCAAGATTAAATAATCCTGTTGAATCTGAAATACTTCCATACTCATAACCATTTATTTTAGCTGTGATTTCAACATCTTCGACTGTTGCACTTGCAACTAACCATACGTCAATGTCTAATCTCTCCCCCCTTTCTATATCTAGGGATGTGTTTACGTTAGTTTCTAAGCCGTTCACTTTGATTATATCAAAAGAATAATCTGCAGCGCTAACAGATACAGTTGTACCTACTAATGCTACTAAAGCTAGAACAAAGAAAGCTATGTTTTTCATGTGTCTTGTCATTTTCATCTTTAGTTAACCCCCCCAAAGGATTATAATGTCAGTCCCTACACAAAGTAGATTCTGTTACTATTGGTCGGTTAAGAATCCTATATAAACCTTTCGATGGTAAATATATATTTAATCACTCCCTAATAATAGTATATTACGGAGCCTCTATTTACCATCTATTAATACCTATAAATTAATCTAATTATCTAATCAAGAAAGCTTTTAAATCAAATGGTAAATATTTCAGTTGAAGGGGACATAGCATAACCCGGTTAGTGTTACCGCCTCCAGAGCGGTGTATCCAGGTTCAAATCCTGGTGTCCCCAGATCATTTCTTTTCTTTAAATGTCGAAGCAATATCAATAATATACTTCCCTTCAGAAAGCTTATACACCAAAGGTTCGCCCTTAAACAAATCCACTAAATCAATTTCAAAGTGACCAGGTTTCAAAACACGAATAGACTCCAAGTCTAAAACAACAGGTAAATCTTTATTATTTTCTTCATCACTTTTTTCACCAACAAGTTCCATGGCATCTTTTTCCATTTGAACTTTATCTAGAGTGCTTAAACTAGTTGTAAGCTTTCTTGCTTCTTCAATGGACTGTTCTTTCATAAAGAAAAAGAATTTTCCACCACAAGTGCAGCCTGTAAGTATTTCTCTAGAACCATCTTCATATAATTTAGAACATCTTACACATTGATGAGGCATTTAACGTTTCCTCTTAACTGTCCTTGCAGTCCTAATTGTTCCATTTACAGCCTTTTTAGTAGTCTTCTTTACAACTTTTTTATGTTTCGATCCACCCATTCCAGGCAATGTAAACAACTCGATTTTATTTGGATTTCTTCTAATTTCCTTAACAATTGTAGAAGGACCTATTATAGTGATACCATCTCTTTGTCCAATTAAGAACTTAACCATCTCTTTTTTTATTTTATTAAAGAATTGTAAATTGTTTTCTTCAGGATAAATTGTACAAATTTCAACACCCCTAAAGCTTTTATTAATCTGAGACATGGTCTCCATAATCAATAAGGTTTCTTCTTCAGGTTTTAATCTTCCCTGCAATAAAACTATTTTTTCTTTCTTCACTATATCTAATAATTTTAAAACTCTATCTTTTGAAGCTAGATTCTCTATTTCACCATATGGTACAAATTGTAACGTTAACACCTAAATCACCTCATTAAATAAGTCTAAACAGAGACTCATAAAACTCCTCCATATTCTTTCCCTTTTCTGCGCTTATTCCAACAACATCATACTGTGGGAATGCATTCTCTACTCTACGAATATTAGCTTTTTTCAAATCCACTTTATTTGCAACAATTAATACTGGAATATCTCTTGCTGCAAGGTTGCCTATTATAGTAACATTAACTTGTGAATAAGGATTTTCCGTTGCATCTAAAACAACTAAACAAACGTCAACTTCATTTAACCACTTAATTGCTTCAATTACACCTTTAGTTGCTTCTTTAGCTCTTTCCTTTGCCTGTTTATTTTTCATCTTATATGTTAAGAAATCTTCATAATCAATTTTAGTTGCAATTCCAGGAGTATCAACAATGTTAAAGGACATTTCCTTGTCATTGTATTTTATTATTACCTGTTCTTTAACTTGAACATTCCTTGTTTCATGAGGAATTTTAGAAACAGAACCCATTCTTTCGCCAAGCCAATCATTACAAATTGTATTTGCTAAAGTAGTTTTACCTGCATTAGGTGGGCCATAAATTCCAAGCTTAATGTTCTTCTTTTTTGTGAACATATTATTAATCATTCTTCTGATAAAATTTCTAATAAATTTGATAACTAATCCTTCCTTAGGAGTTTTTTCTACTGTTTTAGTAGGGATCTTTGTAGCTGTTGCAACATTCTTTGCTTTATCTGATTTAGAATTTTTTGGTTTAGCTTGACTTTTTTTAGTAGTTTTTGCTCTTTTTATAACTTTTTTTGCTGCCATTAATTAATCATCCCTTTTACCTTTAAGATACTCTGAAAATGAGTTATAGATTTTTAAGCATTTCGTTGCTAAAAACCTTATTGTTAAATATCTAAGACTACTGTAGCCCTATACCCCTCTTTTTCCTTCTTTAAACTAAACATATGCATGGTAATTGCCTTCACATCCATGTTTAATTCCTGTTTTTCAGGATTTATCTTATCACCTTTAAATTTAGCTTCAATTTTGTAGTTTTCAACAATTTTCACATTACATTCTTTAAATACTAATGATTCGGTATCCTTCAAATAAACAATTTCTTCTAAAAAATCATATAATAAATCTCCAATATTTTCATTTTCAGCAGTATAATCATAATGTTCATTGTTGTCCAAAGTTTCAACATTAGCAATAGTTTCAAAAACTGCATCGCCACATGCCTCAAAAACCTCATTAAGGTTATTTCCCTTTGCTTCAAAAGCTACGTCTGCAATTGCAACCTCTTCTAAAAATTTATGAGACTTCATCCCTTGACATTCCCGATTGGATTAAAACCAACAACCTTTCTTGCAATTCCATATGTATCCAAAATATCTACAACAGAATTAATATCTTTGTAAGCACTACCTGCTTCTTCCGCAAGCCCATTCATACTTGAAGATCTAACATAAATTCCGTTTTTTAACATTTTTTCTTGTAATTCTTTACCTTGGAATTCTTGTTTTGCTTTTGTTCTTGACATTGTTCTTCCAGAACCATGAGCAGTACTTCCAAATGTTTCATCCATTGCCTTTTGTGTGCCAACTAACAAATGTGAACCTGTTTCCATACTTCCACCTAAAATTACTGGTTGCCCAACAGACCTATACTTTGGACATAGATCCATATGTTTTGGAGGGAATGCCCTAGTTGCACCTTTTCTATGCACAACTAATTTTTTCATCTTACCATCAATTTTATGATCTTCAACTTTAGCTATGTTGTGAGCAACATCATAAACTAAATTCATTTCCATTTGTTCTTGAGTTTTTTTAAAAATACTTGAGAACGCTTCCCTAATTCTATGAGTTATTACTTGCCTATTAGCGAAAGCCATATTTGAAGCACATGCCATGGCCTTATAGTAATCCTGCCCTTCATCCGAATTGAAAGGGGCACAAGCTAATTCTCTATCATTAACCTTAATCCCATATTTATCCATAGACTTATCAAAAATTTTCAAATAATCTGTTGCAACTTGATGTCCAAATCCTCTTGATCCACAATGAACCATAATAACAACTTGATCATCCCCAATGATTCCAAATTTCTTTGCAACATCTTCATCAAAAACATTCATTGATTTTGCTAATTGAATTTCTAAATAATGGTTACCTGAACCTAATGTTCCCAATTGATTAATTCCCCTTTTTCTTGCTCTTTCTGAAACTTTTTCTACATCCGCCTGTTCTATTTTACCATAACCTTCAGTGTTCCATACATCACTTTCAACACCATAACCATTTTCAACACACCATTTAACTCCATCAACCATAATGTCATCAAACTGTTGATTGTTTAATTTCAAAAAACCTTTACATCCAACTCCAGAAGGAACAGTTGTAAATAAATTATCTACTAAATTTTTTAATTGAGGCTTAACTTCTTTGTAACTTAAATTCGTAGTAATTAACCTCATTCCACAATTATGAGTCACTAAGGAATTTGCAACAAAGTTATGATCTTTATCACTAACTGTAAAATCATAAACCCAGTCTAAGTGGAAAACCTCTTCAATTTCCATAATTTCATCCTTAACTAATTCTGAATTCTCAAAAGAAACATCACTCACAAAATCGCAATACTTTGGGAAATTTGAGCTAACTCTAGAAGTTTTACTCTCTGAATAAATTTTTCCCTTAACCATTGCCCTACTAATCCCTTCTTTATCTGCAAAAATCAATATTTCTGGAACAGCTGAACCTTCAGACAACATTTCATTAGTTGCATCAACAAAATTTGAACAATGCAATAAATGTTGTTTTTTCATTTTCAAAAATGCCAAAGCTAACATAGATTCTTTTTTTCTTTTAATACAATATTCATAACCTATTTTTCCCCATAGATTAATCAAATTGTCCATTTTAGTAGAGATTCTTAAACTTAATTTAGATGTAATTTCCCCAAAAGAATTAATAACTCCTTTTTGTTTATACACATTATTAACTTTCACATTAAAGATATTAAGCAATTTAGTAATGTCTCCAATAAATAATCTATTTTCCCATTCAAGATTTTCAATTTTATCTTGACTAAAGCTAGGTTCTAAAAATCCAAGATTTTCATTTTTCCTTTGAGCAGGGGCAGTTAATTCTGCACCAAATAAACCTGCAAGATAAAGTCTTTTTATCCACAACGGTGCTTTAAATACCCATTCTGGAACCCTAAAGCCTTTTCTAGATTTATTACCTTCAGGAACACCAAGAACATGTAACAAAACTGCAAGAGATTGTGAATTAACAACTAATTGACTAGATTCTCCTTCAATCTTCCGAGTAGTACCGTCTAAATTATTAAGAACACTTTTATGATTATTAGTTCCAATGTAATTAGCAATATACCCTAATTTTTTAATATCTTCTTGAATCTCTAAAAGATCTTCTTTATCAGTTATTATTCTAAAAGACCAAACTTCTTGTTTTCTTTTTTTATTATAATATTTTCCCAACCATCCGTCCCCCGTTGCAAATCCTAACAATTTTGTTAATATAGGTAGATGTTTAGAATTTTCCCTTAAAGGCAAAAGATTTTTCTCTTTTAAGGTTTTGATTAATTTAGTTCTATTTCCAACACAAGAGATAATATCCTCTTCACTAACAATAATCTTACTACTAGGCGTTTCATACTCTACTCCTTCAAATGGATGAGAAATTAAATTTTTACCTTTTTCTAGATATTTGGCCTCAACCATTCCATTATCTGTATAAACAGGATGATCTTCAGTTAAAACCAATTCATTTCCACATTTTGTTTTGATGTTAAAAACTTTATTAGTAGGATATTTTTTCAAGAATAATGAAATCTCAGAATTCTTTTTTTTATGATTACTTAAATCAAACAATGAAACATCTAAATTTTTGAAATCTTTCTCCATATCTTCTATTTTCTTATAACATCCATAACCCAAAGCAATTTTAGAATCTCCAGATAAACAATTAATATCAAATCCAATCCCCCCCGGACTAATTATTCCTTCATTAGCATCAAACGCTGCAACTCCTCCAATTGGAAATCCATAACCCCAATGTCCATCAGGCATACATAATGCTCTTTTTTGAATTCCAGGTAAACAGGCAATATTTGTTACTTGATCAAAAACGCCCTTATCCATACCATTCAATAAGGCTTCATTAGCAATAATTCTAGCAGGAACAATCATACCTTTTTTATAACTAGTTGGTAATTCCCACTCAAAATCAGAAATCTTCTTTATTTCCTTAGGCACTTCAGACATATTCAGAATTAGTTTAGAAGTTATTTAAATGTTCTGTGTAAATAGTATTAATAATTAATCTCTTCGATGATCTCTTAAGTATTCATTAAATACTATCCCAAAAACAGCACCATAAGGAAAATTATCTCCAAAACTATCTCTTGGAAACCTACCATCCAAATCTTGTATTAGCTCATCGACACTACCAGATAACACCTGCTTTCTTATAGAATCATAAACTTGTTCTCTTGGAACGTATCTTGGAAACAAAGATTTTTGAAATGTTCTTTTTTTATTTTCAAACTTCGTATCTTTATGCAACTCATATGGAGATTCAGAAACAGTTAATTCGTGACCATCAGTTGCAGTAAAATTTAATCCACTTCCACAGATCATAACATGTAAATCTGAAATATTCAAAAACAAATCCAAAATTTCTCCAAAAGATGCTGTTCCGGGATCTACTGTAAATTTAAGTGATTCTAGGGGATTATCTGTCATCTTAAGCATATACTAAAACATATATATTATAAAGCTTACCATTTTGGATAAATAAAAATAACCTGCAAATTTATATAATAACTAATTTAAAAGAATAATATGGAATTAATATTAACAATCATACCTTTTTTATAACTAGTTGGTAATTCCCACTCAAAATCAGAAATCTTCTTTATTTCCTTAGGCACTTCAGACATAGTCAGAATTAGTTTAAAACTTATTTAAATGTTCTGTGCTAACTAATAACTATCAATCGAATGGACTTTTAATGTTTAATAGTCTAGGATTAGCTAAATGGACATAGCCCATAGTTGTTTCTGGGCTACTATGTCCTAACAGATTCTGAACTGTACCCAAACCATAACCATCTTCAATTAAATGCGTAGCAAATGAATGTCTTAAAGTATGTGGATGAACATTTTTCTTTATCCCAGCACTCTTACACGCCTTCTTAACAATCTCTTGAATAGTTCTAACACTATATTTGCCATGCCTTCCAGCAAATAAAAAAGAATCAATATCCCTTCCACAGATCAAAGTAATTAGTTCAAGCTTAATTTTTCTAGAAATTATAAAAGGTCTATCTTTCCCCCCTTTTCCATGTCTAACCCAACCAACCTCGGAAGAACAATCAATGTCCTTGATTCTAAGACTCACTAATTCCCCCACCCTCAAACCAGCAGAGTACAGTAGCTTAATCATTAATGCATGTTTTTCATTAGAAATAGAATCAATTAACAATTTAACTTCTTCCTTATTTAGCACAACAGGCAATTTTCTTGGAATCTTTGTGTATCTAACATTCCTGAACAATTTTCTTCCAAGTATCTCTTGAAAGAAAAATCTCAAAGAGCAATAATAAACATTAATTGTATTTCCAGAATAATTTTTTTTTATTAAGTAGTCAATATAATCTAGTATGTCCTTCTTTGAAACATTCTTTATTTCCTTTTTAGACCTGTTTAAGAACCTCTTAACACATTCAGAGTAAGAAGTTATTGTTTTTCTTGAATAGCCCCTTCTCAATGCTTCTTTCCTTATCATTTCTGAAGGATCCATAAAAAATAAAAAATAAAATAGTATAACTAGGTTATCACAATTTTTCCGGATAATCTCCAATAACTACTATCAAATTTCAACATAAAATGATATTCTAACAACCCAAGTTTGCTACTTTAAGAAGTCACATATCTATAATTCTAAGCTTTTCGCCTAGAAAGAGTTAAATCCAATAGCGATTGTAATTGATAACCCCCTCTCTCCCAAAGCGCGCTCAAGAAATATCTTCAAAAAAATTATCTATATCTTTATTTGTTTTTAATATCACAAATTTAACTTTATTTTTATCTATCAATTCCTTGTGTTTATAGTACCCTCTATCAAAATTTTTATTATAATATCTATTCATAGCTTTTAGTAACCCTATGTAATCTTTAAAATTTTGATTATATCTTTTTTTACCTAGTTGTTTTTGTTTTTCTCTTTTTAGTGACCTCTTTGTAATTCTCCAAAATAAAGAGGTTTTAGGAATTTTTAACAAAACAACTAAATCTGCTTTTTTAATTCCGTATTCAATCCAAGTACTATAAACACCTTCGATTATCCATTCCTTTTTATTACATAAATTTTTAAATTTTGTATCTCTTGCTTTTTCACTTCTTTTTTTGTTAAATTTGTTTGTCCAAAAAACATCATCCAAATCATAATGTTTTATTTTTAGAATTGAAGATAATTTTTTTGCTAATGTGCTTTTCCCACTTCCAATAGTTCCTATAATAAATATTCTTTTGGGTTTCATTTATTATAGATATAAGTTTGTTATTTATTAAACTATCGCGCGCTTCCCCCCCCCCAAAATAGCAATCGCTACTTCTCCGATTTTCTAACGAAAATCTCGATTTTTTCTTTCAGAAAAAAGGATTTAACAGGGGTTATATTCAATAAGCGGGCGGGCTAAAATAACGAAAGACTTATTAATTTACAATTCATCATTTACTTTATGGCTTATCAAGAACTAAAAAAAGAGGATTTTCTCAAAGATTTTGGAATGACTGAGAAATTGATTCCGAATTTTCTTATAGTTGAGGGTTTGTATGATTTTGTGGGACAATTAAAAAGAAGAAAGAAATTTTTTGATAAAATTATTTTTGAAAGTAAAGAAAATTTTTTCTTCATCGGAGAAAAGAATGGACTTAAAATTGGATATTGTTGTGCTTATGGTCCAACTTTGTCAGGAGAAATTGTCCATCAATTCGCAGTTTTCGGCTCAAAAATCATACAAATTGGTTGTTACGGCGGACTCCAAAAAAATATTAAAGTAGGTGATTTCTTAATCGCATCAGAAGTTAAAACATTAGACGGAGTTTCAGGTTTTTATCAAAACAACACAAATCAAATTAAACCTTCAAATGAACTATTAGGTGCTCTTGAAAAAGAAATCACCAATCAAAAAATCCCTTATTTCAAAGAAAAACTTATTTCTTCTCCAACAATGTTAGGAGAATCTATGAAAATTATTAATGATTGGTCAAAACAGGGATTTTTTGGAGTGGATATGGAGTCCGCTTCAACTATATCTATCGCAAATCATTTTAATGTTGATTCTGCATCAATTTTATATTTGTTTGATTTAGTTATTCAGGGACAAACAGTTCTTGATAAAAATACTAATGATCAGAAAATTCGGAAACTAAGAGATAAGCAAATGATGAATATAGTTTTTAATGTAATAAGTCAATATTAATAACGCCCGCCCGCTTACTCTTCGAAATTTTTTTGCTTCGCAAAAAACCGTCTTGCAGACTATTCCTCGTTCCTATCGGAAGAATATAACAGCGATTATGTAAAATTGCCTCACAAAAAGTTATTGAAAAAAAGGTAGCAGATAAATAGAAAATTATGCCAAAATGTTAGAGTTATTTTATTTTAGGTGAGGCAACTCTCCGTTCGCTTCGCTCACTTCGGTCTTCGTTTCACTCAGACTCATATAACAGCGATTATGTACAATTTCCCTCCATAAAAAACTACAGAGAAATAAATCTTAGAAAGAGAACAATAAAAAATATTCCTTAAGAAATCAAACAAAGTCGGGAAACTTTCTCACTTCGTTCGAATCCTCGCTAAAGCTCGGAGAACATAACAAAGGTTATATTCAATTTGAGTTGGCACTAGCAGAAATAGACAAATCTCACTCTTCCTTCTGTAAAACAAAGACATAATAGCAGTTTTTCTTTCTTCTTGCAGTCAAAGAAAAATCATAGTATAAATTAAATTTAAATCCAACCTTCTTGATAATCTTCTTCATTCTTTCTACATCATAAACAAAATTCATGTATTTACTTTCTAAGATTTTTGCCGTCTTTTTCTTTCCTTCGAAAACAGTAAATACTTGATGAACAAAACCAAAATCTCTATTTATTCTAAAAGACCTATCTACTTTTCCAATAACAATATTGTCCTGCTTTATGATTCTGGCATTGTGAAATTCATCTAACCAATTTCTTTGATCAAACATAGTATCAAAAATCACTATACCCTTATTATTCAAATTCTTCCAATAAGACTTTAACATCATTTCAAAATCATTATAACTTGAAAAATGATTAATGGCATTAAACATAGTGATTATACCATCAGCTTTTTTCTTCATGTTTAGTTTTCTCATGTCTTGTTGATGAATCTTTAACTTAGGAACTTTCTTTTTTGCAACTCTAATCATTCCTTTATTCATATCAACGCCAACAACATTAAAGCCTTCTTATGCAAGCGTA
>FLOH01001286.1_pt1 | contig 40032 bp, 36 predicted proteins | sample 756751 | NCBI WGS metagenome assembly FLOH01 (sample SAMEA4026879, study PRJEB14308) | marine metagenome | biome: coastal water; material: water | depth 74 m
CACCCGTTCGCCCTCCTCCAGGGCTGCCTCGCCGCCGGGTTCGGCCGACGCCGCCTTGAGGATTCCGGGATCGTCGCGCATCGCGGCCGAGAGAGCCTTGCGCGATGCGGCGGCGACGATCAGGTCGCCCTGTTCGATGACGAAATCATGGAACGGCGGGGTCACCACGCTTTCACCGCGCATGATCATGCGGATCCGGGCGTCGGGCATATGGTTGATGATGCCGCCGACCGCCGTGGCGCCGATCAGCCGGGAATCCGGTCCGACGGCGATCTGGGTCAGGAAATGCCGGGGCGAGCGGGTCATGATGCGATGGGCCAGCGAGGTCCGGTCGGGCAACAGCAAGGGCAGCACGACAATCACGTAAACCAGCCCCGCCCCGGCCAGCACAAGGCCCGGAACCGTAAAATCGAAAAATCCGAACGGCGTGTGCCCCAACTCGATCAGGGCCGACGACACCAGCAGGTTCGAACCGGACCCGATCAGTGTTACCGAGCCGCCGCGCACGGCGGTGAAGCTGAGACCCATCATCATCTTGCTGGCCGGACGGTCGAGCTTCTCGGCCAGCGACTGAACAACGGGAATAAAAATAACGACCACGGGGATATTGTTAAGCACACCGCTGATGAGCATGGCGACGACCATCACCAGGCCGATGGAGATCAGCGGGGAACCGCGTCCGACTTTCAGCAACAACAGGGCGGCGCCGTCGAGCACCCCGGTCCGCACCATGCCCTGGCCGACCACCAGAAGCGCCAGCACGGTGATCAGGGCGGGATTGGCGAAGCCGTGCAACAGGCGATCGGGCCCCAGCACATTCAGCCCGTCCGGGCCCGGCACCGGGAACAGCTGGAAAAACACCATCAGGATGCAGATCATGCCGATCGAGGTGACCTCGATGGACAAACGTTCCGACACATAAAGCGCCAGCGCCCCGGCGATCAGGCCATAGGTCGCCCACATCTGGAAGGCTATATCGGCGTGCAGGGCGGGTTCCGTGGTCATGGCCTGAGTGTACACACCCGGCGGGAACTCGCAAAGGAAGTGAAATAATTAGACAAATACGTGCTACACAAGCACCACCCGGTATGATATGTAGCGTCGCGCCGGTCCGAGAGCGGGACAAGATGGGGAATCGTCTAATGGTAGGACAGCGGTCTCTGACACCGTCAATCGTGGTTCGAATCCACGTTCCCCAGCCACTCCTCCCGTAAACCCCTACCCCTTCCTTCCCCCATGCAGCACCAGCGCCACCGCCGTCATGGCGACGGCCATGCCGATCAGGTCGCCGGGGTCCAGGGTTTCATCGAACAACACCCAGGCTTCCAGCGCCACCACCGGCGGCACCAGGTAAAACAGGCTGGCGACCTTCGAGGCCGCGCCCTGGCGGATCAGCACGTACAGCAGGGTCATGGCGCCGAGGGACAACACCACGATCAGCCAGCCCAGCGCGAAGATGAATTCGCCGGTCCAGTCGATGTGGCCGTTTTCCAGGGCCAGCGACAGCGCCATCATCGGCACCGCCGCGGCGGCGAACTGCAGGGCCGAGCCGCTGCGCAAATCCATGCCCTGGGCATGGCGCTTTTGATACAAAGTGCCGAGCGTGATGCCGAGCAGCGATATGACGCAGGCGCCGATGCCGATGGCCGAGCCGCCGCCGGCGCCCAGATCATCGCCGACCACCAGGGCGACGCCGCCGAAGCCGATGAGCAGGCCGGTCCATTGCCGGGCCGATATTTTCTCACCCAGATACGGCCCGGCGGCGACCGCCGTCAGCACCGGCTGGACGCCGACGATCAGGGCCGCCACTGCCGCCGGCACGCCTTGCGATATGGCCCAGAATACGCCGCCCAGATAACTGCCGTGGATCAGCAGCCCGACAACCGCAATGTGTCCGGCTTCGGACAAACTTTTCGGCCAGGCTGCCCGCCCCAACACGGCGATCAGCGAGAGCACCACCGTCAAAATAACAAATCGGTGGGCCAAAAACGTGAAGGGTTCCGCATAGGGCAGGCCGAGGCGGGCGCCGACGAATCCGGTGCTCCACAGCAGCACAAAAATTCCCGGCGCCGCCACCGTCCAGGCCCGCATTGCGTTTGACATCCCCCGTCAGTCCTTGATCATCAACCTGCGCGGGCTGTTCGACAGGCACTGTGATCCGGTTTTGGTAATGACGATGCTTTCGGTGATTTCCATGCCCCAGGTGTCCATCCACAGGCCGGGCATGAAATGCAGGGTCATGTTTTCCTGCAGTTCCGTGCGATCACCGTTGCGCAGGCTCATGGTCCGCTCGCCCCAGTCGGGGGGATAGCTCAGCCCGATGGAATATCCGGTGCGGTTGTCCTTGACGATGCCGTGCTTTTTCAGCACCGCGAAAAAGGCGCCGGCGACGTCTTCGCACACTCGGCCGGGTTTGGCCTGCGCCAGCCCGGCTTCCAGGCCTTCGAGCACCGCTTTTTCGGCATCCAGGAACGCCTGCGACGGTTTGCCCAGGAATACCGTGCGTGACAACGGGCAGTGATAGCGCCGATAGACGCCGGCAATTTCAAAAAAAGTGCCTTCCCCGGATTTCATGGGCAGGTCGTTCCAGGTCAGGTGCGAGGCCGAGGCGTCTTCGCCCGATGGCAACAGCGGCACGATGGCCGGATAATCGCCGCCGTAGCCATCGACCCCGTTGATTCCGGTGCGATAAATTTCGGCCGCCAGTTCGTTCTTTTTCAGGCCCGGCTCGATCATCTCGAAAATACGCGCGTGCATGGCGTCGACGATCCGCCCGGCCTTTTTCATATAGTCGATTTCGGTGTCCGATTTGATCGCCCGACGCCAGTTGACCAGGCCGGTGGTGTCTTGAAACGTGGCGTTGGGCAAGTGTTTGACCAGCGCCGCATAGGCCGCCGCGCTGAAATAGTAGTTATCCATTTCGACGCCGATTTGGCCCTTGCCCCAGCCGCGCCCGGCCAGGAAGTCGGACAGGAAATCCATGGGATGGCGTTCCGTCGACTGCACATAATGATCGGGATAGGAAATAATGTCGTCGTGGTTCAGGAACGTCGTGCGTTTGGCGCCGTTGGCATCGATGCCGCGGCCATACCAGACCGGGTCGGCATCCAGCGGCAGCAGCACACACTGGTGAACATAAAACGACCAGCCGTCGTAACCGGTCAGCCAGGCCATGTTGGACGGATCGGTGACGATCAGCAGATCGATCCCCCGTTCCGCCATCACCTGGCGGGTGCCTTTCAGGCGTCCGGCGTATTCGCCGGGTTCGAAATAGAGTGTCGCTTCGGCCATGGATTCTTTCCCAAAATATATGATGCGGAACTGTTGCATTCCCCGTTTTCAATGACAATGTTCTTGTATACCTGGGAACGGAGACGACCATGCGATCTTGCGATACCTGCCCCGGCAACAATGAATGCGCGGCGACCAATTTGCATCCGGTACTGGCCCAGGTGCTTGGGCTCTACGCCGGCGGCGTCACCGACAAGTTCGATATCCTGTTCGCCCTGAACCCCGGCAGCGAGGAGTTGCTGGAACGCTTCGACGCCAAAGTATCACCGGACTGCTGGTCGAAGGCGGCCTTGCTGGTCATCGCCGATTCGATAACCACGTTAACAGTAGGGCTGGACTCTGCGGCGAGCCTGCGGGATAATTTCGAAGATGAGATCCGCGCCGGCCTGGCCCTGGCCGTAGATTCGTTCGAACGGTTTCCCTGGGCCGTATCGGAACTGGTCGAACAGGCCCCGGCGCTGTATCAGGCGATTGTCGAGCGGACCGCAGGGGAAGATTTTACGGGCCGGATTTCCAAACGCGGTTTCGTAAAGCTGTGTAAAGAGGTGGCCTTCAGGTAGCCGCATAAACAAAGGATAACGCCATGCGCCAAATGATAGGGGTATCGAAAGCCGCCCGGATGATCGGCGTATCGCGCTCGGATTTAAGCAAGCGGCTGGCCCGCGCCGGCGTCGATACCTTCGAAGGTCAGGTCGAACTGGAAAAGGTCAAATGCCTGGCGCCGTCGCTCAACCTGACCGATCCGGAAATGGATCGCCTGGATATGATTCGCGAAAACCCCATGGAACGGGTCCACAGCAACGACACCAGATCATCGAAACAGGACCTGCTCGATGAGGTCCACCGGCTGTCGACGGAACTGATGGTCGAGGCGGGCATGAGCCAGCAATACCGGCAACTGGTGGAAGACGTCGCCGAAAAATTGGGGGAAATGCAGGTTTCCGAAGTCGGCGAGCGCCGCGATATCGCCTTCGAGTTGTGCGAATGGCTGCGCCATAAAGCAGCGACTGACTAACAGTTTTTCACATGGTTGTTGTTCCGAACATCATCACGGAGTATTCTCTTCGCAGGTGCGAAATCGCATATGCGAAATGATTCGGACCAAGGAACCCTTAAATGCTCTACCACGGCTATGAAGTTACCCACGCCACCCTGGCGCCGCTGAAAAAGCTCAGCCAGGTCGGGCAGATTATTTATTCCAGCCCCCTGAACCCGCTGTCCTATACGCCGTTCGGTAAATCCATGGCCGCCGCGTGCGAGGTTTTCGACCGCATGACCAAGCGCTATGACCGGCCGGAATGGGATATTCCCGACACCGAAATTAACGGCAAGTCGGTGCCGGTCGCCGTCGATATCCGGCTGTGCACGCCGTTTTGCGACCTGATCCATTTCCGCAAGGAACCGGCTTCGGGCAGGCAACCCAAAAAGACCCCCAAAGTCCTTATGATCGCCCCCCTGTCGGGCCATTACGCGACCCTGCTCAGGGGCACCGTGCGCGCCATGCTGCCCGGCCACGACGTCTACATGACCGACTGGCACGACGCGCGGGAAATTCCATTGTCTCTGGGGCCCTTCACCCTGGACGACCACATCGATACGCTGACCGACTTTATCCGCTTCCTGGGGCCCGACGTTCATGTCGTCGCGGTTTGCCAGCCGACGGCATCGCTGCTCGCCGCAGTTTCGCTCATGGCAGCCGAAAAAGATCCCGACCAGCCGCGCTCCATGGTCCTCATGGGCGGCCCCATCGACACCCGTGTCAACCCGACCGAAGTCAACCGCCACGCCGAAGGCAAGCCATTGTCGTGGTTCGAACACGCGGTTATTTCCCGGGTGCCGTTCCCGCTGCCGGGCGCCATGCGCCGGGTCTATCCGGGCTTCGTCCAGTTATCGGGGTTCATGACCATGAATCTGGATCGCCATATCGAATCCCACGTCGGGCTGTACAACCACCTGGTCGATGGCGACGGCGATTCGGCCGACCAGCACCGGGATTTCTACGACGAATACCTGGCGGTGATGGACTTGCCGGCGGAATTTTACCTGCAGACCATCGAAACCATCTTCAAGGAACACGCCCTGCCCAAGGGCGAAATGATGCACCACGGCACCCTGGTCGAGCCGGCGAAAATCAGGAAAACCGCGCTGATGACCGTCGAGGGCGAAAACGACGATATTTGCGGCGTCGGCCAGACCAGCGCCGCCCATGGCCTGTGTTCGGGCCTGGCCGAAGACAAAAAGACCCTGTACGTGCAAAAGGGCGTCGGCCATTACGGTGTCTTCAACGGGCGCCGCTGGAAGACCGAAATCCAGCCCCGTATCGCCGCCTTCATCGCCGATAATTCCTGATTCCCGTTTTTGAATACCGATAATTCTCCGGCGCTGGCCATCGTCCTGATACTCGTCACCGGTTTGGTGCTGTCGGGCATGGATGCGACGGCCAAGTATCTGGCGCTCGACGTTTCGGTCATCATGATCCTGTGGGGTCGGTATTTTTTCCATACGGTCCTGACCTTTTCGATCTACGCCGGCAAAACCCGCTCGTTTGATTTTTTGCACGCCCGCAGGCCGGGCCTGCAACTGATCCGCGCCGGGGCGCTGTTCGGCGCGACCAGCACCTTTTATGTGGCAATCGGCAAAATGCAACTGGCCGACGCCTCGGCCATCCAGTTTCTGGCCCCGGTGCTGGTCACCGCACTGTCCGGACTGGTCCTGGGTGAACATGTGGGCCCCCGGCGCTGGGCCGCCGTGGCCTTTGGATTTATCGGCGTGTTGCTGGTCGCCCGCCCCGGTTCCGGAGTGCTCGGCTGGGCCGCCTTGCTGCCGCTGGCGACGGCCGGCTTGCTCGCCGTTTACATGATGATGACCCGGATCATCCGGACCAAGGACAACCCCGCGGCGACGACCTTTTATTCAACGGCGCTGGGGGCCCTGATCTTAAGCATGATCGTACCGTTTCACTGGCAAATGCTCGCGCCCGCGCAATGGGGCCTGATGGCGACCATGGGCACCGCCGGGGCGGTCGGCCACTTCATGCTGGTCAAGGCCTTCCATTCGGCCGAAGCATCCATGCTGGCGCCGTTCACCTATTCCCAGGTGGTCGGTTCTATTTTGTGGGGCCTGTTGGTGTTTGGCGATGTGCCCAGTGTCTGGACCATCACCGGCGCCGCAGTCGTCGTCGGCAGCGGCATTTATGTATGGTACCGGGAAACCCGCCTCAATCAGTGATTCATCGGCGCAACAAGATCATTGGTTATCCTGGCGTTTTGAAAGTTGCCCCGGCGACAACGACGTGAAATCGGGCGACCAATATGATATACTTCGGGTAATTTGAAGAACAATTCGAGTACCGATCCACAAACCGGGTGACGCCGATGACCGCCACCTTCAGCCGCGAAGACGCCCGGCAATTTTATGACCGTTTCGGCGCCAGGCAGGACCAACAGGGTTTCTATGAGGATGCCGCGCTTGCCGCGTTAATCCGGCATGGCGCGTTTTCAGACGCTCAGTCGATCCTCGAAATTGGCTGCGGAACAGGCAGGCTGGCGGCGCGCCTGCTGTCTGAACACTTGCCGGCTACCGCCCGCTACGCAGGAATCGATTTAAGCCAGGTTATGGTGGGGCTGGCAAAGAACCGATTGAAGCCCTGGGACGAGCGAGCCGAAGTCCATCTCGGTAATGGCGACTTCGAATACGCATCTTACGGCGGACCGTTCGACAGAATCGTCAGCACCTATGTATTCGATCTACTTGGCGACGCAGAGATCGCCGAAGCACTGGCGGCGATGCATGCGGTGGTAAAAAAGGGCGGTCTTTTATGCACTGCGGGATTGACCAACGGAACGGGCCTTTTGTCGGCGGTAACCAGCACCTTGTGGACTATGGTGCATGGCCTCAATCCATCCATTGTCGGCGGTTGCCGTCCGCTCGATCTTTCCAAATTGCTTCCCGAAACCCAGTGGCGGATCGTTCACAGGGAGATTGTCGTCAGCGTTACCGTACCCTCGGAAATTCTCGTGGCCGAAGCGATCTAATTAATGATCACGGACGCGGTCGGCGGGGAACCCGACCGAAACGACGGTTCCCTTGCCTGGTTCGCTGGCGATGTCGAAAGTCCCGCCATGCAATTCGACCAGCCTTTCCGTCAGGGGCAGGCCAAGGCCGGTGCCTTCGTGTTTTCTGGCCAGACCACTATCGACCTGGCCGAATTTCATCATCGCCTTGGCCAATCCCGGCGCGTCCATACCGATCCCAGTATCGCTTATCCGCAAGGTGACCCCGCCGTCATCTTCGTGCACCGCCGAAACATCCACCTGGCCCCCCCTGGGAGTAAATTTAACGGCGTTGGAAAGCAGGTTCAGAAAAATTTGCTGGATCCGGCGGGCGTCGGCGAAGAGGCGCGGTGAATCCGTTTCGATGGTGTTGGACAGCTTGATTTTTGCCACCTCGGAGCGTTCCCGGACCAGGCGCATAGCGGTATCTGCCGCCAGGCGAAGGTTGACTATTTCTTCGCTCAATTCCAAACGACCCGATTCGATGGCCGAAATATCCAGGATTTCATTGATCAACGCCAACAGGTGCGTACCCGATGAATTAATGTCAGACATGTATTCCAAGTATTTGGCATTGCCGATGGGGCCGAACATTTCTTCCTTGATGGTCGCGGAAAAGCCGATGATGGCGTTCAGCGGCGTCCTTAATTCATGGCTCATGGAAGAAAGGAAATCGGTCTTGGCGCGATTGGCGTCCTCGGCCCGGCTCAGGGCTTCAAGTAATTGCGCCTCGTGGTTTTTGCTCTCGGTGATGTCGCGTACAACGCCGGCGAATGAGCGCTTGTTACCGAACCGCATTTCGCTGATCGACAATTTTATCGGAAATTCCTGGCCATCTTTCCGTTTGCCCACGACCTCTCGGCCAATTCCGATAATCTGTGCGGTGCCGGTCTGCAGGTAACTGGTAATATAGTCGTCATGGCGACCGGCATCATAAGGGGGCATTAGAATTTTAATATTTTCCCCGATAATGTCGTCGGCGGCGTATCCAAACATTTTTTCGGTCGCCGTATTGATCGTTTCGACAATACCCATGCTATCAATTGTGATGATGGCATCCACCGCTGTTTCGACAATAGCGCCGGCGTAAGCATTGCTCTTCTCCAGTTCCTGGACCGCCAGCTTGATATTCGTAATATCCTGGGTCGTTCCCCTGAACCCGATGACCACGCCATCGTCGCTGCGGATTGGTTTACCCGTCTCACTGACATAAATCATCCGCCCATCATTGCGGATAAAGCGATATTTCAGGTGGTAGAATCTGGGTTTCGAACGGATTGATGCGTACATCTGCGCCACCGGTTCCTTGTCGTCCGGGTCCAGGCTATCGGTAAAATTTGAAAAATCACCGACTAATTTTTCCGCAGGAATTCCGTACAGGCGCTCGGTGTTTTCGGAAACGTAGATTTGCACATTAAAACCGGCATCTGCTTCCCAATGGGTTATGCCCGCGATTTCTTCGGCATAGTTGAACCGCTCAAGGTTTCGACGCGCCTCTTCCTCGGCCTTGCGAAGCAAAGTCACGTCCTGAGTGGTGCCCATGAACCCAAGGAGCGTACCGTCATCACCCGGTATCGGTTCGCCAAATTCGTGCAGAATGATCGCCCGACCGTCCGGTCGCGAAAATCGGTATTCGACCTCGTAGGCTCGCTTCGAATCGGCGACGGTTTGGTAAATCTTTTCAACCCGGTCGCGGTCGTCAGGGTGCAGGTGGCGTAAATACGCCGAATTGGGTCCGAGCATTTCATCGGCAGGTATGCCGATAATATTTTCTGTATTTGACGAGGCATAATTCCACGATTCGAACGCCGGATCGCATTCCCAATTGCAGATTTGAGAAATCCTCTCGGCGTGTTCGAACCGGTCTTCCAGGCTCTGAAAAGCTGATTTTTTCATGGGCTCGATCATACGCCTGCATATAACAATCTGAGAGATCAATCCAAGCCTTTTAAATCAAAGATCAACCCAACTGACTATATCAGGTTTTGAGTATATCAACGTTGGCGGGTGAATACCCAGGTATTATCGTTCGACAGGTGGGCCTGCCAGGCATAGCCGCCGTCGGTAAATTTTTTCAAGTCTTCCGAACGTTCCAGACGGTGGGTGATCATGTGCCGCGCCATCATGCCGCGCGCCTGTTTGGCGAACATGCCGAGCACCTTGGCCTCGCCGTTTTTGACCTCCTTGAACACCGGCGTGATGACCCGGCTTTTCAAATACTTGGGGCGGGCCGCCTTGAAATATTCGTTCGAGGCCAGGTTGATAACCACCGGTTCCTGGTCGGCCGCTACTTTTTCGTCGATGGCGTCGGCCAGATCATCGCCCCAGAAATCATAAAGATCGGCGCCCCGGGGATTGTTCAGCCGACGGCCCATTTCCAGCCGGTAAGGCTGTATCAGATCAAGCGGGCGCAGCACCCCGTAAAGACCCGACAAAATGCGCAAATGATCCTGGGCAAAGGCCAGGTCATCGGCGGTCAGGGTTTTGGCATTTAGCCCGACATAGGTATCGCCGTTAAAGACCAACACCGCCTGCCGGGCATTGGCCTCGGTGAACGGAGTCGAGAAAGCCTTGAAGCGCTCGAAATTAAGGTCCGTCAGCTTGTCGCTCAGCTTCATCAGATTTTGCAGCTTGGCGCGACTGAGGCTCCTGGCCGATTTGATCAGTTTTTCGGACTCATCGAGGAATTTTGGCTGGCTGTGCGGCAAGTCTGCCACGACATCGCCAAAATCAAGTTTCTTGGCCGGTGAAACAAGGGCAAGCATGGAATAAAGAACTCCGTTGATCGATCATCGATGGTGGTACAAGATTGGAATGGTTTTAACAAGTTAGCCGAACTGGCGCTACCCCGCAAAGTACGAAAGAACAAATGATTACGGTCTATGGATTGAAAAGCTGCGACACCTGCCGCATGGCCCGTAAGTGGCTCGCCGAAAAGGGTATGGCCCACCGCTTTCACGATGTCCGCTCAGACGGCCTGAAGGTCGCCACCCTGGCGACCTGGGCCGATGCCTTGGGCTGGGAAAAACTGCTCAACCGCCGGGGCACGACATGGCGCAATTTGCCGTATACGGACAAGGAAAGCCTTGAGCCTGAAACGGCATTGGCCCTGATGACGGCGCATCCGGCCCTGATCAAACGCCCGGTTTTCGACTTCGGCGGGCACTACGCCATCGGTTTTGACGATTCGGTCAAAGCCTTACTGAACGGAGGAAAAGCATGAGCGAAAAAATCACCAGGACCAGAGACCAGTGGCTGGCCCAACTGACCCCGGAACAATTCGCCGTTTGCCGCGAAAAAGGTACAGAACGCCCCTTTTCCGGCAAGTACAACAGCGCCAACGCGCGCGGCACTTATATTTGCGTTTGCTGCGGTCAGGAGCTGTTTAAATCGGCGAGCAAATTCGATGCCGGCTGCGGCTGGCCCAGTTTTACCGCCGCCATCGCGCCGGCAAGCATCGACGAACATGTGGATGCCGGCCTCGGCATGATCCGCACCGAGGTAACCTGTTCGCGCTGCGAGGCGCACCTGGGTCATGTCTTCGAAGATGGCCCCAGGCCGACCGGGCTGCGCTATTGCATCAATTCGGTGTCGCTGGATTTCAAGGATGAATAATCCTGCCTTTTGCAGTAGATTGCTTCGATGAACAAGATCGTCTCCGTTATCCTTCTCGCCCTGGCGCTCGCCGGATGCGCCAACGACGGCACGTCGGGGTCTGCCAAAGTCGCCGAGCCACCGCGGCATTTTGACTTCAACCAGGCCGTCGCCGCCATCGAAACGGCGAAAGGGGCGGCCGGCGGCGGCGACCACGCCGGCGCCATTGCTTCGCTGCAAAGCGGACTCGTCCTGTGGCCGGCCCATCAGCCCGGTTGGGCGGCGCTGTCCCGGGCCTATCAAATGACCGGCGATGAGGTCGGCGCCAATTACGCCGGATATTTCGCCGAACGAATCGAATGGGCCAATTCGCTGCACGGCAACACCGCCGCCGCGGCGTTTGACAACATCGCCCTGATCAATGAGGAAAAACCCTTCGCCGACCCCCGTATCGTGCAAACGGCGGCCCTGCTATCGGCCTTTTATCGCCAGGGACAGGCGAGAATCAGGGGCGTTCAGGCCGCCGAATACGAAGCCCGGCAAACCTTCGGCCAGCGCTACCTGATCTACCCGGTAGCCATCGCCACCGGCGGCATCATTGTCTATCAGTTGCTGCGGGCGACCGGTTCCGATTAATTTTCGAAAATTCCGTAACCGGGGGAAAACGCCAGCACCAGTCCCAGGTGGCGACGTAACGCCGCAGCGTCGGAAAAAACCACCGGCGTCGAAGCGGTCCCAGCCTCATCGGCGAAGCCATCGGTGATGCGGATGTGGCCTTCGCCGATTTCGACCCGCCGGTGCAGGGGCCGTCCATAGCCCCAATGCCGACCCTCGAACCTGTCTTTGGAAAACGCCAGGCACTGCGCCCTGGCCCGGTCTTCGAGCCGGAACAGGCCCAATTTCAGGCTCGCCGGTTCGCCCTCTTTGCCCTCGTTGCCCCGAGGCACGAAGTGGGCGTCGGCGGAACGATAGGCATCGCGGGTCAGCGGCGCGGCGGTATAGACCCCGGTTCCCGGATCGGCGATCCAGTCTTCACCGTCGATGTTCAACTCGACCGCCAACTGGTCATTATGGGCATGGCCGCCGTTGCCGTTCTGGCCGATAGGCCCGCAGCGCACGGACAGGAAAAAACGCGGCGACCGCCATCCGTACAGGCCGAAATCCGGATAGCTGAAGGCCGTGAGTCCCTGCAGCACCGATGCATCCGGCGGCACGATCCTAATGTCGCCGGTGATGCTCAAGCGGGCCGGTTCTGCGTCCGTCGGGCCACTGAAACGGTCCAGCGCCGGCGGCCTGCCCGCCGCCGCCGGTAGCGTTTTACCGCCCGCCAGACGCGAGATGATCTGGCCCTCCAAGGCCCTGGCCGGGCCGGCGAAGTCAGCCAGATCGGCTCTTCCAAACAGCCCGTTGATGGCGCCGACGACGGCCCGGTGATCGAGATCGGGCGACGGGGCCAACTTGAACAGGCGGCCGCTGTCGTTGTCGCCGATCTGGACGACCCGGCCATTCGGTTTGGTCCCGTGCAGGGAAAATTCGGCCATCCGTTGCAACCGTTCGAAATAGCCGGCCGGGAACGTCCCGTCCCGGTCCTGGCCCAGCAACAGCGCCGTGCCGTAAACGGCCAGTTCCGCCGACAACCGGTGATAGCCGGTCGAGGCCTCGAAATTTGCCCCGTCATTGCCGAACTGGCGTCCGACCTCGGCGATGAATTCAGGGCCGGCAAATTTCATCCAGGCGGCGCTTTCCGCCGATGGCGGCACATAGGCGGCGACGAACAACAGGCCCACAAGGTTGGCCAGGTAATGATTGCCGCGATGAGTTTCATGCCATTCCAGATTGGCGAAGATGTGCCGGCCATGGGCCATAACGAGTGCGTGAAATTCGCTTTTGAACGGCGCGTCGAATTCCGTCGCCAACAGATCATGGGCCAGCAACAGGTTGGCGGCGCGGATCGCCACATCCATGGTACACATCCAGTTGACGCCGTATCCGGGCGGGTTGGCGGCGGCGAAATCCAGTACCTGATTGCGAAATTCGCCTACCCAGCGATCCGAAGGTTCGACAAGGTTACGGCACGCCAGCCAGGACAAATGCTGGCAGCGGGCCAGTTCCCACGGCACCTTGACGTCGACCCCCGGCTCGTGCCCGTAGGCCAGCGATCCCGATAAACGGTCGGCCCGCCAGCGATAGCCGGATTTGAAATCGAGCTGCCAGTCGATGGGTCGATATGCGGGATCAATCAGCTTTCCGATAGCGGCGCCACGGCGGCGATTACCCGGCGACAGGGTTTCCAAACGTGATTTTGCGACGACGGTGACCGGGCCAGACCCGAGCAGATCAAACCGGTGCGCCAGAACAGAATCGCCAAGTTCCTTCAGGGCCTCGGCATTTATCGAGAGCATGTCCCCATCGATGGGTCCGAGCAGGCTGGCCGGCGGCAAAGGCTGATCGACCGTCGGCGCATAGGTTTCCCGATTGCGCCACAGCAGCCCTTGCAGGCGGAACCGTATTACCCTGGCCGCATATTCCACGGCCTTTCCCGCGGCCGCTTGCGGCGACAGGCTGAACGCGTATCGGGCCAGATGGGAAAGGCTCATCGGTTTGCCGCCCTGACCAGGAGATATTCAAGTGCACCCGCCTGGTTCCGCCACGAGTAAGCGTCCAGTAAACTTTTGTCCAGCGTCGGAAAATCATTGGCGGCGACGGCGCGCAGGGCCGAGACGACCTGCCCTGCCGTATCACAGGAAAATAGCGGCGCGTTGATGGATTCGGCGATGCCCCGGCATTCCGCCGTTTCCCCCGGCAGGCAAATCACCGGCCTGCCGGTCGCCATGTAGTCGCCGAACTTGTGATGATACAGCATGGGCGGATGTCGGGGGCAGAGGATAACCGTCGCCCCGGCCAGTATCGGCGCCAGTTCGGCGGGCTCAAGATAGGACCTGACAAGCACCCGGCAGCGCCCGTCCAGGGGCGCCAGAATTGTTTCCGCCAATTGGTGATCGTTGCCGAAATAGCATACCTCCATCGGCCTGTCCGGTGGCGCTTCGTCCAGCCAGGCATCGATTCCCCTGACCATGACGGCGAGCGCCGCGCCGTCGTAAATGCTGCCCGAAACGACAATACGAGGGGCCTCGGGCGCGACATCCCGTGGCGATCCGAAGCCGCTGTATATGACGCTGGCCGGGACGCCGAAGCGCCGGGCGACCAGGTCGGCATGACCCTGCGACAGGGCCGTGAAATGGGCCGCGCCGCCGTAGCGTCGGGCCAGCAGGTCCCGAAACGGTCCGGGAATATAATGATCCCAGTTGTCCTTCATATCGGCCACCCAGGGACAACCGGCCAGGCCGGCCAGGTCCTGAGCCAGGTTCCAGGCATCGGTATTGCCAAACGTCGCCCAGACTATATCCGGGGCGAAATCTTCGGCCAGCAGGCGCACGGCCGACCCGGCGCCCCGACGCCAGTTGTTGAAGACGCCGCCGTGGAACAGGTATCCGGCGGCGACCACGACCTGACGGAAACCGTCGGGCAAACGCCCCTGGTGCAGCCGCTCAAGCAGCGCCGCCGGGGCCGCTTGGCAGGGCAAAATGTAAGGTTTGGACCAGTCATGGGCGGCCAGGTTATGCCGATGATCGGCCATCGACAGATCACGGGAATCGGCGCTCAAGGAACCGCTCAGCACGACGATCCGGTGGCCCTTTTCGGCCATCGCTTCGGCGAACAGGCGCATACGAAGCGCGCAAACATGATCCATATCCGGATGGCAATGATTGATGAATACCGCCCGCATGATCAGGCGACCCCGTCGCGCAAGGGCGGCAAGCGGGGTTGCGAGCGGGCCCGGTCGACAAAATGCCGCCGCCACATTTCATCGATGAAGGGTTTCCAGACGTTGGTCGCCAGGCTGTCTTCGCCACCGCGCACCCGCTGCAGCGCCCGCCGCCACCAGGGCGCATGCCAGATGCCACGGTCGGCGAAGCCGGGATCGTCGAACAGTTCAGTCGCCGCGCCAAGAAGCCCGTGGCGCATCCAGTCGGCCTGCGGCGGCAGGAACCCTTGCTTGTTCCAGCGAACCCTGACCGGCTCGGGCAGAATACCCCGCATGGCTTCGCGCAGCAGGCGCTTGGTTTCGGCCGCGCCCATCAGGTATTCCGCAGGCAGGGTCGCTATAAATTCGGCGATGCGATGGTCGCAAAACGGCAGTCGGACTTCTCGTGAGTGGGCCATGGAATTCCTGTCGCCGTAGCGCAGCAGCGTCGATAAAAAGCCTTTGGTATCCCGCCGCAGTACCGCGTGCAGATCACCCGGCCGCTCGATATCTGTCCTGCCCGAGACCAGTTTTTCGGCCAAGCCGGGGGCGACCCCGAAGGCCATGTCGCTGCCCCGGTTGGTTGCCCGCGCCAGCGCCAGGCGCAGGGTCCAGGGCAGCTTGTGTTTCCATTGCTGATCGGTGACCGCCAGGGCCTGGGGATAGCGCGCCCGGATGGCCTGTTCTTCGCCGTCGATGTTTGCACCCTGGCGGCGGCGGGTATCCAGATAGGATGCGAAATACTGTTCGTACCCGGCAAGAATTTCATCGCCGCCCTGGCCGTCCAGCAACACGGTGACTCCGGACCCGACGGCCAGACGAAATACACACCATTGTGCATACTGGCTGGCGCTATCGACCGGCAATTCGTTGAGCCATATAAAATCTTCGATGTCCTCAAAGAAGGCAGCCGCCGTCGGTACGGTTTCATGGCCGGTCAGGTCCGCCGCCCCGGCGATCCGGGTCGCCCATGCGCCTTCATCGTTTGACGATCCGGGAAATCGTCCGGTAAACACATGATAAGGATTTTCGGGCCCGAGAATATCCCGCGCCAGCATCGCGATGGATCCGGAATCAAGCCCGCCCGACAGGCACGACCCGACCGGGACATCGCTGCGCAGGCGCAACGCCACGGAATCGCGCAGCAGATGGCGCAGGTGCGAGGCGGCCTCTGTCAGGGTCGTTTTCGCCGCCATACCCGCCTCGGCTGACCAATAAACCGACGTCCGCCATGACAGGTCTTTTAAATCAAGCAGCAGATATTCGCCCGGCGCGACCTGGCTGATCCCCTTGAACACGGTCTCGCGCTGGTGATCGATCCCGTGGGCCGGATTATCGAGAAAATCCAGCAGCCGGGCTTCGTCAATGTCGGGCTCGACGCCTTCCAGGGCAAACAGCGCCTTGTATTCGGATGCAAAGGCGAACATCCGGGAGTTCGAGACAAACAGCAGCGGCTTTTCGCCGAAGCGGTCGCGGGCGCAAAAAACAACATTACGGGCGGCGTCGTGAATGGCGAAGGCGAACATACCGTTGAAGTCCGCCAGACACGCCTCCCCCCACACCCGATAGGCCTCGAGCACCACTTCGGTGTCGCTGTCGCTTTGAAAAACACTGCCCTGGGATTTTAACCGGTCCCGTAGTTCCCGATAATTGTAAAGCTCGCCGTTATAGGTAATGCAGAGCCCGCCATCGGCGCTGGTCATGGGTTGGGCGCCCCGTTCGCTCAAATCCAGGATGGCCAGCCGCCGGTGCCCGAAACAACATTCTTGATCCGCCGCCGACCACAGGCCCTGGCCATCCGGCCCCCGGTGAACCATCAGGTCGGTCATCGCCTGCACGGCGTCCGTGTTGACCGCACCCAGACCGGCGATACCCGCTATTCCGCACACGGTTTTTCTCTTCGGCTGGTGATCCGTTCGAATTCTCTTATTAATCTTTCGACGTGATCTTCCCATTCGAACTTGCCGGCGCAGCGCCGGACGCCGTTTTCGCTAAGCCTTTGGCGCAGGTCCGGCGAAGCGTCGAGCCGGCATATTTGATCGACGGCGTCCGTTATGGACAGGGGATCGAAGTAAACCGCGGCGTCGCCGCAGACCTCGCGATTGACCGGGCGCTCGGCAAGCAAGATGGGCATGCCGGAATCCATGGCTTCGACCAATGGATGGCCGAAGGTTTCGGCGACCGAAGGAAAAACGAAAATATCGTGATCCCGATACAGCGCCGGAATATTTTCATAGGGAATATGGCCGGTCATTTCCACCTGCCCCCGTTCGATGCCCTTGCTCAATAAAAAGTGGTCTTCGTCGCTTCCCGAAAAAGCCGACAGGCTGTCCAGCGTCATGGTAATGGTCAACTTGCTTTTGATTCCCGCTTCGTTCAACCGGGCAACCACGTCGGCCATCATTCCCGGTCGCTTGTGGGGGTAATATTCCGACACATAAAGCAGCCGCAGCATCCCGTCGGCCCGCCATTGCCGTTTAATGCCCGAGGCGCTGAACAGATCGAGCCTGGTGCCATAAAGATTGCATGAAATCTTGTCGCTCAGGCCGGGGGACCACGACAGCAGGGATGCCTTCATCGCTTCGGTCGGCACCATGACCGAATCGGCCGCCCGCATGGACGCTTGAATCAGCTTGCGGCGGGCCATTCTGAAAAAGGCGGCGCGAATGCCCTGGCCCGGTGAAATGTTGGTGATGTAATAGGGATCAAACAGTCCGCCTTCGCGAACCAGCAGAAGTTGCGGCACCGATGATGTCATCACCCCGAAATTGGCGGATGAAAATAGCAGGTCCGGCTTTTCCCGGGCGATCACCCGGCGCCACACGGTTTGTTCCCACAGCAACCGGACTGACGGTCGCATCCGGTTAGCCCTGAAACGAAGAACCCGGGCCGAATCAGGCGCCGGAAATTCCGGCGGCACGGCGAATGTCGCATCGATGCCACGGGCCGAAAACGACCGCATCAGGTTCGATGTATAGGTGACGATCCCCCCCATTCTGGCCGACAGGGCATTGACGAGAATTTTCATTGGCTAAATTTCCATCAGCGAAGACAGCATGCGGCCGATGTTCTTGTCATGGCTTAAACCCAATTCCAGCACCCGCTCACGGCCCGCCAGCGCAATCAATTTCCGGCCCTCATGCTGGCCCGACCAGGCCCGGCAAACCGCTACCAGTTCATCGTTCGACGACCAATATACGGCCTCGTGGTTTTCACGCAACAAGGCGGATATTTCGGGGTTGCGTTGATGTACCATAAAGCCGCCACAGGCCGGAATTTCAATGGATCGACAGGTCTGCAGGTCGCGATTGGCCTTCCTGAGAAAACCCAGATTAAGGGTGCTGGCGGCGACGACACGGGCGAAGTCGTCATTATATACGGGCCGGTTTTCGACCTTCAAATTCGGCTCGACATCGACCAGATGGCCCCAGCCATTACCCCAGACGCGGACCGCCATGCCGGCCCGGGCCAGGGCCAGCAAACTTTGCGCGCGCGGTTCTTCGTATGTGCCGATGAAGCTTATCGCCGCGCCGAACCGCTCACGTTGTTCGTCGTCAAGTGCGATCGGCCTGTGCAGGGCGGGATCGAAACTGTTATCGACAAACAGGATTTTCCGGGCCCCGCGAGACGGCATTTCGGCGGCTTCGGCATTGAAGGACTTGGTCGTGACCCACAGATCAAACAGCGGAATTGCGGAATCCAGCCAGCGTGACCGGTGCGCCGGATTGATCATGTCGTCTTCGCAGTACCACAATATTTTAACACCGGGATTGATTTCCCTGGCCCGGCGCAGTGTCGCCGCACGGATCATTTTCGCGGCCTCTATCCAGACGATATCGCAACCGTTTTCGACGGCGGCCAAAATACCCTGATTGGCTTTTGCCGGGTCGCCGGGAACACGCAGGCGGTGAGCAATTCGCACCATCAACCCCGGCGGCGTTTCATAATTCCAGCCGGGTGGCGTCGTCGGGATGGCGGTGACATCATGGCCCATACGGCCAAGGGTTCGGGCCCGTTGGACCGTGCGCGAACTCTCGAAGGTTTCGCCGACCACGGCGATCCGGTATTTCCTATCCATCGCCGCCGCCCTCCCTCACATACCCGATAGCCGCCTTCAGCCCGGCCAAATCCTGATCGAAACCCCATGTGTCGATGCGCAATTTCGCCGCCTGCCCCAGGGCGTCTGAATGGGTCAGGCAGCGAACAAGGGCCTCGGCCAGGGCCTCTTCGTCGCCGGCGGGGAAAACCGAGCCACAGTCCCCGCTCACCAGATCACGGGCACAGCCGACCTGATCGCTGACGATCACCGCCGTCGAGCACGCCATTGCCTCGTTGACGGCCAACCCCCATGGCTCGCGCACCGACGGCAGCACGAACAGGTCGGCCATATCATACAGCGCCGGCAATTCCTTCTGATTGCGAAACCCCAGAAAAACCGCCTCGGGCGCCAGGGACCGCAACGTATCGTGCATGTCGCCATCGCCGACAAAAACCAGTTGCGGTAATGGCGATTCGAAATCGGCCTTTTGGAACGCCTGCGCCAGCAAATCGGGACATTTTCTTTGCATCAGTTTGCCGGCAAACAGGATCACCGGCCGGTTCGGGTCCAAACCCAGGGAAACCTTCAGGGTCTTTCGTTGCGGGCGGCAGGCCGCTGCTTCGGTGCCGAACCGATCATTGTCGATGGCGTACGGGGTCAGGAACAGCCGCTCTCGGGATACGCCGCGGCTCAGATAATAGTGCTCATTCTCGCTGCCGACGGTCAGGAATGCGCCGCAATGACCAAAGATCCAGCGCAGGTACCAATGTTTGAAAAGCCCCTTCAGGCCGCCGCCGTCCGGCATCGCGAGATCGCAGTTTTCGCCCCGCATCAAAACCGGTTTGCCGGCCCACGACGCATATTTCAGAGCCCGGTGCATCAGCGGCGATTGCCAGCCATGCAGCCAAAGCACATCGCAGCCGTCAATTTCCCGCTCCAGGCGGGTTTCGGCCAGGGAAACATTGTCGTACCCCTCGGTCAGCGGGATATCCCACTGGATTTCCTGGGCGAACCCGGGATCATACTGCGGCCCTGTGGAAGCGGCATTTTCGAAGACCACCCGCAGCGACACTTCCGCGACCCTGGCGATCCGTTGCAACAACGGCGCCTGATATTGAATGGGATGGGACACCAGATAGAGCAGCTTCACGGTCATGGCTGGTCCCGCCACACGGATTGCCACGCCTTTGACAATTGCCGCTTAAAGACGTCATAGCTGAAATCTTCCGCGACCTTTTGCCGCGCCGTGGCGCCAAGGCGATCCCGCAAGGGCCTGTTGGTGATTATTTTATCGATCCTGTCGGCAAACGGGGCGCTGCCTGAATCGCACAAGTACCCCGTGGCGTCGTCGATAACATAGTCTTCGGGTCCGCCGCAGCGGGTCGAAACGACGGGGACACCCGATGCCATGGCTTGTAATCCGGCGATGTTAAGGCCTTCCTGAAAGGACGGGATAGCAAAGACATCTATCGAGCGGAAAAATTCTGTCAATTCATCATCGTCGAGCCAGCCGCGCCAATGGACTTTTTCTGAAACGCCCGTGCGGGCCGCCAGCCGGTTCAGTTCTGCCGTCGCCTCGCCGGTCAGATGTAATTCGACGTCGCGGCCCTGTTTGAGCAATATCGCCAGGGCGTCAAACAACAACGGCAAATTCTTGCGCGGATCACCGACCCGCCCGGCGAAGCCGATAACACCCGGCCGGGGCGCCTCCCGGGGCGGGCGATAGGCGTTCATGTCCATGGGGATCGGCAATCGCGTGAAGCGCTCTTCGATGCCACCGGCGGCGAGCAGGGTATTCTTGGTATAACCGCTGATCGCCATAAAATGGCCCGGTCCGTGCAGGATTTCCTTTTCCATTTTCCGTTGCACCGGGCCGATCAGAAAGCGGTCGACGATCCGGCGCATCGGTGGCATGGCGCGGCGGCGGTCGGCGCGGTCTTCGAGCATCGTACTGGCGCACCAGACCAGATGCGGAAGCCCCATGCGGCTGAGCGGATTGGAGACGAGAACCGTGCCGCCGACGGCAATATGGCGGTCGTGGGCGGCGATTATTTTGGCCCAGCGCGGTGATGGCCGGTAATAGGTAAATTCCAGTTCCGGAAAGGCGCAGCCGACGGCTAGGGACGGGAAATCGCCAAAACACTGCCCTTCTGAAACCAACGGTCGGCGGCCAAATACCGCCTGCCAGCTGGTCGCGACAAGTTCGGGATGATCGCTATAGGTCGCGTAATAGGCGACCGTTACCGAATGACCCAGTTCACGGAGATGCCGGGCCAGGACCCGCGCCTTGTAGGGCACGCCGCCGGCAAACGGTGGAATCGTTACGAGCAGAACCGAGGCCATTATTGCCTGTCCCCTGAAGTCTCCATGACCGATTGAAAGACGGTACGTGTTTCATCGGCGGTCCGCTCCCAGGTAAAGCTCCGGGCCCGTTCGATGGCGCGCCCCGAGAGAGATTTTCTCAAGCCGTCATCTTCCAGCAGGGCAATGATTTTTTCGGCAATATCTTCGGGCTTTGTCGGATCAAACATCAGGCCGGCGTCATTGACGATTTCCGGCATGGCGGCACTGTTGGAACACGCAATGGCGGCCCCTTCGGCCATCGCCTCCAATAACGGGTTGCCGAACGTTTCGATCAGAGACGGGAATACGAAAACCCGGCAATCGCGGTACAGCCTGTGCAATTCATCAGTTTCAACCCGGCCGAGGAAACGAACCCTGTCGACCAGGCCCTCATCCTCGATGATCGTTTCGAGTTGTTGCATGTAAATATTGTCGATGACCTGTCCGGCGATGACCAGGTCGATATCGGGGCGATGTTCGATAACCCGGGCAAACGCCGGAATCAGGGTGTGGAAATTTTTCTGAACATAAATATCGGAGACCGCCAGCACGAAAGGCGTGATTTCCGCCGATCCGGAATCTTCGCTACGGCTAAAGCTGGTCCCGTGATAGACCACATCGATTTTATCCTGAAGATAGTTCAGCAGGCCAAAGGTCAGGTCCTTTTTTGCATAATTTGAAACCGCGATGGCCTTTTTTGCGCTCAACAAGGATGCCAGCGTCGCCAGACCCAGACTAAGCCAGTAAAACTTTCCGAACAGGCGGCTTTCGACCTTGATAACCGATACCGCGTTACGCAGGAGGATAACGTGGTTTTTGGCCATAAGCGGGCCGAAGTTGGCCGGCGAAAAGACGATGTCGGCACCCATTTCGCGCACCAGTACCGGCACCGCCAGTTGTTCCCATGCCAGCGTCGACAGGCTGCCCTGCTTGTAGTCGAACAGATGCGGACGAATGTTTTCATCAATGGGATAAAACAGCGGAAACTGGTCCCGGTGCAAAAACAGATGAACTTCCAGGTTGTCCAGCCTGGCCAGCCGGGGCACCAGTTCCCGAATGTATGTCAGGCCGCCGCCACTTTTCGCATGGATGCCGTTGACGACGACCCGGATACGCTCCGCCGGGCCTGGCGACGGCGTGTTTTCTGGGTCCAATTTCGGATATTTGGTCGGAATGTTAAAGTTCCTCATGGTTTTTTCGGGAAAGTGACCGCCGTCACGGCACTATAACAATATTAAAGTTAATCAAGTGCATATCAAGATCGATGAACGCCTCCTTTCCCGACATTGACCCCTAAAATGAGACAGCAAAGATGAACCAGGCAACCATGGCCGAAATGCCGCCCGACGATATTCTCGAAACCGACCGGGAATCTGTTTTCTAATCTGCCGATCCCGGATTCATCGCGCTGGTCGAACAGGCGCAACCGGTCAATGCGCTTCGGCACAGACCCGGATGGAACAGGACAAGACAGACGGCGATTCAGGCGATGGCGTCGCGCTATCTTTCGAAGCACTTTTAGCGGTTTTTTTCCGCGATCACCTGGGCCAGGATGGAAATCGCAATTTCGGCCGGAGTCGCGGCGCCGATATCGAGCCCGATGGGCGCATGAATGGCGCTCAAATCTTCCGCGCTCCAGCCCATTTCTGTCAGGCGCTTTGTGCGGCTGGCGTGGGTTTTACGGCTGCCTAGCGCGCCGATATAAAACACCTCTGACTTCAACGCCAGGTCCAGCGCCATGTCGTCGGGCGCGGCGTCATGGGTCAGGGTGACGATCGCCGTGCGCCGGTCGGGTCGCAGGTCGGCCAGGGCCTTGTCGGGCCAGGCCTGCACCAGCTTGCATTCGGGAAACCGCTGTTCCGTGGCGAATGCGAGCCTGGGGTCGATGATCGTCACATCGAACCCTGCCGCCCGCGCCATGGGCGCCAGAACCTGGGCGATGGCCACCGCGCCAATGATCATCATGCGATAATTGACGACCAACGGATCGATCAGGAATTCATCTTCTTCAGCGACCAGGTGCGCCGTCCGACCGTTGTCGAGCGCCCTGTTCGCGGCGTCGGAAACATCGCCGGCGAAATCGCCCTGGCCCAGCACGTTCCAGCTTAGGTCACCCAGATTGACGACCCTGACCACCGGGCGCGGCCCGGACAACAGCGCCAGCAGCGCCTCGTCGACCGGTTCGACCAGGACCCGTATGGTGCCGCCGCAGGCCAGGCCCGCCGCCGTGCCTTGTTCATCGGAAACACCGTACGTCAGCACCTCGAAGCCGCCGTCGCGGATAATTTCCAATGCCTCGGAGACCACCGAGGTTTCGATGCAGCCGCCCGATACGCTGCCGGCGAAAGCGGCCTTGCCATTGACCACCATCTTGCTGCCCGCCGGGCATGGTGACGAGCCCCAGGTCTCGACGACCGTGGCCAGCGCCGTGGCCTGCCCTTCCCCGACCCAGGTCATCAGTTGCCGGACGACGGGATCGACCATATCGTTGCTCATTTCGTTGCTCCTATTCGCTCCGACGTCTTTCTCGCGGCCAGGAATGTCAACATTCCAATGCCAACAATGACGATCGCCGACCCAATCACCAAATCGTAGCCACCGGCCTCCCAGGCCAGCGAGGTCACCGTCGGGGCGGCGGCATATCCCAACATGAACGGCAGCGCGATCATCCCCGAAACGACGCCGAAGCCCTGTCGGCCCAAAAGTTCGGCGGTAATGACCGGGCGCACGATACTGGTCACACCATAGGCCGAGCCATGCAAAATGACGAACGCCACGATCAATCCGGCAGTTCCTCCGGCAAATAACAGGCAGACCGCGGCCCCCGCCATGCCCAGGAAACACCCGATGGCGATTGCGAATATCGAGACATGCCGTTCCGCCGCCATCATCGCCAAACGGCCCGTAACCTGCATCGGTCCGATCATCGAGGCGGCCAGAATGGCGGCCTGTTCATGTATGCCCCTGTCTTCCAGCAAAGGGCGTATATGGGTAATGATGCCGCCGTGTTCGACGGCGATTGCGGTGAAGGAAATGACCAGCAGCCAGAAGGTCGGCGATCGCAACACCTGCCTGACCCGTTCCGGATTATCGTCCTGGAGTTCTGCGGTATCCTTGAAATGCCGCTCGGCATGATGACAGCCATACCAAAGCAACGGCGCGGCAATCGCGATAACCGCCACGGCAAAAACCAGAACCGCGCCACGCCAGCCGATTATGCCGACGAAGGCGTGCGCCGTGGGAAACGACACCGTGCCGGCAAATCCGGCGACCAGGGTGACCAGGGTGATGGCGCGTTTGCTGTTTTGCCCCATGGAACGGGTGACGATGGCGAAGCAGGCCTCGTACAGGGCGCCGGACATGGCCACGCCCAGGCCGATCCAGACGGCGAAGAACTGCCACAGTTCCGTAACTTGCGACAACAGGACCAGCATCACGGCGCCCAGAACGGCGCTGCCGGTGAACACGAACCGGGACAATCCCCGGTCAATCAGATGGCCGACGCTGGGCGCCAGCACGGCGGAAACCACCAGTGCCGAGGAAAACGCCGCAGAGAGTTCCGTGCGCGACCAGCCGAGAGCTTTTTCCCATTCCGGCAACAAGGCCGGAAACAGATAATAGAACGACGCCCAGACGATGGTTTCGGCGACGGCAAACGGCCAGACGATGTGGCGAAACCGCTCAGAGGCTTCGGAAGGGATATCAGAGGAATTCATCGATAGACCACGCCGACATCACCGCCTAAATGCCATCAATAATTGCGATGGTACACTTGGCGCTGGCGTGCCGAATGGCTTTTACCGGCCGGTATTCTTCGGCGTTGACGAAGGCGCGGGCTTTGTCCATGTCGGGAAATTCGATGATTACCAGACGGGTCGGTCGCCACAAATCGTCCTCGACGGTTTCCAGTTCGCCGCCTCGGGCGCGATAGACACCGCCATAGTGTTCGGCGATTGGTTTGGCTTGCGCCTTATAGATTTCATAGTCTTGCGGATTTTCTATTTTGGTATCAACGACTAAAAACGCGCTCATGGGAACCTCCGTGGCAGTCAAGATAACCGGAGCCTGGTCTATCAACTGAAAACAGGCATGGCCGTCGAGGCTGCACTATAATATCTTTTGAACTTTGAAGGCACTGATTCTAATAGGGAAAGAAGGCATGGAACGGAACGGGCAAGATGACGATGCCGTCGCTAAGACGACGGAATGCCTGCTTGAAACCGTTCATGCCCTGGCGACCGAGCTTAACCCGCGTCATATTGCGCCTGGCCCGGTAACGCTCGACAGTATCCTGGATCGCGACCTGGGCTTCGATAGCCTGGGCCGGGTCGAACTGCTGGTCCGGCTGGAGCGGGCATTCGATACAACGCTCGCCGAACAGGTGCTGATGAACGCCGAGACGCCGCGTGAGCTTTTGCGTGCCGTTCTCGGCGCCAGCGGTCAGGTTTCAACGCGGTTGCCCGCCGCCGCCGAAATTCTGGCCCTCGGCGAGGCCGAGGCGGCGCCCCACAGCGCCCAAACGCTTATCGAAGTCCTCGACTGGCATGTCGCTAGCCACCCGGATCGCCCCCACATCCGGCTTTACAGCGACGACGACGATGGCGAGATCATCACCTATGGCGAGCTCGCCGACGGCGCCGGCAAAATAGCCCGGGGCTTGCAGGGGCTGGGCCTGACCCACGGCGAGGCGGTGATGATCATGCTGCCGAGCGGGCCGGATTATTTTTACGCCTTCATGGGCGTATTGCGGGCCGGCGGGGTGCCGGTGCCGGTCTATCCACCGGGCCGGATCGGCCAGTTGGAAGAACATCTGCTGCGCCATGTCGCCATCGCCGAAAACTGCCAAACCGGGATCATGATCACCATGCCCGAAGCGGTGCAGTTTTCGAAACTGCTGCGCGGCCGGGTCGCCTGCCTGCGCCATGTCGTGACCCCCGATGAGGTCGGCGCCGTAACCGCCGCCGAATTGCACCCGCCGGTCCTGAAAACAGCTGATACGGCCTTGTTGCAATATACCTCGGGCAGTACCGGCTCACCCAAGGGTGTGGTGCTGAGCCACGCCAACCTGTTGGCCAATATCCGCGCCGTGGGAACCGTGATGGAAGCCAGCCCTGAGGACGTTTTTGTAAGCTGGCTGCCGCTGTATCACGATATGGGCCTGATCGGCGCCTGGCTGGGCAGCTTTTATTACGCCGCCCATCTGGTGATCCTGTCGCCGCTGGCATTTATCGCCCGCCCCGCCCGCTGGTTGCAGGCCATCCACCGCTATGGCGGAACCCTGTCGGCGGCGCCGAATTTTGCCTACGAAATGTGTCTCAATCGGCTCGGCGACGATCAACTCGACGGCCTGGATTTAAGCTCCTGGCGGGCGACCCTGAACGGCGCCGAACCGGTCAGTCCACAAACCATCGAACGCTTCGCCGAGCGCTTCGCCGCCATCGGCTTCAAACCCGAAACCATGATGCCGGTGTACGGCCTGGCCGAAAATTCCGTCGGCCTGACCATTCCACCGTTGCACCGGACGCCGCTGATCGACCGTGTCGAGCGCACCGCGCTGATGATCGACGGTCGGGCCAAACCGGCGGTGGCCAATGATCCGACGGCGTTGCGGTTTCCCGCCTGTGGGCGACCCCTGCCCGGACACCAGATCAGAATCGTCGATGCCGCCGATCTGGAATTGCCCGACCGCCATGAGGGCCATATCCAGTTTCGCGGTCCCTCGGCGACCAGCGGCTATCTGCGGGCCGCCGATCTCAACAAGGCAATGTTTCACGGCGACTGGCTGGACACCGGCGACAAGGGATACATCGCCGATGGCGACCTTTACATTACCGGGCGCAACAAGGACATCATCATCCGCGCCGGGCGCAATATCTATCCCCAGGAAGTGGAACACGAAATCGGCAGGATCGATGGCATCCGCGCCGGCAATGTGGCGGTATTTGGCAGCTTCGATGAAAATTCCGGCACCGAGCGCCTGATCGTGCTGGCCGAGACCCGCAAGCGCGACCCGAAAGTTCTGGCCGAACAGGGTAACCGGGTAAGGGCCATCGTCACCGATTTGACCGGCGCCCCGCCCGACGACGTGGTGCTGGCGCCACCGAACACGGTACCGAAGACATCGAGCGGAAAAATCCGCCGCGCCGCCAGTCGGCAAATCTATGAAAGCGGCGAAATCGGCAAGGCCAAACGGGCCGTGTGGTTGCAGGTGGCGCGGCTGACCATCGGCGCCGCGATGCCGCAGCTGCGGCGCGGTCGGGCGATGGTAATCTCGGCACTGTACGCCGCCTGGTGCCTGACCCTGTTTGGTTCATCGGCGCTGTGTGTATGGGCCATCGTGATGATTCTGCCGGTCGCACGCTGGCGCTGGTCCCTGGCGCAAACGACGATCAAGATTTTGATGCGTATATGCGGCATCCCGATGACCCTGCGCAATCCGGAAAACCTGCCGCCGGCGGACGTTTCCTGCATTTACGTCAGCAACCACCAAAGCTACGTCGACGCCCTGGTCGTATTGGCCCTGCTGCCGGCCCGGACCGGTTTTGTCGTCAAGACAGAAGTCCAGGGCAATTTTTTCCTGCGCACCTTGCTCAACCGTTTCGACGCCCTGTTCATCGAACGATTCGATTCCGCAAAAAGTGCGAAAGGGGCCCGCAGCGTCACCGAAACCGGACGCGGCGGGCGCTCGCTGATGTTTTTCGCCGAAGGCACCTTCACCCGTATGCCGGGCCTGCTGCCGTTCCGCATGGGCGCCTTCGAGGCGGCGGCGGAAAACGCCGTGCCGGTCATCCCGCTGGCCATTTGCGGTACCCGTTCGGTCCTGCGCGGCGATCAGTTCTTCCCCCGGCGCGGAACCATCACGGTCATCGCCGGGCCGGCGATTAATCCCCATGGCGGCGGATTTCAAGCCGCCATCGGGCTGCGTGATGAGACTCGCGACTGGATTTTGCGGCACTGTCAGGAACCGGACCTGGGTCACGAACGGGTACCCAGGCCGGGAGAGGATCAACCTTGAACAAGCTTGAGCGAGCCTGGCAAGGCCTGACCGACGCCAGAGGATTTTACGGTCTGCTTGGATTCTTGATTGTGGCTCAGTTCATCATTCGCGGGCTCTTGTATCCCGGGGCGCCGAGCGATGATGCCGAGCAGCTTTTGTTTTCACAGGTTTTGCGCCGGGGCTATGATGTCGTCAATCCGCCGCTGTACACCTGGTTGGTGATCGCCGTTCAGCACATTGTCGGGGTCGAAAATGTGACGGTGTCGCTGGTCAAGTTTCCCGCCTACGGGTTGATTTTTCACTTTATGTACGTTCTTGGCCGCCGCGCCATTGACGACAAGCCTTTGGCCATCCTGGCCGCCCTGTCGCCGCTATGGCTGTATTATATGGCCTGGGACGCGGTGCTGTCCTACAGCCACACGGTGCTGGCGACCGCACTGATCCTGGCCGCCCTGATCGCCCTGCTGCGCCTTCGCGACAAGGGTGATGTGCTTTCCTATATCATCTTCGGGCTGGTCCTTGGGCTGGGTGTGTTGTCGAAATACACCTTCGTTCTGGCCGCCCTGGCGATGCTCCTAAGCGGCATGGCCTGTCGTCCCTACCGGGCGGTTATCCTGCACCCCCTTATGCTGCTGGCGCTGGTCGTCGCCGGGGCGGTTGTGGCGCCCCATGGTCACTGGCTGGTTCAGCAATCCGATAATATCGGCGGTGCGGTCGCCGACAAATTTGAATTCGCCGCCGTCGGGGCCGATTTTTTTGCCACCCGCCTGACCGGCTTGCGAAGCGCCTTCACCTCCGGCGCCGGCTTCGTCTCGCCGCTGTGGCTGGTTTTGCTGGTGGTGTTCTGGCGACCCGTTCGACGGCGGCTGAAAATCGGCGACAAATTGCCGCCGCCCGCCCGGCTTCTGGCGGCCTATATTTTGGCGGTGATCGCCTTGCTCGCTATCTTCGTACTGGTGTCGGGCACGACGAAAATCCGGGCCCATTACATGGTCGTGCTGCTGCCGTTGCCGGTTGTCTTTTTCGCCTGGTTAAAGCCGTCGCTGGGGCGGTCCCGGACACCACAGATTTATGGCGCGACGCTGATCGTTATGGCGGTCTTGCTGGTCGGCGGCATGGCGGCTAAATACGTAAGCGAACCGGGGCGCTGCAAACGCTGTCAGCTTTTACTGCCCAATCCGGAGATCGCCGGGAAAATCCACGCCGCCGGATTCAGGGGCGGCACCATTTTCGCCTATTATTTCCCCCACGACCTGGCCGGAAACCTGCGCAGCGGCTTCCCCGGCGCCCGCATCGTCAGCACCAAATTTCCGTCAATTACCCCGCCGCCGACGGGCAAAGCCGGGCAATGCCTGATAATCTGGATGCCGGCGCCGGGCGGGGTCATGGATACCAACGGAATGGCCCAGTTGGCCAACAAGGACCTGGCGACCGGTATTCCGCTTCAGGACTTTCCCGTGAAATCCCTCGAGTTTGAATTCGACCGGGCACCGGGGCGCACAGGCAAATTGAACTACATGCTATTCGATCCGGGGATCGGATTGTGCCGCTGAAAGGTGACGGAACCATTTCCATGACGGTGGGAATTCGGTATTGTCGGGAGAACATGAGAAAGGCACAGAAAAATGACGAAAGCCAAGGCCCGGGAACGGGCAAAAGCGAAAGCGGCGCAGAAAATCAAAAAGCGGCAGGATGGCGCCGACCAGGCCACCCAGAACGTGCCGCCGGGACGGTTCGACCCGAAAGCCAATTCCATATCAAGCCCGGGAGCCACCGCCAGCGGCAGGAATACGGGCGGCGCGCGGCGCGGGGCGGCGCGATCAAGATAGGCTGTGATGCTTCAATCCGTAATAATTTCAGGCGACAACAAGACGCTGGAAGTTATCTGGAATGATGGCCGTCGGGCCCGCTTTCATGCCCTGTGGCTGCGCGATAACTGCCTTGATGATCAGACTCGCAGCCCATCCAACGGGCAGCGGCTGATTACAGTGCTCGACCTGCCAAGCGACATCACGATTACCGAAGCGGCCATTTCGGTCGAAGGAGCGCTTCGCTTGACGGTAGCACCGGAATCCCGGGAAATGACGTTCCCCGGCGACTGGTTGCGGCGCTATGCCTATGATAATGCCGCCCGACCGGAAACCGGCTGGCTCGACCCGGGTGTGGAAACCTGGGACGCGGAATTGCAAGATGGTCTGCCGAGCAGTTCATGGGTCGATATCTCCAATTCACGCCCGGCATTGGGTCAGTGGTTGCGCGGCGTCAGGACTCATGGCGTCGCCGTGCTGCACGATATGCCGACGGATCCCGGGGCGCTGTGCGAGGTGGCCGAGCTTTTCGGCTATGTGCGCGAAACCAATTACGGGCGCTGGTTCGAGGTCCGCTCGGAAGTTAACCCGAATAATCTGGCCTACACCAATCTGGGCCTGCAGGCCCATACCGATAATCCCTATCGCGATCCGGTGCCGACTTTGCAGCTCTTGTCCTGCCTGGAAAATTCCGTGGACGGAGGCGACTCGATCATCGTCGACGGCTTCAAAGCGGCGCTGCTCCTGAAGTCGGAATATCCGGACGCCTTCGATTTGCTTTCCCGGCACTGTGCAAACTTCGAATACGCCGGGTCTGACGGTGTCCGGCTGCGGGCGCGCAAACCGATGATCGGCCTGGCCACCGATGGCCAGTTAACCGCCGTCAGCTTCAACAACCGGTCCGCCGCACCCTTTACCGATATTCCGTTTGCCGATATGGCAGACTATTACGCGGCCTACCGGCGCTTCGCGGAAATCGTCGAGCGCAAAGACATGGAAGTGACCTTCAAATTGTCGCCGGGTGACCTGTTCATTGTCGATAACACCCGCGTACTGCACGCCCGAAAGGCTTTTTCGGGCACCGGGACACGTTGGTTGCAGGGCTGTTATGCCGACAAGGACGGCCTGCTTTCGACCCTCGTCTGCATCGAGGAGGCGCAACATTCCGGATAAATCAACCATCGTTGCCTTTCTCGCCGATATATTCGAACGCCGCGGCGCCGAAAGCTATCTGGGCGAACCGGTCACCATGTCCGAACATATGCTGCAAGGGGCCTGGCTGGCGGAGCGCGATGGCGCGTCCGATGAATTGGTCGCCGCCGCACTGCTCCATGACATCGGTCATTATTGCGGCGAGTTCGGCGCCTATTCACCCGACGATGTAGCCGACCGGCATCACGACGCCACCGGCGGCGAAATTCTCAAGCCCTTCTTTCCGCCCATGATATCGGAATGCGTTCGCCTGCATGTGGCGGCAAAACGCTACCTGTGCGCCACCGACCGCGGTTATTTCGAGCGGCTTTCCGCCGCGTCCGTTCATTCGCTTTCCCTGCAGGGCGGCCCTATGAGCCCGCCGGAAGTCGCAGCCTTTGAATCAAATCCATTTCACGCCGAAGCCGTGAAGGTCAGGAAATGGGACGATGGCGGCAAAGTCGCCGACGGCGAGACAAAAACCTTCGGCGACTATGCCGGCATGCTGCAAAAAATCGTCGACTCGTACGCCGGCTAAAGCCTATCGGTTGCCCAGTTCATAGATGGCGCGGGCGATCTCGCCTTCCAGTGGGAACGACAACATGCCCATGACCTCGTAGCCCAGTAACCACGGCATCAGATAGAACCTGAACATGAAAAAGAACCAGGCGACATAAAGCGGCAGGATCGGCTGAATCAGGAATCCCGGCGTAACAATGGCGAACAGTTTTATCAGCGGGTTTGTCACCTGGACGAAAAACCGCATGAAAAAGAATGTCGAGTTTTCCGGCAGGAATATGGACATCCCGGCCCGCCCGATCAGAGTCCACATGATGGTGCCGAAGATATAATCGATCACGATCACCCAAAGAGGAAAAGCTTCAAACAATGTGGTGGTCCTTGTTCGTCATATTTGGATTATAGATGAAAAAAACGGGGCGAAGCCATAGGCTCCGCCCCGAATTCAGTCACTTGCGAAATGCTTAGTGCTTGGCCGACAGGACGGTTTCGCCTACCGGAATACGCATTTCATCGACCATGGCCTGGATTTCAGCATCAGGCTCTTCGGTCATCAGGGTTACCACGACCATCGCGATCAGGCTCACCGGCATGCCGATGATTCCGAAGCGCAGGCCATCAATACCCATCCAGATTTCACCACCCAGCCACTGGATATTGATCAGGTAGGCGAGGCCGGCACCGAAGCCGAGGATCATCCCGGCGAGGGCACCCGCACGGTTGGCCCGTTTCCACCAGATGCCGAGCACCAAGGGGAAGAACAGACCGGAACAGGCGAAGTCAAACGCCCAGGCAACGGCGCCCAGGATACTGGTCAACTTCAGACTGGCCACGAACGCACCGGCCGCACCGATGGCGAGCAGCAGGATACGAGCCGTCAACAGACGTTTCCTCGTATCGGCCTGCGGATCGATCATCTTGTAGTACAGATCGTGGGACAGCGCGTTGGCAATGGCCAGAAGCAGGCCATCCGCCGTTGACATGGCGGCTGCCATACCACCGGCAGCCACAAGGCCCGAGACCACATACGGCAGACCGGCAATTTCCGGAGTCGCCAGCACGACGATACCACTGCGCATGAAGAACTCGTTGACTTGCAAGATACCGTCGCCGTTGGAATCACTCAGCGCGACCATGCCGACGTTGCTCCAGTTCTGGATCCAGTCAAGCGCCGCCACGTCCGCGAACGCCTTGCCGATGATACCCGTCGCCAGGTCCGGATCGAGAATTTGCAACTTGGTGAATGTAGCAAGTGCCGGAGCCGTGAAGTACAGCAAGAAGATGAACAGCAGCGACCAGGCCACAGACTTACGCGCATCCCGCACCGAAGGAGTGGTGAAGTAACGCATCAGAATGTGCGGTAACGAAGCCGTACCGGCCATCATGCACAGCACCAGGGTGACAAATTTCCAACTCGCCATTCCGGTTCCTGCGGTAGAGTGATGAACGGTCAGCGCCTTCATACCGGCGAACGTTTCCGTCGGCAACAATTCACCAACTTTGTGCAGGACTTCCAATTCAGCCAGTCTTGCGACTGCATCGCCATAAGCAAACTGCGGTATCAGGCCAAAGCCCTGCTTGTTGGACATCCACACAACCGGCGCCACGTAGGCGATGATCAGCACGATGTACTGGGCCACCTGGGTCCAGGTAACGGCGCGCATGCCGCCCAGCATGGAACACAGCAAAATGCCGAGAAGACCGAACCAGACGCCGACTTCGAACGGAATCTGCAAGGCCCGCGCGGCGATGGTGCCCGTGGCGTTAATCTGCGCCGTCACATATGTGAAGGACGCGACCACCAAAATAATGACAGCCATCAAACGAGCCGTGTTGCCGCCGTAACGGGTGCCGATATAATCAGGCACCGTGTAACAGCCGAACTTGCGCAAGTACGGCGCCATCAGCGCCGCAACCAGGATATAGCCCCCGGTCCAGCCGACAACAAAGGCCAGATAACCGTGACCACCGAAGTAAATGCCACCGGCCATGGCGACGAACGAAGCGCCAGACATCCAGTCAGCCGCCGTCGCCATGCCGTTGAATACGGCCGGAACTTGACGACCGGCCACATAATAGGCTTCAACCTGCATGGTCCGCGATAGCCAGCCGATGCCGGCATAGATAACAACCGTGAAGGCGACGAACAAAATGCCGATGGTTTGGGCACTGACGCCCATCTGTTCAAGAACAGCCATCAGTGCGACAAATAAGATAAACCCGCCCGTATAAATCCCGTAAATCTTGGGCAAGTTGTCAATAAAATTACTATTCATTGGTCTTTTTCCTTTTCCTACCCTTGATTATTCGTCTTCGGCGACGCCGAATTCTTCATCGATTTTGTTCTGGGCATGGGCCAGATAAAAAATCAATACGACGAAGGCGATAAGCGAGCCCTGCGCGGCCATGTAGAAGCCGAGCGGGAAACCCATGAAAGACATCGAGTTCAAGGCGTGCGCAAACCAGTGCACGACGAAAGAAAAGATGAACCAGAGTATTAGAACCATAAATGTGAGGGACTTGGTTTTCGCCCAGTGCCTCTCACGGACTTCTGGCGTAATCTCAGACATATCAAAAACTCCCCTTAAGTTTTGCTTCGCCCGATCAAATAAATAATATTACTGGCCGGACACCCTGCGGTGCGCGATTATTACCCACCGAAGACCTTCCCGACCAGACTTTTTAGAAATTTTGATTTCCACCATACGGAATGCCGCCCACAGTCAGTTTTACCCGACACACCGTAAGAGACACTGTTCACATCGAATCGCTACTATAATTAGCCTTTACTATCATCATGTTACAAGAGAATTATTGAATATGAACAAACTAGGAAAATTCCCGGGTGAACTGTGGGAAGCGTTAAAAGAGGCAGGATATTTTATTTTTCTGGCATTGCGGGCTTTGCGCTTCTGGCACCGGGATTCACCGGTTTCCACGGTTAGCGAGCTTGCCAGATTCGCAGAGACCCGATCCAAATTCGTCTCCCAGATTACCCTGTACGGCTATATCAAGACCCGCGCCGGCACCCGATACACGTCTTTGTTTGAAGACGATGTGTTCGCTTCGTCGTTGAACATCGCCAAGTGGGAAATCTATCTGGCCTGCCTTGGCGACCTGTCCATTTACACCGCCGCCAAGGTCGCCGGGGGCGCCACCGAAGATGCCAAAGCTCTGGCGACCCATATCTTCGATACCTCGATCCACGACGAAGAAATACACAAAGACCGGCCCCAGGGGTTTGCCGAGGCGACCAAGGCCTTTCATGCCCGCGCCCGATTAATCGACTGGTCAAACGTACTGGATGGCGAAAATTCCTTCGAATCCAGCCTCACCGCCCTTGTCGAATGGGCGCCGATTGCCGATGAACTGAAAATTAACGACGTCCAGATCGTCAGGAATTCCATGCGCTTCAAATGGAAGACGGTGCGCGATCAGGCGGAAGCCTTGTTGCAGGCCGACGCCATAATTACCGAGTGGCGGTCAGGAGAAAAGTAGAGCGATGTCCACGGAAACCGCGATCTTTTTTATGCGTGTAGGCGAACACGCGAACGTCACTCCGGCCCGGATTCAGCCGGAAACACCGCTGCGTGACGTCGTCGGCCTGATGGCGACGGAAAAATATACCGCCATTAACGTCGTTGATTCAGATCAGCGCCCCGTCGGCATTATCACCGAGCAGGATATTGTCCGCCGGGTTACCTTCAACGCCGACCCCGATCAGCCGGCGCGCGATATCATGAGCGCCCCGGTCGACACGATCAGACAGGACGACGCCCTGTTTATCGCCATTGCCCGTATGCGGCGGCTGGGTCACCGGCATTTGCCGGTGATCGATGACGACGGACGGTTAAGCGGCATACTCGATCTTCATGACACCATGGTCCGGGCATCGGCGGACCTGGTCAAGCGGATCGACATGCTGACCCGCGATGACAGCATCGACGGTCTGCGGGAAATCAAGGCCGTACAGGTCGAAGTCGCCGCCGAATTATTGGCCGACAACGTCCCGGCGCGGGAAGTCCAGGCCCTGCTGACCCACATCAACAACGACATTTACCGCAGCCTGCTGCGGCGCAATCTGGCCGTTATGGCCGACGAAGGGCGCGGCGATCCTCCGGTGCCGTTCACCATGATCATCATGGGTTCGGGCGGGCGCGGCGAAAACTATCTGTACCCGGATCAGGACTACGGCTTCATCCTGGCCGATTACGACGATGACCGTCACGGCGAAATCGACCCCTGGTTCATCGACCTGGCCGAACGCCTGTCCCGTGATCTCGACGCCGTCGGCCTGCCCTACTGCACCGGCAACGTCATGGCGACCAATCCGGTGTGGCGCAAGACCATCACCCAGTGGAAAGACCAGATTGACTACTGGAACCGGCGCGGCACCGGCAGGGCCCTGCTTCAGTTCGACATATTTTTCGATTTCCGCGCCTCCCGGGGTGACCCTGCCCTGGCGGCGGAATTGCGCCGTTATGTAACAAACATAACCAAGGGTAATGCGCATTTCCTGAGAGCCATTTATTTATCGGACCGGGCCCACGGAACGCCGCTGCGATGGTTTGGACGTATCGCCACCGAGCGCAGCGATCCCGACAATAAAGGCAAGGTAAGCCTGAAACTCTATGGGTCGCTGCCACTGGTCGAAGGCGTCCGGATGCTGGCCCTGCGCGAAGGCGTCACGGCGACGGGAACCCTGGCAAGGCTGGGGGCGCTCAACGACCTGGGTGTCGTAAAAGACGACGATTACGACGATCTGAAATACGCCTACGGGACCATATGCCAATTGCTGCTAACCCAGCAGATCAGCGATTTCAATGGCGGCGGCAAGGTATCGAGCTTTATCAATCCACGGCGCCTGAGCGGCCGTCAGCGCAGGCGATTGCGGGAAGCCTTCAAAGCCATCGACGACCTGCGCAGCCGAATTAATTTTGAAATCGGCGGCGAGATTTTTTAAATCAGGCTCCCTATTTCTCGCAACGGCGGAAATTCCGGTTTTCCGTAATCTCCCCAATGTCCCGGGCCCCGCAACGTGATGGCCAGAATCTGGCGGGCGCGGAGGTAAAATTCTTCCTATGACGGTGGAATTTGGGTATAATCGTCACGGATTTGGGGGCTGGCTGGAAATGCCGGCTTGGCCTGTTTAATCTTCGACAGGTGCCGTCGCCAAACGATGTGGCGTGTTGAATTGCCCGTTCCGCGGCATCCGACGAACAGCAACAAATAATCTGATCCGACTTTTCCTGCGAGAACTTCCCGTTTTGAGTGGAGGTTGACATGACATCAACAAATCAAGATGACACTGAAGACAAGGATGGCATACGAGAAGCCGTCGGGGTTTTTCACCAAGCTAAAGCGTTTGAAGCGGCGATTGCCGAATTATATGCCGCCGGGTTTGCCCGAGCCAACATCGGCCTGTTAGCCAGCGAGTCTACGGTCGAGCAGAAGCTCGGCCATAAATTTAATCGGGTTGAAAAACTGGAGGATGATCAAGCTGTACCCAGGGCGGCTTACATCGAGCCTGCATCGATCGTTCAGGCGGAGGCGGCGGCGATTGGAGGATTCGCTTATATCGGCGCTTTGGCGGCAGTTGGCATGATAGTCGCTTCAGGCGGCTCGGTAGGCGTTGCCCTGATAGCGGCGGCCCTGGGCGGCGGCACCGGTGGGGCGATCGGTTCAGTAGTCGCCGGTTTGATTGGGAAACATCACAGCGATCACATTGAAAGACAACTGAAGAAGGGAGGATTGCTTTTGTGGGTCAGCCTGCGCGATCCCGAACACGAACAGCGGGCTATAAAAATCCTGAAGAAATTCGACGCCGATCATGTGCATGTCCACACGGTTCGCCATGAAAATGTGCCGGCAGACAATCCACTTTCCGGGTTTACAATTGATCCGTTTTTACCGGGAGCAAAAGTCTGACAGTGGCTCCTGATTCATCCCGGCGGTGAGTTATTTGTGATGGCATCGCGCGGCGGGCCGCGCCTGCCGCTATCCATAATTCTTCTTTTCCGTGAAAGCATGCCTGTGGTCGATATCGGGATTTTCGGCTTTTATTCAGAACCGTTCCTGCATTTTCCGCACGTGTTCGATCTTCGAGCAGGCCTCGACGACCCGGCGCAACGAGGTGACGCCCCGGGAATCGAGTCTGTTCATCATCTTGCAGAAAATTTTCGCGGTGGCGACCGCATCGCCGAGTGCGGTGTGCCGGCCTTCGATGGTGATGCCCATCTGCTGGGCTATACCGTCGAGCGTATGATTGTGGGACTGGTGATCGAGAAATACCGAGATCAGCAAGGTATCGAGCACAAGGTTGGTAAACGTGACGCCGGTTTGCTGTTCCTTCAGGTGCAGGAACTTCATATCGAACGCCGCATTGTGGGCGACCAGGATCGACTCCCCGACATACTCCCGAAACGACGGCAGGACATCGCCTATGCCGCCTTCATCTTTCACCATATCGTCGGTGATGCCATGAAACCGGATCGAATCGGGCGCGATCGGGCATCCCGGATTAACCAGCCGGGAATAGGCCGCGGCCTCGTCTACCTTGCCGTTTTCGACACGAACTGCGGCGATGGAAATAATTTCATCACCTTGAGAGGGGTGTAACCCGGTGGTTTCCGTATCAAACACCACATAGCTAAGTTGCTGGAGTTTCCTGCCTTCAATTTCCTGCCAGTGCATGGGCTGGTTAAGGTCCTGAAAATCATAGAATTCGGGCCGGGCGGGCAGGCTCCTGTGATCGCGACGGCGGGCCAGCAATAATCTGTCTGCCGCCATCCACAAGACCAGGGAAATAATCACCGATACCCCGAGGCTCACCCACATCATGGCCACAGGCAGCACGGCGCCGTCGCCAAAAAGGCCCGCGGCGAGCGCAAACACCGCCATCATGGCCGCTATGGCCCCGGCGAAAGCCAGGCCGACGATGCGCCGGACACTCATTTCCCTGATTTTTTCGATGCGATCCATTCTTCTGTTTATATCGTTTTTAAATTATTGTGGTTACTATATTTTCCAGCCTATACTGGGCTTTAATTTGATTCTGAAAATGACCTGAAACAAGAAAGATCAATAAACTTTAAGACAACAAAAGCAAATAGGGTCAGAAGAATCAGCTGAATAATAAAGGCATCCAAGGGGGCCTTGGCGTGTTCGACGCGTTTCGGAAACTTCAACCTGGACCTGAAACCGTGGCGGCTCTGAGTGTGAAGCGCCGTGCTTGCTTTCGGTTTTCCTTTTTCGATCAGACGATCTCCCTTCTGGCAATTTTTGCTCTGGTGTTGATGTCGACCGGCCCGGCCCATGCCGTATCCAGCGACGAAGCCTTTACGCCGATCGGTTCGGCGGCCGTGGTGGTCAAGCGAGTCACCGGTGAACACCGAAACAAAATCCGCACAATCGAAGTCGGCTCCGGCGTTTACCGCAATGAAGTCATCGAAACCGACGCCCGCAGTTCGACCTTGGTGGTCTTCGCCGATGAAACGACCCTGACCCTTGGCGCAAGTTCCAGCCTGACACTGGATTCCATGGTCTACGACCCCGACACCAACCAGGGAGAGTTGTCGATCAAACTTATCGCCGGTGTGTTCAGGTTCGTTTCCGGCTCGATGAATTCCAACAACTACCGGATTGGCGCGCCCAATTCAATTATCGGTATTCGCGGCACGGTGATCGATATTGTTGCCGATGCGCTAACCGGCACGTCGCTGGTGCTCCGCCGGGGCGCGGCGACCATCAGTAATCTCGCCGGCCAGACCGAAGTGGTCAGCACCGTCGGCTATTATTCCAAGGTCGATTTAGCCGGCAATCCGCCAACACCACAGGCGCCGGTCCCTCAAAGCATTGAATTGATGCTCGAGGCGGAACTGGTTAAACCCATTGAAACCGGCACTTCGGCGCAGCAGAAAGCAGGCGCCGCGAGTGGTGCCAGCGGTACGGTGCAAACGGCGCTGAAGGCCCCGAACGCCCAATACGGTGGAAATCTGGCCTAGAATGACCCGCCGTTATTCCTGGAAATCAGGGACTGGTATTGCGCCGGCGACAAATTACAGGACGCCGCCGCCGGGCAGCAACTGGCGACCCAGTTACGAGAACTGGCGAAGGGTATCAAGGGGCTGGTCTCGCCGGGCGCGTCGGAAGACGAAAAAAGCCGGGCGCTCATAGAAGGCGCAATGCGTTCAAACATGGCCGACAAGCTGAGCACCGTGGCCAGCACGCCGATTCGGCAATTGTTGGGATTGACGCTTTCGTCGCAATTGCAAAAAGTTAAAACGTTTAATCCAGCCCCCGGATCATCGACCGGCTACAGCCTGTATGGCTGCTATTCCAGCGCCCAGATGGCCGAATTGAAAAGTGCTGCGGCCAAGGCTGCCGAAAGCTTC
>FLOH01001287.1_pt1 | contig 40028 bp, 39 predicted proteins | sample 756751 | NCBI WGS metagenome assembly FLOH01 (sample SAMEA4026879, study PRJEB14308) | marine metagenome | biome: coastal water; material: water | depth 74 m
TTGTATGGTCTGCAGAAGACAATAAAGCTTCAGGCGTTGCTGCATTAGCTGAACTCAGGCTTGAACACCCCGAAGTAACTGGATTGGTATGTAATGGGGATATGGTTGCCCTTGGTGCATGTCATGCATTGCTAAAAGCTAACCTTGTTGTAGGCCAAGATATGTCAATTGTTGGGTTTGATGATGTCCAGGATGCGGCTCTTTCAACACCAGGTTTAACGACAATGTCTAGTAAGCCTTATAACTTGGGCGAACTTTTAGGCAAGTCAATTTTGTTGCGGATCAATCAGATACATCGGCCGTTTCAAACAAGCCTTATAGAAGCTAAACTTGTAGTCAGACAAACGACTGGGCAGTGCAACACTCAGAGTTTATAATTACTCATCTGCTATTTCTATCTGTTACGGCCTTGGGATTTATGGATGGCGGTAATAAATTACGTATGTCCGCAAAGGGGTATATTGGTTCAAAGATAAATGCTTCTGCATAGCCGTCATACCCCTGTTGAGCCGCCCGAAATTGTGCTTGTAGCCGTGAACTTGCAACAAACCGTAGAGGATCTTGGGTTTTATGCACCATAATTGCTTTTTCTTTTTGGTCCTGAAACTTTGAAATATCGACATAATGTGTTGGGAGTACACCAACACCCATCATGGGTTCCATGAATAACACCGGAAAGTTAAAATTAACTACTGCTGAGGTGAAACGAGAAGTTTTCCGGTGATCTTCATGGTAGTCTTTTGGAGCGTGGGTTACCACAAGATCTGGCATGAATTCATTTAAGTGAGTACGAACAAGTTTATAGGGCATCTCTACGTCGCTCAATCTTCCATCCTCTAGACCTAGTTCAATTAACTTTATGCCTAGCATTGCGGCTGCTTTTTTAGCCTCGACGGAACGTTCATTTACTAAATTTTTATGCGCAACTTTTCCACCACGCCTTCCATCACTCATAATGATTAACGTTATTTCTGCACCTAAAGAGCTCCAAGCAAGTATGGTGCCTGCGCAAAAAATTTCTGCGTCGTCTGGATGTGCGGTAATGATAGTAATTCTCATCTAGTTCCTCTTAAAACCCCATTTACCATCGTTAAGATGTAATTGTCTGATTGTTACTACTTTTTGTCAAATGGATATAAGGTCTTGTCCGATGACTCTGGCTTGGGTAGGTCAAGACGTCGGCCTTGGATTGTCTAATGACAAACCGTTGCCCTTTTTGGTATTCCAAAACAAACTTCCCGAGATCATCCACCAAGCGGTGATGATGTGTGTCTTGTTCTAGCTTTCACATTTTCAATGTCGAGGATCTTCTGTATGAACGGGGCGTCGATATTCGCCACAGAATAGTGCTGTTCTGGTGAAGCCGTTTTGGCTCGATGTTCGCAGCGGAGATCTGAAGAAAACGAGTTCAGCAACTTCGTGTTTATTCGAATTGCTATTGGTATCTGGATTAAGTGTTAGGAAAAATAAATGGCGAGCAGCACTACTTTTGGCGCGCGGTCGATCATGAAAGGTGAGGTTCTCGAAAGCTTTGGTACAAAGCGCCTTGATCGAAAGGCCGCATCGAAATTTCTCAAAAATCCTATGAAGCGGCACTGCAACCAGCACATCTTTTTAACCTACAAACTTCAATCCTCCAGTGCCGCGATGAAAGTTTTTGCCCATACCTAAAAACTGGACACTGGCCGTTGGCAAAACAATAGGGCCGAGAACCCGCTCTATCCGTTTCAACGATGAGAACAAGCCAAGCAGCGGTTCCGCAGCATACGAACCTCTCAGAAATTCATCGCCGTGCTCGCCTCAGTCCACAACCATTTCAACCAGGAAAGACATCTCAACAGCCGATCAAATGTCAAGGTTTACCAAACCGCCAATGTATCTGAGTGGCGCCAACTTTGTTCCGCTTAGGTTTGTGTCAACTACTATAAGTGTTAGCCGCAAACGCATTTTCTATGCTTTTCCATGTCTTAAAAGTTCCGCTTGACAGGATCATGGGTTAATTCGTTCAATGACCGAACTAATGGAGTGATAAGATGATCGGATCGAGAAACCTTTCGCGACAGTTTTCGCGCAGCACCGTTGTTCAGGCGATTGCGTCGTCGGCGCCAATTTCCCGGGCGAGCCTCGCCAAGCAAGTTGGGCTGTCTAAACAGACGGTTTCTGCAATCGTATTCGACCTCGAACAGGACGGATGGATTACAGAGACCGGTCGGACTGCTGGTCACGTCGGGCGGTCTGCAACGACCTATGAATTGGTGCCGGACGCTGCATTTGTTTGTGGAGTAGATCTTGGCGGCACCAAGGTTCGCGCGGCGATCATAGATCTGACCTGCACCGTCGTAGCCGAGTTGACAGAACCAACAGACGTGCGAGGCGGTATCAACGTTGCCCAGCAAATTGGGCGGCTATGCCGCAATTTAGCGGCGCAGGCAGGTGTGAGCTGGTCCAAGGTCATGTTTGCGACCGTCGGAGTTCCTGGCGTTCCAAATCAAATATCTGGCGCTGTCAAAATGGCGCCTAACATCAAAAAAATCGGCGACATGGATTTTGCAGGAGCACTAGAGATTGAACTCGGTTTCGGCGTTCAAGTTGAAAATGACGTGAATCTCGCCGCGATTGGGGAGCAATGGAGCGGCTGCGCGTCTGGAGTGGATAACCTGGTTTTTGTGTCACTTGGTACAGGTATTGGTGCAGGGATAGTAGTGGAAGGTCAGATTATTCGTGGTGCCAGGGGCGCGGCCGGTGAACTCGGCTTTTTACCATTCGGGGCGGACCCTTTCGACCCTAACTCACTTAGAACGGGCGCCCTTGAGCGTCAGGCTGGCTCTTTTGGCATGATCAACAGATATTTGGAGCTTGCGGGCAAAGAGGTTAAGGTCAAGGATCTCTTCGATCTCGCGCAGGCCGGGGATAAACATGCCGACACAGTGTTAGAAGAGACTGCCCGTCTGGTTGCCCGTCTGATTGCAACAGTTGGTGCAGTCGTCGATCCGTCGATGGTTGTCCTTGGTGGTTCAATCGGGCAGCGGCGCGAATTTCAAGAACGGATCGAAGTTGCGCTGGCGGCCTGTTTCCCAAACCCGATTGATATTAGGCGCTCTGAGCTTGGTGATCATGCCGCCCTCGTTGGCGGCGCAGCAGTTGGTTTGGCGCATCTGCATCGAACCATTTTTGCAACTGGTTTGAACAATGTCGCATTTGAGCTTTCTAAGTTTTCGGCGCCTGCAGGCAGGAGGATAGCTTGACGTTGGATGCGAAAACAACCAGCCGTTTTGATGTAGCGCTTGATGAAATAAAGGCTATTGAATTGCTCAGAGGCGCTGTCGCTTGCAAAAGCATCACTGATAACAAATCTAACTTCGTCGATTTCTTTGCGGACGAGATGCGTCGACGTACCTTGGCGAGCCAAACCGAAGAATGTCTTCCAGGCGGACCCAACATCTGGAGAAGTAGGTTTTGAAATGCAAATGGCTGCAATTCATCGGCAATACCTATATGGTTCATGTCGAGGAGTGGTGTGACCACTGGAAAGGCATTAAGCGTGAAGACCCGTTTGGTGTCGTGGAAACCGCGCGTGTCGAAGAGTTGGTGTATGTGTATTCGCCCAAAGAGCGCAGAATTGCGATACTCAGCGTCAACCACAGCCTTGGCCAAGTGTTCCGCTTGTCCGACCTAATTTGTGTGCTGCGACGTGGTCAACAGATCGGCGTGCGAGAAACCGCAAAAACAGACAAAAATTAAATCATAGCGATGATCACCGGTCTGCAAACCGGATCCAGCTTTTGTCGCGCTATTTCTATGAGGTTACAGATGGAAGTAATCATAAGGCCAGATGTTGACCGCGCTGTCGATCTGGTCGTCAAGCTAATCGTTGCGCTGATTAAAGAGAAACCGAACGCCACATTGGGGCTTGCGACGGGCAGAACGATGGAGAGGGTCTATGCGCGGCTCGTGGCCAGCGGTATATCCTTTGCCGATTGCCGGACGTTCAATCTTGATGAATACATCGGGTTGCCGCCGGACGATCCAAATTCCTACCGAACTTACATGAATAGACATTTGTTCGACCACGTGGACATAGACCGCGCGAACACCCACGTCCTAGACGGCAGCGCATTGGATCTCAAAAAGGCTGCCCAAGACTATGAAGCAAAAATCGATGATGCAGGCGGGATCGACCTGCAGCTGCTTGGGATAGGCGTGGCCGGACATATTGGATTCAATGAACCACTCTCTTCCTTCATGTCACGCACCAGAGACAAATCACTTACACCAACGACACGCGCCCAGAACGCCGAAATGTTTGGGGGAGTTTCGGACAAGGTGCCAAAAAGGGCGCTTACGATGGGTGTGGGCACGATCCTGGATGCGCGAGAGCTAGTCCTCCTCGCGACTGGTTGCGCGAAATCTTCGATTGTGGCAAAGGCCGTCGAGGGGCCTATTACATCTATGGTCAGCGCTTCTGCTATCCAGATGCACCCGAATTGCAAGGTTGTTCTTGACGAGGGCTCTGCAAAGGAATTGCAGGGCCGCGATTATTACGATTTTGTATTTGCTAACGAACCCAAGTGGGAGAGTTTTAGGCGCGTTGATAATTGAGGGCTTTGTCAGAGTAAACTTGCTTGAAGCGGGCAGGGCTAATTTGTAACCATGCCGAATGGCAAAACATTCACCATTTCGCTACTTTAAAACCAGCCCCGGCTACCACTTACTCCTGCTGTGCAATCGCAGGAGAGTTGTCTTTCCAGCAGCCAGGTCTGAGTTTGGAAAATTTGTCGAACGAGATCGCTTCGACGATCGTGCCAAACTGTCCACCGCTTAAATAGTCGCTTTGGGCGAGGTTAGGAAGCACCCCGACAACCAACGCCAGGAGCGACTGCCATTTAGACGGATTGGCTACGGCGGGCTGATCGAGCTGCTGGAGGGACGATCCGGCCTTTGGTATCTCGGTGAATCCTAGCGGTCGCAGAGAGCATTCTTCGTAGAGAAAGAGGTGCTGAGATCGTCCCACGGCAAGGCGTCACCCGCAGGCTGGCTCACGATTTGCGCAGCGCCCAGATCTCCGACATCCTGGCCTCTGCTGCTGAGGTGACGACGTCATCAGTTTTCGCCGCGCTGGTCGTTGATCTGACGCCATTGTCGGATCCGGATGGAGGTCAGCCAGTTCGTCGTCTTGTCGTGCGCCGGTGTGGGGCCACAAGCTTTCCAGCTATAGAGCTGGGTTCACGTGATGAATTCCCCTCGACCATTGCGCAACAAAGTCTGCCATCGGGCATGATCTCAACCGAAAGTTCGAACTTTCAAAATTTTGTTTGAAAATGGAATTGCATTCTGATATTGTCTGCTGTGTTCAATGAGGAGGATTCAAAATGAACAAATTTACAAGGCGCCAAGGCTTGGCGGGCAGTGTCTGCCTGATGGCGGCCAGTGCCATTTCTCTTTCGGCGACCGTGGCACTGGCCGCCGATCCGGTGGTGATGAAGTTTGCCGCTGTATTTCCGCCGATCGGCGCTCAGGCTGAAGGCGCTGAACAGTTTGGGAAGTATTTGGAGGAAATGTCCGGCGGCGCTATCGACTTTCAGTTCTATCCCAGCTCCCAGCTTGGAAACAAATTGCAAAGCATGGAAGGCTTGCGCAATGGCTCGATCGAGCTGACCGAAGCTTCTGCCACCGACCTAGGGGCCTTTAGCGAATTGTGGTCAATTTTTTCGCTGCCTTTCCTGTTCAACTCGGGTGCTGACGCAATTCGGGTCGTCTCAGATCCTCGTGTCGCTGAGATCCTCAGCCGCAACGCGGAAGCCAATGGCCTGAAAATCATCGGATGGTGGAACCTGGGTGAGCGCAGCATCGTGAACTCCATACGGCCGATCCAGACGCCAGAGGATCTGAGCGGCATCAAGATCCGCGTGATGCAAAGCCCGATGTTGGCCAAGTCGATCACCGCAATGGGCGCAACCGGCGTGCCGATGGCGTGGGGCGAAGTTTACACGGCGGTTCAGCAGGGCACTATCGACGGCCTGGAGAATTCTCCTCCTGTGATCGCTGCCAACAAGTTCTATGAAGTAGCCGGATACTATTCGATGACCCAGCAGTTCATCATTCCTGACCCGCAGATGGTCAGCTTGAAGGTTTTCGAGGCGGTATCGCCGGAATTGCAGGACGCAATCCTTAAAGCTGGTCAAGCCTCGCAGGACGACTTTAACGCAAATTGGGAAACGGCGACCCAAGAAAATCTTCAGGTACTTAAAGACAACGGCATGGAAATCAACGAGGTCGACAAGACCGCTTTCCGTGCGGCTGTGTCGACTTTGGTTGAAGAATATCTTGCGTCAGCGAGTGATGAGACAATGGCGTTGTATGACGCGATTGTCACAGTGCGCGACGGCAAGTAATCAAATATGGCGCGACTCCGGGCAGCCGATAATCGCGCCATATTATACGAATTCGTACATGAAAGTAAACTTTATGACCTTTGACAAGCTTGTGAAGCTCTTTGAAGACGCTGTGTGCATTTTGTCGATCTCGGTGATTGTTGTTCTGATCCTGGTACAGGTTTTCTATCGCTACGTATTATCTAGCGGCATTCTGTGGATCGACGAGTTGATCATCAATATGATGGTGGTTATGGTCATGATTGGTGCAGCGCGCGCTACTCGGGTTGGCGCACATACACATCTGAGCATGATCGTAACTGCAGCGCCAGATTGGATGACAAAGGGTTTGCGCCTCGTCGGGATCATTGCCATCTATGTGTTCCTGATTGCACTGGTGTATGTTTCGGCAAAATACGCTTGGAATTCGCGCAGCATGAAGACGACGATGATCGGCATCCCTCTTTGGGCAGCGTATGGTACTCTCCCCCTGGGCGGCGCTCTCATCCTGTACGAATTCACTAAGGGCTTGCTGTTCGGGTTTGAAGAGCATGCGCTCGAAGAGGAAATGATCCCATGATTGCAGGCCTCGGGCTCATTGCACTGCTATTTGTGCTGATAATGATCAACGTGCCGGTGTATGTCTCACTAGGCGTTGCAGGAACGACCGGCCTCGCGATCATCGCTATGGGGCCTGGATTCGGCGATCCGTTTATTGCCATCCCCCAATCGCTATATTCAGGGATCGGTTTTTTCCCGTTGCTCGCGATTCCACTGTTCATTCTGGCCGGCGAAATCATGAACCGGTCGGGTATCACAGACAAGTTGGTGCGGTTTTCTGTCATGCTGATCGGTCGTATGCCCGCGAGCCTAGCCAATGCGAACATACTTGCGAGCATGTTCTTTGGCGGCATCACAGGCTCTGCGCAGGCCGACACCTCAGCCGTCGGCGGCGTGCTGATTCCCGCAATGGTGAAAGAAGGTTATAGTAAAGAGATCGCCGTTGCCGTCACAGCAAGCTCATCGACCGTGGGCCCGATCATCCCGCCGAGCATTATGATGGTGATTTATGGTGTGTCGGTCGGCACCTCCGTCGGCGCGCTGTTTATCGCCGGTGTAATCCCTGGGATTCTGATTGGTCTGTCGCTGATCGGCACCGTGCTTGTGCTTGATCGCAAGCACAAGTTCCCCCGCCGTACCGCTTCAATCCCCCTTGCCGAGAAACTCACAATCACTCGCGAGGCGATCTGGCCTTTGATGATGCCTGGCATCATCGTGGGCGGCATCCTTGGCGGGGTCGTGACCCCAACCGAAGCGGGTGCCTTGGCCGTCCTTTACGCTCTTCTGTTTGGATATGTCATCCAGCGGTCCCTGCGTCTTTCCGAGCTGCCACAAATGCTCTTGCATACAGCGACATTGACCGCGGCGGTCATGATGATCATCAGTTGTGCCAAGATCTTGAGTTATACGCTGACAGTATTTCAATTGCCCAACCTGCTTGGTGCATTCTTCCAGACATTCTCAGAGAACCCGATAATCTTCCTGCTATTGGTCAACCTACTGCTTCTGGTGATTGGCACGTTCATGGACGGAGGCGCGAGCGTCATTATTCTTGCTCCGATCCTGACCCCGATCGCGATCTCATACGGCATCGACCCCGTACATTTCGGCGTCATCATGGTGCTCAACCTAATCATCGGTTGCGGTACCCCGCCCCTGGGTCTTTGTCTCTTTATCGCTTGCGGCATTGCGAAAATACCCGTCGAACGCGGTGCTATCGCGATCCTGCCGTTCATAGCAGCTGAAATTGCAGTATTGATGCTGGTCACCTACATCCCCTGGCTGGCCCTTGCGCTGCCGCACTATTTCGAGTTTGTGTCATGAACCTGCTTCGGCCGCATGCACACCGATCAACGTCGAATGCGACGGGTCGGCCTAACATGGTTATCAACCACGCGACCGTACGTGAGAAGATGGACTTCCTTTCTTTCGTGCGCGCCTGCGACAGTCGCGGCATGTCACAAATCTCGGTCTGGGAGGATGAAATTCTCAAGGTTGGAGAGGTGGAGGCCCTCGCATGTCTTCGAGACTATGGCCTTGCAGTCTTCGGTTTCAACCGCGCCGGTCCCCTGCTGGCCACCGACCCTGGAGATCGGCGCAGCCTCATGGATGTTGCGAAAAAGTCGGTCGACCGCGCTGTTGCCTTCGCTGCCGACCACGTCCTCGTCTTTCCGGGGGGCCTGCCCGTAGGGTCGCACAACCTGCCCGGCGCACGCCGCCAGAGCGAGGATTGCATCGCCGAACTGCTTGACCACGCGCGGCAATGTGGCATTCGGCTGGCGCTGGAACCTTTGCATCCAATGGTGGCGGGCGACCGGTCCTGTATCGTGACTTTGACCTATGCCAACGACATCTGCGACCGGCTGGGGAGCGGGCTGGGCATCGTCATCGATGTCTATCATGTCTGGTGGGATGACAGGCTGCGGGCTGAAATCGCACGGGCGGGGGCGTCGGACCGCATCCTCGGTTTTCATGTGAACGACTGGCTGATTCCGACGCGCCACCTCTTGCGCGACCGTGGCATGATGGGCGATGGCATCATCGACCTGCCGTCGGTCTGGGAAATGGTCGAAAAGGCAGGCTATCGAGGTCCGATCGAAGTCGAGATATTTTCGGACGACTGGTGGTCGCGGGACCCGGACACTGTTCTCGACGTCTCCATTGCGCGTTGTCAGGAGATATTCGGTGCCGGAGAAGCGAACCGATGACCGGATATGAAGCCAGCAGTGGCTCGCGGGTCTATCCCGTTCTGGGCGACCCGATAGGACAGGTTCGCACGCCGACGCTGATCAATCCTGTCTTCGCACGTCACGGCTTCGACATCGTGTCCTTTCCGCTGCACGTTCCCGCTGTGCGCTTCGAGTCTGTGTGGCATCTGTTGCGGGAGACAGAGAATGTCGCAGGCATCGCGACGACCGTGCCGCACAAAATCAGCGCTGCACGACTATGCGACACACTCTCCAATGAAGCCGCTTTGGTTGGCGCGGTCAACACCGCTCGCCGAGAGGGGGACGGGACCATGCATGGCGCGCTCTTCGACGGAATCGGCTTTGTCCATGGACTGGGCGACGCCCGCGAGATGCTCAGTGGCGCGCACGTCATCCTTGTCGGAGCGGGCGGAGCCGGTCGTGCCATCGCGCATGCGCTTTGCGGCACGGGCATCGCGCGCCTGGAAATCGTGGATGTCAACCGGCAGGCTGCGGAAGCGACGGCAGCCATCGTCGATGGCGTTGCAGGACCGGGCGTTGCGCAAGTATCCGCAACGCGACCCGGCAAGTTCGACATGCTTATCAACGCTTCGCCCATCGGACTGAAGCCGGGGGATGCTTTTCCCTTGTCGCTCACAGAGCTCGCGGCGGGTATGCATGTGGCGGATATTGCCAGCTTTGGCGCGGGGACCCCGCTGTTGGTAACCGCTCGAAACGCTGGATGCTCGGTTTCAGACGGCAACGACATGCTTTACGCGCAACTCGGCCTTGTCGCGGGCTTCATCGCGGGCCTTCCCGCTGGTGTCTCTATCGATATGATTCTGGAAAAAGAGTAGCCGCGCGACTCTATTACGCACCCGAAAATGCCAGCCGGTTCACAGGGTGCGCGAGCGCCAGTGGCGGGGCCGGTCGTGACACCGACCCTCTGCCGATTATCCCCAGAGCTCGCAGATATGGTCGGCGATGGCGCCGACCTGGCCTTCGATCATTCGCAGCCCCGAATGGGTTTCCACCCCGCGCGCCTGCGCGGCGCGCAGCAGCGCGGTCACCTCGGGTTGCGCGATGACTTCCACCATGGTCATGCCTGAATGCAAAAGTGCGGGGTCAAGCGGCAGCGGGTCGCTGTCCCTGAGCCCCAGAGAGGTAGCGTTAATGACCAACTGTCCGGGCTCAGGCCGTGGGTCGCCCGCGCGGGCCAGTCTGTGACCCAGATCGGCGTTCACCTTGTCCACCAACGCCTCGGCCTTGCTGCGCGTCCGGTTGCCGACCACGATCTCTGCCGCTCCTGCTTCGGCCAGAGCAAATGCGATGGCGACGGCTGCGCCGCCTGCGCCGACCATCAGGCAGCTTCGGCCTTCGATGGCGATGCCAGCGGTCCGCAGCCCGCGCACGAAACCTGCACCGTCGAATTGGTAACCCCGCAGGCTACCGTCCGCCTCGCGACGCACGAGGTTCACCGCGCCAACGCGTGCGGCCACCGGGTCGAGGCTGTCGCAGAGGTCGAACGCCTGTTGCTTGTGCGGCAGGGTGATGCCGAAGCCCACGAGGTTAGGCATGGACCGGAGGCCCGCCCAGATGGTCGCCAGGTCGGAGCTTGGTACATGAAGCGGCACACAGACGATTTCTGCGCCTTTGGCGGCGAAGATCGGGTTGATCTCGCCCGGCGTCCGGACCTGCGCGATCGGGTCGCCGATCACGCCCATGAGTCGGGTGGCACCGCCGATTACCACTGCCATGACAGATCCTCCCGCTTGAGCCAGACGAGGCTGCCATCCTCGACGCCGACCACAAGATCGAGCGCTCCGCGTCCAGCCCAGTCCACCGCCTCGGGCGAGGCGACATGCATGGCCATCGCAATGGTCTCGCCCCTGTGCTTCATCGGGATTGGCAGGGCAAACTTGGGATGGTCGGGTGTTCCAACGTTGCGGGCGTAGAACAGCCCTGCCTGCTTGGTGGTGTTGCGCGGCGCGCCTGTCGTAGGGTCGTCGGGCACGCAGGCGCGGGCATGGGTGCCGAAGATCAGATCGGTGTGCCCGGTACCCTCCCAATCGCAAAGGCACAGCTTGACCCGGCCGCGCCCGCCGCCGACGTCGACCGTAAACCGGATCGCGCGTCCGTTCTCCCAAGTGAGGTGGCGCTTGTCCGTCAGCTCGGTGTCGGAGGCGCGGGTCCAGTCCGAAAGAGCGCCGTCGGCGTCGAGCGCGAGGTAGTGCAGCTGGCTGTTGCCGGTCCAGCGGGTCACAGCTGGGCGGACGCGCCAGACCGTCTTGAGCGGCTTGCCCTCGAAATTCAGCAGTTCCTCGCGGGCGAAACGCGGCGGGGTCACGTCACCACCAAGGTTCCGGAACAGCCGGTGGTAGCCGGTTACGTCGCTACAGAGGATGTCACCATGCCCGCTGCCGGTCCAGTCGGCAACGGTGGGACACGAATAGCCGAACATCTTCTCTGACGTTCCTTGGATCGAACCGGTGAGACCGGCAGCGATCCGGATGGGCTCGCCATCGGTCGTCAGCATTGCTTCCTTACCGAGGTGGCGCGGGTCATCCTCGCCACGGTTCTCGTAGAACAGGAGTTCTCCGGTGGAATTGCCGACCACGAGGTCGGGACGTCCATTGCCTGTGAAATCATGCGCAGCAGGGCTGGGGAGTACCCCCGCGTGGATCAGCGGATGGGTGGTTTCGACCCGCCCGACCTTTTCGAACCTGGGCAACCCGTCGGCGCCCAGACCGCAGTTGCGCAGGTAGGTGACATAGCCGTCCTCTGCCCCGACGAGGATGTCGAGGCTGCCATCACCGTTCCAGTCAGTGACGCAGGGCAGGTGAATGCACTGGTCCAGCTCCAAGGTGCAGTCTTCCGGGGTCTGGATCAGACGATTCGACTCGAAATCTCCATCGGGTCGCTGTTGCGCGATGTGGAGGATGTTCCAGAACTCTCCCGCCACGAGGCTCTGCTGCTTCGGCGTGAAGGCACCGAAGGCCGGAGCGAGCTGGCCGTAGACTTCGAGCGGCGTGTCGCCCGCCATCATCGGCCGCCCTTTTTCCAGCACCGGTGCGGCGAGCGTTCCGATGTTCTTGAAGGCATAGAGGAAACCGCGGAGCGGACCTCCCAGCCAGCGCCCGGCGGCATCATAGCCGCGATAGCCGTGGTCGTTCCATTCAAGCCCGTTGGGCCAGTAGTCGTCCCAAAAATCGCTACCGACAATCAGCTCTGGCACCCCGTCGCCGTCGATGTCGTGAAAGCGGGCCATGTGGTAATACTCGTTGCCCTTCACCCAATCGGCATCAAGGTCGAGGACCACCGGCTCTCCGAAGGCGGGCGCTCCTTTGGTGCCGATGTTCGGGAAAAGGTAGATGGACTTGCGCATGCGCGAGGCCGAAACGAGGTGAAAGATATCGCCGTCGGGCACGGCGGTGACGTAGCCGCGCACGCCCCCTATTACTTCCTCTTCGCCGAGAATCGGTGTGCCGTTGTCGCGGGTGCCAACCTGACGGCGTAGGAAGACCTTGCCATCGTAGCAGGGATCCCACGACGACAGCAGCAGGTCGCGGGTGCCGTTGCCGGACCAGTCCACGACGTCAACACAGGTAATAATACGCCCTGCTACGGCCGCCGAATTCACATCAGGATGATACTTCAGCGCTTCACCCCCGTAGTCCGGGCCGTGCCAGACAGTTGCGTCGTCCTCCCATCTTTTGACGCTCACGTTATCAATCTCCTTGTTCGAAAGTGTTTGGAATGTTATTCTAAATTAAAAGTTAATTACAAATCCAGCTAAAAGAGTTAGAAATGCAAAAAAAAGCCGACGGCATTGTAACGGTGATGCTCACGCCCTTCACCAATGATAACCGCATCGACTGGGATGGGCTAGGCCGCCTCGTCGACTGGTACGTGGACAATGGGGCGGATACCCTGTTCGCCGTGTGCCAGTCGAGCGAGATGCAGTGGCTCACCCTGGCCGAACGGGTGGAACTGGCGCGCCGAACGGTGGCCTATGCTGCGGGCCGAGTCACCGTCATCGGGTCGGGGCATATCAGCGACGCGCCTGACGCACAGCGCGAGGAACTGAAGGCGATGGCCGACACCGGTGTGGATGCGATGGTCTTCGTCACCAACCACCTCGATCCGGCGAATAGCGGAACGGAGGCGTTCCGCGCCGGTCTTGACCTTGCCATGGGCTGCGTGCCTTCGGATATGCCACTGGGGCTCTATGAATGCCCCGCACCTTATCGCCGGCTGCTGAGCGATGACGAGTTCAAGCTGTGCCGCGACACAGGGCGATTCGTGACGCTCAAAGACGTGTCCTGCGATATCGAGACTGTCCGGCGGCGTGTGGCGATGGCCGAGGGATCGGACTTCGTCGTGGTGAACGCAAATGCCGCCATCGCCGCCGAAGCGATGCGTGCCGGGGGCAAGGGCTTCGCCGGGGTGTTCACCAATTTCCACCCGGACCTTTACGCTTGGCTCTACGCCAAGTGCGATGCAGACAGCGCCCTGCGGCGGCGGCTGGAAGTGTTTCTGGCGCTGGCCGCGATGGCCGAACCTATGGGCTATCCGGGGCTGGCAAAAATATATCACACGCGTCTCGGCACCTTCGGATCTGCTCATTCACGGGTGACCAACTTTGACGTCACCGAGCGCTATTGGGCTGTGATGGATATGCTAGAGCATATCGAAATCGGCACGGCACAATTCCGGACAGAGATCGCTACTCAGTCGCTGGCGTGACTATCCTGAACGTCGGATCGATAAACTGGGACCGGTTACTGTGAGTGCCGCATTTCCCTGAGCCGCACAGCGCAAACGAAGAATTTTGGCTAGGGGTTTGGCCAAAAGAAGCTTCCTGCCCTCTTGCAGCGTCTTGCACTCTCTTGATCGGCTAGTTTCGTGGCTTGAGACTGTTGACGTTAATTTTTTTGATGAAGCAATCAGGCCTGCTCAGGCATGGAAGATGGTAAATTCTGATGTTTACGATTTAGTGGATTTCCATGGCGGTGCGCGTCTGCCTAGAAAAGGTTACGAGTGCGACTGGCCGCCCTATATTGGTAAAATTGGTGGTTAACCGAAAATTTACCAGTTGAGCGCTTATTGAACATGATGCCTAATTTGCAAAAATGATGCCGTGACCATCAAATTGGGTACCCTCGATGCAACCCACCTGACACCTCCGCGCGCCCGCGCGAGGCTAAGCAGCAAATACGTATAGGGGGAAGAATAGGGGGAAGAATATACCTACGTTGGAGGTATGCTCTTGATAATACTACGAAATAATGAGTTTAGTGGCGGAGCCGAAGGGATTCGAACCCTCGAGACGGTTCCCCGCCTGCACCCTTAGCAGGGGTGTGCCTTCGACCACTCGGCCACAGCTCCACTGGCGGGTTTATCTGCGCAGTTGCGGTTCGACAAGTTCAAAATCAAACAAAAGCAACTTTCTTTGTTAACTTCGCACGAATTTATGCACCAATGTCAAACAGCGCGCAAAAAAGTGTGGGTATTGGATTTTGGTGTGGGAGATGCTGAGGCCAGCAGGGCTCGGCTAAGATCTGCCATATTAATTGTTTGCCGGACGGTATTTTCCAGAAACTCCTGTCTGTTAACCGAGTTTTTTATTGTCATCGTTGATTGGTATTTTATAGGTCTGGGCTGCAATGGCACGTGTTGTTGTATTATTTCATAAATAATTGGACGTAAGCGCAGGCACTTCTGTCGACTGACATTTGGCTCTAGATTCTTCCGGGGCGATTTTTTCTGATAACTTTGCAAGCGACCATCGAGGGTAGGTCCCCCGTTCCCGAACGGTTGATAGCGTCTTAGCTGGGGTTTTCTCTTAATTCAAACATTCATCGCGCAAGTTTTATGGTTTGCTCCGTATGCTGGCCGTGTAAACCTCTCCTGAGATTACCAGAGGTCTTGGTCCGCAAGAAATGATTGTCAAATTACATGTTAAAGCCATGTGTCGCTGGGGTTCACGCAAGCGCACCAAAGCAGAGGCCTTCACCTTGGGTCTTAGGGCTTATTTTTGACTAATCTTGCTCTGCATTAGGATCTGAGTGGTCTTTCCGAAAGGGGCCGTAGCTAGTTAAAATGATTATTTCTTCATCAATTGCGCGGCGTTCGGCTTCTAAATATTGGTTTACGGCGACCTGAAAGCCGGGGTCTTGCATCCAGTGAAGCGAATGCACGGCTCTTGGTAAATAACCTCGAGCTAATTTGTGCTCGCCCTGTGCGCCGGCCTCAACTGCTTTTAGGCCCTGAGCGATAGCCCACTCGATGGCTTGATAATAACAAACTTCAAAATGTAAACAGGGGTGATTTTTAATCGCTCCCCAATAGCGGCCGTAAAGCGTATCGCGGCCAATGAAGTTTAACGCCCCAGCAATAGGCCTGTCGCCTTCAAAGGCTAAAACCAATAAAATATCATCGCGCATGGCCGCGTGGAAAGCGTCAAAGCATGCTCGGGTCAGATAGGGGGTACCCCATTTACGTGCACCCGTGTCTTGATAAAATAGCCAAAATGCATCCCAATGGTGGGGTTTGATGTCGTCACCTGTCAGGCACGAGATGGTGCCACCAAAGGCTTGGGCGGTTGCGCGCTCTTTGCGGATGGCTTTTCGTTTACGTGACGACAGTGTGGCCAAAAACCCTTCAAAATCTACATAATTCGCATTTTGCCACTGAAATTGCTGCGTGATTCGTACCATCAAACCCAATTTTGCATTTAGGGGGCAAAGCGCCTCATCCTTTGTGCAAAAGGTGACGTGCAGGGAGGAAAGTCCATTTTGCTGGGCAATCTTCTGCGCCCCCTCAATCAGGGCCACTCGGGCGGTGGGGTCATGAGCTGCCTTAGTGAGAAAGCGGCGCCCTGTGGCAGGGGTAAATGGCACGGCGCATTGCAGCTTGGGGTAATATTGCCCACCAGCGCGCTCATAGGCTTGGGCCCAGTTATGGTCGAAAATATATTCACCTTGCGAGTGTAGCTTCACAAATAGAGGCATGATGCCGATCAAGTCGCCATTTAGCGTGGCGCTCAGCGGGTGTAGTTGCCAACCTGTTTCACCCCCAATAGAACCGGAGGTTTCAAGCGCATTGAAAAACCGATGAGTGGTAAAAGGGTCGATGGGGCGACCATTGGCCGCCTCAGGGCAGGCTAAAAGATCCCACTCTTGGGCTGAAAGCTCCGAAAGCCCTGAATGTAGGGCAACCTCAACCTTTGGGGTCGCCATTTCGGGCATGTCACTCATTTAGACACCGAGGGGCGGTAATTTTCAAAAGTGATATTATCTGCCAGGCCTATCACTGCTGTTGCTTCGGATCGGTTGCGGATTGTCCAACAAAGAATTTTTCCGCCAGACGCACGAATTTTTTCAACGGGCGGTGCGGCAAGGTCAGTCCAGTGATGGCTGATAAACGAAGCGCTGCAGTCGTGATAATCTGCTATCTGTCGCAAGTGATCCGCACGCGCCTTTGGCACCCCTGGCCACTCATCCGGCGAAAAACTATCGGTGGTTAGGCCACGCGGAATTTGGGGACAAAGCTTGGCCATGTGAGAAACCGCATGGGGATTGAAAGACATAAGGGCCACGGGCCCTTGATAGTTGCGCAAAGCTTCATAAACTGCGTGCTCAAGGCGACCATCGCTAGGGCCCAGAACTCCCGTTTGATCTTTTATCTCGATCAATAGCGAAACCTGCCCCGCAATGAGCGTTAAAACCTGGGGCAAGGTTGCGATGTGATCGGGGCTGCCGCGCAAACGAAGACCCAACAGTTGGCCCGCGTCATAATCGAACACCCGCCCCCCCAGGTTGGTTAGGCGCTCAAGCCGGTCGTCATGAAACACGATGGCCTGCCCATCCCTTGACATTTGTACATCAATTTCAACGCTATAGCCGGCATCGATCGCAGCTTTTATGGCGCTTAGGCTGTTTTCAACGCAGCCCGAATCTTTTTGATGTAAGCCCCGATGGGCAAAAGGGGCAGTTAGAAATGGGGCAGGCAGGGCAGGTCCATGGCTCATGAATGTAGCTCAAACATTCCTTCGATTTCAACTGCCACGCCCAAGGGCAGACTTGCGGCGGACACGGCCGAGCGTGCGTGACGGCCAGCATCACCCATTACATCAACCAAAAAATCCGAAGCACCATTGATGACTTTGGGTTGCTCGGTGAAATCGGCTGTTGAGTTCACAAAGCCCACCAACTTGATCGCTCGTTTCACGCGCGAAAGATCGCCTCCACAGGCCGCTCGCAGTTGCGCCAGCAGGCTGATTGCACATGATTTTGCTGCTTCGGCCCCCTGGGCGGTGGTTAGGTCTTTGCCCAGACAGCCTAAAGTAAGCCCGTTAGCGGTCATGCTAATTTGGCCTGAGATATGCACTATCGTGCCAACAACCACATATGGCACATAATTGGCCGCCGGAGCAGGGGCTACTGGTAAGGTAATTCCCATCGACGTTAAGCGGGTTTCAATGTCTGACATAATTTTCCTATTAACATGAAGTAAAGCAGTGAAGAGCAGGCTACTGGTGGTGGAGGCTTCTCGCAAGGGCCTGGTTTGACTTTGGCGAAAGGGGTAATGAAAATATTATGAAAGGGGTTGCAAAAACAAAAATAAGACCGAGGGTACCTTTAGGTTTAAAAAGACATGAACTGATTGATTAGCTGAAATGGCGCCTGCAAGTTTGAGGGATTTCTTACACTATCATAACAAGAGCGGCGTGAACGCTGGGCAGTGCTTTTGGGTTTACTGTTCCCGCCCTGGGGTTATGGCGCTGATCGCGGTCATAAGGTTTATCGATTGCACAGGCCTTAATCCCGAAAGTTGCAGTGGCCTTTTGATCGAATTCTAGCCTGCCCATGCCTTTGGGTAATATCTGCACGTCTGCCCCCATTAACACAGGTTTTTGTACATGCCGTTTTGTCCAAAGAATTACCTACACCTTGGTTGTCAAAGTTACGTTTTTTAGTTAGAAACTGTGCAAATTGTTAAAAAATATTTTTTGGGCATATATTAAACAATCTGAAATAAAATTTTTAAAAATAGAGTTAGGTGGAAGAACCTTGACTGGATCACAATATATTCTCTTCACCGCAGTGGATAAACGCGCCTCCTTTGCCCGTTTTGGTTCGTTCTTGCGGCTGGGCTGGGCTTTGGGCTTTGTGGGGTTTCTGGCGGCCTGCGCTGCTGCTCCTGAAAATGGTGACGTCCGCGACCCGAATGAAAAGTTCAATCGCAAAGTCCATAGCTTCAATATTGTACTTGATAAGCATCTTTTACGCCCAACCTCAAGCGTTTATGGGGCGTTGATACCTGATCCAGTTAAAACCAGTTTTTCAAACTTTGCGGCGAACTTAGACGGGCCGGGCGATGTGGCCAATGATCTACTTCAGGCCAAAATTGGCTCGGCAACTCAAAATAGCTTACGATTTTTGATCAATTCAACGATCGGGTTGGCGGGACTTTTTGATCCTGCTACGCCTCTTGGCCTGTCTGCAAAGCCAAATGACTTCGGTGCGACGCTGGCTACATGGGGCCTGCGTGAGGGGAACTTTGTCATGCTGCCCGGCTTTGGCCCCTCAACCGATCGGGCGGCGGTGGGTTTAGCCGTTGATATAGCGCTTAACCCCATCAGCACCTTGGTGCCGGATCTGGACCCAAACGTAGTCTTTATAGCCAAAGTGACAAATATTCTGAACGAGCGTGATCGCTATTCCGCTGTTTTTGATTCTGTGCTTTATGAAAGCGCAGACAGCTACGCGCAAACTCGTTTGTTTTATCTGCAAAATCGTCGCTTTGCCTTGGCACCTGACGATGTTAGTGTAACGAACGCTTATGACCCTTATGAAGAATTTGGCTATGAAAACTAAGGTATTTACCTACTCACGACGTGGCGTCTCACTTGCGCTGGCGGCTAGTTTGACCGTGGGGGCTTGGCACACAAGCGCTGCGGCCTTTGACGTAAGCACGGCCCGCACATTAGTTGATAAGGTGGTAGCCGAAATAAATGCCATTATCGATTCAGGTGACTCTGAACCTAAAATGCTGGCCGATTTTGAGAGCATTTTCGTGCGTTATGCCGATGTCCCGATCATTGCGCGCTCAGCCTTGGGGATTGCAGCTAAGTCTGCCTCATCGGCGCAACTGAATGCCTTTACCAGAGTATTCCAGGGATATATCAGCCGCAAATATGGCCGGCGCTTTCGTGAATTTATAGGTGGACGGATCGAGGTTACCGATGCGCAACCGCTAAAAAGTTATTTTGAGGTTGTGTCGATCGCCATTTTGAAAGATGCGCAGCCTTTTGATTTACGTTGGCATGTTTCAAGCAAGTCTGGACAGGATCGGTTTTTCAATCTTGTGATTGAGGGCGTCAATCTTTTGACGGTTGAGCGGGTCGAAATTGGTGCGTTGCTTGACAAAAACAAAGGTAATCTTGACGCTTTGATTGAAAACCTTAAACGTATCTAACGACCCCGACTTAGGGGTTTGAGCGTGAAAATAACCTTAAAATATCCCGCAAGATCGAGTCAGCTGCGCTTCTATCGCTGGGAGGCCCTGCTTTTGGATTTTGCGACATGTTTTTTGGGAGGTTTTGGGCATAGGGCGCCAGCATTGGTAGATCATGTATGGGTGTGCCCTTATGAATGCGGGTCATAACCTCGCGCCAGATTTCTGCAGGTAGCGTACCACCCGTCACGCCCGAAAGTGGGGTGTTGTTATCTTGACCCATCCAAACGCCGGCAACATAATCGGCGCTAAAGCCTATGAACCAAGCATCCCGTGCGCCTTGGGTCGTGCCGGTTTTTCCTGCTACTTGCCGATCAGACAGCGCAGCACGCCCTCCCGTACCCGATCTAACCACTTGTGACATCATATAGATCAAGGACTGTGCCGCGGTGGTTGAGATGACACGCTCACCCAAGCCCCCCTCTTGTCCTATCAAGGGGGTTTCATCTCCTTGCAAACGCAACTCAATCAAACCGTAAGGGCGCACCGAGGTGCCACCGTTCAAGATACCAGCATATGCGCCCGTCATCTCTATGAGCGTAGCCTCCGAGGCCCCTAAGGCCAACGCAGGCCCCTCAGCCAAACTGCTAGCAATGCCAAACCCCTGCGCTACTATGCGAACTTGCTCGCGCCCTACGGCCTCTGATACTCGCACAGCTGGTATATTGCGGCTTTCTGCTAGGGCCTGGGTTAAGGTGATGCGGCCTTTGAATGTGCGATCATAATTTTCGGGTGTCCAAGGGCCCGAACCTGGAATATTCATCGTCATGGGCGTGTCGTCCACTTCGTCATTTGGAGTGAAGCCCAGGTCAAGGGCGACCGCATAGACAAAGGGTTTAAAAGCTGAGCCTGTTTGTCGCAGTGCTTGGGTTGCGCGGTTGAATGAGCCCGCCTCGGCGATGTTGCGACCCCCAACCATCGCGCGCACCGCCCCGTCTGACGACATAACAACCACCGCCGCTTGTGCGGTGGAGCCCTGTTTCAGCTTATTATCAAAGATAAAAGCCAAACCTTCTTCGGCGGACTTTTGGATCTTTTGATCGATTGTAGTTTTGACAATCACATCTTCGGTGGTGTTTTTGGTCAAAAAGGCGGGGCCCGCCTCCATCACCCAGTCGGCAAAGAACCCCCCTGATTGCGTGGCAGCGGCTTGAGATAATTGGGCTGGGTGGTCGCGTGCCTCTTGGGCCTCAGAGGCAGTCAAATAGTCTTGGTCTTGCATCAGGCCAATGATGACGGCGGCGCGGCCGCGGGCGCGTTCAAGATTATTAGTGGGCGCGTAATAGGACGGAGCCTTTAACAGACCCGCCAGCATGGCCGCTTCTGCAGGCGACACGCTGCTTGCTGGCTTTCCAAAATATCTTTGGCTTGCCGCTTCAAAGCCACGTGCTCCTGCGCCCAAATAGGCGCGGTTCATATAAATGGTTAGCACTTCATTCTTGGAATATTTAAACTCAAGCGCAAGGGCAAACGGCACTTCCTTGAGCTTACGCCATACGCCGCCCGTGCGGCAGTCTTGTTCATAGGCGACTTCACTTTTCCATTTATTTTGATCATAAAGCGTGCCCAGACATAAAAGCTTTGAAACCTGCTGCGTAATGGTTGAGCCGCCGTTGCCTTCAAGCGGTCCGCGTCCTTGGGAAAGGTTGATACGCACCGCCCCCGCAATGCCGCGTGGGCTGATGCCAAAGTGGCGGTAAAAGCGTCTATCCTCGGTGGCCACAATTGCATTACGTAAATAGGGTGACACGGATGAGGCCGTGGTTTGGCCGCCAAACGTCTCCCCGCGCCAGGCAAAAACGTCATTATTGCGGTCAAGCAATGTTACTGAGCCGCGCGCCCGCGCATCAAGTAAAGCACCTAAAGGCGGGAGGTCTGAGTAAAAGTAATAGGTAGCACTGCCTAAAATAACACCACCCACCAACCCAACTCGCCAAGTGATTGCCCAAAACACTGTCCAAATCCAGCCAAAAATCCAGCCAAAAATCCAGCCAAAAAACCGTGCCAAAAAACTGGGTCTTTTGAGTTTGAATTTGCGGGTGATAGCCGGTTTGTCCTTGGCTTTGGACGCAGCTTTGTGAGCCGTGCCCCGCTCTGGGGCATAGCGCCGGTCAGCCACTAACGGGGGGCGTTTGTCTTTTGGACCACTCATATCAATTAGAAGTTATTTGGCGTCATGCTTCGTCTTTAGCGCCTTTGTGGCTCAAGCGCAAAGGGCTGTTGACACGATTCGCGTTTGCGAGGTGCTTAAAAATTAAGCACATGCCTCCAGAAGTGCAAAAATTATATAACTGTTAAAGTTTTGTGCCTCTTGAACCTCCGTAGAGCGCTTGATTTTCCACCCTCCACATCGTTTTTAAAACTACTGGCCCTGCAAAGTGGCTAACGAAAATGGAAGGGAACAACGATGAAAATGATCATAGCGGCTATCAAGCCATTCAAACTGGAAGAGGTGCGTGAAGCCCTTACAGAGTTGGGTGTGCGTGGAATGATGGTAACAGAGATCAAAGGCTTTGGGTCGCAATCAGGCCACACGGAAATTTACCGAGGTGCAGAATATGCGGTGAATTTTGTGCCAAAAATTCGCTTGGAAGTTGTTGTTGCTGATGCAATGGCCGATCAAGTCGTGGCTAAAATAGCTTCAACCGCAAAGACCGACAAAATTGGCGACGGCAAAATTTTCGTTGTTGACGTTGAGCAGGCTGTGCGGGTGCGCACAGGCGAAACCAACGACGACGCGCTTTGATGCAGATCCGAAAAAGGGATAGAATTATGAAAAAATTATCAAAAATTTCGGCTCTTGCCTTGATGGGACTGGCGCTTGCGCAGCCAAGTTTAGCACAAGATGCCGCCACAATCGAAGTCACTCCGCCGATGGTAGAAATCGGTTATATTTTAAACTCATTCATGTTCTTGGTGATGGGCTTTTTGGTCATGTTCATGGCCGCAGGCTTTACTATGCTAGAAGCAGGCCTTGTGCGACAAAAGAACGTCACTATGCAGCTGACAAAAAATGTAGGTCTGTTCGGTGTGGCTGCCATCACGTATTATGTTGTGGGATATAATCTGATGTATCCGGGTGATGGTTGGTCTATCGCCAATTATGTGGGTGCCTTTTCCTTCACCTCGGTTGATCCTGTTGGCCTTGCAGATGCGGATCCAGATTTGACTTATGCTTCGGTGGGTTCTGACTTTTTCTTTCAATTGATGTTCTGTGGTGCTACATGCTCGATCGTGTCGGGCACTTTGGCGGAACGTATCAAACTGTGGCCATTTTTAGCTTTTTGCGTTGTCTTGACCGCATTCATCTATCCAATCCAAGCCTCTTGGAAATGGGGCGGCGGCTTCTTGAACGAAATGGGCTTTTTGGACTTTGCTGGCTCAACGGTTGTGCATTCGGTCGGCGGCTGGGCTGCTTTGGCGGGTGCTTTGATCTTGGGCCCACGTTTGGGCAAATATAAAGAAGGCCGTGTAATTCCGATGGTGGGTTCCAATCTGCCTTTGGCAACTTTGGGCACATTCATTCTGTGGTTGGGTTGGTTTGGGTTTAACGGCGGCTCGCAACTTTACATGGACACCGCAGGCAATATAGCTGACATTAGCCGCATCTTTGTGAATACCAATGCCGCTGCTGCTGGTGGTGCAGTTGCAGCCTTGATCTTGACCCAATTGCTTTACGGTCGCCCTGACTTGACAATGGTCTTGAACGGCGCTTTGGCGGGCCTTGTTTCAATCACAGCTGAGCCTTTGACCCCAGGCCTTGGCATGGCAACTTTGATCGGTGCCGCGGGTGGTATCTTGGCCGCTTTGGCTGTGCCGCTGCTTGATAAGCTAAAAATAGATGATGTTGTTGGCGCAATTCCTGTTCACTTGGTCTGTGGCATCTGGGGCACCTTGGCGGTTTGTTTAACAAACTCTGACGCGTCGCTCACAACACAATTGTTCTCGATCCTTATTGTGGGTGTGTTCACCTTTGTTGCTTCGGCTGCTGTGTGGTTGGTCTTGCGTGCTGTGTTCGGCATCCGAGTCTCGGTCGAGGATGAGATGATGGGCCTTGATAAAGCAGAGCTGGGTATGGAAGCATATCCTGAGTTTACAAAAGGCTGATATTTTCCAAACGACCACAACTAGCCCGGGACCTTGGTCGCGGGCTAGTTCATTTAACTCGGGTTAATAGTCGCGAATTTCGATAAAGCTGGGCCCTCTTGGAGTAGCTTTAAGCGCCATTTGGAGGGCATTGGCCTCGGGTATGATAGTTTGAAACGGCAGGTCGCAAGCTTTAGCAAAGGCTGCCATGTCTAAGGGACTTGGATCGCATCCGATCACCTCGGCTCCGACTTCGGCCATAGCGCTTGCGATTTCGCCAAAACCTTGATTGTTCCAAACCACAAAACGAATGGGTAGGTTTTCATCTAGGGCGGTTCGCAGCTCGCCCGGGCTAAATTGTAAGCCACCATCACCTATCAAACAAATCACGGGTCGCTCGGGCGCACCAACCGCCGCCCCAACGGCTGCCCCTGCCGCGTAGCCCAAAGCCCCATAGCCCGTGGCCGCATTAAACCAACCGCCCGCTATATCATGGTCATAGTAAAGATTGCCCGCATAAACGGGTTGGGTGCTATCGCCCACAATCAGCGCTTGTGGCAGGGCGGTTCGTATGGCCCTTAGCAGTGTAACTTGTGCTTGGATCTGGGGCGATAGCGCGTCCCAAGCCTGATCACGCGCAGTCGCAGCGCGCGCGGCACCGTTTGCGTCTTTTTGGGTTAGACCACCTTCCAACTGCGCGCAAATTGCCTCTGCGTCACCTTCGAGGCACAGCTTGGCCTTGTGGCGCGCCAATTGATGGGGGCAAATATCGACCCTGATCATGCCCGAGATGTCGGGGAAATCATTCTGAGCATACATATCATAGTCGGTTTGGCCTAATTCGGTACCAATTGCTAAAATCTGATCAGCGCTTTTAATGAGGTCGCGCACGGCGGCCATGCTGGGGCTTGCGGGCACGCTCAGCGCGCTTTGAGCCATTAGGCCTCGTGCGTTTGTTGTTTGAATGACGGGCGCATCTAACCTTTGGGCCAAAGTACGAAGGGCTTGCTCGGCTCGCTTTGCTCCACCCCCTGCCAAGATCACCACATTTTGTGCCCCATTCAAGAGTGCCTGCGCTTCGGCGACGTCTGAAAGTCGCGCACTTGGCGCGATTAAAAGTTTTTGGGTGGCGCTTGATCCTGAGCATGGCAAGCGCATCACGTCGGTTGGGATCTCAATATGAACGGGCCCGGGCCGCCCTGTGGTGAGCGCAGTAAAAGCCTGTTCTAATACGCGCTCTAACTTTTCGGCTGATGTCAGTTGAAAACTTGGGCAAAGGGCGCTGATCATTGCCTGCTGATCGGGTAATTCATGCAAAAGCCCCATGCCTAGCCCCAAGCTTGCGCGGTGATTTACCCCCGAGATTACCAAAATAGGCACGCTATCTGCCCGCGCTTGGGCCATGGCGGTCAGGGTGTTGGTCAAGCCAGGCCCCGTGATAACAAAGGCCACCCCGACCTTTCCAGTGACGCGGGCATAGCCGTCGGCCATAAACCCTGCGCCTTGTTCGTGGCGCGCGGTCACATGGCGAATACCAGAATGTGGCAGGCCTCGGTAAAGCTCAACAGTATGAACGCCGGGAATGCCAAAAACTACCTCGACGCCGCGCGCCGCTAAGGCCGAAACCAGTGCTTGCCCAACCGTTTTGATCATGCTTACCCCGTGCTTAACCCTTCGGCAAAGGCGATTATACGATCACAAGCCCGACCGATGTCTGCGTCATTCGCGCTTAGAGCTAAACGTAACCAACCTGAAAGGACAGGGCCGAATGAGCACCCTGGCATAACGCCGACCAAGGCCTCATCTAACAGGCGTCCTGCAAAGTGCAGCCCCGAAAGACCCGTGCCGCGCACATCCACCAAGGCAAACATTCCCGCCGAGGGGCGATGCACCTTAAGCCCAGCCACGCCGTCAAGGCGAGTTACTAACTGATCAGCTCGCCGCGCAAACCGCTCGCGCATGTCGGCCGCCACTGCAGACGGTGCTGAAAGTGCCAGTGCAGTCATATCGGCAATGAAAGGCTGATTGCCAAACAGCATCGTCTCGGACACGGGTAAAAGCCGTTTGGTAAATTCATGGGGCCCGACACACCAACCCGAACGAAAGCCCGCCGCCGCATGTGACTTTGATATTGAGCAGGCAACAATCACACGGTCAGCCAACGTGATATCATCTAAGGGCGAAGCAAATTCAGCCCCATCAAAAATCATATCTTCATAAACTTCATCGCATACAATCCAAAGATCGTGTGCCTTGGCTAAGGCGCCGATCGCAGCGATGTCGTCTTTTTTTAAGATCGCACCCGTGGGATTATGTGGTGAATTAAGAAAGATAACTTTGGTACGGCTGTTTATTTTTAAAGCTAAATCAGATGCTTGCATTCGAAATCCATGTTCTGGACGCAAAGTCACAGGAACCACTGCAGCCCCCGAGGCGCGAATGACCCCTTCATATGTTGCATACATCGGATCGCCGACCAGCACCTCATCCCCAGGTTCTGTTAGGGCAAGAAAGATCGAAAAAATGGTAGTCTGCGTGCCTGGAAAGCACATGATTTGATCGGTTGAAATGGCTCGCTTGCGCCGCTCGGTATAGCGGTCGGCCAAGGCTTTTAAGAGCGCAGGCTCGCCACGGCCATTTGAATAGCCGGTGCGGCCCTGGGCCATTGAGCGCGCGGCGCACTCTATCAAAGCGGTGGGGGTTGGCACGTCAGGTTCGCCGATCGTAAGCTCAATAACATCTGCACCCGATTTTTTTAAGGCGCGGGTGCGGGCGTGAATAGCCCATTTAGCACCCGCAAGGTCAGCCAAACGATCGGTGATGGAAGCATAGCGCATGGGGTGAACTTTCTTTGTAAAATGGCTCCACTTTGTTGGCTTTGGCGACTTATGGCAAGATAGGTTGGGTGCTAGAGGCAACGTCCTTGTGCACTATCACATCGGCTTGCGGATATGCCTCAAGTATGGCACGCCGCAGGCTTGCGCCAATATTGTGTGCCTCACGCAGGGTTTGACTACCCTCAAGCTCGATATGAATATGCACAAAAACACGGCTGCCAGCGGTGCGGGTTTTTAGATCGTGAAAGCCCATGATACCTGGCCAAGTTCCGGCAATGGCGGCTATACCGTCGACAATCGCGGGATCGGCCCGCCGATCCATCAGCGCATCCCACGCACCCGTGCCAATCCGCCCTGCGCCGTAAATCAACACGCCCGCAGCCCCAATCGCCACAATCGAGTCGACCTGGGGTAGATTGAAATCCTTAGCCAACCATAGGGCCAGAATAGCCCCCAAATTGGGCAAGAAATCTCCTAAATAATGTAAACGATCCGCCGCCACCACTCGAGAGCCGGTTTTGCGTGCAACAAGGCTTTGCCAAAAAATCAAACTGGCCGTTAACAGGATCGAAGCAACCATAGCCCAAACACCATTCATTTCGGCGGTCACAGTCACAATTTGCGGCTTTGTTAGTCGTATGATGGCCGCTGTGATAATGAACAAAGCTGCACATAAAATGACAAAGGCTTGCGCGAGGGCCGTTAGGTCTTCGGCGGATGAATGGCCAAATCGGTGATCTTCATCAGGAGGGCGTGCTGCATATATCATCATGCCCACAGCGCCCAGTGAGACGATAAAATCCAACCCACTATCTGTAAGTGATGATGCCACCGACAACGATTGAGTTTGCAGGTAGGCCCAAAGCTTAAGGGCAACCAAGATTAAAGCTACCGTGACCGAAGCCACCCCAGCGGAGATATTCATTTTTAAATGATCGCTGAGGGATGGCATCTTAATGTCCTTAAGCTTGGTTCGGCGAACAGGTTTGCGGCGCTAGTCAAAAGCCTCATCGGGAGAAACGCCCCAAAGTGCGGTTTTTTCAATCCAGCCTTTGTACCCCTCAAGCGTAAGCTTACACCAGTCTGCGTTACAAGTTGAGACTTTGGCTACAACGCCCATTTCAGCCTTAACAACGATGGGTGAGCGTAGATCAGGTTTTAGACGTAATTCGCCTATTTTAGCTGTGATAAGGGCGGTGCGTACGCCCGACAAAAGAGAATAATGCATCCATCCGCCCATACCTTCCCAATCTTCGATGCGGCGCCAATTTTCAAATTCGGCTGTGATTTTCAGTGGTATACCAATATGGGAAAAGATCCAATCGATACGGTGGGTAAGGCTTGGGCCACGGCGGGCGTTGCCCTCGCGCGACTTAAGAGAGACGTAGCGCGGCAATGGAAAGGACGTTACCTGCCCTGCGCTGGGGGTTGCGCGTGTCACTGGCACCTCTTGCGCCCAAAGGGCCGTGCAAAAAAAAGGGGCGGCCAACAGCCAAGGCCCAATGCCAAACAGCCAATCGCGAACAATCATTGGGCTTTGGGCAGAGGTTAAAGCATGGGCATGATCTTGGGTTTGGCGCATGATCTGCTGATCCTTTGGGTTTACTCATAGGCGACTTTTGCCAAGGGGACTTGCGAAAGTCTTTAGTTAAGGCCACTTTGACATGGAAACCGCGCGTATGGAAGCATCAGCAGAGGATGGGGGGCATATGCCATCGAAAAAATTACGTGTGATAGTCACACGGCGACTACCTGAACGGGTTGAGGCGCGCATGGCGGAGCTATTCGACGTAGTTTTGCGCGATGAAGACACGAAGATGACTGCGCCAGAGCTGGTGCGCGCTTTGAAAATAGCCGATGTTTTGGTGCCTTGCATCAATGACACGCTGGATAAATCTATTTTGGCGCAGGCGGGGCCCCGACTTAAGCTGATAGCAAATTACGGGGCAGGGGCAGACCATATTGATATCGGTTTTGCCCGTGAGAAGGGTATTCTTGTCTCAAACACGCCTGGTGTTGTTGCGGATGATACGGCCGATATGGCGATGGCGCTAATTTTGGCCGTGGCGCGGCGCATGTCTGAGGGGATGGCCCTGATGCAAAGTGGCACATGGGAAGGCTGGTCACCCATGGCGCTTTTGGGAGGGCGCTTGGGCGGGCGGCGACTTGGGATTTTAGGCATGGGGCGCATTGGCCAAGCGGTGGCACGGCGCGCCCGAGCCTTTGGTATGCAAATCGATTATCACAACCGCAAACCGTTGCATGCCTCAATCGCGCAAGAGCTGCAGGCCACCTATTGGGAAACGCTTGATCAGATGGTGGCGCGGGTCGATATTTTGTCGATCAACTGCCCGCATACGCCCGCAACATATCATTTGATGAATGCGCGGCGGCTGAAATTGATGAAGCCGTCGGCGCTGATTGTGAACACGTCACGCGGTGAGGTTCTTGACGAGGTGGCGCTGGCGCATGGCTTGCGCGCGGGAGAATTGGCGGGCGCGGGGCTTGATGTGTTTCAACGCGGTGTTGAGCCGAACCCGCATCTGCGGGCTTTATCCAATGTTGTGTTGCTGCCGCATATGGGGTCGGCCACGTTGGAAAGCCGCCTTGAAATGGGTGAGCGCATCATCCTGAACATTCAAAATTTTGCTGATGGCCACCGCCCGCCCGATCAGATTTTGCCCGATCAAAGTTGGGTGGTGCGCCCTTAGTGGTTGGGCTTAATAGCCTCGGGCTAGGTCAACTTGATGCAGCAAGGCCAAACCCGCTTGGTCGCGGCGGATATTTTCAACCACAACCCGGCTTGAGGTCAAAGGCCGCGTATCGGCCGCTATATGCGGGGTGACGGTGACCTTTGGATGTTGCCAAAAACGGTGAGTTTTGGGCAGAGGTTCTTGATGAAACACGTCTAACGTGGCGTGTGACAGTGCCCCTTGGTCAAGAGCCGCCAGCAACGCCACATCGTCAATTAACGTGCCGCGCCCGGGGTTGATCAGGGCCGCACCGTAGGGCAAATAGGCAATGGTTTGCGCATTCAAAAGCCCCCGCGTGTCTGGTGTGTCGGGCAAAAGGGTCACCAAAATTTCACTGCGCGAAAGCAGGGCTTCAAGCCCATCTGCTCCATGAAAATAGGGCATTTCCAAATCCGGCTTTGGGCTGCGTCCCCATGCCGATAGGTTGAAATTCAAAGCCCGCAAGGCAGCGGTCACCGCCGTACCAAGTGTGCCCAGGCCCATGATGCCGACTGATCTTTCGCGGGCCAAGGGCGGGCATTTCTGCACCCAGTCATGATTTGGATTGATAATATAGCGGTCTATGCCCAAATGCTGGCGCAGCACATGGCCTACAACATATTCCACCATCCCCTCGGTCAGGCCTGGGTCAACCATGCGGCACAAAGGTTGGCGCAGGGTCTTATTGGGTGCCAGTTTCTCAACCCCCGCCCAAAGGCTTAGCACCGCACGCACATTGCGATAGGGGGTGAAATCCGTAAGCGCGCCTGCAACGGGAGCATAGATGATGTAATCCACAGTTTCGGGGTTCGCGGGCGATTTGGTCAGGATGGTTGCGCTGATTTTGGCTTTCTCCAAGGCTAAAATCAGTGGCCCTTCATACTGGTTCCAATTGTCATCGCCTGCCGCAAAGAAAAGGGTGATCATACTGGCTCCGCCTATCTGGGCCTATGAATATGGGCGCTTTGAACCAATCCAAAAGCGGCCAACAAAACCAGCATAGCCGAACCCCCGTAAGATAGTAAAGGCAAGGGTACCCCAACCACGGGGGCCATGCCCATAACCATTGACAGATTGACCGCAAGATAGAAAAAGAAATTGGCCGCGACCCCAAGCGTAAGAAGCGACGCGAAGCGATCTTTATTTTGCAAAGCTGAACTGATGCAAAAGGCAATCATCAATGTATAAAGCATCAGTAAAGAAAAAGCGCCAATAAAGCCAAACTCTTCGGCAAGGGTCGTAAAAATAAAGTCAGTATGCTTTTCAGGTAAAAAATTTAGCCGACTTTGCGTTCCCTGCATATAACCCTTGCCTGACCAGCCGCCAGATCCAAGAGCGATCTTGGCTTGGATGATATTATACCCCGCCCCCAAAGGATCGGCGGTTGGGTCCAAAAATGTGTCAATGCGGCGATACTGATAGTCATGCAGTAATTGCCATGGAGTTCCGCGCCCAACAAACACTGCCCCCACCACCCCAACCCCAACCGCGATAACCGCCCCAAAATACCAAATCGACACGCCAGCACAAAACATCACCGCAGAGCCGCCCAAAATCAGCATCAAACTTGTGCCCAAATTGGGCTGCATCAACACCAAAACCGTCGGGGCCACGATGATCAGCACCGGGATCAAAACCCAAAGCGGTTTTGACACTTTATTGCTGTCGAGCGCGTCATAATATGCTGCGAGTGCCATGACGAGGGTGAATTTCATCATTTCCGAAGGTTGCAGCCGAATGGGGCCAAGCTCAATCCAGCGCTGGGCACCCATGCCAATATGGCCAAAAAACTCAACACCCAGCAGCAGCAAAAAGGCAACTGCATAAGCCAGCCCCGACAGAGACTGCCAAAACCAAATTGGCACAAATCCAATCACGAACATGACGGCCAAACCCAAGATGAATTTGCTAAGCTGCGGTCCCGCCCAAGGCTCCATTGAGCCGCCTGCCACTGAATAAAGCATCAAAAAACCCGCCGTCGCTACCGCGCAAATCAATAGCACTAACGCCCAATTCAAATGTAGGATTTTGCGAAAGCCAGTGGGAACGATTGTAATGCGATATTCTAAAAAACTCATCTCTAGGGGGTCACACTTTCGATTTATTGTCTGTGTATTTATCAAAATGGCGCAAGTTCATCGATTTGAAAAGCTCTTCTATTTTCTCACGTTGCGACGCCGGATAGGCCGAAAGTGGGGGCACATCCTGCGTCATGGCGGCCAGCAAAATATCTCGAGCAATCGGGGCCGCCACCGCCGAGCCGCCACCGCCATGCTCAACTACCACACTGATCGCAATCTTTGGGTCATCGTAGGGGGCAAAGCCCACAAATAACGCGTGATCGCGGCTTTCCCATGGCAGATCATCATTGGTTATGACACCATCTGACCTTTCAAGCGCCGAAATGTTACGTACCTGTGCGGTGCCTGTTTTACCCGCCATTTGCATCAGTGGATCTTGAATGCGTGCGCTGCGTGCGGTGCCGCGTTCAGAGTTCATCACGTCAAACATGCCCTGACGCATGGCTTGTATATGGCTGAATTCAAAACCCATTTGGGCCATTTCTTGGTTGGGCTCGGGCACTTCATTGACGCGGGCGATCAAACGTGGCGTCACCGCACGCCCCGTGGCAAGGCGCGCGGTCATCACGGCCAGCTCCAATGGCGTGGTCAAAACATAGCCCTGCCCAATCGAAGCATTGATCGTATCACCGACACGCCATTCCTGTTTGTATTTGGTTTTTTTCCATTCTTTATCGGGCATCACCCCTTCAGAAACGGCCGACATGGGCAATTCATGGCGTTGCCCCAAACCCAGTTTGCGGCCTACCTCGGCGATTTTATCGATTCCGACCTTTTGGGCCACTTCGTAAAAGAATACGTCACAGCTTTCGGTCAAGGCCTGCGCCAAATTCACTGTGCCATGACCTCCACGTCGCCAGCAGTGAAACCGCCTCCCCCCTAGCTCGTAATATCCGGGACAAAAAACCCGCTCTTCAGGGGTGATAGCTCTTGCATCAAGCGCCGCCAAAGCAGTGACCATCTTAAAGGTCGAGCCGGGCGGATAGGCGCCCTGGACGGCTTTGTTAGCCAATGGTCGGCGCTCATTTTTTGTGAGTTTGTCATAATTCGAGTGCGATATGCCAGTTACAAATAAATTCGGATCAAAACTCGGGGCCGAGGCAATCGCTAAAATATCGCCATTGGTCACGTCAATGGCAACGGCGGCAGCGCTTTCACCGTTCAAACGTCTTTGGGTGAAATTTTGAAGTGCCGCATCTATAGTCAGGCGAATATTGGCCCCCTGCGTGGGGTCATTGCGCTCCAATTCGCGCATCACACGGCCTAAAGCATTCACTTCGATGCGTTTATGGCCCGCATGACCGCGTAAAATATCTTCGCGCCAACGTTCCACACCAATTTTTCCGATTTGAAATTCAGGGATTTGTAGTACAGGTTCTGGATCGTTGACTTCAGCTAAGTCACGTTCTGACACGGGGCCCACATAACCCACAACATGGGCAAAATCTTCGTCAAGTGGGTAAGATCGGTTCTGTCCTACCTCGGCGGAAATGCCTGGCAAAGAGGGGGCATTCACGGCAATTTTGGCCAGATCTTCCCACTCAAGGCGATCAGAAATTGTGATGGGCACAAACGAGCGTCGCCGTTCGACCTCTTTGATAGTGCGGTCAATGTCAAAGGGGTGGGAGGGCAACAAAGTGGCAAGGCGGTTTAATACCTCTTCCACATCGCCAGCATCTTCGCGGGTGATGATGACGCGGTAGCTTTGCTTATTGCCCGCAATCAAACGGCCCAGCCGGTCCAAAATAAGGCCGCGCGCGGGGGGCAATAAGCGAATATTTATTCGATTTTCTTCGGCTAGTAATCGAAATTGGTCGGCTTGATCTATTTGCAAATACCGCATACGAGCACCCAAAAGCGCCACCGTACCTGCCATTCCAGCGCCTAGTATCAAGGCACGGCGATTAACCTTTTTGGCATTTTGGTCAATGTCGCGCGGTGTACGTCTCATCGGCGGTGTCCTCTTTCGTCGACTTCGCCCATCGCCGGCTTATGTACCTTAAAAAAGGCATTTGAAACCCAAACTACCAGCGGATAGGCTGCGATTGAGGTTAAACCCCCTATCATTTCAAGCCCAAAATTAGTGGTAGAGATCACCGTTAGGAAGGCAATCACGTGGGTGAGCGCAAATATCAAAATAATGACCAAACTGACCACAATCCACTCCCCAATCAGCGAAAGCTCACGCAAAATATAGATGCGGTTGCGCAAAAACTCGGTACCTGCAAGCACCCCAAAGGCCATTAAACCGGGCGGACGCATCAGGAATAAATCGGTCAGTAAAAACATGAACGCAATCAACAGGGTTGGCAAGTATTCGGGGCGTCTAATAATCCAAGATATTGTTAAACACAATAAAATATCAGGATATGGCCATGCTCCGGCTGTTTGAGGAATTGGAAGTATTTTAAGAAAAATTATTCCTAAGCCCAAGAATATATAGAGCCCACGGTAGCTCCAAACCTCGCTTCGGAAATCTCTATTCACGGCCAACTCCTGGCCCGTTTTCAAGCACACCATTTCGGTTGGCAAGTGGTTGTGGCACAGCGACTAATCCGCCTGCATCGGTAATTTTCTCAAGAGCATAGCTGCGCAAAACGCGTAAAAACTCCAGCCGTTCATAATCTGCCGAGAGGCGCAGCCGTAAGCGGCGATCTGGGCCCGCCGCAACCGTACCTACTAAAATTCCAGGAGGAAAGACCCCGCCGTCCCCCGAGGAAAAAACCTGATCTCCTGGCCGCACTAATTCGGGCTTTTCCAAAAAGGCTAAAATCGGCAAGGGACTATTGTCACCAGTCAAAATCGCGCGCTGCCCCGAGGGTTGCACAGTGATGGGAATTTGGCTGTTTGAGTCCGTAAGCAAAACCACCCGTGCCGTGCGCGTACCCACGCCAGAAATACGCCCCACCAGCCCCAATCCATCCATTGCAGCCCAACCGTCTTGGATGCCATCACGCGTGCCCACATTCAGCAAGATCGATTGCCGAAAAGGCGAGCCACTGTCTGCCAGCACCACGCCGCTGATATGGGTCAAACGGCTATCAAGGCGCACGCGGTTAAGATCAAGAAGACGGACGTTCTTCAGTTCAAGCTGCAAGGCCGCTTCTTTCCAAGCTTTCATCTGCTGAAGTTCGCGGCGCAACTCTTGGTTTTGTTCATAGATGCGTGCATAGGATTGGAAGTTTTTCACCACCCCACTGATCGAGCGGATGGGCAAAATAGCCCATTCCAAATTGGGCACAAAACGGTCAATTAAAGCGGCGCGAAATTTTTCAACCCTTGCGCCATCAACGCGCCAAAGCGCAAAAATGGACAATAAAAATACAAAAACCCCACCCACCAAAATGCGGCGGATGGGCTTAGTATATTGGTCGGGCGATATGGGTGCTTTCGCCACGTATGCCTCTTACTGGGTCGGGGGCAGAAGCCCTTGTCTTAGCTGTCGTAATCAATCACGTGACGTAATTGTTTTTCATATTCTAGCGCCTTGCCAGTGCCCATTGCTACACAATTCAGTGGTTCATTGGCTACGGAAATGGACAGCCCTGTTTGTTCGCGCAAGGCCAGATCCAGATCACCCAGCAAAGCACCGCCGCCCGTTAGCATCACGCCACGGTCGACGATATCGGCTGCCAAATCTGGCGGGGTAGTTTCCAGAGCCTGCATCACCGCATCGCAGATTTGCTGCACGGGTTCGGCCAGGGCCTCTGCCACTTGGGCTTGGTTGATCTCAGTTTCTTTGGGAACGCCGTTCAAAAGGTCGCGCCCGCGAATTAGCATTGAGCCCCCGCGTCCATCGTCTGGCATGCGCGCCGTTCCAATTGAGGTTTTGATCCGCTCGGCGGTGGCTTCACCGATCAAAAGGTTTTGATGGCGCCGCAGATAGCTGATGATTGCCTCATCCATACGGTCGCCACCGACGCGCACCGAACGGGCATAAACGATATCACCCAGCGACAAGACCGCAACCTCGGTCGTCCCGCCACCGATATCAACAACCATATTGCCGGTAGGATCGGTGATTGGCATGCCCGCACCAATGGCGGCGGCAATCGGCTCGGCGATAAGGCCCGCGCGGCGTGCGCCTGCTGACAACACTGACTGGCGAATAGCGCGTTTTTCAACGGGCGTAGCGCCGTAAGGCACGCAAACAATGATTTTTGGTTTTGAGAATGAGGTGCGGCGGTGCACTTTTCGAATGAAATGCTTAATCATTTCTTCGGCCGTGTCAAAGTCGGCTATAACTCCGTCGCGCATGGGGCGAATAGCTTCGATACTGCCAGGCGTGCGCCCTAGCATCAATTTTGCGTCTTCGCCCACGGCTAGGACCTGCTTGCGTCCATCTTTTACATGATAAGCCACAACAGAGGGTTCATTTAAAACAATGCCTTTGCCGCGGACATAGACCAATGTGTTGGCAGTGCCCAAGTCAATGGCCATATCCGATGAAAAAAGTCCTGAAAATATCGACATGCGGAGGAAACCCTCATTCAAAAATTGGCGATTAGTCTCGCGGATTGTGCTCTTGTTATAAGTATGTATTGGTCTAAGGGGAAGAGCTTTGCGTTAAGATACATGTTGGGCCCTAAAATCAAATCCCCAAGCCAAGGGCCTGCGGATTAAAATCAAGAAATGTCTTTGTAGTGGATGGTTTTGACATCATGATCTGAGCCCGTTTTGCGCCGCCGTGGAATCAATTTATTCAAAGCATTGACATAGGCTTTGACCGAGGCCACGACCGTGTCTGTGTCAGCCGACTGGCCTGTGGCAATCTTTCCGTCTTCTTCCAAACGCACTGAGACGGTGGCTTGCGCATCCGTGCCTTCGGTGACGGCATGGACTTGGTAAAGCTGAAGCCGTGCAGAATGTTGAAACAACATTTTTACCGCATTAAAGGCTGCATCGACAGGCCCATCGCCTGTCGCATCAATCGCATGATCTACACCTTCGATAGTCAAGGTCAGCTCGGCCTCTTGTGGGCCTTCGGTGCCACACACAACGCGCAGACGTTTGACCTGCAACGTGTCATGTTCGGCGCTGGTGCTAGTGTCTTGCATAAGGGCAATCAGATCGTCATCATAGACTTCTTTCTTGCGATCAGCCAAAGTCTTGAAGCGTACAAAGACATCGACCAGCTGATTGTCAGCCAATTCATAACCCAGATCGGCCAGTTTGGCGCGCAACGCCGCGCGTCCCGAATGTTTGCCCATCACCAAGCTGGTTTCGGCCAAGCCAATATCGGAAGGGCGCATGATCTCAAAAGTTTCGGCGTTTTTAAGCATACCGTCTTGGTGAATACCACTTTCATGCGCAAAAGCGTTTTTGCCCACGATGGCCTTGTTGAATTGCACCGGAAAACCTGAAACTGATGCCACTTTGCGGCTGATATTCATTATTTTTGTCGAATCGATTAGGGTTTGATAGGGTAAAATATCATTTCGCACTTTCATCGCCATCACGACCTCTTCCAAGGCGGTGTTGCCCGCGCGCTCACCCAGACCGTTGATAGTGCATTCGATCTGGCGCGCCCCTGCGGCCACGGCAGCCAAAGCGTTGGCGGTGGCCATGCCTAGGTCATTGTGACAATGGGTGGCGAAAACAATCTCATCCGCGCCCGGCACGCGGTTTAGCAACATGGAGATCAGCTCGGCGCTTTCAGTTGGGGCTGTATAGCCGACCGTGTCTGGGATATTGATGGTGGTGGCCCCCGCTTTAATGGCGATTTCGACCACGCGGCACAGATAGTCATGTTCTGTGCGCGTCGCATCCATAGGTGACCACTGCACATTGTCGCAAAGATTGCGCGCATGGGTCACGGTTTGGGCAATGCGTTCGGCCATTTCGTCCATCGTCAAATTCGGAATGGCGCGGTGCAGAGGCGAGGTACCAATAAATGTATGAATACGCGGCGAGCGCGCGTGTTTTACCGCCTCCCAGCATCGGTCAATATCTTTAAAGTTTGCACGGGCAAGGCCACAGATCGTAGCATTTTGTGTTTGTTTCGAAACTGCGCTAACGGCCTCAAAATCGCCGTCTGAGGCAATAGGAAAGCCTGCTTCAATCACATCTACGCCCATTTCATCCAGCAAAGCTGCGATTTCTAGCTTTTCGCTATGAGTCATTGTTGCGCCGGGTGATTGTTCGCCGTCGCGCAGGGTCGTATCAAAAATCAGGACGCGGGGTTGAGCGCTTATCGTGGTCATAAAAAAAGTCCTTTGTTTTTCTGTGCGGCTGTCTTTGGGCGCTTGGCAACTGAGCGGTCGCGCCCAAGGCACGCTCAGAGCAAGGTGAGAAGCAGCAACCCATGGGCTTTTAAGGCGAAAGCCCGCACAAAAGCAATATGAACTTGATTGACCCCTATTTTCATAAGGCTCATCATACGGTGGAAAATATAAAAGAAAAGTATAAATTTCACATTGAACCAAGTGCTGCCACTTGGACTTGAAAGGCCCTTTGTTGGAGCTAGCTTTAGCAAAATTTTCAAACCAAAGGTAAAATATGAAAGTGTTGATTATTGGCCATTCTGGCGGCCTGGGGCAGGCGTTGGGCGCGCATTATCGGGATATGGGCTATCAGGTCACGGGGCTTTCGCGCAGCGCTGACGGGTTTGAGATTGGTAAGGAGGCCTCGATCGCGGCACATATACGCCGTGTTGGATGGGATTTTGACCGCGTAATGCTCGCAACGGGAGTGCTGAATGGCGCCGGCCGGCCACCTGAAAAATCGTTGTCTGCCCTATCGGTCGCGGCGATGGCAGATCAATTCGCCATCAATGCCATGGGGCCTGCCTTGGTGTTAAAATATCTGATCGCGCAAATACCCCGCGACCGGGCGGTAAAAATCGGCGTTTTATCAGCGCGGGTTGGCTCGATTGGCGACAATGCTTTGGGGGGCTGGTATGCTTACCGCGCAGCAAAAGCAGCGCTTAATCAATTGGTACATACCACTGCCATCGAATGGGTGCGCCGGTGTCCACAGTCGGTTTTGGCTTTGTTGCATCCGGGCACGGTGCAAACTGAGTTTAGTGCGGCATATCACGCCAATCATCCAACCATTAGCCCAGCAGAGTCCGCAAGCCAATTGATTGCCACGCTTGAGGTGCTCTCGCCCCTTCAAACAGGGCAATTTTATGATTTTAACGGGGTATGCGTGCCTTGGTAGGGCGCATCATTAGCGTTTTGGGGGATCAGCTTAGCCATGATCTGTCTGCGCTTGTCGCAGGCGATAAGGCGCGGGATCTTGTTGTGATGGCCGAGGTCATGGGCGAAGCGCGCAAAGTGGCGCATAGCCGCGCGATCAAGGCTGGCGCGTAGCCTATACGCCCCTCGATGACCCTGAAAACACCCAAGACCTATGCTCCGAGCTTTTGCGCCGCGCCCGAGCCTTTGGCACAGATCAGCTAGTTATGACCAGTGCCGGCGACTGGTGGCTCAATGGGGCACGCGCGGGCCTTGCGCTGCGCTTGACCGAGCTTGAAGACACGCGGTTTTTATCCTCGCGCGCATTTTTTGATGCGTGGCCCCAAGGGCGCAAAAGTTTTCGGATGGAGCATTTCTACCGCCTTATGCGCCGCAAAACGGGGTTTTTGATGCAGGGCGATCAGCCCGAAGGCGGCCAGTGGAACTATGACGCCGAAAATCGTAAAGCCACCAAGCCCGACTTGTTTCGCAAAAGCCCCCTGAGATTTGCGCCAAACGCCGTCACCCAGCAGGTTATCGAATTGGTCAGTGCGCAATTTGGCGATCATTTTGGCGCGGTGGCGGGCTTTGACTGGGCCACCACGCGTCAAGAGGCACACCGCGCGCTAGACGCTTTCGTCACCAATGCTTTACCGCGTTTTGGAGATGAACAAGATGCGATGCTCTGCGATGACCCGATGCTGTCACATTCGTTGCTCTCGCCCTATATGAATTTGGGTCTTTTATCTCCGCAAGAGGTTTGCACCACCGTCGAGGCGGCATATCACGCGGGCAAAGTTCCAATAAATGCTGCGGAAGGATATATTCGCCAAGTGATTGGCTGGCGCGAATATATGCGCGGGATTTATCATCTGCAGGGGCCTGATTATGCAACGTCGAATGGGCTTGGCCATCATGCGCCTTTACCGCCGGTTTATTGGGGTGCGCCAAGCAAAATGGCCTGCATGCGTGCGGCCGTTGATCAAACGAAACGCTATGCTTATGCGCATCACATCCAAAGGCTGATGGTCACGGGCAACTTCGGGCTCTTGGCGGGGGTCTCGCCACAAGAGCTGCATGAGTGGTATTTGTCCGTGTATATTGACGCGTTTGAATGGGTCGAGGTGCCCAACACAATTGGCATGTCGCAATGGGCTGACGGTGGCCTTGTTGCCTCAAAGCCCTATATTGCTTCGGGGGCCTATATTGATCGTATGTCTGATTATTGCAAAAGCTGCACTACAGCGTGGTCGAAAAGTTGGGCGATCGGGCCTGTCCCTTTAACGTGCTTTATTTGCATTTCTTAAACCGTCACCGCGCATTTTTTAAGAGAAATCCCCGCATGGGCCAGGCCTATCATCTGTGGGACGGCTTCACCCCCGAGAGTCAGGCAGCCCTTATTGCCAAGGGTCAAGCAATCATTTGCGATCTGGCCGCTAATAGACCTGTTTAGGGACTTATTGGCCTGCTATGGC
>FLOH01001288.1_pt1 | contig 39962 bp, 63 predicted proteins | sample 756751 | NCBI WGS metagenome assembly FLOH01 (sample SAMEA4026879, study PRJEB14308) | marine metagenome | biome: coastal water; material: water | depth 74 m
TACGCTTGCATGATCTTAGAGCTAACTTACTTGCAGCCAGTTGATAATCCTCTTGTGCTTGTGCTTTCATTAAGTCAATCTGTTGTTGAGCATTTTGAGCATCCATGTACATCTGCTGTTTGAATTGAGTATTTCTAGCATCGGTATCGGCTAGAACCTGTTGATATTGTTGGAGAGCATCTAGTCTCATCTTACCTTTATCAATTTCAAGGTTGCCTCTTTCTCTACTAATTTCAGCCAGTGACCTGTCTAGATCTGATTTAAGTTTTAACTTAGTATCTTTCAACCAAGTATCTGCCTTAACCAAGAGGTTTTGAGTTTGAGTTTTAAGATTGTTCTCTGCGGCTGTTATCTTACCCATAGTACCTTGTAGTGCGGCTTGAACTGATGCAATGCCTTTAACAGCAGCACCTCCTACGACTTCGGATTGAAACTTCCCAGTTCCAGTAGTGCCACCGTATCTAGCTTGAATACCTTGCATTATTTCAGCAGCTTGTCTGCGAGCATCAGCAATTACTCCCTGAGATTCTGTAGTAGCCTCTTGTCTTTGTCCTCCGAACTCACCCATTCTTCTTGCTTGTTCTGCTTCCAGTTGAGCTTTCTGATCTGCAGTAGTTCCCTCTGCACTTGCTATATCTGATAGATTAGCCGACCCCAATGAGGTTTGTTGTGCATCGAGAGCTTGGAAAGCAGGAGCGTACATCGCCTCATAATCAAAACTTGGCTGTGATGGTGCTTGTTGAAAATAAGATTGATACTCTGCTTCTTGAATAGGATTTCTTGAACCCATTTTTTCAAGTTCTTGTTGTCTAGAATCTCCACCACCACTACTTGTATTAGTAGTTTGAGTAGGAGCTGGATTTGTTCCACCCATTGTACCTGCTGTAATTGATGGCATCACCGATTGAGTTTGGTTTGTACCAGATGAAATTGGATTCCACGAACTATTATTAGCATCGAAGCTATAAGTAGTCCCAGTATCCTTATCTGTTTGTGTCGATCCCGTTCCGCCAACTGGCGACATATAACTTATTGCCATAATTACCTCCCTAACTTTTCTTTAAGTTTCTTTATAATTTTTTCTAAGAAGGTTTTGATACCTTTAAGTTGTTTTTTCATATTGTCCTTTATAAGTCGGCGAACATCATTAGAAATGCTCCACCTGCTCCTTCGGTTAATTTTTGTATATATTTGACTACAACGTATGCTGGTTGGTTAGATGAGCTAGCGGCTGAGGTAGATCCTGCTGCATAAGTGGCATTTGTACTAGCAGAAGTAGAATCATCGTGTGTATGAGTTTCAATTATCTCTGCTCCACCACCAATACCATTAACACCCACAGCAGTAGACTGAGCGGTTGTTACTGTATGAGTATGACCACCAGTAGATGTATGAGTATGATTTTGAGCTGTATGAGTATGAGTGTTAGCTCCACCAGTTGCACCTATACTTCCACTTGAGGTAGTTATCTTAACAAAGGTATCGGTTAAATCTGTAGTTCCTAAAGTTCCATCACATAGTGTCCATCCAGTAGGGAGGGTAGCATCAATCGTCATAGCAATTCCATTTATAGGAATGTTTTGTGCTGATCCTGCTTTATTCTGATAAGCCATTAAAGATGTGTAGGAGGGTTCAACTGTTTCACTTGTTACTAATGGTGTTGAATATGTATTGATAGATTGTGCTGTTGAGGAAAAACTAGAGCTATGAGTATGATCTCTTAACTGATTTCCTCCAGCAGAATTATCTTCTCCACCAATACTACTTGAACCACTAGTGGTTGCGTTAGCATGAGTGTGTGTATTTGTGGTGTGAGTATGATTTATGCTATGGGTGTTAGTGGTAGTTCCACCTGTTCCGCCTGCGTTTCCTGCTGCGGCTGCACTCTTGATATATTTCCCATTTAAATCAACTGTAGAAGCAGTCCCATCTGTAACTTTAAAACTTGTATTAGATGGTGCGGAACTTTGATTCCATAAAATAATAGAATCGTTAGGTACTGAAGTTGATGCTGCTTTAATAAAAATAACCTCGTAGTAAGGAGGATTGTTGCTGAAAGCTGCATAAGTAACAGCAGTTCCATCTGTTGTCCCACCAGATGCAGCTCCAGATGTTCCAGTATGAGTATGTTCTTTACGAGATAAAAGTCCAGTTGGAGCCCTATTAGCAGCATGATTGCTTCTAGCTCCAGTAGTAAAAGTGTGGGTGTGTGCAGCTATAGCATGGGTGTGTGAAGATGATGTATGAGTATGTGTAGTAGCACCACCAGTAGCCTCGGCACTTTCAGCACCACTAGCCTTAGGAAACTTACCATCTAGAGCTGTATATCTAGACCATCCTGCTGGTATGCTTGCATGATTCCCTATCCAGGGTACTATTATATCTGCCATTTATTTTTCCTTTTCAATTACATGACTAATTCTGTAATGTTTCTTCTTAATTATCTTCTTAGCTTTCTTGATCGCTTCATCTGCTGTCTTGCAGTAAAACTCCAGAGTACATACGTCTGAGAGCTGCATGTTTGGCAACTCACCTTCGTGTGCTTGAACGATAAAGACTAGCTTCATATATTTTGTCCTACTACGAATCCATCGTAAGTATCTGCTCCTGTGCATATAAATCCAAAAGTATCTGACTTATTTAGAGTTGCGGTCAGAGTTGGTGCTGATCCTCCAGCCCAACTAATTGTTGAAAACCAAGTGACTGTTCTTGAGCCAGTTCCATCTTGTGTGAGTTTGAGAATAAATGATTGACCTACATTTACATTGCTAAGAGCTAGAGTTCTATTCCCTCCTAAAACAACTAGTTGTTTATTTCCACTGTCTAAATCAAAAGTAATGGTAGCCCCGTCTGATTCAGTTACCCATGGAGAGTAAGATGTAGTAAGAGCTAGGTTAGTAATCGTAGCTGTAGAGACTGGTCTGAGAGTTCCATCTACTGTTGCTAGAGATACTGCGAGGAAGTCTTGTTGAGAGTTCCACATACCTGCGGTTAGGATTGGTTCTACCAATGCTCCGTCTGAGTGTGATGCGGCAGTTGAGTTATCAGCACCTCTGGTAACTGTAGTAACGTCTGATCCTGAAATAGCTGTGTAGTAAACCACTTCTCTTGAGGAAGGGGTATTGACTCCATTACCATCTTGACGATCTATGATTAAATAACCAGGAGCTTGTAAGCCCGTAGTTGAGTTAAGCGTAAGCGTATCTACGCTACTGTTAATTGCTCCATCCAATGACGTACTTACATAGTTAGTTGTTGGTGCTTTATATAGATTTGCTGCCATATTTATACCCTTTCACTTGCGGGAAGGAAGCCAGTCGAAAGAGGCTTGGCTCTACTTCTTAACGATAAGAATTCATAATTATCGTTCCTGTTATTAGTTGTTATTATAGCTTGTAAATTTCTTGATACTTTATTTAGTCTACTGTGTCTGTAAATCTCACTAATGTCTACTGCTCCACCATCCTCTGAAGTGTCACCCCATTTAGCTTCTCCCCATCCATCAGCTCCCCATCCTGCATCACTAGCGGTGTTTTCAATGTTGAAAGACTTAGCTGTTGTGACCTGACCATCTCTTTGTTGTAATCTTAATCCAAAGTTAACTGTACCCTGAACGTTTCTGAATAAAGCGAAGACTTCTTTTATGTTCTTGAACCTCGCCCAATCCCCAAAATCGCCTTTCTTAGTCCTAAGTGATGTAGGTATAGCTGAACCATTATCATCTCCATAATTTTTAGAATATTCTACAACATAAGGTGTGTCATCTGCTCCATAAAGCAAGTGATCGTTTCCTGCTGAATCATAGTAAACGTGTGATAAATTAGCATCTCTTGTCCATGGACCCATCCAAGCTAATCTCTCTCTATCGTAAACAACTGTCTTACCTTTTCCTGGGAAAGTAATTCCATACATTGAGTTATGGTAAAAAGCAGTTCCATTTTTCTTCTGAGCAATTCCTACTCCATCGAAGAATGGTCTTATCTTAGCTGAAATTTCATTAGTTCGTAGGACATTAAATACATTAGGTTCATAACCTAGTGCATAGACACCCTTACGAGTTAAGAAGAACACATCGTTCTCTACAGCCATGATTGACCGAGGAGCAATACATCCATGTGAGGCGGTGATTAGTTTAATGTTTGGTTGAGTAACACTGAAGTTACCTACTGAAGAATATGAAAGCGTAATCTGCCAAACAGATCTCTCTTTAAAGACAATTATTCTATCCTCAAATACACCAAGACCAGTGATGTCGTCACCTGCGTCTGGTTCAATTAGGACATAATTTCCTCCATAAGAAATATCTAGCTTATCTTGGCTTGGTACTCTACCTGAAATCACTACCTTAGAAGGTTCACCGACTACTCCTGCATAAATTAAACGATCTTCAAACCTAGCTACAAACTTAGCGTTGATTCCACCAGTTGAATCTGCTGTTGGTGGATAACCAAATTCTGAAACTATAGAACTACCATTATCTATAAACTCTGTTCCAGTTCCTACTACTGATCCGAGGTATCTTTCGTCTGCTAGTTTACGACCATAAATATTGTATCCCTTCAAGACTCCAGAGGCAGTAGATACTGCTGTCCAGTTTAGTTTTACTGTTCCGTATGAAGGATCTTCTGGTTGATTTGGTAATTCGTATTCACTTGAGGCAACTGTTTCACCTACATCATTGATAGCAGATACTCTGTATGAAAGAGAATTAGTACCTGAAACTCCTGAGAGTCCTGTAGCAAACAATCCTGTAGGAGTGGCGATGGTTGGGAATGACGAAAGAGTTGGATTAGAATAACGGACTACTTCTCGTTGTCCATTTACGATATACATTTGATTATCAAGTTGAGCCATGTAAACATTTTGTCCTGAAGCCCATGAAGCACCAGTTATTATCGAGTAGGTAGCACCAGACTTCTGTGTCAGCACTCCCTGGTCTGTGATTGCTAATAGTTGATTAGTTCCATCCTTCTGATAGAAACCCTCTAATCCTCTAGTAGTTCCTGTTGCTGAAGATAGAAAGTAATTAAGAGTTCCCCATCGTTTAGTAGGAATACCCTTACCAACTAATAGAAGATTATCTGCTTGAGCCAATTCACTATCGTCAATCTCATTCTCTTTTAAGAGTAGATTTATTCCCTTACGAAAACTATCCCATGTGATGTGTACATCTTTGGCTGGTTTAAATGCTGGTATTCTAGTGTTGAGCCTCATTTATTTTCCCCACCTAAAACTGAATCGTTGTTCCTTTGTTTTGACTTGACGATTATATGCAGCTTCAGACGGAGTAAATTCAAACTCAAGCATGTTCTGTAAAATTAAGTTAGCCTCCACCTTTGCTGATTGAAACCTAGCGTCTTCTTGAGCTTCCCAAATATCTGCGATTACACCCTGAACCAAGTAATCTGGATTAGGACATGTAACTACATTTGCTGGTGAAGCTAAAGAGGTAGGAGTTGAGTAATAGATAACCTTAATAGAAGCACCGCTAGTAAGAACGTTCCCAGATGTTGCTGGATTAACTACCATCGTATACCCAAGATTAGGATTGCCTAGAATCTTAATATACCTGTCAGATGATTGGTCAAATCTACTTTCCTCTTGAGGTCTTATTTCCATGAAAGCCTGAGTATTAGCTCCATCAAAAGTTATCTCTGGATAGATCGCTAAAGATCTATAATCGGCAGGGAGAGAGATAGAGGTGTTGCCTGTGCTTGTAGAAGCCAAGACATTATATTCTCTAGTAAGGGCATCCCACTTTCCAGCTTCCGCCCACACCCTCTCTCTCCTATTGATGTAATTTAATCGCAAAGCATAGTCAGAATCAGAGATATTACCAGTATCCTGGTCTTGATCTACTACTCCTGCTATTCTGCTTTGAACTGTATCAACTGTTACTGCCATATTTTCCTTATAGTGCTATGCCTGTTACTGCTGCATCTGGTAGAACTGGAATCCATCTGAATGTACCATCAGAGGTGACAATTCTTAAAGCCATTGTTCCTGCTGCACCACCAGTTATAAACTGAATCGTTGAGCATGATACTAATGAAAGATCAGCAAAAGCAATCTGTGCTCCTGAAGCTGTTGAGTTTGCATCTAACTTAGTTAGACCTACGGTAGCGTTAGCTGCCAATGCACCTGGAGCTAGGGTTATTTGATCTACTTTTAGAGCTTCTCCTGCTCCACTATTACTAATCTCCAATACTGGAGTTGCTTCATTACCGATAATATTTGCACCTGTGTCGGCATCCAGGTTTAAGACTGTTTTGAGTCCCATGTTTCCTCCTTATAATTTATAAAGTATCAATTTTGTCGTTATATATTTTCTCGTATGTCTGTCCTGTGTCACCAATCTTTCCCATGATCTCACTTCTGCGATTAGTTCCAAACGCAGCCATGTTTTGATCTGAAAGATAAATAGAAGTATCTGTGTTAGCTGCTTGTAAAACCACCACCTTCTTTTCGTTTGACCTTGTTTCTGTAGAATAATCAACCATAAATAAAAAAAGAGACCCACTTTTATTGTGGATCTCTGCCTTTTCTGCTAGAAATCTTTATTAGATAATCATAGGATGAATTAGGTCTCTTGTCAAGTTATACTAACTCTCTCCAGGTCATTGAGCCTTCTACTTGTACTGATGTTGTTCCGCCAATTGGTCTTACGCATAATACGATTGTATCTACTGTACCATCAATTAAAGACCCAAGTAAGATAGCAGTGTCTAATCCAGCAGAACCAGAACCAGCAGAACCAGTTTGAGAACCGCCAGACTCTACATAACCACCAGCCATCTTATATCCACCTGTTACGGTATTGGCGGTAGCACCTCTAGCAATTTGTACAGCAGAGAGTGCTTCATCTGCGTAAGTAAAAGTACCTGCAACTGTTGGATTGAATATCAACATCCATTCAACACGATCTGTTCCTGATTGAATTTGTAGTGCTGCATTTAATTGCTTTACTGATGCACCGATATAGTTAGCTTTGAGCCTAATACCTAACACCGCATAGATAGTGTTTTCAGTTGTTGCGGTTGTGTGTGTTCCATCTGTTGAGGCGTATCTAACTTGACCTAAATCTTGACTTCCACCCTCTGAAATTACAGTTGAACAGATTTGAGTGAGTGAAGCTGCAACCCCTGAACCGTTATTGATAATTTCACTTCTTAGAGGTAAGTTTGGTGTACTCATGTAGACCTCTGCCAATACATTAGCATTTAGAAATTCGTGAGCATAGTAAATCTTGCCATCAACAACAAATCCCATTCTTACACGACCAACTCCAAGCCATTCGAAGTCGATAATAAGTATCTGGGTTTTTGTCCAATCAAGTGTTACACCTGATTTACCTGTCCCGTCCATTTTGTCTACATTCCAGTTTGCTTGAGTTACTGAGGTATCAACTGCTGAACCAGTAACGTATGTTCTGCGTGTGAATTGCACTGTAGTACCAGCAAGTTCTAGGAATAAGCCGTTTTTCTCGTCAAATATGCCCTCACGTTTGGTAATGTTAGCAACTGCACCAACCATGTTGAAAGTCATTAGTATCTCTTGAGATTTTCCAGGTTGATAGTTAAATCTCATTTTTGTTTGTCGTACTCTAGTACCTGCTGTTGAAGCACTAACGGTTAGTGTTTGTTGAGCTTTGTTAGCGTCGTAAGTAGTGCCAGTACCAGTACCTGCGGTTTGCTGATTGTCATAGAAAAGAGGCTGGTTCTCTGCAGTATCGGCAAGGTCTGAGTCATTAAAGATATTCTTACTATCAAATAATGTCTGAGGATTAGATACTCTCCATCTACCAAAAGCATCAATAGAGGGGGAATCTTTTGATTGAATTTGGATAGATGTAAAATCTAATACGTTACCACTTGAATCAATATTAAACACCTTTTTTCCAGGCACACCGCTTATGTGGGCGTGTTCTTCTAGGTCTAGTTGTGGTTGGACGTTTCCTGAGTGTGTTGTCATAAGACTAGGTTCTCCTTCTTCATCTGGAGTTCTGATTGTTTAGTATCTAGGTTACTGTACATAACTAACTTTCGTAGTAGGCTTGGACCCTTCTCTGTAGATCCCATAAGCCTTGCTGTTTCCATAATATGTTTAACTACTTTTGGTCCACCTGGTTCACCTACAAAGCTCTTAGCCCAGGCGTATATCTTCTCTGCGTTCTCACCCTCTCCGTCAAATCCATGTTCAAATCCCAGTATGACCGAGAGTTCTTGTAAGTCTTGCATCTCGTTGATAGGCTTCTCATTACTACTCTGCTCTCGCTTATCTATACGAGGTTCTTCTACTACTTCTTTATCTACTGCTTCCTCTATTGGTACTCTGTCTGTCATATAGTTGTGTCATTCCATGTTGTCATATTGTTTTGTAATGTATTAGGTCATATAGGTAATATTAAAATGGACTGTTTGAGCTCCATTTGGATAAGTACCTGCAGAAAGAGTATAAAGCATTATCAAACCCACTCCTCCACTTAAAAACTGTATAGAACTCATAACATTATTAGCTCCATTAAAACAAAAACCTGCAAGAAAACTATCAAGTCCTAAATTATAAGGAGTAAATCTTAAATAATTACCATTGGTATTACTAGAAATGGTAGTATTATATCTTCCAGTAATATTAACAACATTTCCTTTTCTAATTTCCCTATAAAAATCCCAAGAAGTAGAAGATTGACTTCCATCTGCATCAGTTGTACCATTTGATTGTTTCAAAGTTACTGTTGGTCCAGTAGTTGAAACTGTGTCACCCCAACCCAAAGGACTTTCTTGATGTGAATAATAATTAGCTGTAATAGTAGCATCTGCAACTGTGACCCCAATCATTCCTTTGACAGTAAGCAAAGTATCAGCAACAACATCAATATAAAAATATTTTACGGTTGTTTGAGTAAGTTTAATCTTATCGCCCTTAGCATACTTACTAGCTGCACCACTAGGTACAGTAATTGTAGTGGCTGAGGCATAAGTCCAGGTTTCATTAGCTGGTTGCCAACCATCTCCTCCGAAGGCTTGTTGTGATTTTAAGAGTGTTTGAGTCATATTGTTTCCTTATAGTTCATTGTTGTCATAGGTTAAGTCCAAATATATACTGCATTAAACCGATGAGATCCAGAGATTGTTGAAGCATCAACAGTTCTCCATCTCACCGCAACATTTGTACTATCTGAGGAGTCATAATCCCATGACACATTGATAAGTCCAATAGTTCCTCCGCCAGTATGAAAAATTAAAACATGATCTGGTTTGCTACTTCCACCATGTGCTTTGTTAAAAGACCCACTTGAACCACTCACCAAACTTTCTACAAATGTTGCTCCTATAACATTATTTGTTCCATCGCCTATCTGCCCAAACTTACTAGCCTGGTTTGTATTTACTATTGCACCAGTGACAGTGCCACCACTTGTTTTGTCTAATTTAGTATCTGCATAAGCCTTAATACTCTGTTGTGAGGCTACTGCGGTTGCGCTATTACTAGCCATATTATCTTCATCTTTGAATGCAGTCCCAGATATACTAGTATTTAACACTGGTGAAGTTAAAGTCTTATTAGTCAAAGTCTGAGTATCAGTTGTACCGACAATAGTTCCAGTAGGTGCGTGTTGTCCATCAACTGTGTCGGCATCGCCAACAGCTACCCCACCCTTTAAATAGGTTACTAATAAAATAGATCCTGTAACTGGTGCTGTAGTAAATGTAATTGTATTTGAATCAGTCTCAGTGTAATCCTCACCACCAGATTTCATTAACTGACCATCTCTATAAACACTTATCTTCCCTGAAATATAGTTATTAGCTGTATCAAAAGCTGTGTTAGAACCGTTTACAGTTCCAGATGGGACTTCACCTATAACAATATGTTCATAGGAATTTACCCAATTTAAGCCAGTTGCTTCTCCACTATCTGCTGTAAGTAGTTGTCCGTCTGTACCAACTGCAAGTCTATCTGGTGCTGTGGAGTAAGTCTTAACATCCCCTTTAGTAGTTACTGTAGCATCATTTACTATGTCAAATTTAGCTGTGAATGGGTTGAACTTAAATGCCATAATTATACTAAGTCTTTGTTACCGAATCTAATACTGAACCTGTATATGCTAGATCTAGTCCAGAGATTGTAGTTCCTCCAGAGCCACCAGTCTTAAAAGTGACTGTAGTTAGGTTAGCTCCCGTATACCCTAGAGCTATGTAGTCGTATGTAGCAGGGGCTAGTGAGTTAAGAGCTTGTAGCTCAGTTACAGCGTTTCCAGTATTGGTATCTATGTTATCTAAGACTGTGTTATCGGTAGCACTTAAACTAATAGTTCCTGAATCAATAGTAATGTTTCCCTTTAGAGCTACTGGATTTGTAATGTTAGTAACCGCAACTACAGTATCAACTTGATCTATAGTAATGTTTCCTTTTACTGAAGTAGTCCAGGGAGTGACACCCTGATATACAGTCACACCAGAGTTAGAAGCAATATCTAAAGTGGTTGATGAACCAATATCTACTGTGGCTAGTCCGATGTAAGTCTTGGGATCATTCCATGCAGGTAAATACTCAATAGTTACATTTCCAATTAAAGATGTTTCCCATGCACTTCCTTGTTCAACAGTTACATTCCCAGAGAGGGAATCATCTGTATTTACAACAGCGTACAATGTTGGAGCTGATGTAACAGCAATGCTTCCAGACTCTATAGTTATGTTTCCTAGAATTGAAGTAGACCAGGGGCTACCTTGAGATACTGTAGTATTTCCTGCACCAGCAGCACCAGTATTAACTACTGCATAAATGGTTGCCATTGATTTAACAATGCTGACGTTCTTAGCATTAGCATTACCATCATGTTCTACTCTGTCGTATCCGTCTTTTGATATTCTGTCACTCATAGTTGAATCTCCTCTGACTTTGGCTTAGCAACTACATCTTTGAGCTTAATGTTTGCTTCCTTTTGTAATTTTGATTGTTCTTTTTGTTGTTTTGATACTTCTTTTAATCTTGATTGGGCGTTCTTATCTGCGTCTTCGCTTAGTTTCTTTTGGCTTTCCTTCTCGCCTTCCCACTTGGAAGCACGATCTAGGATTCTTTCTTGTCTCTCTATTGCCTTTTGTTCTTTATCTGTGAGTTGTTCTTTTTGAACTGACTTCTCTTTTTGAATACGAGAGCTGTCTTCATCTAATCTAGCCCACTTGTATAGTTCGTTTACTAGAGTTTTACCTCGAGTAGTCTGACCCATATCTCTTTTAAACTTAACCGCAGTCCTAATAATGTCTACAAACTTCTCGCTTCCAGACTTCTCTTTAGACCAGTCATATAGATACATCACCTTCTTGGCTGTATTAAAATCTTCCCGTACATATTTATCTAATCCTAAGAAGTCAGAGAATCTGTGAAAACTAGGATCATATAGAAAACCATCGTTGATAACATCCATAAACAAAAACAGCCCGATCAACTATGACCGAGCTTTTCCTTTTCAGATAAAGTTCTTTGTAATAATGATAGCATTTTTTGCTTCTCCATGTCAATCTATTTATCTAGATAAGGTAGTCTAGGAAACAACCCCATCTTTTGTAATTCTTGTACTCTAATACCATATTCATTCTTATTTGGAATGTTTTCTTCCCACATTGGCGGTCTACCATGCTCAGTGCTAAATGACTTAATTGATTGATCTATCTTAAAGTCATATCCACCGATAAAGTTTAACTTATGTAGTACATCTAGACCACAAAAGGAGCTGTGTTTGTCCATGTATTCATCAAATCCACCCACTTCATAGAGTGCTTTAGTAGGGAAACTAGCCAAGTTTAACTCAATATCATTCCAATTACACGAATAATAACTTCCCTGGTCGTCTCTTTCTCTCGGATCTTTCCATGTTTGTACCATAAAAGTCTCGTCTGAATACTTATTTCCCACCGCAGTTACTATAGTTTTAGGTTCGTCTAGATAGTGTTGCCAAAACTTCTCTAAACAATCTGGATTAGCAAAGGTGTGATCCTGCCAAGTAACTAAGAGTTCCCCCTTAGCTTTCTTTACTAGGGCATTGTACGCTTTAAAAACACTCCAGTAGTCTCCCTCGTTCTTACCTGGATCTTTAACCCATAATCCATAACCAAAGTCTTCTTCAGATCCCACTAACCACTCAAAGTCTGTGAATGTCTGCCTTCTAAGAGCCTTATCTACAATCGCAAGTCCTTCTTTTCTAACTGATGGGGTGATGACTGTTATTTTCATAGATTGACTCCTAAGCCAAAGATCCCTATACTATATTTATGTACAAACAAAAAACTTGCATTATTTGTTCTAATACTTTTATTCCAAACTCTGGTATAGCCATAACCTGCTCTGCTAATTGTAGTAAAGTCAGAAAGAAAAGATATAAGATGGTCTATTACAAAAGAAACGCTAAAAAGATATATCAACAAGGACTTAAATACCTCCCAAAAAGACTGAGTAGACAACGAGCAATGAGACTGTTTAGAAAACTCGGTATCCCTCCTGTTTGTCAGAAGTGTGGTAGTGAATATCGTTGTCAGGTTCATCATATAGACTTTGATGCTTTTAATAATGATCGTGATAATTTAATCATGTTGTGTCTTAATTGTCATACTAAAGCTCACTCAAATCCAGAGAAATAATCAGCCTGCATTTGATCTGGATATAATCTAGCCCAAATGTCCTCAGCGTATTCTCCATATTTTTCTTTGAAATACTCTCTATTTTGATGAGATTTTTGAAACTCTGGTATCTTACTTAATGTCCAGCTTCCCCAGTGTTGATAAGCACTTTTATTTGTGTAGGCTGTTATCCATCCGTTTATATGTCTAATGCGATTTTGGAAATCCCAATCATCGTATCCACCCATCCCAAAGTTAAGATCGTAGTTACCTTCAGGCAATGCTTCACGTTTAACTAAGAAGAATGATGAAGTACACCATCTTTCCTTACCAGTTTTCCACACTTTATCACCAAAGTTAAATTCAGCGTCATAAGGTATCATCTTGTAGTGTACTGAGCCGATTTTGGGGTCTTTAAGAATGTCTAAGCCTGTAGAAAAGATGTTCTTAGGCACTCTAATGTCGTTATTACTGATACATAATACATCACCAGTCGCTACTGCTAGTCCCTGATTTACTGCACCTGGGTATCCAATGTTCTCTTTGTTACGAATATAGATGTCTGAGACTTCACGAAGGTATCCTGGTGCGAATGTAGAACCATTATCAACGATAATCATTTCAACATCGTGAGCTTCATTGATGCTATCTACTGCCATCTCAGTCATTTGATGGATCTCTTGGTTGGTATTCCAACATGGAATTATGCAGCTAACACGCATTGAGACCTCCTTCTATGTCGTTGGCGTATTTCTCGCCTGAATAATACTTTTGAATAAACTCTCTTGGACTTAACATACCTGACTTCCTGAACTCGTCTATGTAAGACTTAGCCCTCTTGTTAGTAGGATTGGTTACCTGAGGGATTATATTGCAACTCATTGCCTCTAGGACTGTGCGTTCACTTCCATGTACTGAGGGAATGATAACTTCTTTAGCACGATTGTAGTAATCTCTGATCTTCTCTGGTGGAAAGTACCCTACCTCTGTATTAACACCACTGTTAGTACAAGCATTATATTCATCTTCACCATCTGGTTGAATCGTACCCACACAAGTTAGCTTACTTCCTAGATGGGCGATGTCTTGCTGTCTTTTCCAGGGAGAGAATGTAGCAGGATAGAAGTATTCGATGTCTTGTTTGACCTTCTCTGGTTTAAAGAATGTATCATCTGTACCAAATGCTCTCTTAGCGTGTATACCTCTCATGCGACACTCGTCATAAATGATCTTTGTCTCACAAAACACCACATCAAAGCCTAGTAAGTTGTTAAAGTTAGTAGGGTGTGTAGTTAAGCAGATAGCACGTTTAGCAGGATATTTGGTAAGAAACTTAGAAAAGTTAGAGTTAGAATCACACCAGGTTATAATCCAATCGTACTCTTTGTTTAGTTCTGGTGTCTTATGTAAGTATATATCTAAACGATGTCTATCATCTAAGATTTCCAACGCCTTACGAAGACCATCTCTCCAATTAGGCTCTATCTCAGCAGCCCTCTCCCACTCCCAGATGAAAGCTATTGTCATACAGTAAACACTCCAAATCCAGTACCTTGATACGAGTGCCATGTAGGTAATTCTAGTTTGGGGTATTTAATCTCATCCCATGCTCGTCTCATCCCCTCGTTAAGATTGATGTCATCTAAGAACACTAGACATCCAGGTTTAAAGAACTTGTCATATAAAACCATTTCACTGTGCACTTGTTCATAGGTATGATCGGTGTCAAAGAACCAAATGTCTGTTTTATCCAGATCAACTCCATCCCAGACACTCATATCTAGGTCACTACCTGTAATCAATTTAAGGTTATCGTATTCTTCTTTGATGAATCTAAACTCACCCTCTGGTTCTGGGATTGAACAAGCTATTAATAGTGAGTCTTCAGGAAGGTGTGAGAGCATCATTAGAGCTGATGTACCTGCGGCACTACCTAACTCTATGACTTGCTTGGGTTTTTCCTCATCAATTAAGAGGGGTAGATACTTGTAGTACTCTGCATGTCCTTGAACAATGTCTCCCCAACTACCAGCTTCAACGTGCTGAATGTAGGGCATGACTCTCGCCATGTCTATCTTCTTGCCTTCTACTTTTCGCTGGATTTCTTGTAGTCTCTCGATGGTCCCCATATACCCATTTCTTTCAGATCGGGCTTTACGCCTTGAACAGTTGATCTGTTTTGATAAGATTTATAATTTGTTCTGCACATTAACTTGGGACATGTTGATGGGATGTTTCTTACATCTATATAAACATATTCTTCTCCGCATACAGGACAATCTCTGTGTTGATATTCAATCATGATTTAAACTCCTTACTCCATTGGGTTGCTATTTTCTTCCAATTAAACTTATCTCTAGCCCATGCCATCATTGCATTACGCATCTCGTCTTGTCTCTCATCTGTTAGACCTGCAATAAGAGCCTTCTTATATTTCTCTTTTGTCTCAGGCTCGTAGATGTCACCCTCAACCTTGATGCCCCACTTAACTGTAGAGTTTAAAGCAGCGTAGTCTACTACCACTGGCATAGCTCCCCATGCTTGTGCCTTCATAGCACTAATACACGAAATTTCCCCGAAGTGAGTAGGATAAGCCCAGACTGCACACTTCTCAATCCATTTCCTCATCTCTGGTTGTGGGACTCTACCATGATGTACTACACCTGGTTGCTCCATTAGTTTATCCATCTTCTCTTTCCATGCCATTGATGCAGGGTTGTCGTGATAGAACTTAACGAACAGTTGCCACCCATAGAAGACGTGTAGTTGTGCATCTGGTACAGCTTTCCTTACATCACCCCAGATCTTGAGTAGATGTTCTAGACCTCTGTCGTAACTTGATGTGTATATCGCCCAGTGTTTATTTCTCATATATTCTCCTATTCATTTTTCCAGCATAAGTATCTGTTTGTTTATGACACTCAACACAAAGAGTTCTGCCGTTATTAATATCAAACCTTAATTTAGGATACAGAGACCATGGTTTAATATGATCTGCATTAAGTCCACCATTCTTCCCGCAAAAAATACAAGTAAAATTGTCTCTCTCAAATACGCTTGTCCTCCAAACCCTAAACTCTAAACTTTTTCTAAGAATATTATTCTCAGTAGATACTCCACCTCTCCAACCAGGATGATCCTTACCTCTTTTACCATACATGGGATTATTCTCTCCAGATACGTCTGCATGATTTTCACTTACTTTTTTCTTAAATTCATCATCCATCTTTATACCTGTTTTTAATTTACTCATCTTGTTTTTATGTTTTTTTGTTCTGATATAAGTATCCCTCTTTCCATGCTCAATCTTATATTGTTTCCAATACTCTCTTAGTGCCTTAGTAATTTTATCTCTATGTTCTTTTGTCATAAGGAAATTCCGTTTCCAGAGAGCATTACTTTATTATCAGGCACATCTGGCATATTGCTTCTATGCCATGGAGAAAGAACTATTATTTTAGTAATTTTTGACAATCTTTCGGGAGTATAATCAAGCTGGTTAATTATATCGTGACACCAAATGTATGTCTTCTTAGCTTTAAAGTCTTGATCTACTAGGTCTGGTCTACGCCAAGAGATCATAATGTTGAACTCATCTTTAGTATTAAACTTAAAATAAGGAAGGTAATTAACACCATCATACTCTCCTTCATCATTAGCTGGATCTGCATAGACTGTAACCTTCCATCCTTGTTTAACTAATTCTTTTGCTAAATATATAACCGCTTCTTCACTACCACCTACGAATGATTGACCTGGATTCTCTAACATTTTAGGACTCCACTTGGTAAAAGCAGGACCGCAGTATAAACAGATCTCATCTTTACCCCAAGTACGAGCAGGTGTGATCTTCTTCTCTAACTCTACGATGAATGGATTGTCTTTGATTATATTAGGAGCTGACATCAAGAGAGGTTCAAGTTTAGTTGCTTGACCAGTCTGTTCTAGGTAACTGGCTAACTCCATGAATGTCTTAGTAATGTCTCGTTGTTCTTTAAGTTTAGCTGTGAACTGGTATCTCTCATCCATGTCTTTACGATTAGGATAGATCTCTTTAAGTTTAACAGCAGCGGCAAAGGCATCATCTAGCTTAGAAAGGTTCAAGGAAGCGTGATAGATAACCTCAAATGATCTCCCCATTAAGTCTTTAGGAGTGGATACTAGAGTTGTCTCTGGTTGATCCATCCTTAGAGCCTGTTTAACCCACCACAATGCTCGTTTGTATTCTTGTTTAGCCAGGTAACAAAGAGCCAGGTTAATATATATCGAGGGGAATCTCTCATCTTCTATCATGGCGTTGTGTGCAGCTTTAATAGCGTTGTTTACCTCTCCACTAGCCCGATAGATCTCTACTAGGTATTCCCAACACTGACTTCTCTCCTCAGCCCATCCAGAAGGATTAGGACCACTCAAGTAAGTCTCAAACAAAATCTTAGCTTCTTTGATGTGATTGTCACCACGTTTCTCAAGCCACATGTCGAAGTGTGCCTTAGCCAGGTAATATGTTGGTCTTGGGTCTTTACCTTCTTTATCTGCTACTGAGTATTCTAATGTTTTAATGTTTCTATCAATCGCACCCAACATCCTCTCGTGTGACGAAAGGTGTAGTACGTCGCATTTCTTTTCTTCTATCTTACGAGTTGGTTTCTGTTCTACTAGGGTTTCGTGTATAGGAGCTATCCATTTATAGATACCTGTGTTTCTAATAATACGTTCTCTTAGGTGTTCAATGAGAATGTTCTTGATCTTACCACCCTCTATCTCTGCCTGGTAAATGTAATTGATGAAGATAGAATCAGCTTTCCTCTCCTCTGCATCTTTTACGACTTGCTTGAGGTTTCTTCCTCTGAAGATGTCATCTGCATCTAGCCATAGCATCCATTCGTATTCTTTTGGCACCATTGCCATCGAGTAGTTACGAGCCTTATCAAACTCAAAGATCTTATCACCCTCTTTAATTGAGGGAGTTAGACCTAAACTCTTAATGAACTCAACTTCTTTCTTGGTAATAGTGTGGAAGAATTGATTGGGTTTGTACTCTACAACTGCACCTGATGCCTCAATATCGTGTTTAAGATTCTTGTTCTTCATCTTGGAAGTAATCAAGACATAGGAATTATCTACTTGACCATGAACAGAGTTAAGACATCGCAAGACATCTTGTGAGTCCTCATGTCCAGCTACAATCATTGATAGTGCAATCATACCTTCTCCTCTATTTTCATTTGTGGAAATACTTTAGCCCACTTATCGTAGAACTTCTTATCCATTGGCATATCTGGATAGAGTCTTCTGATAATGTAGATTACTTTAACGGGGATGTCTAAGCGGTGACGTAGTGTACCGCCTGTACCTGCTGTATCGCTATTTCCTTTATCAACTGAAACACCTTTAAAATGAGATCCACCTACTTTAGTGATCTTAGAGTTAGCTTTAGTTTCATTGAGGGTATAAACGAATGAGTCGTATGTTTTAGGGCAACTCTCTTGCCATGCTTTAACTATGACAGGAAAGACTTCCCATGGATTTTTATTCTTGCTTATCTTAACAATGTCATCAGCAGCGTTTACGACCTTTGCTGATGCCCACTTTAAGTCGTCGTGATTTAGTTCCATATTTGTTGGGCGGTGTGGTGCTCGGTGTTTATTATACACCATTTCCACTCAAGCCTCCGCCCTCGGCATCAGTTATTTTTTATAACTATATTTCTCAGCCACCAACTGCGTAACCAGAACGGCGAGCAGATGTTCTTTCTGCCAAGAATTCTAATGCGAATTCTCCGACAATTTGACCATTTCTGCGATCTCCGTCTTTAGCGAGTTCTTCACGAACTGGATTACGTAGATATGCTAAACGATACTTATCTTCCTTGATACCAATGATAGTAGGACCAGGTGTAGCAGCAGCGCTTCGCACGTCTTTGTGAGCCATTATTCGGTGAACACCACCATCTGATTCATACACTGAGACTGGGCGAGTTAATCGCTTGTCTTCAGAATAGGTAAACTTAGTGTTACCTGCAGTGAATTGGGAGATCTTCTGTTTAAGACCGAAAGGTACGAGTACCAGATCGAAAACGTCAGATGCACCTACATCACTCCAAACATCACTTACCATATTGTTGAACTCGGTTTCACTTAATGAAGTACCAGAGAGACGAGCAGTGTAGTGTGAAGTAATCACGCTATCAAGACCAGCCATTTGTCTTGCGACACCAGATGAACCAGAAGCTAACGTACCATTGACGATAGCGTATTCTTGATTGTTCTTCCAGCAAACAAGAGCTTTGCTTGCCTGATAGTCATAAGAACTACCCATACCTGCATGCTCAGTAGCAACTTCAGTGCCAGACACTCGGAAAGTCTGAGACACGATGTGTGTCCAGTTTGTTCTTCGAGCTGGTTGAGTTAAATCACTGTATGTAGCAGCGGCACCTTCGATAGATCCTGAAACGGAAGAAGGACGACTAATGTAGTCCTCTAACCATTGATGCAAGGGCTGACTAGCAGTTGTTCTTGCAAGCATGGTTGAAAGAGGGTTTTCATCAGGACTGACATCGGTAATGATGTCAATCAAGTCTTCTCTCATTGCTTGATCGGTATCTAAAGCACCAGTTTGTGTTAATAGACCATAAGCCATATATTTTTACTCCTTTCCTGTATATGTTCAAGTTCCAACAGGAGGGATTTTTGATAGTCTTTGCATTACTGCCTCGAGTCCTTGTCTTCCACCTTGACGACTTTTCGCCCTGATGGTTGCTCGGTCTTCTGACGGTAATCTTCTATCAGACCTTCCCGTTGCTTCCAGAGCAGCCTGCTCCTTCGGTGATAAAGATTCTAGTGCCTTCTTGGCACCTTCCTTCTCAGCTTTTTTAGCTCTGCGTTCTGCAAGAGCTACGATGTCATCGGCTGCCTGCTTCATTGAGATTTGTTTACCTTCAGAAAATTCTGTAGCCATATAGGAAATCAGTTGCTTTTGGAATCTATCATCAAAGTCTCCCGATTTGGGATTAAGTTCAGGGTAAGCGGCGTAAGCCTCTGATTCCTGCTTTTCTTCTTCTTTACGAGTTAGACCCGTAAGCTGATTTTCTAATGTGCTAATCTTCTGCTGAAGATTTACCTCTCTCTGTTGCAGTTTATTGACATCAACAGATTGTGTCTCTGAGTCATACCATTCAGGTACGCCCGAAGACTCATTCTGATTCTGATAGGTCGGGGTGAAAGCCCTTTCGAGCTTAGTCCTTCTCGTTCTCTCATCGGCTAGTTGAGATTTTAACTTCTCAAATTGCTCCTGAGTACGTTCTTTAGAATCCTTTGGTAATTCTAATTCAGCTTCCGCTACTTCGGGTTCCCTTGCGGCTGCCTCGGTAGGTTCTACAGCGTTAGAAGTTTGTTGTTCTGAGCTAGGCATTGGCTCTTGCTGAGTTTCTATCTCAGCTTGTTGTTCTGCCTGTGGTTCGTCTGTCATGCGATCCCTTTCTTTTTTGTGCCTTTAACGATAGGCATATCGGACACCAGGCTAATTACCTGGGCTGGGGGTACATCAAGTAATAACCCCCAACTCAAATAACTAGTAAGTCGTGTTGGTAGATGTGTCCCTTCCTTACCTCTAGATCAGGTGAGAGGAAGTAACCTATTCTACACTTCTTGCACTCGGCTTCGGTCCCCTTAGTGCGTACAAATTCATGCTTACACTCTGGGGACTCTGCCAATGTTATCTTGTTAATGTCCGCACCTTCCCAATACTCATCGCTGCTTTTTGGTAAGGCGTCTAATTTCATTTTTTAGCTTCTTTTTTCTTCCTCTTACCTCGTGCTGGCTTCCCACTTTTAGTATATATAGCCATTAGGATCTCCCTTCTATACCTTCTACGTCTGCAATCACTTGAGGAGCATCTACTTGTTGAGTAGTAGTTCCCCACTTAACAGTTGCATTACCCGCTAAGGTAGTGTTAGTTCCTGTGTCTGGTAATACATGAGTTTGGTTTGCACCAAAGTTCCATGTGTAACCCTCACTATCTGTAACATGTACAGCTTCAGTGTAATCTTTGCCCTCTTGAGGGACTTGTTTGATTCGTATGTTTCCCATAATAATCTCCTATTTTCCTATTTGATACTCGTTATGTTTTTTAAACTTCTTCTTCTGTATAGCTTTAAAGGCTTCCTTGTTACCCTCAAAGTACATCAGTATTTCTGTAATGACCTTTTTAAATACACTTGCGTTCAACGCAGCATAAGTAAACCCCTTCTCATCACTGAATTGGCTGGGGTCTGGGAATGACTGGTTGAGCTTCGCCTCCAGCAGGGGCTTGAGGTACTCCACCCATCCTGGGTGCTCCGAGAGTTCCTTGATCGCCGCCGCCTGGCGTAGTTGTACCTTGTCCTGGTCCGAGAGCTTCATTTTGAGCCTCCAATTTAGTGAAATACTTATCAGCGTCTTTAGTACCTAGTTTCTCAAAGAAGTCTTCCATAGCCTCTTTAAGTTTAAAGGTATAACCCTCTTGAGCCAACTGTTGAATGGTAGCAGGATTAACATTTAGATCAATCATTTGTTTAGCTGCTGCGATTAGTTGTGCATCATCTGCTACAGCCATGCTCTCTATATCTGGAATGAAGTCGTAGTTACCACCAATGTCATCTGGTTCTAATACTAGGTGAGCCATCTCTCCACCTGGTTCCATAGTCATTTTACTTACAGTCTCTCCCTCTACGTCGATAGGATAGATTGGAGTCATGTAGTCTTCTGGATTGATCTTACCTTCAGCTAAGAGTTGTTGCATCTCTGCCTTCACCTCGTCTGATTGTCCTTCACCTGTGATTGTGTCTGACGCTTCTTGAGTTAGTTCCATGCCATCTAGTCCACGTTGTTTGAAGTATCTGATAGCGTCTTTACCTACAATCCTTATAACCTTCTGTTGATCGGTAGGATCTGAGAATATGAACTGCTTGTTCATGGTGAACCATAGCATCATTTGTTTCTTGATAGCCTCAGATAAGAATAGTTGGTTGTAGTTGTCTCTAGCGTTACGTTGAACTGCACTGTCTCTAATCTCAGTAGCGGTCTTGTCTGCCTGTCCTGGGTCTAGTCCTGACACACCCTGACTTGATTCACCGAGAGCTTCTTGCATAGCACCCACCATAAAGCGGTAGGTTGAAGCGAACTCTGTTACTCCAGTTGCACTTGATTCATGTGGTACGACATCACTTGAAGGATCGTTCATAATCCACTTAGCACCTGGACCAAACTCTAGAGTGTGCATCTGTACACCTGTGGCTCTGATCTTTAGTGGTGTATACAAACTCATATTGATCGCATCTAAGTATTGATTAACTAATGCGTTGGTAGCTTTCTGGAGTGTCTGTACTGGTTCTATTTCACTTAACCCGTATAGATCATCATCTACTTGATAGTAGCGGAGCATTACTACAGGGATCTGACCATGCTCATAAGGATTGGGAATGTCTCTAAGAGTTACACCATGCTTAGGAGCAAATGTAATCCATCTGTCCTCACCATACTCGGTTACTACTTCGATAGTCTTATTGAACTCATCTTTACCTAGGAAGTCTTCTAATCCTTTAATGCTCTTGTTCTTGGATTCGTAGTTACCTTCTCTAGTATCACCACCACCTTCACCTTCTTTAGCGAGTGAATCACCTAGAATGTCTAGGTTCTTATACACTGGTTTGGTTCTAGCAGCGTCATTAACAGTCTTTAATTCATCTAAAGTTACATACTCACGGTATTGAAACCACCCTTTAACAGTCGAATATGAAGGGTTTGCCAACACATCTCGGTTCACTAGAGGCTTAAAATCGGGTCCATCGTATTCAACTCTGCTCTTTCCTGTGGTCTTTCCCTTATCATCTGTGGTCTTTTTGACCTTTCTTTCGAATCTCCACTTACAAAGGGCGAAACTAGCCCCGTATTTTCGGGCGTTCTGATCCATCATTGCCCACTTAGCCAGCATTGGTTGGTTGTCTACTCTTTCATTCTCATCCCATTGGAAACTTAATAGCTCGTTGTTGATCTTAGCTCCCAGGGTATCACCACCTTCCCGAGGTACCATCCTACCCCTAGGCTTATTCGCAAAGAGTCTGGCGGTCTTTTCAAAGATAGCAGTAAATACCCTAGGATCGAATACTACTGCGTTGTATGGGTGGTTTGCTTCGTCAATGTAAGATCTAAAGAGTTCATCTTTAGTATCCCAATCACCTATACGGCTATCGAGATCTTGTTTTGCCATTTCATAATGACGAATTACTTTGGAGAATAGTTTGCGTTCATCTGTTGTACCCTTAGCAGGTACTTGTTCTGTTTGTCGTGCCATAATAAAAAAAGACCCCTACGTACCCAGTTTCCTGGCGAATAGTGGTCCCCTTACTTTTCGTATAAAAGACTTATTACACAATAATACTAAATTTCAGATTTATTGTCTACTGGCATGTTAAGTACGTCGCTTTCATTTCCTTTAATCTGGGTGATGATGCGAGACTTCATTAGGATAGTTACCTCACCATAGCCACTGCCGATGTCTAAGTTACCTAACATCCTGATTACTCTTGGTAGAATCATTGCATTAACACCAGTCTCTACTAATGCCATCTTAACTATATACAACTCAGGATCTAGTTTCTTTAACACCTCTAAGTATTGTTTCTCGTTGCTGGCAGGCTGCTCTGTCATTTACCAATCCTCCACGCCTTCTTTGCTACATCGTTCTTAGGTGGAGTATACCTTGTTTGTGGTGCTTGTTCTGTCTGATAAAGCTGCCAAGCGACTGCTAAACTCATTACAAGGTCATCGTGACCGCCTTGTTCTGCCTGTGCTTTCCATGTGGTTGATGTTTGTACCACGATAAAGGAGAACATTTCTTCTACTGTTCGTTTGTCATATAGCTTAATCAAGTGACCATCAATACATTCCTTTAAGTCTGATAGCATCTTGGGTCTTGTAGCTGTATTAGTATCCCAACCAATCTTAGTTGGCTGATTGTTGTGTATCCCACCGAACTGAGGCATGTTGAAGATCTTATACTTACCTGATCTATTTAGCATTGCTAGTCTCTCTAACTCAAATACTCCACCATTGTTACGTTCATAGGCTACTACTGGTTCTACCTGAGTAACATCATAGATACGTTCTAACTCCTCTTGTATGACTGGAGTCATCTCACTTGCTAGTGTGTGTCTGTGGTAAACGATTGGAACGTCTAGTTTCGTCTTAGATATGAATTGAGCTGCACAATAGTCAGTACCACCCGCAGCAGTATCTACTCCTACTACGATGAACTCACCTGGATCTAGATTCCTATAGCGTTTTAACATCTTGTGTTTCCTGTAAGTATGTACCTAGTTGTGCTTTGTCAAAGTAACTCTCACCCGATGTGATAAATGCTTCCATTGGTGTGTTTGGGTATTCCTGTTGGAACTGTCTACCTAGCTCACGTTCCTTTTGTTCTAATACATCATTCGTATAGAAGTCTTTAGCTTTAAAGAATAGAGGTTGAAAGCCTGATTCTCCCATTTCTGATTTATCCCAATAGTCTTTGAAGAAGTTAAATCCGTTTGCTGTGGTCTCTATTATGACTTTACCATCGGGGACTACAGCTTGCATTGCTCCACTCAAAAGTGATTCTGGGTCTCTATAGAAGGCAAATTCGCTAAAGTGCAAATTAGTGATAGTTTTAGACCGCCCAAAATCGGCTTTATCTGCGGTACCTATGGTATACCTCGTCTTAATTGACTCATTATAAAGTTCATACTTGGAGTTGTACTTTAACTTAACTGGTACACCTGTATTAGCTGTGTAACTCTCTAAATATAGTTTTACTCTATCCAATAGCTCCATAGCGTTATCACTAATGTCAGCCACGATTACATTTCTAGTATTTGGTTTGGTTAAGAAGTCTACTGTGAACAGAGCCAGGATCATTGATGAGAATCCCTGCTGTCTAGCTTTTAATATAATATCTTTGTTTGATGCCTGTTGGAAATATGCTGATTGAATCTTATTGAACTTAAAGTCTACTAACTCACCAGTCTTATCTACTATTGAAAGATTATCTTCTATGAATTCTTTATACCCTGGCTTATAGACAGACATCATAAGTCATATTTCTTCTTTTGTTCTGCAATAGCGTTTAAGATATTAACTTGAACATTAGATCCTGCTGGTTGTTCTACCCTACCTGCAAACTTCTGCATATCTTTCCAGTGATTATAACTACCCTTCTCTGATTCTTTCATTCCTATAGCGTCTAATCTTGGTCTGTATCTTCTTATTTTTTTCTCATAAGCCTCGAAATACCAATCTTCAAATCCTGGTTCTTCTAACCATTTATACCAGTTACTTTTATCTAGTTGAGCAACTCTACTTATCTCTGTTGGGGAATCTGTTTTCAAATCAACCTGTACATCAAGCCATTTCTCTTGTGCAGGTCTAGGTTTAAATACCTCTACTTTAATGACGTCTTTACTAAACATATTTATCCTTTAATTATATCATTTTAAATATTGACAAATTTACCTATTCCCCATGATACTGGAGATGCCTCAACGACACTTATACTTAATCCTTACCTTTACTTGATTCTCTAGATAAGTCGCTCACTTTGTTCGTCTCCTGTTTTTCTTCTTTAAATTTCTTACGATAACTTTTATATACACTTGCTAGTTCTTTCTTTCTAATCTCCTTACAATCATAGCAATACTTTGAATTGTGATTACCTAAGAACCTCTCACCGCATTGACAAACCTTTTGTTTCTTGTAGCCCTTCTTCTGGTAGTATTCAGTACTCATAGTTTAATCCCAGGTAAGTCCGTACTCTACTTTAGTCTTTGGTTTGTCTAATAGTCCTGCTGCCTTACTTATCATCCATTGACTGACTGACTCTGCACCATAGACGTTTACTAATGCAGGTATTATCTCAGGGTTGTTCTCTCCTAGTTCTTCTTCTAATCTCGCATACTCCTTGTTTATGGTTTCTGCTGATGTCATTACATTGCTCCTATGTTGCTTACTTGGTGATCTAACTCATCATCATTTGTCCAACCTCTAGTCTTAGCGTGTTCTTGTGCATCAAATACTATAGTTTCAGCATTGTGTGTGTACTTACCTAGTTCTTCAGTTAAGTAGTATAAGACTATTATATCTACACCGCTTTCATCTATCCAATATCCTTCGGGTAATTCTTTTTCAGTCATTCTTCCTTTCCTAACTTAATAAGAGCTTCTTTGTGTTTCTCAATGATTTGTTCAACTACATCTGCTAACTCTAAAGAGACATTACTTCCAACATCTCTTAGTTGTGCAGTTATTGTTTTAGCTATTTCTATATTTATTTTTATTTTATCTTGCATCACTCACCTTTCTTTAATTCTACTGGATCTACTTCTGCTAAAAGCGTTCCATCTTTACTCCAGTATTGAACAATAATCCTAATAGGATCATCTTTTCCATTACCACGCATCTCTAATTCTGTTCTAATTACTTCTATTAACTGTACTGCTGGTTTACTCATCACTCACCTTTCTTTAATTTATCTCTTAATAGTTGGAGTTTTAGGTAAATACAACTATCACCACACTCAACCATCTTTTCTTTTTTATTATTCCAGACCTTACCTGTGTTATCACAAAATGGACAAGCACACTCACTCTCAATAGTCTTGAGTAGGTCTAGGTTGGATTGTTTTTTACCTTCTAAATATACTTGCTCAATAATATCTCCAATGTTGCCTGATCTATCGTACATGATTGAATTTCCATCACTAAGATAGTATTTACCAGGTGCGTTTTTAAGTTCCTCTAACTGCTTAGTAATTGGGTCTAGTTTATTAGGCATCTAATTCCTCTAGTTTTAACTTGATACTATCAATTATACTCTCTGTTTTATTGCGATACCATAAGCTAAAATCGTCTTTAGTCTCTCCTTTTTCCTCTAACTTCTTCCACCATACGAATAGTATATTTTTAATCCTCTGGGATTGGCTCTTTCCGTCTAAGTCCTTATCAATGACCATTTCTTCAGTCTGAAACTCCTCTGGAATAAATATGGCGTTGAGTACCTGATTTTGTAGTTCCATCACCTCTACCTTCTGCTCTGTGTTTAGCTCTGGTGTGACTACTGACAATCTTAGTGAGCCATCGTTGCGGCTACTTAGGCTTGTGATTACTGCTTGGCTAATGTTGATTGTTTTCATGTTCTCTTTCATACTTCAACCAAAAACAAATGTCTCTTAATTTCCATTTATAAAAGTTCTTGTTAATTATTTCCCAAAGCAACCTACTATATCCATTTGATGGTTTATACCTTTTCACTTAACCTTCCTTGCTTTAGCTCTTAGTCTTTCGTACCAGTCTAGTCCTCGGTATTCTTTGATCCATTCAATAAACTCTGCTGGTGTCTTGTGGGCTGAGAACTTACTTGAGAAGGTGTGGTGTCCTACACAAAGACATATCCCGTTATCCAGGTCATGTCTTACTTGTTTATTACTTCTTGAGAAGATGTGGTGTGAATTAAGCATCTTGTTATCATTACCGCAATACTCGCACTTGTTATCTGCGTTATCCTTCACGAACTTGGACCATACCTTGTCCTTCTTGCGTTCTATATAGCTCTTAGAGCTTTGTTTCTTTAGTCTCTTTGATTTTCGTTTACAATCATCGCACTTAAGACTGGTGGGTTTCTCATAGAATTTGATTAACCTCTTAGTTTTACATCCCAAACATACTCGGTGTATCCTGGTTGTTTTTTTAGTCTGACCAGTCTTAGTGTATTTCATTATTTCTTAGATTGTTCCTAAAAAATATAGTATAAAAGTAACAAATGAAAACCAGGTGACTACTCTTTCATACTCAGTTCTTTTTTTATATGGTTTAGTATGTTGAATTACTAGAAAGTGAATCCAAGCATAAATAGCAGTTAATCCTAAAAGTGTATAAAATAAATCTTCCATATTATTTTGTCTCCTTTGGGATAAATACTTCGCAGTTAGGGTTTACTTCACTAGAACACTGTAGTTTCTGTTCAGTAGTGCTAACCAACTCAGGATTCCCATAAACTAATAAAATCACACTAATTGCGATTATGGCATAACCTAAAGTTAGTACCCAGGTAGCAATCCTTAACCTGTTTATTTGGCGTTGAAGATCTTTCTTCATTTTTGCCTTTCTAGATAATTGTTAATATCATCCTTTGTAATGATCCACTTTAATGTTCCATCTACTACCTTCTTAGTGGCGTTTAATTTACCATCAGTTATCCATCGCTGTACTGAGAGAGGTGTTACTCTCATTTCTCTTGCAATATCTTCTTTGGTGTTTTCGTCTTTAAATTTCATAATAGATCCTTATTCTCATAGATATTACCTATTACTTCACACCCTCCATCAACAGCACAAAATCTGTGTAAATACCAAACATCAACATTATATGCTCCTTCGTTATAAACAACTTCACCTTTAGCTGGTTTATTTTCAACAATATCCCCTTCATAAATCTCTTTACCATTCTTATCTTTGAGTCCTGTGTATTGCATGACAATAGGGTCTATATCCTCGTCTTTTGAAAATGTTTTATCAGTAGGGTAGTCATTAAAATATATTTGTCCTAATCCATTAACTTCAGTAAACTGCTTAGACAACCATTTCTTTTTGTTTTTATCCCAAGCTCTAAATTTTATAGTCCTCATATCACACTCCTTCTTGCACAAGTCCAGGGAGTAAACCCCGATCTATCTAATATAGTCTTGGCATAGTCAATGTTATTCTTCCAGTCTAAGAGGTAGGTTCTAAACTCATCAGCAGTCATCCCGTTGGCTCTAGCTCTATTCCAACCTTTGCCGCCTGTTCTAATTTGAAAGAGTCCTACTGAGTCTCCTACCATTTCATCGTGGGTGGAGTCGTATAACATTAAGTCCTTATCTCCAATGCGTGAGGGGTCAAATGTACTCTCACACTCAGCAATCCAAATCATCTTCTGAGCATCGTTTCCGAATGTCTCTAAGATGTAGGCTATGATCTGCTCTTTTTGGGATAACTCAGGGGCTTCTACTGGCTCTGGTAGTACCTGTATACGTTCTGGTTGTACCTCTGTTGGTATAACAAGTTCCTCTCCTCTAGCTTCAACGACAACTTCGCTAATATCACTAGTGTACCCAGAACGGTAATGAAGGATATAACTACCAATGAGAGTAAGTAGTAGCATATTAATAACAACCATCCTGTCTTTGAACGACATAACGGTGTATTGTCCTTTGGCATTTCTGCTCCCTCTTTTAGTTTGTTTTTTTATGCGTGATCTTGCTTTCATGGTTCTCCTTTTTAATCCGTGGTCGCCAACGTGTGTCTGAGGTCCTGTTCGCTATGCTCAGCGGATTAACTATATTTAAGCATATTGTTCATTGTTTGGCAACTAGCAATAATTATATCACTTACTATCATTATACTTATCAAGTTCTGCTTTATCAAAATAAGGTCTACCTCTAAAGGGTGTAATGGGGTTTAACACTCCAGCAGCGATTAATTTATGTACCCAAGTAGTTGTTTTACCAATGTACTTAGCTGCTTCTGTTACCCCAACGATCATGTTTTCTGGTTTCATATTTTCCTTCTATTCATAGCTATTTTTGCCATGATGTTCTAGGTGGTGCTTTCTACACAACCATCTAACTTCTAATTTCTTTCTATAATCATCGTGGTGTGCTTGAGATTTTTCTTCTCCGCAAACCTCACATGGCTCTCTAAATAATCTCCCATCTCTAATTGCATTGGTGACATCATATCTAGCCTTATATTTATTAGGATGTTTTTTATCTCTTTTCTTTCTATAAATAGCTATCTTTTTCTTTCTTTTTTGGTCTTTGAATCTTTTTTTCTCGTATTCAGTTATCTTTTTTATACCTTCTTCTGAGTAGTATCTTTCACGTACGTCTTTTTTAGTACAATCTATGCATTTACCCAAGTGTCCATCAGACATTTGCTTATGTTTATAGAATTTATCTATATCTTTTTCCTTTTTACATTTAAAACAAATTTTATTCATAATCCTATTCTATTGTATTCTAGAATGGATGTCAATCAAAAAGGAATGGAGTCCGCTACTTTACTACTTGTGTGTTCTTCTACTTCTTCTACTTTAACTGACTTACTTGCTATCGGTCTGTTAGCCATATTTGCAAAAATGCTTTTACCTGGTTCTATGATGATGGGCTTATTACTCTCATTTTTAATTGATAAGTAACACCCTTTACCATCCTTATTTGGGTTTAACCAAACTGCCAGTACGCTTTTCCATTTATTATCTTCTGCCATAAGTCTCCTTATTTATTATTAATATGTTTTGTTAAGTCCCAGATTCTTTTACCATTAGAGTCTACTGGATAAGCACCTTTACCTGGTTGGTTGGTTTCAACGTATTTCATGTCTAGGTCATATAAGAATCTACCTATACCCCACTTAACACCAGCTCTTTTAAATGAGTCTGATACCTGAGACTTCTCAGCTTCAAAGTTTCCCGACTCTCCAGTGTCCCACTTCCAAACCCATGTCTGCTCTGATGGTGGAACATCTTTTTCATCAACTCTAATTCCAATACCAGCCATCCAACGATCTCCGACCATTTTATAATCATCTTGCCAGTTTTCTGGTCCCATAGCGTCATCTAACAAACTCATAACATCTCTAGCATTAATATAGGCTACACAACGAGCTTGGGGTTTATTCTTACTTACAGTCTGTACCTTCCACTCAAAATCAATTCTTTTAGTTAGTTGTTTTATTTTATCGTTCATTTTGTCTCCTTACATGCTTCTTCGTGTTCTACGTCTGTGTCCTGGTCGTAGTTCTCCTCGCAGTTGTGACATCGTGTGATACTCATTTGTCCTCCTTATGTGATCTTACTAAATCTATGGCTAACAACAATCCATTAGTAACCCCCATATCCATGTAGTAGTGGGTTCTGTTGAAATCACTTGGTCTAAGTTCTAGAGATTTTTCAGACATCTTTTCTCTTTCCTCATAAGTATTTAGTTCTTCTTCTAGTTTCTCTAAGATTGTCATTAGATCTCCTCTCTTGAATATGGTTGTGCTTCAAATCTATCGTCACTCATGGTTTCTTCCCATGCTTGATCTTCAACATCGTTCACAGTCTCTAGTTCTTGGATATTTGTTTTAGATGGGATAAAGTCTCTCATCTCGCATCCTTGTAGTCTAATCATGGTTCTCCTTATGATTATTAATATAACTTGATTTTAACATAATTAGTTTACAGTTGTCAAATGGTAAAGCAAATAAATAAAAAAGCGACCCCCTGCCCGAAGATCGCTTCTTTAATACCCACCTGGAGATTGGAGAACCTAGTCGGTGGGCGTTTCCTATTGTACATCAATTAGTGTTTTCCTTACAAGGTTTTCTCTCTCCTCGTAGTCTTTTAATTGTCGTTTTAATATCTTAGCCACTACTTCAATTATAGCTCTCCTAGATGGATATTGTTTCCACTCTAGTCTTAACCTTTTAAGTTCCATTTCTATTGGATTAGTATTGCTCATGGTAAGGGAAGTACCCCTTCTTAGATTCTTTAATATCTCTCCCCATCTTAACACTCTCACTGGCTGCTAATTCTGGGTGATTCTCTTGGACTTTGCGTCTTGCCCTGGATATTGATTCAAATGCTGGGGCGTTCATAAAATTACTCTTACTAATAAACCCTTCTCTTGTAAGTTGTTTCCTCTCACATATATCCCAGAACAGTTCCATGACTGAGTTCCTAAGTTTGGGGTACATCTCTAGTAAGGTTTTTACCTTGTCATATAGTTTCATATTGGTTCTCCTTAGCTTAATTCTAGTTAAGGTTTGTAGTATGTCAACTATATCTTAGTATATAACATTAAGTTTTCGTGATAGGAGAATTATGTATTTAGGTAAAGCCTACCTTATTTAGATATTATTCTAATTATCTGATCTTATCTTGTACTGTTATTCGGTTGTCTATCCGCAGTAGGCATAGTAAACAGGTGAATGAAGGCTATTTAGTTGTGAACTGTTTGTCACTCCATCCGCTTCTTCCCCCAATGCTGTTCTCTATCTCATTGGGCATTATGTTAAGTTTTCGTGCCGACGTTGTGCGAGTACGGCTCTCGGTTGTCCTATTCCCTGGACTCGGGTGTGTTGCTTCTGGTCTTAGAAGCCATAGCTTATTAGCTATATGTAGGAGGCAAGGATTTGCCGAGTGGACTTTTTCTTCTGGGACTTATTATACCCAGCATTGGTTCGACACGCCCCGTACAGTCACCTTGCAGCTGTAATAACAATTGCAGTAGTTATGCGTCTACCTATTCCGCCACTCCTACATATAAATAACAAGCTGTTAATGTGCTGCTAATAAAAAAACTCCTATGGGGGTTGTCTGCCTGTTTGCGAGAACAGACAACTTCCACAAGAGTTCTATCGCAAACATCTTAACCCCGATAGCTTACCTATCAGCATTCTCAGAATAGCACTAAAATAATTATCGTGTCAAGAGATCAAACTATACCAATTTAACACCTTTGCCTTAACATCTCTATTGCCCAATCATTTGCAGCTTGTGAAAGTCCGTTTTCTCCTGCTCTATTTATGTGGTCATCTAGGTGACACTCAGGGCAAAGAGACTCTCCATTTTCAGGATCGTTGTATAAAGGGCTACTCTTATCGTGGTCTATGTGACTGGCTTCTAATGGGAATTGTGAGCCACAGGAACAACAAATAAAACCATCTCGTTTATGAATCTCGTGTTTTGATTTTCTAGTGAAAGCACCAAATGCGACTGCAAGTAAACCTAAAGTTGAGGCTGAGACAATTAACAAGTCATAGACTCTGTCTCGTTCCACTTACCTACTTTCAATAATTTATATTCTATTTTTTTAAAGCAGCTCTAACACCTTCATTCTTGAGTTCTTTTTCAATAATATAAATGACATAGTTCACCGCAGGGGCAAACACTATGGCTAATTCAGGCTTGTCAGTCAAATAAGCAACTAGAATACCTAGTAATCCAGAAGCTACTAAGTAGCCAATGATTTTAAGATGTTTTTTAGCTACATCTGAGAGCTGAAGTTTCTTTTTTGCCATTATTTCTCCTTTGTAAATATACTTAATAACTTGTCTATAAACGCTTTAAACTGATTAGTAGCATCTACAGCCGACTCATTATCATTAAGACGGTTTTCAAGGTTCTCAATGCGTCCTAGTAGCTTCTTTTCAGTTGCATCACGATCAGCTTTATCCTGTGCAATCTCTGCTTTTAAGTTGTCAATCTCTTGCTGCATCTCAGACTTCTCTTGGTCGTGTTTCTTTTCTTCCTGGGTAAGAGCTTTCTTAGCAGCAGACAGTTGATCTTCAACTGTTAAGAGACGATCTACTCCCGCAGTAATATCGCTTTTATCACTCGCAGCAGGTAAAAACATTCTTTTAGCAAGCTCCTCAATAAACTTATCAAGTTCCTGCTTACGACTTGCAGCTTCGCTTTTATAAGTTGCGTTGTCTGCTTTAAGTTTGTCATTTTTCTCTCTTTCGCTTTTAAGAAAAGCCATCTCACGATCCCACACTGTCTTTAATTCTTCTATTGTTTTAACTCCAAAGAGTTCTTGGTAATTTGGTTGCATAGTCTCCGAGGTACTTTGTAAGCTCTTAGGTCTCAAACATCCATAAACATATCCATAGGTGTGTTCTACTATAGCAATTTCATTTTTTAGCTGCCAGTTTTGGTCTAAGCTCTTAAACTTATTAGTATCACCTTCTCCAGTAGCTACAGCGATGTGTCCGAACTCTCCGTTTCTCCATATAATCACATCACCTTCTTGAGGTACATATTCTGGGGTATTGGAAATCTTAGTGTAGTATTTTTGTAAAACTGAATCGGATTCGTAGTTAGTCCAGAAATCTTTAGCTCCTACAACTCCTCTGGGCTGAGTATCACTATTGACACATTTATTGTGGAAGTATCGGAATAAATCAACACATTGAGCAGAGTATGCTTTGTCCCAATCAAGAGGACCAGTTTCTAAAGCCCATGAGATGAAGTTTTTAACGGTCATTATCTATATCCATTTATTCTTGAACTATTAACACTAGTGGCTATTTCTAATAAACCAATTCTATTTTCAGCTTGTTTCTTCCATTCACTAAACTCAGAACTAAGTTCCTTTTGATTAACAATAACTGTATCTAGTTTTGAATTTAAAGCTGTGAAATATCCTCCTACAATAAATGCAGTGGTTAGAACAGAAACTATAATAGCCCAGACATTATTGATCTTTAGATCAACTTTTGTTTTTTCGTCTAGTGTTACCATGAGTTCTTTCTATATTGATAATCCACCTGCCTGGAGAATTGAAAGAATATCGTTTGGGTTAGTTTGAGTTTGTTGACCGCTTAAAGGGTCATAACCTCCTGCTTTAAATGTTTCTACGGTAGTTTGATATTTCTGATTCAAAGTGGTATTTAATAAATTAATTTTATCTTGTACTGTCTTTGGAGTATCGGTTAGTTTAGGTAAGATGTTTTCATATTTCTTTTCATCTTCCTTACGAAGTACACCGCCCTCTAAACCTTTTCCAATAATCTGTTTGACTAAGGTAATGGTAGACTTGGCCTTTTGTGCCTTTTCATCGTATGGATTAAACCCCCTAGCTCCTGCAACTGGCCCAAAAACGCCCTTACTTTCATCAAATGATGCTTGTAATGTTGGGAGTAATCCAACTGCTGTATTTGTTTCTGCTAATGTAGCTAGGTTTCCAGCAGGTAATTGCTTACCAGTGGCCTTAGTATTCTTGTCTTGAAAATCAGACTCTAATGTAAGCATTGCCTTTAGTTTGCTTGCGGCCTTAGTGTCTCCAGCTTGTAATGCTTTTGAGTATGCTTGACCCAACTTCTCTACTGAATATCCTGTAATGCTAATTTGATCTTGTGATTGACCAAGACTTTGTGCTTCTGCATTATCAATAATATCTAATGCTCTCTGTTTTTCTGGTGAGAGTGTAGATCTATCTATTTGAGTTGGATCTACTGTCGGATCTATTGCTTGAGTTATGTCTTGGTTAGCTTCTGGTTGTTCTCCGCCACTATTAACAACTTGACTAATGAGTGCGTTTTTAATTGTTTGTGGTAGGTTTATTTTTGAAATTTCTTCAATTATTCTAGAACCACCTCTTATTGGTGCGGTAAGAGCACTACCAACTTTTTGAGCACCTAATTGGAATCCTTCTCTTGTAATTCCAGTTGGAACATTTGCCCCCGTAAGTAATGGAGGATTAATAGCAACTTGCTGAGTACCCTTCTTTGCAGCAGGTACAAACTCATCTACTAAGTCAAACATAATTTTTTGTTGGTTATTAAGTGTTCTAACATCTGGTGAAACATCATCTAGTGAGGTCTTAATAGCTCTATATATAGCGTTCCAAGTCTCTTGCTTGTCAGTTCCACTAGAATCTTTACTAAAGATATTTCCCATTTCTTTTCTAGCAAGTGTTTTAAGTTCGTTTAATTTAATGTTACTACCATTAGCTTCATCTAGTTTATTTAAAATAGTATTAATTAATCTCTTAACACCTGGCTTAGTATCATCAAGTGCGGAGTTGTTAAAGTTTTCAACGAAGTTATCTAAAACCGTATCTGGTTTAACAGGCTTACTTCCTTCAAGTAAATCCACAATTTGAGTTTGTGCATCATCAATTCCTCGTGAGGCTAGTTCAACCTTATCATTGGCTCTCATAGTATTACGAATACCAAGATCATCGGCAGTTTTAATCATCTGTTCTTTAGTTGATGTAAATGAAGGATTTGATTTAAGTTGTGCACCAGTTATAGTAGGTTGCTTTTTATTTAATCTAGTCTTTTCTAATTTACTTCCAAATGAACCAAGTAAAGAAAGAGCACCAGCAGTTAAAAAACCAAGAGCACCACCCCCAGCAGTAGACACCACCTCTGACCCCTCCTCAGATCCACCAAATCCAGTTAATGCACCTGGTGCAATGCCTGATTTACCTAGAGTTAAAGCCTTTTGCAAAACACTAGCACCTTCAGCAGCTTTTCCAACAGGGGCAGCAAATGCAGCCTGTCCAGCGTATGCCTTTGGAACGATTAATGGATCTTCTATTTCTTCTGGGGTTAATGATCCAGCCTTAGAAACTGTACCGAGTAGTTTTGCAAGGCCACTTTTTTGCATTAGCTCTTGCCTTCGTTTTTCCATTTCTTCAGGGCTAACTCCAGCAATTTGACCAGCAAATTTTTGTCCAACTCCCAATGGCTTACCTATGGCTTGTCTACCAAGTCCTTTGATTAAGTTAATTAGAAAGTTTCCTGTGTCTTGTGCTAATGGCATATTATGGATTTAGAAGAAGCTGTCTTGCTTCTGCCCACCTTCCTTGACCTAATAATTTATCTACGTTTGAAAATCCAGTTGGTTCATAAGATGCAATTTGTTGAGTATTTTGATTATTGTTTAAATAAGATGATAAGTCGCCAAATCCACTTCCACTTCCACCCCTATTAGCAATAGTTGAATTAACATTAGCAATATTAGCTTTAGACTCTGGTAAATTAATTTGGTCAAATACATTTTGTGCTAACTGTGCTGATCTATCTGCATTTGCCTGAGTCTGTGCTGCTTGAGCTTGAGACTCTGCTAATGTACTTGCATACTGACCCTGTTGGATTCCTTGAGTGATTCCAGTCTGAGCACCACCTGCTTGTAATTGAGCTATGGCATTAGTTACCGCCCTTAAAGAATCAGTCTCCTGACTTGTTAGGTTGGCAAGTATGTTATTTAAACTAGTAATTCCTTCTTCTTGAGCTAGTCCAATGTCTCTAGTAGCACCTTGTACACTTGATCTAATTGGATCTACAGCATTTTGGATTTCTTGTTGGGCCAATGTAGAAGAACCCGTGATACCACGCTTACCTAATTCACCAGCAGTTACTCTAGTTTGAGACTCCTCACGAGTTTTACCCTGACCTTTTACATCTGCTAATAGATTAGCATAGCGTTCTTTTAATGGTTCAATTTGTGCTGAAGTTTGTTGTCGTGTAGTTTCAAAACGAGACTGTACCTCTGGAACACTAGCCTGTAAAGACTGTATAGCAGGTTGCATTGCCTCTTGTTGCATTTTGATTGCTTGTTGAACTGTATCGTTAAAGTTGAAAGAGGGTGCTGAAGATGAGGAAGATTGAGATTGAGGGCTTCCAATAAATGCTCCCCTCCCAGCAGAAAATTCTGATCTAGCTTCATCTAGTTTGAAATCTCTACTTAATTGGTCTAAAGTTGATTGTCTGCCTGTTTCAGCAAGGTGTTGGTCAAGTGATTTTGCCATAATATTAAAAAAACACTAATAATAAGTGTTCTGGTACACTATGGCCAGTTTCTCTGGTATGTAAATAATAAAACAAGTATAAAGAGTTGTCAAACTATTAGGCTATGATCTTTAATAGTATCTTTAACCATTTTATATAAAGTTTTATCAAAATTGATATTAAAGCCATCCTTTTTACCCACATTAGTCCAATGAACAAAAATCACTCTCTTTGCATCTTTTTTTTCTTTAACATAATCGTCGTAGTCAACCATACTTATTCCAGAGTATCCAATTTCATCAGAACATTCTTCCCAAGAATAAACATCAATAGCCAACTTTATTTCTCCTGCTAGTTTTTGGATATTAATTTCATTATTAGTCCAAAACTCAGAGAAAGATGCTTCTTTGTTAAATTTCTTAGTATTTTTTTTATTTGGCTTATCTTTCACGCTAATCTCCTAGTAACATATAAGATATTTGTCTATTACGGGCATGACCTGTATCAGTTGCATCTAAAACAGCCCACCTTGCTTTAATTGTATAAGATACTGGAGGAGTACCTGCTGGAAGGTATCTTATATTCTGAGTTGATAAGGTTTGAATCGCATTATTACTTGCTACTCCGTAATTAGCTCCTTTTAAACTCATTCTTACTTCTTGTTCCCCAGCAACTTCTCCGCCTACATAAATATACATTTCAACACCAGTGAGAACAGCAGTCGCAGTACCAACAAATCCCATTTCAGCCTGAAGCAGTGTCATTACGGCTACAGATCTATCAATTGAGAAGGAGGCTATAGTGCAGTTTGGAACATCAACAATAGAAGTTGATGTTGTAGTGGTAGTAGTAGAATCAACCGCACCAGAACTGCTAACTTTAAAATTAGTAGCAGAAACAACCCCAGAAGAATCAAAAGAGGTGCTACCACTACTGTTTTGTAAACTTATACTTCCATTAGTTACAGTCAGTCCAGATTTATTTAATTGAACTACCGTACCACCAGCATCGTTTAATACTTCAACTAATCCATTTCCATTAGTTGTTCCACCGAACGTAGCAGTACCACCTGAAATCTCATTAAAAGTTAAAGTTCCTATGTTTGCCGTTCCTATCGCAGCAGTACCAATTTTTGCGTTACTAATAGAAGCATCACGAATAAACATACCCGTTACAGCACCACGTTCATTCTGAGAATCAAACCGATAACCACTAACTGAATTGGTTAGAGTAACTGGTGCTCCTATTGGTTGTAAGAATGGGTTTAATTCCATTATGTCCTTGGTTGTACTTCAGCTTGAACATCATAGCCATAAAAGCTAAACCTGTTCTCTTGTGAAGATTCATAGATTCTTATAAACAACATCTTGCCATAAGTTCCTGAAGGGAATCTAAACTCACACACTCCGTCGCTACAATCCCCTACTTCAGTCCAATTAAGACGATCTTTAGTAAATGTATTACCTACTGCTACCTGAACCTTGGCCTCATTGCCAGGGTTGAAGAAAGCTGTGAAATAATCCCACTTCTTGTTAAATTGTGGTACTCCTCCATGATGTACAAACTCCATTACTGAGGCAATTGGTGTGCCGTTATCTGAAATTGCAGTACCTCCATAAGTGTAGCATTGGCCACCAGAAGCTCCGAAAATTAACTGCTCATCCCCACTAGCATCCTTGTATGAAAGCCACGCTGTCGGCTTATTAGCAAAAGAGTAATTTAACCACTCGTTCTTCTGAAAGTTATATTTCTGGATAGCGTTAGATATAGTATGACCTGTTAGGTCGTCAGTGGTATCTCCTACTGAGCACATATAGTCGTACTTGTGTTCAACTCCAGGTGCGTTATCAAAAGCAGTTCCTACTATTGCAGAACCTGCATCATTATAAACTTGACGTTGAATTGGGTTAGAGATTAACTGTGGTCTATCTCCTCCGTAGCCGAAATAACCCCTTCTAGTAAGCCAGAAGAAGTAACCCTCTGCTTGTGCTACTGAATAAGGAGAGCTTGGGCCAGCTTGAGTTGCTGTGTCTACTAAGCTATATCCATCCCATCTATATAAAAGATTAGATGATTTACTAGCCATTAACCTGTCAGCTACGGTGAAAATTCTGTTTATCTTACCAGCTCCAGGGATTGATAATGACGATGAGTCACTTGTGCCTGAAGTGTTCCAGTTAGTTCCATCAAGAGATGACGAGTAGAAAAGAGTAGATGCTGTTCCTGCGGCATAGATTCTTCCCTGGTATTGAGCTAAATCAACAGCTACTGGTGCTAGAGTTCCATCAACGAATGTAGTTCCATTAGTAGTGAATCGTGTAGATCCCACACCGTCACAAATAAATAAAGTGTTATCTAGTACAGCGTGTCCAACATGAGCACCGCTTCCAATAGTTCCATTTGCTGCTAGTGTCCAAGCACCTGTACCCTGTGCGGAGTATTCAAGAGCAGACCCACTAGCTTTGTAATTGTAAAAAGTACCATCGTTTTTAGTCCAGTTGAAAAGTGTATTAACCTGAGATCCAGTAGAAGTTCCTAAGTAAGTTGTATATCCAGGTCGTTTGGTTTTAGCAAAGTATGGATTAGAGTCAACATTAACTCCCCTTAACAACTCACCATCACCCTTAACTAAAGGATTGAGGTAGGTGTTAATTCCTCCGATACTTAAATTCGTAATATTGGCCATTATAAATATCCATCTTCACCGCTTATAGAGTGAGTAACTACTATTGTCTGTACTCCTTGGAAAGATCTAGGTGTCATTTGACTAATAAATAATTCTTTGTCTTTGGTAGCTCTTGAGAGGTAACGATCACCTTTTGGCTCTTTATCATCGTTGTAATAAGCCTCTGCTAGTGCATAGTTAACAAACGAGTTAGTGTAAGATCTCATTGAAAAAGGAAGCTCATCGGTGTCATCGGTTAAAACAGCATTTCTCTTGTAATACTCTAATTCAGCAGTTCCACCACTTTCCTCTGGTTCAATTTGAAATACATCATCGCCCTTCCAAATAAAG
>FLOH01001289.1_pt1 | contig 39950 bp, 42 predicted proteins | sample 756751 | NCBI WGS metagenome assembly FLOH01 (sample SAMEA4026879, study PRJEB14308) | marine metagenome | biome: coastal water; material: water | depth 74 m
AGCGTCAGATGTGTATAAGAGACAGTGCGCTTGCATCCCATTCCCGGTTTTCAAATCAGGCGAAATCACTTCTTCACTGTTTCTAGATGCGGAAAAAAACGACATCCCGGAGAACCTGATTATGGAAATGGCTGCAATATTTGGCTGGGATATTGACTTCTCACTTGACCTGCGCAAAGGGGATCAATTTTCCGTTGTTTACAATGAACTCTTCAAGGATGGTGAAAAAATTCGTGATGGCCGTATCTTGGCCACTCAATTCATCAACCAGGGCAAATCTTATAAGGCGGTTCATTACACCGACCCCAGCGGGAACAGCGGCTACTACACGCCTGATGGCAAAAGTATGCGTAAAGCCTTTCTGCGTAGCCCGGTTAAATTTTCTCATATCAGCTCGCGCTTTTCCGGAAATCGCTGGCACCCGATCCTTTCCAAGTGGCGTTCCCATAAAGGCGTGGATTATGCTGCGGCACGCGGCACACCCATTTACGCTTCAGGTGATGGCAAAATTTCTTTTATCGGTACTAAAGGTGGTTACGGTAAAACGATATTTATCCAGCATGGAGGAAAATATTTGACGGTTTATGCACACCTTTCTCGTAACGCACAAAACATGAAGGAAGGAAAGCGGATAAAGCAGGGACAGGTTATCGGTTACGTGGGAAGCACCGGTCTGGCGTCTGGTCCGCATCTGCACTATGAGTTTCGGGTGGATGGCGTACACAGAAACCCGTTAACCGTAAAACTACCGGCAGCCGAACCGATAGATAGCGCGTATATGGAACATTTTAACAAAGAGACTAAAGCGTATCTTTCCATGCTGGATATAATGGGAAGCCATTCTGTGGCAAGCTTAAGCGATGACTCGGGACTCTAAACCGCTCTACCTGGGTACAATGAGCGGCACCAGCATGGATGGACTGGATCTGGTTGCTATTGATTTCAGTCACAATAAACCCGTTCTACAACATCACGGCCACACACCATACCCTGACGAACTGCGTAAAAACTTACAGCACGCGGCCCTGAACGAATCCACCACTATCTCGGCTGCCTGCAATCTTGACACCCAGTTGGGGCAATTTTATGCCCAGGAAATCAATTTATTTCTGGATAAAAACAGCATACAGCGCGATGAAATTGCCGCTATAGGCTCTCACGGCCAGACCATCAGGCATTCACCACAGGGCGGATTCCCCTATACCCTGCAAATTGGCGACCCCAATATAATTGCCGCCCGGACTGGACTGAATGTTGTCGCTGACTTTAGAAGACGGGACCTGGCTCTTGGTGGACAGGGTGCACCATTAACACCCGCATTTCATCATGAAGTATTTCGTACCGAGCTGAATAACCGTGCCATTATAAATATCGGGGGCATTGCCAATATTACGCTGCTTGCGGCCGATTCATCCATTCCTGTAACCGGTTTTGACACCGGTCCCGGCAACACTCTAATGGACCACCTCAGTGCACTTCACCTGGGGCAAAACTTTGACCGCAACGGTAATTTTGCCCGCAGTGGAAAGGTCCACAGCGCTATATTGCAAAATATGCTGACCGAGTCCTTTTTCCATCTGAAAGCACCAAAATCCACCGGTACCGATCACTTTTCACCCGCCTGGCTGGAAAAACATGACTTAAACTCGCTTTCACCGGCCGACGCCATGTGCACTACGCTGGAACTCACCGCCGCCAGCATTTCCCAAAGCATAAAAATGCAGGACACCATACCCGATGAGTGTTTTGTGTGTGGCGGTGGCGCACATAACGGCTTTTTACTCGAACGCTTACAGCATCACCTAAGATCCGTAAAAGTTGACACGACCGAGAAGCTGGGAATTAGCCCTGACTGGGTAGAAGCCACGGCTTTTGCCTGGCTGGCACGTCAGACGATGCTCTTTCTTCCTGGTAACCTGCCCTCTGTTACGAATGCAAAATACTCCACAATTCTAGGGGGGGTATATTTTTCACATGGACAGTATTGAACATTATGTTAACATATAAGGAGTTTTTAATTTTAACCGAAGATCAATCATGAACATTGCAAAAAAAGTCTCTCTAATTACTCTGCTCTCGGCCGGACTATGCGCTCCAGTAGCTGCTGATTTTGTGGGACTGAATATTGGCGTTACTAGTTGGGCCCCTGACATAAAGGGCACTATTAATAGCACAGGCAGCAGCAACAGTACCATCCAGCTGGATAATGATCTTGGCTATAAGGATACAACGTCAACAACGCTGAATATTCGCTTTGAACACCCTATCCCGCTGCTTCCAAATGTTAAATACTCGGGATCTGATCTGAATTCCAGCAGCACTAGCACAACCCCATTAACATTTGATGGTAAGTCCTATACCGGCACTATCAATTCAACCTTAGACTTATCTCATAATGATATCGTTCTTTACTATGAACTACTGGATAACTGGATCAATGTCGATTTTGGACTGGATCTAAAACGATTTGACGGAAAAGTATCCATGAGAGATAGCATCGGTACGACTCCTAGTAACATTAATGTTGATGAAACGATTCCAATGCTATATCTGGCCGCAAGATTTGACCTGCCTTTAACCGGCCTGTATGTCGGTGCCAATATTCAACAACTGAGTGTCGGTGATAACTCTGCCGAAGACACCACCGTTATGATCGGCTATGAATCGAAGATGGGACTGGGACTGGAAGGCGGATATAGAACCTTCACCCTGGAACTGGATGACGCCAAAAACCTGAACACCAACCTGGAATACAATGGATTGTTTGTAAACGGGTACTTCCACTTTTAACTAACAGGGTATTCAGTTATAAAAAAAGCCTGCTAAATGCAGGCTTTTTTATGTCTGGAAATCATATCGACTTTACATCGAGAAGGATGAACCACAGCCGCAGGTAGACGTTGCATTCGGGTTATTGATGACAAACATCGAGCCTTCGAGGCTTTCTTTATAATCGACTTCGGCACCGGAGAGATATTGATAGCTCATCGGATCGATGACCAGGGTAACGCCATTTTTTTCAATTTCATGGTCACCTGCATTCACCTTTTCATCAAAAGTGAAGCCATACTGAAAGCCGGAACAACCACCACCCTGCACGAATACTCTTAATTTCAGCTTCGGGTTACCTTCTTCGGTAATTAATACTTTTGCCTTTTTTGCCGCCGCGTCAGTAAAAACAAGATTAACACTTGCTACTGGATTCAACGGCACGCCAAAATTTGCACTGATATTTACACTGACCATAGTTACTCACCTGAAAAGTTTAATAAAGCGACAATAGCTTTACCTACTAAAATAGTCAACTATTATCCTGTCACATAAAAAACGCCAGAATCAGGACTATTCCGTCACCATCTCACTTTCTTTTTCAGCCTTAACCGACTTATCTTCCAGTCTTTTCGGTGCGAGAGCCTCACTGCTTTCATGGATCAAACCACCATTAACTTCAGCACCAATCGCCATTTCGATGAGATTATAATATACACTTCCATTGATTCGAGACTTTGGCGCAAGCTCTACCCGGATAGAACCGAATACATCGCCGATAATTTCACCATTGAGCACCATGTTAGGGACCTTCACATCCCCCTCAATATGCCCAAACTCACTCAGAATCAACATGGCCTTACTACCCTCTTCAGCCATAACATTACCGATTATCTTTCCATCAACATGCAACCCGCCTGAAAAAACGAGATCACCATTAATCACCGTACCCTGACCAATCAAAGTATCGATTCTTGCTGAATTAAATTTTTTCTTTTTCCCAAACATTTAGTTGCTGCCTCCAGATAGGGCTTGAGCCCAGGATATAGACTCGGTAAACGATTTTATCTTTTTGGTTGATGGATTGATCTTCAATTGAATATCATAGGGCTCAAACTGCTCCGGTAACTGCAGATCGCCTTCGAACATCTGAAAATAACGGAATGAAAAATCAACGTCGCTGGAATTATAGTCTCTTTTCAGGGTTTCCAGCGATAAATCCACCTGCTCATCGTTTTGCTGACCTTTGATCATTATTTCAAAGTCGCCCTTCACAAATTTATCACTTTTTCCGCGCTTTGAAAGTACCAGCTTGTAACTGTACAGCCCCAGATCATTTCTCTTATTCAGTTCCAATGACTGCAGATTAATCCCCAGAGACATCTGCTCAGGACTGACTATTCCCTGATAAAACACCAGCTGTTCTTTCAGATCGAGTAAATTTCGTTGCAACACGACTTCTGACTGCCGGGCCAGCTCATATGCGTCATGCTCAATCTTACTAATCCCTTTTAACTGTGCATTATCCTTAACCAGTGAGATATTGCGCTGTTCAAGCTCTGCTATACGACTTTCGATTACCTCCTGTTGCAGCCTTAACTGAGCCAGTTCAAACGACTGATAGGTTCGACCGAGCAGAAACATAATCATCAGCAAAACCACCACCAGGCTAATACCGATCCATAATCGCCAGGGATTATGCTGCCTTACCTGGAACCCGACATGCGCCTTACTCATGGTATAAAACCAAGTCCATGCAGGCCCGTAGCTTCATCGATGGACATCATTAAATTCATATTCTGTATAGCCTGCCCTGCGGCACCTTTCACCAGGTTGTCGATCACCGAAAGCACTACCAGTTTATTCGAGTCGGGAAGATAATGTAGCGCGATGCGACAGTCGTTGGCGCCTTTAACCGAGCGTGTTTCAGGGTGAGAGCCTGCTGGCATCACATCAACAAAAGGTTCAGCGGCGTAATACTCTTCATACAGTGCCTGTACTTTGCTAATATCGCCGACCACGTCAGCATATAACGTGGCATGAATACCCCTGATCATCGGCATCAAGTGCGGGACAAACACCAGATCAGCCCGCGCATCCAGCTGGCGCAGATTCTGCCTGATCTCCGGATAGTGCCGATGTCCTTTTACCGCATAAGCCTTAACCGACTCAGACACTTCACACATTGCCGTGCCCAGACTGGCGCTTCTGCCCGCTCCACTCACGCCGGATTTGCAGTCAGCAATAATCGTCGCCGGATTAATCAAACCATGCCGGAGTAAAGGCAACAGCCCCAGAGTAACGGCCGTCACATAGCAGCCTGGATTGGCAACCAACTGGGCCTGCTTGATCGCTTCCCGGTTCATTTCCGGCAAACCATACACCGCCTTTTCAACACTCTGCGGGCTGACATGCGCGGTACCGTACCACTTTTCCCAGACACTCAGATCCTTCAGCCTGAAATCAGCCGCCAGATCGATGACACGAATCCCGGCTGCCAGCAACTCTTCCACCTGATGCATGGCGGTCGCATTCGGAGTCGCAAAAAACACCACATCACATTGCCGGTAACTTTCGATAGAAGGCTCGCTAAACTTGAGGTCTATTCTCCCACGCAAATTAGGGAACATATCGGACACTGCTGTACCAACATTTGAGCGCGAGGTGATTATCTTCAGCGTAACCTGGCTGTGATTTGCTAACAGACGCAGCAGCTCGACTCCGGTGTATCCCGTCCCACCCACTATTCCTACATTTATCATTATTCCGCCCAATTCTGTTTTCGCGAAAATTTGATTAACTTTCGCATGAGTTTAAAAACCGCTATCCCACTGATTTTTTCACTAACTAAAATAGCCCTGCTACCAACTAGTCGTTATAATCGGATCATCCCAAAGTGAACGCAGAATTATACATAGTGGCGGATTCCGTGACAAAATATCAATCAACTAAATGCCTACGAAATTAATCACCATCCTACTGGCCTTCTGCGCATTGTCGGCTTCCGCTTTTCTGTTGTCACAGCCGAGTTTCCCGACACTCAGTGAACAGCTGGTGTTGCAACGCATCGACGGACAGCAGCAGCAACTCGGTGACATGAAAGGCATGCCGTTACTAATTACCTTCTGGTCTCCCAGCTGCGTGCCCTGTATGCAGGAAGTCAAACAGCTGAATCAGCTATATACCGAGCTTGAAGGTGGTCGAAAATTTGAACTGCTCGCTTTATCGATGGTTTACGATCGACCGGATCAGGTGATTCAAAGCAGCGCACATGCCCGCATGCAATATCCGGTCTATCTCGACCTCAGCAACGAACTGTCGCGTGCTTTCGGAAATATTGTCGCAACCCCTGCGCTGTTTCTATTAAATTCGGATGGTGATATTACCTACCAGCACAGCGGTAAAAGTGATTTCACCTTGATTAGCCAGAAACTCAAAAAACTTATTGGATAATATTATGTTGTGGCCCAAAGCATTACACCTGGTCTTCATGGTCGCCTGGTTTGCAGGTCTGTTTTACCTGCCGCGCCTGTTTGTGAATCATGCGATGACCGAACACAAGGAAACCCGTGAGCAGTTTAAAATCATGGAAAGAAAGCTGTATCGGTTCACTACGCCGTGGATGGTGCTAACACTGATTTTCGGTTTCTGGATGCTGTATGACTATGCCTGGGCCGCGTATGGCTCCATGCTTTGGCTGCATATCAAACTGATGCTGATGATAATCCTGGTCGTTTATCACTTTTACTGCGGGAAACTGGTAAAAGACTTCGCTGCTGATCGCAATAAAAACAGCCATGTCTGGTATCGCTACTTTAACGAAGTTCCCGCAATCGTGTTATTCATCATGATTCCGCTGGCGGTACTAAAGCCTTTTTGAACGCACATTATTTACCAGCGCGTATCAATCCGCCAAGGCCGCGCTCGTCCAGCTTTTCGATATAAAACCCTTTCACATCCTGGGCATCGTTCATGTTTTTGGCTTCCGCGATATAGGCGCGCATTTCTTCCTGACTGAAAGAGCGGATCACTTTTTTAGCACGCGGAATACTGCCCGCGCTCATCGACAGGCTTTCGATGCCCAGCCCCATCAACACCATCACACCCATCGGATCACCGGCCAGCTCCCCACATACACTAACCGGCGTTTTCTGCCGAATAGCGCCCTGAATAATTTGCTCCAGGGCTCGTAACACGGAAGGATGTAGAGAAGAAAATAATCCTGCTACCGATTCATTGTTGCGGTCCACCGCCAGCAGATACTGCGTCAGGTCGTTGGTACCTATCGAGATAAAATCGACCAGCTGACAGATTTCATCGATCTGGAAGATGGAAGAGGGTACTTCAATCATCGCACCCACCTGTGGGAAGCGGATACGCTGCCCCAGCTCATCCTCAATCTCATCCTTGGCGCGGTGAATCAGAATCAACGCGTCATCCAGTTCCTGCAGGCCACTAATCATGGGTAACAGGATATGCAGATTCTCCAGATCCAGATTGGCACGCATCATCGCGCGTACCTGGGTCATAAATATATCCGGATGATCGAGGGTAATTCTAATCCCGCGCCAGCCCAGAAACGGATTATCTTCCTTGATCGGAAAATAGCTGAGCGGTTTATCTCCACCCACATCCAGCGTTCTGAGCACCACCGGCATGCCTTTGAAGGTTTTCAGCACATCGCGATAGATGCGATATTGATCATCCTCACTCGGAAAACTCTCGCGAATCTGGAATGGAATCTCTGTTCGATACAAACCTACACCTTCTGCGCCACTGCGTAATGAAGGGCTATGATCCGACATCAGACCGGAATTCACATACAGCGAGACGCGGTATCCGTCGGTGGTCACTGCCGGTTTATTTTTTAATTCTTTTAAGCTATCGGTAACCTGTTCTTCTTCGACAATATACTTTTGCAGGTCATCCAGTAACTCCTGCTTAGGATCGATATAAGCCTTACCACTGTAACCGTCAGCGACAACGATTAGCCCTTCCATCTGGGTGTAAGGCAGATTAGTCACCCCCATGACCGCAGGAATGCCCAGGGCATGTGCCAGAATGGCAACATGAGAAGAGCTCGAACCATGCTCCGACACTATAGCCTGCAGGCGGTCCAGCGGCACACTGGCCAGGTCGGTTGCCGAAATCGACTCACCGACCAGCACAAATTTTTCCGGGAAAATACGCTCGCCAACCTGTGACGACAGCATACGCTGTAACACGCGCCGTCCCAGATCGCGAATATCATTAGCACGCTCTGCCAGATACTCATCTTCCATCGAGGCAAATACATCGGCATGCTCTTCGATTGTTTTGCGCCAGGCGGAAGGCCCCCAGTAGCCATCCTGAATACGCTGGCAGGTATCGTCAATCAGAGAACCTTTATCCAGCATCTGCGCATAAGCCGTGAACAGCGCACACTCTTCGCTCGGCAGTGACTGTTTCATGCGCTCAGCCTGGTCATACAGCGATTGCCTGACCTGTTCGATAGCGGTATCAAACAATACTATCTCCTGCACAATCTCTTCGCGATCAGTCACCCGGCGGTCAGGCACATTGTATAAGTTGACGCCATGATTAATCACCACGGCCTGGCCAATGGTCAAACCTGGCGAACCCGCCACACCGCTCAGCGTACAGGAAAGAGAAGACGTCTCATCCATCAGCAGGCTGGCCATTTCTCCACTGCTGCGGGCATGCGTAATAGCATTCGCCAGCTGCGTGGCCAGCGTCGTCATAAACGCTTCATCATCACTGTCAAACGCCTGTTCTGCACGCTGCAGAACCAGCACGCCAAGAATCTTGCGCTGAGAAATTATCGGTATTCCCATAAAAATGGGGAAGGCTTCTTCACCAGAGCCTTCGAAGAACACGAAGTTTTTATGCGTCAGCGCACTATCCAGCCGAATCAGCTCGGCTTTTTCGGCCACCATACCCACCAGACCACGTCCAATGCGCAGCTTAATCTTGCCCACAACCCCTTCATTCAGGCCGCGGTTAGCCATCAGCACCAGACTTTCCAGCTGATCCGGAAAATTAATAAAGATAGAGCAGGTATCGATCTTCAGCGCATCGATTAGATTTTCGACGATAAGGTCAAGAGCACTTTGAATATCAGGCGCCTGATCGACTTTTTTGACAATTTTCTGCAGTGTATGAATAAGCGACGGCATAAGTATCTAGGCTAAAATATATCTTTTGAGTTGCTGCAGGGCGCAGCGATAGACACGTTTTTTGAAATACACGACATGTTCGACCGGGTACCAGTAATCCACCCATTTCCAGCCCTGAAACTCAGGAATATCTGAAACTTCGAGATTCAGGCTACTTTCTTCGCCAGCCAGAGTGAGTAGAAACCACATCTGCTTTTGCCCGATGCAGACCGGTTGTTCGTAGCGGCGCACCATACGCTTGGGTAATTTGTAGCGCAACCAGCTGGTGGTGCAGGCAACCACCTCAACATCGTCAGGCTTCAGGCCGACTTCTTCCCATAACTCGCGGTACATTGCCTGTTCAGCCGTTTCGTTCTGCTTGATACCACCCTGCGGAAACTGCCAGGCATCCTGACCCAGACGCTGAGCCCATAGCACCTGACCATTCTGATTAGAGAGAATGATGCCTACATTGGCTCGGTATCCGTCAGAATCTATCACTTTACCTACTTTCTCCGCTTAAAAGGTTTATCCCATAACATGCCGGCTTCCTGCCGCTAACATTTTAGTCTAAGTTATTATAACAACAGCTATTTTTTTGCATCCACACTGTTCGGCAGACTTTAACAGGGTTTAAAAAATTAGCCTGTTATTCTTGCATAAAATCCTTATAGTGACCAATTTATAAATACTCATATAAGCCGCAATGCCCCTGACTTTATTCGATCTGGATAACACCCTGATAACCCATGACAGTGACTTTTTATGGGGACAATACCTGGTAGAGCATAAAATCGTTGATGCGGCACATTATGCCGAAAAAAATCGCCAGTTTTTTGAAGACTATGAGCGCGGTAATCTGGATATAGACCTTTACCTTAAGTTTGCACTAAAGCCCTTAAGTGAACACCCGGTTCAGCAGCTATACCGCTGGCGCGAAGATTTTGTACGTCACCACATTCAACCGATCATTGCCAAAGGTGCTGCTGCGACTATCCAGAAACATCGCGAACAGGGCGATACCCTGATGATAATCAGTGCCACCAATCTATTTATTACCCAGCCCATTGCCGAACTTTTGAAGATACCGCATATACTGTCTACCGAACCCGAGATGATCGATGGGCGCTACACCGGGAATTACATCGGCACCCCAACCTTCCAGCAGGGCAAGGTCAGGGCACTCAATGAGTGGCTGAAAAATCATCAGATGGATCTATCCGGCAGTACCTTCTATAGTGATTCGCATAACGACCTGCCGTTGCTTGAGCAGGTCGAATTTCCGGTTGCAGTCAATCCGGACCGGATACTGCGCCAGACTGCCGAAACAAAGCACTGGCCGATTCTCGATCTGAGAAGCTGAAACTCCCCCTGACCGAAGAAACTCTATGATGCTTGACTGGACCCGTATCGACACCGTTTTGCTGGACATGGACGGCACCCTGCTGGATCTTAATTTTGACAATTATTTCTGGCTTGAATATCTACCGTTACGCTACGCGCAGGAAAACAGGATGGCACTGGAGCAGGCCAAAAAACTGATCCAGCAGAAAACCTTTGCGCTGGAAGGGACTCTGGAGTGGTATAGCACCACCTACTGGACACAGGCACTCGGAATAGATGTGGTGGCACTCAAACATGAAGTTCGCCATCGGGTCACCGAAATGCCCTACTGCCATGATTTCCTGGATGGACTGAAGGCCGCACAAAAAAATATCGTGATGGTCACTAACGCACACCACGACAGCCTCAATCTCAAAATGGACAAAACCGGGATGGCACATAAGTTCGACCGCTTGATCACCGTACATGAATTTGCGTTACCCAAGGAAAATATTCTATGCTGGAGCGAGGTGCAAAAGATCCATCCTTTTAACCCGGCTCGAACCCTGCTGATCGATGACAATCTGAACGTACTGAAATCTGCCGAAAAATATGGCATCGCACACCTGGTTGCGATTTACCAGCCCGATTCACAGGCTCCGAAAAAAGATGTGGAGCATTTTCAGGCGATACACACCTTTGACGAAATTCTACCGGTCATCAAATCTGATCGCCCTGGTTGAAAATACAGCACCCTGTCACAACATAAAAAAAGGTCGCTCGAAGCGACCTTTTTTAAACTTACCGACTAACTACTTTTTAGCCGTATGATGCACATCCATCTGCGGATAAGGAATAGAGATACCAGCCTGATCAAACTGCAATTTCACCTGCTCGGTCAAGTCCCACTTGACCGCCCAGTAATCTCCTGTTTTTACCCACGGGCGAACCACGAAGTTCACCGAAGAACTGGCCAGCTCTGACAGTGCAATAACCGTTTTGGGCTCGGGCAATACACGCTCATCCTGGGACACTATCTGCGCCAGTAACTCTTTGGCCTTTTTAATATCATCGTCATAACCGATTCCAAAGGTCATATCGATACGGCGTGTGTCGCGCGCTGAGAAGTTGGTAATGGTGCCACCATAGATAGAACCATTCGGAATAATAATCTCACGATTGTCCCCGGTACGCAGGATAGAACTGAAAATACTGATGGTTTCCACCACACCGGACGTTCCCGCAACTTCAACAAAATCCCCCGCTTTAAACGGGCGGAAGATAATCAGCATCACCCCGGAAGCAAAATTTTGCAGCGATCCCTGTAACGCCAGACCAACCGCCAGACCGGCAGCACCTAACAGTGCGATCAGCGATGTGGTATCCAGGCCCAGGCGATCAAGAGCGGCGATGACCACAAACAGCAGCAGAATCGTTCGGATAATCGAAGTGATGAAGTTCACCAGAATATTATCCATCTTCGATTTTCTTAGAACCTTGCCCAACAACTGGCTCAAGGTGTTGACAATGATCTTACCGATGAAAAATATCGCCAGTGCCATAACGATATTGATCCCCCAGGGGATGACATAAGTATCCATCAATTTTATAAGGTCGAGTTTGTCCAGTTTATCTAACATCTGTATCTCCAGTTTAAAGTTATTCCGATAAAGCCCCGGTTAATCCGCCTAAAGGCGTTAATCCCCGCGATCGATAGATTACCTGCGCCCATATTGTAGCGCCAGCGTACGGACAAGAGTTTACAATGAGTTAACAAATGGAGCCGACTGCAAGTGCTGCAAAAATAAATATTAACTGACTAAGGAAGCCTGAAGAACTCAGGCCTTTTGTGAGACAGGAAGGGTTGAGGAAACAGGTTTTGCCAGCTATGTTTTAACGCCGGTTACAGCGCAAGTCTGCAACCGGCATAACAGGCAAAGAGGCCAGGCTTTAATGCTGATGTCCTTCCGGGCCATGCACGTGCCCATGTTCGATTTCAACCGGCTCGGCTGCACGCACAGCCATGACTTCCACATCAAAGTTAAGCTCGATACCTGCCAGCGCATGATTCGAGTCGATTTTGACCGAGGTTTCAGTGACTTCTATCGCAGTCACTGTAATCATTTCTCCGTTAGGGCCTTCTGCATGAAACACCATGCCCGGTTCGATGTCGGTATCTTCCGGAAACATTTCACGCGGAACCTCTTCCACCCGCTTGTCATCACGTAAACCGTAACCTTCTTCCGGAGAAACCTTAATCGTAAGTTTGTCACCGACTTTCTTATCGGCTAATTCCTTTTCCAGTCCGGGAATAATATTCTGCGCGCCATGCAGATAGACAAAGCTGCTATCCTGCGCCTGGTCAATAACAGTGCCATCATTATCGGTAAGGGTGTAATTCAGGGTGACTACATGTCTATCGGTGATTTTCATAGCTTAAAACTCGTCATATAATAAAAAATGCACACCATACAGAAAAACGTCCTGTTTGAGTAGTCTAGTGCAGCATTCTTTCTATCTCACCGAGCTCTCTATTCGACTGTTTTATCAGCTCAATACTATCCTGCAGGCCCATATTAAGCTTACTCATCGCAGGAATAATTGAAATCGGTGGCATCTGTTTCATATCCGGCGATCCCATCAGGCTGTGGTATTGCGCAACAATAATCAAATCACACAGATCGGCACTATCATCCGGATTACGGAACCATTCTTCACACTCTTCCGCGACCGTAATCAGCTCTTCACTGAAGTTCCACTTACGCATCAGCTGGCCGGTAATCATCGGTCGCATCGTGGTGATGGCCTGCTCCATCTTATCCGGTTCAGTAATATGTTCAGAGTGCTGCTGGAAATACTCCACAATCACCAGTACCCCCAGATCATGCGTTAACCCAGCCAGCATCGCCTGCTCCGGATCAAACATGCTGGTCTTTTGTGCGAGTAAGCGACTGATTGCAGCCACTTTGCGGCTATGCGCCAGTAGTTTATCCATGCGTTGAGCAACCAGTGGCGAGCGACTTTTGAACAGTTCATTCACCGCATAGGCCATCACCTGTTTATAGGTCGTATCCATGCCCAGCCGCATAATCGCAGCCTGCAGGGTTTCGGTCGCTACAACCCCCTGATACACCGGGCTGTTAGCAATCTTGATCAACTTGGCGGTAATCACCGGATCCGTCATCAATACCTGGGTAACCTTTTGTATTTCAATATTTTCATTGCTGAACACGCGCTGGATACGCTGTGCGACCTCCGGCAAACTGGGCAACTGCACATTATCTTCAAAAAGATCCTGATATAGATTCATCATCAACGGATTTGTATCCGTATCGTCGTCCAGAATCTGTACCGTCATCGTGTCTTCGCCGGCTGAGCTGCGATGTGCAAATTCGGTCAAAAATTTATTATCGATTTTCAGGTAATGCACGGTTCCAGAGGCATAGATGTCATACATGCTGGGCCGTAGCTGAGCCACCGGGTTCAGATCATCCTGCTCACGATAGACCAGCTGTTTGATCACCCCATCCCTGGCACGGGTCAGAATCTCACCCTTTAAAATGTACATACTGAAATCTTCCGTACAGCCCAAATTGACCAGAACTTCTTTATTTTCGGCAATCTGGATCACAATCTGAGCAGCCAGAGACTGCAACTGTTCCTTGCTAAAGCGAGATAATGGACGCAAACGGCGTAAAGTCGGGATATCTGGATGAATTGCTGGCATACGAGAGAATAATGGTTTTTTTAAAATGTCGGGTATTTGTATACGCTATTGACGAAAAGTCAAATAGTGCTTCCGGTTTAATGCATTCAATGGCGCGCCAGATAAGCTGAAAGCTGTGCCGAAATTCGTGATATCTCAGTCGACTCGCGCTTTTTATCAAATTTTTTACCCCACACCACATCCGGCCAGTAGGCATCATCGCATCGCCGCCCAATCACATGGATGTGCAGCTGAGGCACTACGTTGCCGATACTGGCCACATTGATTTTATCGATACTGAAATGGCTCTGAATAAAATCTGACAGAAGATTGATCTGTTGATAACCCTGCTGCTGCAGCTCAGGGTCTAGCAGATACAGCTCCCTGATCTCGGTGTGTGGCACCAGAATAAACCAGACCACTTCCGCATTATGATGCAGCAGGTAACTGAACCGATCCGATTCGGCTAGCTGCTTACAATTCTGTAACAGGTCCTTATCGATTTTAAACATTACTATTAGAAGCCATTTGAAATATAGATACCGATACTGGCCGCATCAAACTTAAAGCTATTTATTTCATAGGTTAAATCGGTATAACGAACCCCGACCTCCATCCCTGGCGTGAAATGATAACCGTATTGTAATAAAAGGCCCACCGCATCATCGAAATCAACAGTGGTAGAAATAAAAACAGAATCTTCCGTATATTCAGGACCCATGTGCATGGTTGCGCCAACACCAAAGGTATGCGGCCCAATACTGTGCGCAAAAACCGCATCCAGCGTCAGGGTACTGATATCGGCGGTACCATTCGATGCATCGACACTGTCAAACATATAGCCAAGCGCCAACCTCAACGATGATGTGTCACCAATTCTGTTCTGAATCCCAATAGCACCTTTAATCCCTCCACCAGCCGTAACACTATCACCAGACGAGGTTGTTCTGAGATCGTCTCCACCAGATTCAAAAGCCGCTTCCAGATAAAGCTCTGCAGAGGCTGGACTAGCAATTAATGCGGCCAGTAAAGGTAAGCTATACTTTATTGTTGTCATTTTAAACTCCTGTAAAAGAAAGATATTATTTATGCGGTTCCAGCCATACGAACCTTAGTCGAATCTGTGAAATATACCTCACTCTTAATTTGATTCCCAAACAAAAAATGTGGATATCTAATCCAGATCAAGCACCGTTCAACAATTTAAAAATCGGCGTAGCTTGACTTGCCCCTGGTTAAAAGTTTTAATCTAAAACTAAATCATTAATAACCATAAACACATCCAGCAGGCAGATAATAATACGATGAAAATGGAGAAATTCGATCCTCTCAACGGTTCTATCGCGCATGTTCTTGAATGCCTGGGTGAAGGCTGGTCGATGCTCATTATCCGCGAAGCTTTTTTTGGTATTCGCCGCTTTGAAGAGTTCCAGAGTCATCTCGGTATAGCGCGTAACATACTCACATCACGTCTTAAAAAGCTATGTGAAACCGGCATACTCGAACGTGTCCCCATTAAACCTGGCGCCAAACGCCACGAATATCTGCTGACCGCCAAAGGCAAGGAACTGATGCCACTGCTGATCACTCTGACCCAATGGGGTGACAAATGGATTTATGGCAAGGGCAATGAACCGATCATTTTCCTCGACCGCAAGCATGCCAAGCCCATCAGTCCGATACTGGTGCATGCCAAAGATGGGCGCAAACTACGCCCGCGTGAAATCATGCCAACGGCTGGTCCCGGTGCCAACAAACAGGCAAAGGCCCGCCTCAAGGAACTGGCCGAACTGGCACGTGAACTGGATAAAAAATAAACTGGAAATCCTTAACTCCTGATAGCCAGTCTCAGTTCTCGCCCCCATAGCGAGGCTTTCCCTGTGCCGAATCGATGCTAAAATAAGGTCTACATTTTCCACCCGATCTGAGTTCATGAATTCAACAAGTATTGTTCAGTATGACCACTTCATCCCGGTCAGCACCTCCCGTCTGATCGAAGTATTACAGCAAACGGCTCTCACTTCGCCACAGATGGCGATTATCCATAAGCTTAACCAACTGATTTCGTTCCAGTTTTATCAACAACTGGTGTCGCTAAAAAATGATTACCTGGCGTTTAATCCAGACCGCGAACTGCTGCTTGATCAGCCGCTTCAGACAGACCCTGAAGACTGCATCAACACGGTAAAGTCGACCCTGAGCGCGGCCAATTTTACCGAACTTAATCAACTGCAGATAGAGTATGCCCTGCAGAAAACATCACCCTATGGACTGGAGATTCAGATCGACTTTTCCGCATTCGAAAACGTCAGTCTATTTTATCGTGGCATGAGTAATGGCAGCATCGAAATGCGCGACTGGAGATCACTCTATCTGAAAAAGAAAAGCATCAGCATGATCCATTACCAGCGTCTGTTCCTGCTGTTACGCTACAAAGACCAGCAACACAAACCCGGCATCCATTTCAAACTATTCAAGGATATTCCCAGTCCAGACCTGGAAATGCTGTTTCCGGAATGCAAGGTTCGTATGAAAGTGCTGGATAAGGTAAAACTGGCAGTCACCGGCGGTGGTGGAACTGCGGGTGGCCTGCTGGCGACGATCGGCAAGGTCACGGCCGCAGCAAGCCCCTGGACCATCGCTATAGCACTCGGCGGCTTTGGCATGCTGATCTGGCGACAGATCAGCAAGGTCTTCATCCAGAAAACACGCTACATGGCGACTCTGGCACAAAATCTTTATTTTCATAACATGGATAACAATGCCGGTGCCATTACTTTCCTGGTGGATCTGGCACGCCAGGAGGAAATCAAGGAAGTCATTCTGGCCTATGCCATTCTCAATCTGCAGATAATTTCTTCGCTCGAACAGCTGGATAGCGCCTGTGAGCAGTGGTTTCTGGAAACCTTCGATACCCGCATTGACTTTGATGTCAGCGATGCAGTGCGCAAGCTGCGCCGGTTCAATATTTTAACCGACGATACAGCCACGCTCAGTTGTCGTGACAGCAAGCAGGTGATTGAAAACCTGAATAAACAATGGCAGGCATTTATTTAGCGCGCCAGTCGTCCCGCTGGTCTTTTAGTGGATGCTGTTTCACCCAGGACAATATCCTTTCGACCGGTGCCGGCAGACCATACTCGGTTAGTTGCTCCCAGCTGATCCATTTATAATCGGTGTTTTCGCTTACCTGTAAGGAAAAGGCCTCAGCAAAATCCGTGGCCACACTGATTTCAGCCAGCGAGATGGTCAAATCAAAATGACTGAACTGATGGGTTAACAGTTGCTCTGATAAGCATCTGGCTACGGCACTTTTTCCGACCTGCTGCAGTTGCCAGTCGCTCAAATCCTCCAGCCGTTCAATCTCAGGCAAAGACCATAGGCCACCCCATATTCCCTGTGGCGGTCGACGTTGTAGTAGCAGTCTGCCGCTGTCATCTCTGTGTAATAGAAACCAGCGCAGCCGCTGCGGTCGCTTGCTGCGTGGCTTTGGCTGCGGAAAAAGTGCCTGAGTATCTTCGCGAAAACTATGGCAATTTGTCCTCAGCGGGCAATTCGCGCAGTCAGGACGGCTGCGCTTACAGACCATCGATCCCAGATCCATCATCGCCTGATTATAAAACCCCGTTTGATCCGGAGGTGTCTGTTGCTCAGCCAGCTGCCATAGCTGTTTCTGGGTCGCGCTCTGACCGCTCCAGCCCTGCACCTGATAGACCCTGGCCAGAACCCGTTTGACATTGCCGTCCAGAATCGCAGCATGCTGCCCAAAGCCTAGACTTAGAATAGCACCGGCGGTGGATTTCCCGACGCCCGGCAATGCCATCAGTTGCTCCAGTGAGGCCGGAAACTCAGCGTGAAAATCGCGCGCGACAATCTGTGCGGTTTTATGCAGGTTACGTGCCCGTGCGTAATACCCCAGACCGGCCCAGTGTTGCAACACCTGGTCAAGGCTGGCATCGGCCAGTTGCTGTAGCTGCGGGAAGCTTTGCAGGAAACGCTGGTAATAGGGAATCACTGCCGCGACCTGTGTCTGCTGCAACATAATCTCTGACAGCCAAACCTTATACGGCGTCACCTGCTGCTGCCAGGGCAAGCCCTTGCGCCCATACTGCTCAAACCAGGGCAGCAGCCGGCTGGAAAGCTCGGTCATCAGAATAATTTTTTCAGCTTTTCATCCAGCTTTTTACGGGCTTTTTCTTCTTCCTGTTTTTTGCGTGCATCCAGCTCGGCTTTCTTTGCATCCTCGGCCTGCTGTTGCTGTAACTCAAGCTGCGCCTTTTTCTCCGCCAGCGCCTTATCCTGGGTTGCTTTCAGGCTGGCTTTTTCCGCCGCCAGCTTCTGCGCCAGCGCATCATTCTGTTTATCCAGAGCGTCGCTAATCTGCTGTTTTTTGGCGTTCAGTTTAGCCTTGAATATTTCATCCAGCTGTATATCAATTTCAGGCGACAGCCACGAACCTCGAATCGCTACCGGGATAGTCAGACCAGTCAGTTCATCGGCCGTACCGCCCTGCTGCCCTTTGAACGAGGACACCAGCTTTGCATTTAGCAGATAGTCGACCGTTTCATGTACCAGATCGGCAGTACCCTTTCCGCCCAGTCGCACCAGCGGTGCCTGCATATCCAGGTCATCCGTACTCACCACGCCATTTTTAATCATTGCTGACAGCGACAGGGCACTAAAATCAGTTTTCTTTTCCACCAGCTCGGGAACATCCTCTCTTCTTAGCTTTGCCCGTGCCGAGTCAATGGAGTGACGGATATTGATGCCCTTGACTGAGCCATCTTTCAGCGCCAGTGACAGATCACCATTCAGGCTCGACTTCAACGCACTCAGCCATTCGCCCTCGGCAGTCAAATGGAGATTCAGATCGGTTTCTCCATACAACATGCTGTCACCCATAAAATCAGTTAAAAACTTACCGATCTTAAAACCGGTTAACTGTTTACTCACCGTGTACACCGGCTTATCCGCCTGTGCATTGATTTGAATGGCCGACACAAAACTGCCCTGATACAGATTCATGGTGAATGGATCGAGCCTGACGATACCTTTATCCGCCGTCATCTTCAGCACGATATCGTTCAGCGTCAGACCCTGTGCGATCAGGCTAGCCACGGCAAGCCTGCCGTCCAGCCTCAGATTGCGCAATAACTCCATCGGTAATGAGATCTGCACATCGGCGGCTGGAGCTTCCTCCGGTTGAGGCGCTGGCACTTCGGGTTGAGTGATAGAAGCTCCCAGCAGTTTATCCAGATCGAAACGTTCGCTGGAGAGCTCAAAACGCACATCCGGACGTTGATAATCGAGCAGCTGCAGAAATCCTTTAAAACGATTTTCATTCAACGCCAGCACCAGATCATCCAGTTTCAGCGCCCGTTTTTCGAGCAATAGCTCCAGCTTGCTGGCAGACAGTGCCGCCTTCAGCTGGCCATTCGGAACCGCTTCGCCGTGCAGCTCAGACTGCAGATCAAGTACCCCGACCGTGAGTTCCTGACGCGTCAGATCAAACCCGATCTCGCCACTCAGAGTGGTCGCGGATTTCTCCAGAACCCCCCCTCTGGTATTGATTCGAGTGTTGAATGCACTCACTCCAAGGCGTTGATCCGGCAGTGAAAAAGTCACTTCCGCAGCGAGATTCAGGGATACTTGATCAACCGGTATCAGTGCTCCTGCTGCACTGGTTTCGAGCTGCAGCCCGCGTAAACTGAGCACCTGGTTTTTAAACAGAATCCGGGTATTTAGCGTCATCTGAGCAGACAGCTGACCGACACTTTCCAGCGCCATACGCAGTTGCAACTGAAACTCTAGATCAGGCGCTATCGCGCCGGTGGTCAGCTGCGAAATATCCACCCGGTACTCGTCACCCGTACTGGCATCCTTCCACAGCAGCTGTGCATTACTGATCAGCAGCCCATCGAACGCGCCTTCCAGCTTAAATCCAGCCGCATCGTCAGCCGCGGGCGGCGTAGCAGTTTTATCCGATTCCACAGCGGGCGGCGATGACTTAACCAGATCATCCCAGTTGGTTTTGCCCTGTGCGCTCTTCTGCAGGGTCAGTTTTAATCCGTCAAGTTGCAGCTGTGCGATCTGCGGTTTAAACGCCAGCAGCGATAGCACATCCACACTGACGCTGGCATTTTTCACCGCCAGCATCGGACTGTCGCCAAACCCGGGCGCATTCGCAAACGTCATCGCACCCAGTTTCATCCCCAGTGACGGATATAGGGTGAGCTTGATATCACCGCTAAACTGGAGACTGCGTCCAGTCTGCTGCTGCACCAGATCAGATAGATTCTGCTTGTACTCATTGGCATCAAACAGGGCCAAAAAAGCACCCACCGCCACTATTACCAGTACGACCAGCAGAGCGATGCCAGCTAATAGCCATTTAAATATTTTCATCATGAAATCGTTAACCCGTGAAAGTAGATTCGAATAAACCTTCGATATCCGTTTATAATGACCGCTGTTAAAAAAAATACAAGTTCAAGCCCTATGACCGATTCACTCGAAAACCGCTTTAGTAATCTTAAACAAAGGATGCAACAGCAGCTACTATGGCTCAACCAGAAAAAAATCTTCGGTCTAAGTGGAGGTGTAATCGCTGGTCTGATTGTGATACTGCTAGTCACCAGCTGGTACTGGAGCCAGGAACCAGACAGCTTTGACGTGGTTGAAGTTGCGCGCGAGCTGGCCCCGCAAACCAGCGACAAGTTGACGGTGGGCAGCCTCACCACGGCCACCACCGTACACCTGATGCAAACCCTGCTTAACAAGCGCGGTGGTTATCTGAGCAATGATGTAATGCCACCGTCGCTGTGGCTGGATAACCTGCCTAACTGGGAGTATGGCGTGCTGATCCAGTGCCGTGATATGGCCCGTGCGTTGCGCAACGATTTCAGTCGTTCACAATCCCAGTCGACCGAAGACAATGATCTGATCATCGCCGAGCCGCAGTTCAACTTTAATAATGACTCGTGGATTTTCCCGGCGACGGAATCGGAATACCAGAAAGGGCTGGATGCATTAAAGCACTATCTGCAGCGGTTACAGAACCCGAATAACCCCGACACCCAGTTCTATGCGCGTGCAGACAATCTGTCAGAATGGCTCGGGCAGATCGAAAAACGTCTCGGCAGCCTGTCGCAACGTCTTAGCGCGAGTGTCGGCCAGACCCGTATCAATACCGATCTGGCGGGCGATTCGGCGGCGACTCAATCCACCTCGAACGCACGTGAAATCGACATCAAAACACCCTGGTCTGAGATTGATGACGTTTTCTATGAAGCACGTGGTGCCGCCTGGGCGCTGGTACATCTACTGAAAGCGGTAGAGAAGGATTTCGACAGCACTCTGCGCAAGAAAAACGCACTCATCAGTCTGCGCCAGATCATTCGTGAACTCGAAGCCACCCAGCAGACGCTGTGGTCGCCGCTGATCATGAATGGTTCAGGCTTCGGTATGTTCGCCAATCACTCTCTGGTAATGGCATCTTATATTTCACGCGCAAACGCCGCCGTTATCGACCTCAAACAGCTCTTACAGCAGGGTTAAGCGACTCCACCTTAGCTAAAAACCTTCAGCCGGCCGGCCACCAATGCCGGCCCTGAGCATTCCCGCAAAAAATACCATCCTGTGTGCCATAGTCACAGCCAGCGGTCGATGGCTATGGCAAGCTCCATGCCTGATCACTCGGAGAATAAATTAAACATCCCCCCCGGGTAAGTTCGCAAAGTCTGGCCTGCACCCGAAAATGCAGCAAAAACCTGGGGCAGCCACACATTTCAACACTACCTAACAAAAACAAAGGAGCACCCTACATTCCATTTTTAACCAGAAAACCTCTCTATCAATTAATCAGTATCGTACTGGCTACGGCAACCGTATTCGGCTGCTCCAGTGATAATGACGACCCCGTCAGCGAAGGTACTACCATCATCAATGGGCAGGCGGTAGTCGCTTCCACCGGTGGCACTTTCACCTACCCGGATAGTAAACTCTCGATCAACATACCCGCTGGTGCACTATCCAGTGAAGCGACTCTTACGGTCACTCGTCTGGCTGCCAGAACGGCGGCAAAAGGTGCCCTCACCAGTGTCAGCAGTGATTACCGCATAGCACTGGTTGACCAGCAGGGAACGCCGCTCAGTTCATCGCAGCCGATTAAACTGACGCTGGCGGCATCGAGTGCTCCACAGCATCCACAACTGGGGGAAATCGCACAGAAGTCCGGTGTCGAATGGGCCGGTCTGAACGCTAATTTTTATCGCCCGTCAACTCAGCAACTGGTTGCTTTAAGTACCGACATCAATGGTACCTTCCGTGCTCAACTGCGTAATTTACAGGGCGTCAGCGGAACTGGCGTTGAAGCCGGTAAATCCGTATTCATGGATGAAACCTTCGGCAATGAAGCCTTCTTCGGTGGCGTAGTCGGACTGCATAACGTACTCAACGCGGTCACCCCTGCGGATGCGGTAGCGCTGGGTAGGTAGACCTGAGCAAGGTTCCACAGGCCATCGTCGATGTGATGATCGGCAGCGATAGCGATACCGCCGCCAAGGATGCCGCGCTGACAGATGCCGCGACCACCCGTGCACTGATCAAGGCCGGTGCCGTGATCGGCATCAAAGGCGTGTATGTAACAACTGCCGCCGGCGCAATACTCCCATTCACCCCGTTTGCAACCGGTTCAGGCCAGGCCACGGTCGACTTTCTCAACAGCTGGGGGCCCTGGTCGTTTCGATGTACGCTCTTTGCCCGATAATGTTCTGGATGATGGTGTCGCTAACACGACTGCCTATCCACCCATCTGGAATATGGTCGATCTGGAAGAACAGGGTTACACCATTGGCTGGGACGGTCTGTTCCAGAGTAGTTCCGCTAACAATGGTCTGGCCAGCATCAGCGAAGCGGTCTACGATCTGGTGATGCATGCAAATGGCGCGTTTGGAACGGGCTCAGGCGCACCCTGTCCCCAGAGCTGAGTGCAACCCCACCACAGGTATTACTGGATGCACTGGCTGCTGCCGAAACAAATGCTCCGGGTAATGATATTACGCTGCAGAAACTGCTCTATGTGCAGGATTTCATGCGCTCCATCACCAGCCCTGCACCAGATAGTTTCGTTGAAGCCAGCGCTGAAGCCGGATTCGAACTGTTCTACGGTAAGGCTAACTGCTCCAGCTGTCATAGCACACCAGATCTGACCGGCTCCGGTCTGTACAAGGTTACTGCGACTGATCCTGCGGGTGGTCTGGCAGGCGGCATCCATGTTCCGAGCCTGCGCGGCATCGCTTCAATTGCACATTATTTCCATGATAGCAGTGCTGCGACGCTGACCGATGCGATCAATCAGCTGATTGCAAAAACCTCGGTAAGCGGTGTTCCAGCACTCACGCTGAACGAGATTGCCGATCTGGTTGAGTACCTGAAAAGCCTGTAAGCTTATGCATACTCTGATGATAAACGGCCGGGTTGATCCCGGCCGTTTTTTTTTGCCTGCCAGAACCCTGCAAGCGGGATTTATTTTCCCTGCTCGGTTACAATTCAACGGACTCAGGAGGCCACCATGAAATCATTCCCTATTCAGCATCTATTTCTGCTAGGCATTTTAAGCGCTGCAACGGGTAGCCTGTTTGCAGTGCCTCCACCGGGGCATCCTTCTACCGATGAGTCACTGGACATGTTAAAGCTCCCTGAAACCACCCATCTGCCCTATCAGGGCCAGGTACTGGAGGCAATCAATAGCAATGGCTACACCTACATTCAGGTCCAGATCGAAATGGGGCATAAAAAACTGTGGCTGGCTGCACCACGTGTTGAGTTAAAAAAGGGCCAGTTCATCCGTTTTCCTTCCGGCACCCTGATTAAAAATTTTTACAGCCGCCTGCTGCAGCGCACCTTTGATGGCGTCATCTTTGTACGCACCATCGATATCCTGCCGGAACAGGCATAAAACTCACGCCCCTACAGTAATGAGCGCAGCGCAAGCTGACGCGGAAACGGGTCAAGGTAATGCTGCTGGTTGATATAGGGCTGAGGATGTACGCGCAGATGATGACTAAGCAGGGTAATCGGTGTAATCAACGGTAACTCCTGCTGGCGGTAGGCCTCAAATACGGCTAACAGCTCCTGCTTGTCCTCTGCACTGATAAACGGTTTCAGGTAACCCATAATATGCTGCATCACATTGACCTGACGCCCGGGACGCGACAATAGCGTCATCACCTGCATGAAGCGATCGATGTAGGCCGAACGCCTGTGCGCCAGATTGCTACGCGTAGTATCAGCGACCAGTCGCCCGAGTTCCTGATAATAATGACTGCCACGCCCCATCAGCATCAGTTTATGACGCGCATGGAATTCAATCAGCCCCTTAACATTATGCATTGCATCAGGAATCATCTTCCAGCGCTGGTAGGCATATACCCGCTCAAAGAAATTTTCACGCAGGGCACTATCGTTTAAACGCCCTTCTTCTTCTATTGGAATAAGTGGGAAACGTTCTCTAAAAGCTCCGGCAAACAGGCCGACAGCATCGCGATTTCTATAACCATCCTGATTGATCACCACCGGTACCCGGAAGGCGCCACAACTGGGGGAATCTTTCTTAAAAATAAAACCATCCAGCCCTGCAAGTGAATCCAGTTTGGCGTGGATATAATCATTCATCTGCCCGGTTACATCCTGAAAAGGGGCCTTATTGATGACCAGACGAATCTGTTCACCATTCTTGCGCAACTGCATCGCCGCACGCGGGGTACTGAAACCGGCCTCCACTTCAGGGCATACCGGCTTCAACTCCAGATGCTTTGACAGCGAGCTGACAATCAGCTGATTATTCTTATGACCACCATCAAATCGTACTTTTCGACCGAGCAGACAGGCGCTTACGCCGACACGCGGCTGGGCATTCTGACTGCTATTGAGTCGATTCTGTTGCAGGGAATAAAGGGTACTCATGTTAATTTCCTCCGGCGGCTCTAGCGAGCTGCGCACTAAGATTAAGGTTTTCATTCAGTCCGGTTTGATCGATCACGGGTTCCAGCTCCGGCCAGCCGGATGCATGACTGATCAGTCGTTGTATCATTAACTCCAGCTGGGCTGGTGATGCATTTAGCGCTGGCACATAATCAAACCGCTCTCCTCCCGCCGCGAGAAATTCATCACGCCCCTCGATCGCAATCTCATCCAGTGTTTCCAGACAGTCAACCGCAAAACCGGGACACACCACCGTCAGATGCTTCACGCCTTCTGTGGGTAGAGCCTTCCATCGTTCAGCGCTGTAAGGCTGCAGCCACTCTGCCGCACCAAAGCGTGACTGGAACGCCATCTCCCACTCACCTTCTTTAAGATCTAATGCCTGAGCAATCAGACGTCCTGTTTTGTGACAATGACAGAAGTAGGGATCACCAGCGATCAGGGTAGCCTTCGGCATTCCATGAAAGGAGATCAGTAGACGATCACCACGACCCTTGTGCTGCCAGTGCTGGCGAACCGAATCGGCCACTCCCTGTATGTAGAGGGGATCATCATGGTAGGCCCCCATCATGCGCAGCTCCGGCACCCAGCGCCATTGCATCAGATTTTTAAACACCGCATCGGCCACAGTACCGGTAGTAGCACCGGAATACTGAGGGTATAGCGGCAGCACCAGCAGGCGCTCTGCACCGGCAGCCTGCAGCTTTTCCAGTCCTTCATGGATGGAAGGGTTGCCATAGCGCATAGCCAGCTCGGTAACGACCCTGCCACTACAGTGCTGCTGCATTTGTTCTCCAATCTTGCTGGCCAGATCAGACGAAGCCACCATCAGCGGAGATCCCCGGTCACTCCATACGCGCTGGTAAGCCCTGGCAGATTTAGCCGGACGTACACGCAAAATAATGCCGTGCAGAATGATCTTCCAAAGCAGGCGGGGGATCTCCACCACCCGGCTATCGGACAGAAACTCAGCCAGATAACGTCTCACGTCGCCGCTGGTAGCGGCATCCGGAGTCCCCAGATTAACCACCAGAATACCGAGCGCCGGCTCACGCCCATGCTGAAAACCCTGTTGCCCACGAACCTTAGCTGCTGAAAAAAAATAACTCACTTAACTCTCCTGATGAACCGCCAAACTCAACTCTGCAAGCAGACAGCGTTAAAACACCCATAAACATTAGTCATAATAACTATACATGTCAATATTTCTTGTACATAAATCGAATTATTGTACAATCAGCGTACAACTTACTAGTCTCTCGTTAAATAACCGCAGGAGTTTCAAGGAATGCCTACAATAATGCTCGCTGATAATGGCTCCAGCCGGCCGGCAGCGACGCTGCAACTTCGACAACTGGCCAGCAGGCTTAGCCGTAAGTGTGGAATGACGATTCACCCGGTTTCCTTACAGCACGCTGATCGAATAGGCGCTGACCGACTGCAAGGCAGTCCGGCTCAGTTGTTGAAGCCTTTTATCGCTGCACAACTACAGCAGGGGCAACGTGAGTTTGTACTGTTGCCATTATTTTTTGGCCCGAGCAAGGCGATTAGCTCGTATGTACCTGAACAGCTCGAGCTGTTAACCCGGCAGTATGGCGAGTTCAGCCTGCATATCGCAGATCCGATTTATCCGCTGCCGCAGGGAGAACCGGTGCTCACGACCATTATTTATGAGCATATCCTGCAAACCGCCATGCAGCAGTCACTACAGCTCAACAATATCGTGCTGGTTGATCATGGCTCACCACAACCGCAGGTAACCGCTGTACGTCAGCATCTGGTACAGCAACTGCACAAAATGCTGCCGCAGGCGGTCCAACTGGAACAGGCGGTGATGGAGCGACGTACACAGGCGGCATATGATTTTAACGGTGAACTGTTACAGCACTGGCTAATCAAAAAAGCGCAGGCAGGAGAAACCAGTGCGATCGTTGCGCTGCAGTTTTTCCTGCCAGGCTCGCATGCAGGTGCAGGAGGTGACATCCTCGAAATCTGTCAGCAGGTGATGCAGCAATATCCGGCATTTCGCATCGCTATCTGTCCGTTGGTCGCAGACCATCCTGCACTGATTGATATTTTACTGGCGCGCCTGCAAAGCTCGCCTCTCACTCAAATTAACGAGGTACTCGCATGAACAGGCTAAACCACGCCACTATCAAGATTCACAATCTACGCCTGCGTACCTTTATCGGTTTTAACCCGGAAGAAAAACTGAAGCAACAGGATGTAGTGATTAACATAGAGATCAGTTACCGCATTAATGATGCGGTACTGTCCGACCGGCTCGAAGGCGCACTGAATTATCGTGATATCACCAAGCAGGTCATTCAACTGGTTGAAAATGGGCGCTTTTTATTACTCGAAAAGCTGGTTGCCGACATCCTCAACATCTGCAGCGCTGACCCGCTGGTGCTGAAGGCCAGCGTTTGTGTAGACAAACCGCATGCTTTGCGTTTTGCAGACTCCGTTTCTCTGACCCTGAACTATGACGCCGAAACTAACCGCAGCATCAATCTACTGGAGAAAGCCTCATGAAAAACCATCCCGTGTCTATCGCTCGACCTCACACCAGTCCATCCGCAGAGCTTAGCCTGGAAGCGATGCTGGTGCGTGAAACCCTGATCAAGAATAATCTGGAAACGCCGATGATCGAAAACGGACTGGATACCGAACAGAAATATGACCGTATCCGCAAACTGATGTCTGAAGTGGTGACGACGCTTGGACTCGACCTGGCCGATGATAGCCTGGCCGAAACACCACACCGCATCGCCAAAATGTATGTGCATGAAATTTTTTCCGGGCTGGACTACCGCCAGTTCCCGAAAATTACCCTGATCGAAAATAAAATGGGGGCAAATGAGATGGTCAAGGTGCGTAACATCGACCTCACCAGCACCTGTGAACACCATTTTGTAACCATCGATGGCAGCGCCAAAGTGGCTTACATCCCGGCTCAAAAAATCATCGGACTATCCAAAATCAACCGCATCGTACGCTTTTTCGGCCAGCGCCCGCAGGTGCAGGAACGCCTGACCAGACAGATCCTGGTTGCCCTGCAGGCCCTGCTGGAGACCGATAATGTTGCAGTCAGCATTGATGCCACCCATTACTGTGTAAAATCACGCGGGGTGATGGATAGCAATTCTCAAACCACTACCACGGCGCTGGGAGGCTGCTTCAAGGCAAATATTCATACCCGTGCTGAATTTCTCAATCCCTGAAAACCGCCCACAGCAGATGAAAGCAAAAACCCTCCCCGGCAGCCGTCATTCAATGATCGTTCGGGGTATATTTCATGCCCCTGGCCGATTAAGATGATGCTGAATGTATACGATCAATTTCTGATCTGGAGACCCTGATGAATTCCAAGCTAAAAAACACCCTGTTAAAGCTAACCCTGCTACTGCCACTGCTGGCTCATAGCGCAGTCCACGCCAGTCAGCCGAACTGCTCTGAAAACCTGAACTTTGATGTACGCACACTGAATACCGATAGCGCGCTCAATCTATGCGAAGCCTATCAGGGCAAGGTCATACTGATCGTTAACACCGCCAGTAAATGTGGCTACACCGGCCAATACGAAGCACTCGAATCACTCTACGAAAAACATAAACAGGATGGGCTGGTAGTACTGGGATTTCCGTCGAATGATTTTGGCGGACAGGAACCCGGTACCGAACAACAGATTAAAGATTTCTGCGTTAATACCTACGCGGTAAAATTCCCCATGTTTCAAAAGACCAGTGTGAAAAAAACCAATGCCGACCCGCTGTATAAAAAGCTCGGCGAGCAGGCCGGTTATCCACGCTGGAACTTCCACAAATACCTGCTCGACCGCGAGGGTAAACTGGTCGACAGCTTCACCAGCCCGGTAACCCCGGACAGCCCGCAGATCGTAGGCCGCATTGAAGCGCTGTTAAAACAGTAAGCAATTAATCACTCCATGAATATCGAGACTTAACCAGCGTTTCAGTCAATTTCGGGCTTATTCTATGAGTTATCTGCATCACTTTAAACATTGCAACCTTTATCAGGCGGAGCACTTCCGGCCATTCGTGGTAAATGGCAGCGCAGTAGGCTCTGTCAAACACGCGTTTGCGGATTCGCTTTCGACTGTTTCAGCTGATTTCAGTCTGCAGCACGATGCCCTGCACTGGAATCCTGCGGCAAATGATTTCAATAGCCTTAACCTGTCTATGCAACAACTCACCGACACCCTGCTGGAAAAAAAGCTGCTTGGCTACCGCCTGGGTGAACTGTTTGCGGTGACCAACGGGCAGCCGGATCAGGCACTGTTTCTGATGGATCGTGCACTGGTTCCTTATTTCGGGGTCAGAGCCTTCGGTCAGCACCTGAATGGCTATGTGCGGCGTAAGGGTGAAATCAAACTATGGATGGGGCGACGCTCACAGACCAAACGTCACGCTCCCGGCAAGCTCGACCATCTGGTTGCCGGTGGCCTGCCATGGGGACTCAGCCTGCCCCAGAACCTGGCCAAGGAATGCTGGGAAGAAGCTGGCATTCCGCCAGAGCTGGCCGCGCAGGCACGTCTAACTGGCACGCTATCCTACCGCCGTGAAACCGAACTGGGGCTGAAGCCGGATACACTGTATTGTTACGATCTGGAGTTGCCGCCAGACTTTATTCCACACTGTACCGATGGTGAAGTTGAATCATTTGAGTTATGGCCGCTGCATAAGGTGGCACAGCGAATACATGACAGTGATGACATCAAACTTAACTGTAACCTGGTGATGATCGATTTCCTGATCCGGCATGGCGTGATCAATGCGATGGATACTGAATACGCAGAGCTGATCAACCAGCTGAACGCGGCCAGGGCTTGAGGTTGAAGCGCCCGCTGGCCAGCAATCGCACTGCGGCAGCGCAGACAATACTGTGCATTGACAGCTTTAGCCATTACTGTTCTACAAAAAACTTCACTGCTCCAGCCGATTGCTGTAATTTCAGCATTCCAGCCATGACTCCCTGATTTTTAAATTGAGCACCAGCGAAACCCTACTCACCCCACAACAACTGCAAAGTTATCAGCAAAATGGCTTCCTGGTGCTGCCGCAGATGCTGAGAGCTACAAAACTGCAAAACCTGCAACAGCTTGCCCAGCACAGCCTGCAGCAACGCCTCGAACCACTCGAACTGGAAGCCAATCTGGGCTACCCAGGCGCACCCGAATCGCTCACCACCTCGGGCGGAAAAACAGTTCGCCGCCTGCTGTGTGCCACTGAGCGAGATAGTGCATGGAAAGACTGGGCGACCAGCCCTACCATCAAACGTTGTCTGCAACAGTTATTTGCCCAACCTGACATCACCCTGAGCCAGACCCATCACAACTGTCTGATGACCAAATCACCCGCTTATAGCAGCGACACCGGGTGGCATCAGGATATCCGTTACTGGTCGTTTGAACGCCCCGAATTAATCAGCGTATGGCTCGCTCTGGGTCAGGAGCAACCACATAATGGCGGCATGTGGGTAATCCCCGGCAGTCATAACTGGCAGTACAACGCATCCCAGTTTGACCAAAAAACCTTTTTCAAAGATGACCTGGCTGCCAATCAGGCTCTCATCTCGCAACAACAGCCGGTACTGCTGAATCCGGGTGATGTACTGTTTTTTGACTGTAAACTGTTACACCGTGCCAGCCGTAATCACAGTACTCAGACCAAATTCTCGCTGGTGTTTACCTACCACAGCAATGATAACAAACCCATCGCCGGAACCCGCTCCGCCGAGCTGGAAGAATTGCTACTGTAGCTAACCGCTCGCATCGACAGCACAACGGTGGCAGAGAATCCAGCAGCATGCTTAGTCCTGCGCAAGCGCACCAGGCTATCCATCCTGCTGCAGTTTTTAGCCCCACTTTACTGAACAAGAAACAAACCATTTTTAAAAGGCCTGCGAACATCACTATGACCACTTTAGCTGTACTCGAATCTATCACGAATTGTTTCACTATTTAACTCAGCAGAAACGACTTACAGCTGCTAGAGTTATCCCATATCTTCAGTAATTAGCGGTATCAGACTATGAATGAATTACCTTTTAGTTTTAAGGACATTGTCGAAGAAGCACAGGATGTTGTGCTTGTCACCAAAGCCTCACCTCTGGAACAACCAGGCCCTGAAATCGTCTATGTCAATAAGGCCTTCACCCGCCTCACCGGTTATACGGCGCAAGAAGCCATCGGAAAAAATCCGCGCATACTACAATCCGGCGGCACCGATAAAAAAACCAGTGATCTGATTCACGATGCTCTGCTCAAACAGCAGCCTGTAAAAGTCACCATCAAGAACTACAGTAAAATGGGAGCGGAGTACTGGCTCGACCTGAACATACTGCCACTCAAAAACGCCGCTGGTGAAGTCACCCATTTTGCCGCAATTCAACGTGATGTAACGGAGCAGAAAGACCTCGAACTGAAACTCGATGCACTCTCCAAAACCGATGAACTCACCGGTTTACTCAATCGTCGCGCTTTCGATGAAATCATGATCTATGAATTTTCCCAGTTTACCCGAACCAGCAACGCCTACTCCTTACTAATGATCGACATTGATCATTTCCAAAAAATCAATGATACCTACGGCCATGCTAGCGGTGACCTGGTTTTAAAAAAACTGGCCGATAGCTTTGAAGAGATCTTTCGCTCGTATGACAGGGCTGCACGGATCGGCGGTGAAGAATTCTGTATTTTGCTGCACCACACCACGCTCGAACACGCACTGATTTCAGCCATCCGCTTTCGTCAGTCGGTACAGAAAAACAGTTTCGCAATCGGCGATGAGAATATCCAGATTACCGTTAGCATCGGCGTATCAGAAGTGACTGCCGGAGACTTCAGCTTTACCGATGTTATTGAAAGAGCAGAAAAAGCACTGCTACAGGCCAGGCAAAACGGGAGCGACCAGGTACAACTTTATAAGCCCTGACCCGCCTGCACGGCGATCTGCTGTATTCAGCAGTAAGAATCAATACCTCTCATAAGCTCAGCTTGCTGAGTCTGCAGATTCGGCCTGCCGAAAATGGCGGGCCAGTAACCGTTAAACCAACCCACTTCTTAGACCTCAGTTACTTTCTTGTACAAGCAGGTTATTCTTGTACAATACACCGATGAAAAACTCAACCATTACTACCATGCTAACCACACAAGAATCCATGCAACGCTTCCCGATTCGTATTCTGTCAGAGAAAACCGGAGTCGGCACCTCAACCCTGCGCGCCTGGGAACGACGTTACGGCCTGATGCATCCGGCCAGAACGCCGAAAGGCCACCGCCTCTACAATGCACAGGATGCGCGGCGCGTGCTGAAGATTCTCGACCTGCTGAACGATGGACACTCACTACCGGCCATCGCTCAGATGCTGGCGGCTGATATAACAGCCGATGCGTCGACTGCCAGCGTTAAAGCGGCCATAGCACCCGCCAGCACGCCTGCAGAAACATCCGAGATGAGCGATATCTGGCAAAACTTTATTCGCGCAAGCATGGACTCGACCAGTGATTTTAATATCGAACGTATCGACGCGATCTACAACGAAGCCACTTCCCTGTACCCGATAGAAATGGTGACCGAGCAACTGATTCTACCGACCTTGCAACTGCTGGGTGACATCTGGCTGCAACATCCTGAACGCGGGATTGCGCAGGAGCATTTTTATACCAGCTGGCTGAAGAACCGGATCGGTGCTCGCTTTCATCATGCCTACAGCCATGCCAGAGGAGCCCGTATCGTGTGTGCCTGTGTGCCCGGCAACTATCATGAAATAGGCCTGATGCTGTTTTCACTTTCGGCTCTGGCACGCGGTTACCGGGTGCTGTATTTCGGTGCCGACCTGCCGCTCAATCAATTACCATATATCGCCGAGCGCTCCGCAGCCAGAGCGCTGGTACTGTCGCTGCCGAATCATGCACATAACACAGCTGATCAAAGCATTAATCAGGCGCTGATCCGCCTGCCCAGTGAAATTTCAACACCGGTTTTTATCGGCGGTTCTGACCAGCCGCTGGATAGCGAAGCGTTTCAGGCCGCCGGTGGAATCCTGCTGGGCGCCAATATCTCGGTTGCGATACGCGTATTCGAAAGCCATATCCCGGTGTACCCGATCGCCTCTTCCCGTAAGCGCTAAACATGGCGACCCTGCTATGGTTTCAGCGCGACCTGCGCATCAACGATAACCCGGCTTTAAGCCATGCGCTGGAACTCGGACAGCCGCTAATTGCGGTCTATATTCACAGCCCTGAACAGGATGCTGAATGGACAGAGGGTGCGGCCTCACGCTGGTGGCTGCATCATAGCCTGCGGCAACTAAGCACAGATCTGCTCAAACTGGGTATCCACCTGCAACTGTTCGAAGCCGATCCGTGTCAGATCATTCCACAACTGGTGCAGGATTACCGCATTCAAAACATATGCTGGAGCAATCGGCACGAACCGGCTCGACTTCAACTCGAGCAACGCCTGCAGACCCGGCTGCAATCTGAGGGCTGTCAGGTACAGCGCTTTGCTCAGGATCTGCTGTCCAGTCCAGACCAGCTGTTAACGGCCGCAAAGCAGACGCCATATCGCGTGTTCACACCGTTTTACAATAAGCTGCGTAGACAGCTGCCGCTGCATGCATTGAAACCGCTAACGCCATTAAAGGCGCAGCTCACGCAATCCGACCTTCCGACTCATAGCGCAGCATTATCGCTCGATCGACTCGGGCTGCTGGATCACCACTGCTGGTACCAGAAACTGCATCAACACTGGACCCCCGGTGAACACAGCGCACAAAAACATCTGCGCGACTTTATTGATAAAACGGTGAACATTTATACAACACAGCGTGATTATCCAGCGATCAGGGGAAGCTCCAGTCTTTCCCCGCATCTACACTTTGGTGAAATCAGTCCGCAGCAGATACTGCAGACACTGGCACCTTTAATCGATTTTGGCAGCAGTCAGCAGGCCGCTGGTGCAGAAGCCTTCCTGCGCCAGCTGATCTGGCGCGAGTTTGCGCGCTATACCCTGTGGCATTTCCCGCACTCCAGCACACAGCCGATGAACCCGAAATTCAGTAATGCCTTCTGGCAGGATGACAACTCTGTGCTGGAGCGATGGCAGCAGGGTAAAACCGGCATCCCGATTGTCGATGCCGGCATGCGTGAGCTATGGCAGAGCGGTAGTATGCATAACCGGGTACGCATGCTGGTGGCATCGCTATTAACTAAGAATATGGGGATTCCCTGGCAACAGGGTGCACGCTGGTTCTGGGATACACTGGTCGATGCCGATCTGGCGAATAACACGATGGGATGGCAGTGGGTTGCGGGTTGCGGGGTCGATGCAGCCCCCTATTTCAGAATCTTCAATCCACTCACGCAGGCAGCCAGATTCGATCCAGAGCAACAGTATGTCCGCCACTGGCTGGGAAACAGCCCGCCAGGCGAAGCGATTGTAGATTTAAAACACTCGCGTCAGCTGGCACTCGAGCGCTATCAGCGGCTGACGAAGACGCAGTAACGCGATCGATCAACTGGTCAGGCGTGCATACAGGCGAGGCAGTAGCTGTGGCATCTGCAATGGGTTATGAATCACTGCATAGCCATCCACACCGAACAGATGCGGCAGATAGCGGTTACCTTTTTCATCGATGGTGACACAGAACGGCTGCAGGCCGAGCTTTTTTGCACTCAAAATAGCCTGCCGCGTATCTTCAATACCAAAGCGTCCTTCGTACTGATCCAGATCGTTTGGCTTGCCATCGGTCAGAATCAGCATCAGACGCCTGCTGGCACCCTGTAACTTTAGCTGTTCGGTGGCATAACGGATCGCGGCTCCGAGCCGGGTATAATAACCGGGCTTGATCGCATTGATGCGCCCGCGCACCTCGGCACTGTATTTTTCATCGAAGGTTTTCAGCAGATGCACGCGAATCGGATCACGCTTGCGTGATGAAAAGCCGATCATGGAAAACAGGTCACCGGTCGCATTCAGGCTTTCGGCAAACAGAAACAGGCTATCCCGGATCACATCGATCACGCGCTGCTGATCATTCACCCAGCTGTCGGTCGACAGTGACAGGTCAGCCACCAGCAGACAGGCCAGATCTCTGGCCCCGCTGCGTAACTCACGGTACAGACCATCCGCACTGACCCCTTCTGCGGCACTTTTTTCAGCGGCATAGCGCAGATAGGCATCGATATCGATATCCTGTCCGTCTGCCTGATTTCGGTGCCACACCCGAGCCGGTGCCAGCATCTGAAACTGATTACGCAGCTTACGCGCGGTTTTAGTCAGATGTTCCGGTAGCGCCAGCGGCTCAGCATCGGTTGCCATCATCTCAATGACATGACAGCAGTTTTCGATCATGACCCCTTTTTTCCAGTCCCACTCCGGTAGCAGCAGGCCATCGCTCAGCACTTCATCATCGGATGAGGCCGATGGCAGATCGAGATCAAACTTGAGCCGAATCGCACTCGAACGGCGGTTACGCGACACCGAGATCACATCCAGATCGCGCGCGACCGATTCAGCCTGATCGGCATCTTCTTCGTCTTCATTACCACGATCCAGGTTGATGAACTCACCCCAGCTAAATATATTCTCCATGCGGATCGTAATCAGTCCCTCGCCTTCTTCCGGAGGCTTGACCCGTTCCGCCTTGCGCCGGCCTAAATCTTCCAGCTCACGCGTTTCCTGCTGACCGCTATTATTGTTCTCTTCATCCGACAGCACCTGTTGAAAATCAGCATTCACGAAGGTTTCCGGGTGCAACCACAGCGGCACTGGAAACGGAGAACGCTTATCCATCGTCAATTGTTTAACCGAGCCCGGATCGATCAGGGCCTGACGGATTTCCAGCTCAGCCAGCTTTTCGCGTGCTGAAAGTTTTTGCGGATCGGGGCGCTGCTGCAGATGCGCCTGCACCAGTGCCGCGTAGTTATTGATCAGTCCGGGATAGCGTTGCAGCGTCACTAACACGCTGAGCTGACTGCGAGCAAACCAGTGATTATGCTTTGGCTGTGCAATCTGTACTTCATTCGCCGCCATCGCAGCCAGCCAGAAATACAACTTACGATTCAATTCTTTGCTATCAAACCAGGCGATCTGCGCCGGCAGTTTGAGTGCGTTCTGATCGCGCCAGGCCAGCTCAACCCGATTGCCAGTACCGGCAATGCGCTGCAACCAGTTGCGCCGTCGATTAATCGCAGTACTGTCAACCGCTTCCACCTGTAGTGCGCCATCACCACCGAGCGCACGAAAAAAAGTGCCGATGATGTTTTTTTCATCGTTTAGATAAACCGCAGCGTTCAGATAGCGCTGATCGGCCATGCGCATGATCAATTTGTGCCACAGTTCGCCGACTTTTTCTTCCATCAGAGCGGCTTCTTCTTTTGCGGTATACCGACCGGCGGCTGCGACTGCTGCTCTGCCTGCTGGCCCTCAACCCACAGCAATAATGACTGCTGCGGGTTTCCACCCTGTTGCTGGGTACAGGCCGATATACATTCCCCGCACTGGGTGCAGGTAAACATACGGCGTTTGATACTGCGTGGCTTAAGACGCATCGGACAGCCGTTGTCACAGGCGTTATTACATTTTTTACACAACCCGGCCTGCTGATAATCAAAGTTGATTACCATCGCACGCCGATTCGACATCCAGGCGAGGCTCTGAAAAAAGCCAACCGCACAACCAAAGCGACAGAAAAAATGGCGCGCAAAGGTAAACTCGATGCTGAGCAGCAGGGTCGCCGCGGTAATAAAAACAAACTGATTACGGGTTAACTCACCATGCAGCAGATTAGAATAGATTTCCTGCGGCGGCAGCAGGTAGGTGAGCAGGCTCACCGCCCACACAAAAGAAAACAGTGCCACAGCCAGAAACGTAAACAGCCAGTAGATGCGCGCAGGTTTAACCCTTGTGCCATCCGGCTGTAATTCAGGTAGTGGATTATTTTCCCACAGGCTGGGTTTGCCGCTGGCACGGTACATCAGGTTATTAATCAGCTCGACCACCGAATAATGCGGACACATCCAGCCGCAATACAGGCGACCCCAGCGCCAGGCGATAAAGATGAATAGCGCTGCCCCCCCCAGGACTGGCAGGAACCCTCTGAGGATCAGATTAACACTGGCTTCAGCGGGGCTCATTAATCCCTGCTGAAACAGATCCAGGCCCAGCGTCCAGTGCTGGCCGAGTAGATAAAAGTGTTTCTGATTTAAATCATAGCGGAACAGATCAAAGATCGGTGCGAGGATAAACAGCACGAAAAAACCGCTCTGGTACCATAGCCGTTTTTTCTGGACGCGGGTGCGCATATCAGCAGTCTTCTGGCAGGGGTCGGCCGATGAGTGGGAATTTCCAGCACTGGCCTGCCAGAGCCTTGATCAGCCCAACCATACCGAGCAGAATAAAGGTGGAATGCGCCATGGTGAAATACACGATCACAATCACCCAGGTGTAGGGCCCATCGACTCCGCCCAGCAACACAATCAGTAGCGACATAAGGAACAACAGTATTCCGGCCCAGATACTGGCGGAAATAGTTTGCTGCAGATGGCTCAGGGTGAACGGACTGACCCTGTTACGCTCGCGCAGATACAGCAACAGCAACAGCGCAAACGCGAGGCCAGGCAGCAGTAGCAGATTGACCAGATACAGGCTTTCCGCAGCGATCGCCAGCCCGGTTTTTTGGGTCGGATTATAGTTCGAAACAGGCATTAACGACCTCCATCAACGCGTTGATGGTGTCCTTTTCATCGCTTAGCGGCTCTACCAGAGCGGCTCGACAGGCTTCGATGATCGGAAAACCATCCTTGATCAGGGTGGCCGCATACACCAGCAGACGGGTAGATGCAGCTTCTTCCAGATCATGATCCTTGAGCGCACGTAAAGCGTTCGCCAGCTGAATCAGCTTTTGTGCAAGTTCTGCGTCAATGCCGGTTTCACCGATCAGGATTTCCTGTTCCAGTTCGGCATCCGGAAAATCGAAGCTCATCGCCACAAAGCGCTGACGAGTAGAAGGTTTCATACCCTTCAACAGATTCTGATAGCCGGGGTTATAGGACACGACCAGCATAAAATTTTGCGGCGCCTTGAGCGTTTCGCCGGTACGCTCCAGCGGCAGGATGCGGCGGTCATCGGTCAAAGGATGCAACACTACGGTGGTATCCTTACGTGCCTCCACCACTTCATCCAGATAGCAGATCGCCCCTTCGCGTACCGCCCGCGTGAGCGGACCGTCACTCCAGAAGGTGCCTTCAGAACCGATCAGATGGCGGCCGACCAGATCGGCAGCGGTCAGGTCATCATGACAGGCCACGGTATACAGGTTCTGTGCCAGACGTGCGGCCATGTATTGTATAAAGCGCGTCTTGCCACAGCCGGTCGGGCCCTTGATCAATACCGGCAGCCGATTACGCCAGGCATACTCAAACAACTCGATCTCATTGCCATGAGGCCGGTAGAAAGGCAAATGATCACCCGTTTGCGCTGCAGTCGTTTCAGATTGTGATTTCATATCCATCCGATTTTATCCACCTCCGCTAATGTAAAAAGCCGCTGAAATAAACACGCCGGGAATGATCAGCCAGGCCACGATTACCCAGCGCCAGGCACCCGATACCAGTTTCAGCCCCATATAGTAATCACCGATCAGATGCCCCTTGATCAGCGACAACCCCAGTACCAGTAGTGCGACCGTCAGCCCATTCAGCCCCATCACACCTACCGTCCAGGTTAACACCGTAAGTAGCATTAACAGTAAATAGACCAGGGTACATGGCCGAATGCCAGTTGTTTTCTGTTGCATGGCTAGCGCATCACATAAATCAATGGAAACAGGATAATCCAGACAATATCAACCATATGCCAGTAGTTGGTTCCTGTTTCGAGCCCGGTATAGTTTTGCGCCGTGTAATTGCCGGCTCTGGTTTTAAACGCATTCGCTGACAGTATAACCATACCCATCACGACATGCATAAAATGGAAAAAAGTGAGTGAAAAATAAAACATAAAGAACAGATTGGTTCTCATATTAATGCCATGCGAGTAGTGATGATTATACTCAATGGATTTAACGATCAGGAAAGCCAGTCCCATCAGCAATGCCGCTATCAGCCAGTTAAAACACTGTCGGGCTTTATCCTCACGCATGGCGGCGACTGCACGCACAGCAAAATAGCTGCTGGTAATCAGTGACAGAGTGTTAAGCAATGCCAGATTACGATCCAGTGTCAGCTGAGAGTCATTAAACATTTCAACATGATTGGCGCGGGTAAATGCATAGGCCGCAAAAAAAATGGCAAATACCACTAATTCCGCAATGATAAAGATCCAGATTGCGAGATCTCCGCTGGGTGTTTTCTGTCTGAGCATCAATTTAATTTATATGAATGACATGTGCTACGCCCTGCAAGCTCATTTCCTTATGGCCGGGCCATATCAGGGTTAAAAAAATAATGGCGGGCTAAAATTGCCCGCCATTATAAAAACAGCTAAAGAGTAATGTAGCTATGAGGCCTACACTTTAGCGGTTTCCTCAGGCTCGTTCTGTCCAATAAAGAAGCTGCTAACATACAGCAACAGACCGAACAGGAACACCAGTCCAGCACCTTCACGTAACCAGTAAAAGATTTCAATCTTATCCTGAACGACCATGAAAGGCATCGGTTCATCGGTATAACGTTGTAGATAAGTCTGCAATACACCCGCAGCTGTGAGGAACAGAGTAATGAAGACCATTGAAACCGTCATCAGCCAGAACGACCACATTTCAACAACCTGTGACTTACGGCTAGCGGCTTCCTTGCGACCACGCATTAATGGCATGGCGTAGGAAATCATGGTCAGTACGATCATCACGTAGGCACCATAAAATGCCATGTGTCCATGTGCTGCAGTGATCTGCGTACCATGCGTATAGTAGTTCACCGGTGCCAGTGTGTGCAGGAAGCCCCATACACCCGCGCCCAGGAATGCCATCACGCCAGTACCCAGTGCCCA
>FLOH01001290.1_pt1 | contig 39943 bp, 37 predicted proteins | sample 756751 | NCBI WGS metagenome assembly FLOH01 (sample SAMEA4026879, study PRJEB14308) | marine metagenome | biome: coastal water; material: water | depth 74 m
AGAAAAACGGGCAGCCGCGGCTGATCATTTTTTGTATGATGCTTTTTTGCTCCGGTATGCGACCGGCTGACAACCTTGCCACTCTTACGGAAAGGATATTCCGATGCTTTTAATCTTTCAGATCATAACCACCATGATGCTGCTGTTCTGGCCAATGGTAATGATGATGTCGCCGATGGCATTTGATGCACCGGGTTCAGAAAATAACCGCGAACATATCATCGGCATGATGATCTTCCTCTGTTACCCCATTCCGTTGTGCGCGCTGTACTGGATATTCGGTGCCGAGCTGTTCGGTATTTCCGGCCGTACCCTGACCCTGGGCGCCACGGTTATTATCGTGCTGGCACTGAATGTGTTCGGCTATGGCTCGCTGCTGAAAAATGCCTTAAACGGCATCGCCAGCAGTGGTTATTCCAACGTCAATAATCAGGTGTATTACAACGCCCGTCCGGTTGCCGGGGCCGATAGCGAAAGCTTTGAAGTGCTGGGCAACAATTATTATTCCCAAGGTTATGCCCGCGATAATAAGCAGGTGTATTTCCGCGGAGAACTGCTGGCGGATGCCGACGCTGCTTCTTTCCGGGCGCTGGACAGTGACGAGGAATACTGGGTCGATAACCAAAAAATTTACCTCGGCGGCAAGGCCATTCCCGGTGCTGACCCGGCACAGTTCAAACGGGTGCCGGATGCCTGGGGCAGCCCGTCCGCCTATGCCCTTTCCGGCACCACGCTGTATTACGATGCTGAGCGTATTGGCGAAGTGAACCCGGATGAAATCAGTATTATTACGCCGTTTCTGGCCAAAGACCGCCAGCACATTTATTACCTGGAAAAAATTATTTTGCCGATGGCCGATGCGCCAAGCTTTGTGCTGTTACCCGATACCGATGGCTACGCCCGTGACCGTGCCGCCGTCTACGACCTGATCGGTGAGCGTTCAGCACCGATTGCCGGAGCCGATCCGCAAACCATGGAAGTTCTGAATCGCGGCTATCTGAAAGACGCCAGACATATTTATCACCGCGAGAGCTACGAGCCGACGCAGATACTGCACGATGTCGATTACGACAGCTTTGTGGTCACCGACTGGGATGACGAAACCCAGTCCGAAGCCCGTGACCGCTATGCGTTGTATATGAACGGCAAGGTTGTAAAACAACTCGCCGAAAAAACCGCGCAATAATGCGCTGAATAAAAAAGGGCAGCCTTAAGCTGCCCTTTTTATTTTCCGGATTTCAGAACCCGGATTTCAGTCCCCGGATTAACAGCAAAAGCCGTGCTTAAGCACGCTCTACCGCCAGAGCAACACCCATACCACCACCGATACACAGGGTTGCCAGACCTTTTTTCGCATCACGGCGCATCATTTCATGCAGCAGCGATACAAAAATACGGCAGCCTGATGCACCAATCGGGTGACCCAGAGCGATAGCACCGCCATTAACGTTGATTTTGTCTGCATCCCAGCCCAGACCTTTATTAACCGACAGCGCCTGCACGGCAAAGGCTTCGTTAGCTTCTACCAGATCCAGATCGGCCAGAGTCCAGCCGGCTTTTTCCAGACACTTTTTAGTCGCCGGAATCGGGCCAGTGCCCATGATTTTCGGATCAACACCGGCATTCGCATAGGCTTTGATGGTGGCCAGAATCGGCAGGCCCAGCGCTTCGGCTTTTTCACGGCTGGCCAGCATCACGGCGGCGGCACCGTCATTCAGCGAAGAGGCATTACCCGCGGTAACGCTGCCGTCTTTCTTAAAGGCAGGACGCATTTCAGCCAGCTTGGCAGCCGTAGTGCCAGCGCGTGGGTTTTCGTCGGTATCGAATACCTTGGGGTCGCCTTTACGCTGTGGGATTACCACCGGAGTGATTTCATCTTTGAATTTACCGGCAGCAATCGCAGCCAGCGCTTTTTCCTGTGAAGCGGCGGCAAATGCGTCCTGCTCTTCACGGGAAATCTGATACTCATCAGCGATATTTTCGGCAGTGATACCCATGTGGTAATCGTTAAACGCATCCCACAGGCCATCCACAATCATGGTGTCGACCATGTTCCACGGCCCCATACGCTGACCGTTACGTGAATTTGGCAGAGCGTGGGGCGCATTGGACATAGATTCCTGACCACCGGCAATAATCAGGTCTGCATCACCGGCCTTAATTGCCTGAGCCGCCAGATGCAGTGCTTTCAGACCGGAGCCACACACCTTGTTAATGGTCATCGCCGGCGTGGTATCGGCCAGACCGCCTTTGATGGCGGCCTGACGTGCCGGGTTCTGGCCCGCTGCGGCGGTTAATACCTGGCCCATCAGCACTTCATCGACTTCGGCCGGATTGATGCCGGTTTTTTCCAGCAATGAACGGATTACCGTCGCACCCAGATCCACCGCCTGAACACTGGCCAGTGAGCCGGCAAATGAGCCAATAGCGGTACGGGTAGCGGCAACGATTACTACGTCAGTCATAGAAATTCTCCAGAATATGAGGGCCTGCATTGAGTAGCACAGCGAGGATGACGAATTCATGAACCTCAGCCGCTAATTCAGTCCAACGGCTGGCGCTTGTCCTCTTTGTCGGGCGCAGTGAAAACCGGACGCCGGGCAGGTGCAGGCGCGCCATTATACCCGAAAGACGGCCTGATGCCGTCCGCCATTGGTGCAGGTCAGGAACAGGCTTTGTGCTTATCAGGCCATAAGTGGCAGGTTTGGCAGGGGTAAAGATCGGGGATTCGGATAAGGCGTCGCGACTCAGGCGTCGCGGTCTACGCGGTCGAGAGCGCCCACATCCAGTACCGGCGAAGCGTCGATATGCTGGGCATCCATCATATAGGCGACCCGCTCGAGCGAGCTGAGAATCATCGTCTGCTCCCAGTCGTGCAGATCCTGATACTGCTGCACAAAGCTTTCCTGCAGCGGCTTAGGCGCATTCAGCAACACGGCATCCGCCTCCGGCGTCAGATACACGTAGACTTTGCGCTTATCGGCACTGCCGCGCTCACGCTTAACAAAACCGCGCTTTTCCAAACGGTCGATAATGGTGGTCACCGTCGCCTGCGACAGGCTCACGCGCTGGGCAACCTCACCCACCGTTAATTCGGTGTGCTGACGCAGCAATTGCAGAATCAATAACTGCGGCGCGGTCAGACCAGCAATCTTACTCAGCTGGCGCGAGTGCAGATCGGTGGCGCGGATAATACGGCGCAGGGCTACCAGCACCTCATCATAGCGGTTCATGTCGTTGTCCGGATCATTCTGATAAGAGCCGATTCTAACATCGTTAGGGTTCAAAACATTCATTATCCATCAGCCTCCGGCAGTTTTCCCAGCTGATCGGCATTAAGAGCAACCAGCAACTCATCACCCTGCTGATAAGTCCCCAGAATCAGTGCCTGCGTCTGCGCTGGCGGCTCAATATCCGATTCATTGAGCTCTATGATTTCCTGCACCTGATCAATCACCATGCCGACCACTTCATGCTCCAGTTCCAGCGTCATGATACGGCTGTCATCCGTGGCCTCCTGAGCAGCCAGCCCCAGCAGCGCCCTGCCATCCAGTACCGTGACCACATCGCCGCGCTGATTAATGATGCCCGACACCACCGCTGGCGCACCGGGAACAGGCTCCGGCGGCTGAAAGTGCGCAACTTCACGCACCTGACGCACCGGCAGGCAGTAACAGGTTTCATCCAGGCGGAATGTGAGCCATTTTTGAGCGTTCATAAGCTCGCCTCGTTTTATTTAGAGTTGTAAATAAATTACCACGATGCTAAATTGTTTAGGGTTCTAAGTAAATGGCAGCTGCCGTAATGATTAATTCTTAGCCAAACTGAATAAAATTCAGGCTGATTAATCGGTACGTGGTAACTGAAAGCGAGAAATGGATACTTTTTCGACAGAAACGTCAGAAAAAAACATTACAGATCAAAACAATATTACCTTCCGGAAGCCTGCAGCAACCGACGGCCATGCCGTTTTCTCTCTGGTTGAGCGCTGCAAGCCTTTAGATGTCAATTCAATGTACTGCAACCTGCTGCAATGTTCGCACTTTGCCGACACTGCCATCGTGGCAGAACAGAACGGCGAGATGGTCGGCTTTATCTCCGGCTATCGCCTGCCGCACCAGCCCGACACGCTGTTCGTCTGGCAGGTTGCGGTCGACAGCAAAGCCCGCGGTCAGGGTCTTGCCAGTCGCATGCTGCACGCGCTGCTTAAGCGCCATCAACACGTTGTGCATCACCTGCACACCAGTATCACACCGGGCAACGATGCCTCGTGGAATACCTTCCGTCGCCTGGCTCACAGCCTTGGCGCCCCTCTCCAGACCAGCGAACTGTTTGACCGCGAACAACACTTTGGCGGTGCTCACGACAGCGAAACGCTGGTTCATATTGGTCCCTTCATGCTTTTTGCACAGGAGTAAAAAACACCATGGATATCTATCACGAACTCGAATCCAACGTGCGTGGCTACTGCCGCTCTTTTCCGGTGACTTTCACCAAGGCACAGAACGCCATCCTCACTGACAACGAAGGCAATGAATACATCGACTTCCTCGGTGGCGCCGGCACGCTGAACTACGGGCACAACAACCCGGTGTTTAAGAAAGCACTGCTGGAATACATCGAGTCGGACAGCATCACCCATGGCCTGGACATGCATACCGAGGCTAAAACAGCGTTCCTGCAAAGCTTCAACGAGCGCATCCTTAAGCCGCGTAAAATGAAGTACAAAGTGCAGTTTACCGGCCCGACCGGTACCAATGCGGTGGAAGCGGCACTGAAGATTGCGCGCAAAAATACCGGCCGTCAGACCATTGTGTCGTTCACCAATGGTTTCCACGGCGTGACTCAGGGCGCCGCCGCGGTGACTGCCAATAACTACTACAAAAACGCCATCGGCATGCCGCTGCCCGGTGTGCAGTTTATGCCGTACGACGGCTATCTCGGCGATTTCAATACGCTGCATTATTTTGAAAAAGCGCTGCAGGACGGCTCTTCAGGTCTGGGACACCCGGCCGCCGTGATCGTTGAATGTATTCAGGGCGAAGGTGGTCTGAACAGCGCTTCTGCCGCCTGGATGCTGGGCCTGCAGGCACTCTGTAAGCGCTACAACATGCTGCTGATTGTCGACGATATTCAGGCGGGTTGTGGCCGCAGCGGTACCTTCTTCAGCTTTGAAGAATTCGGTATCGAGCCGGACGTTATCACCCTGTCCAAATCCCTCAGCGGCTACGGTCTGCCAATGGCCATTGTGCTTTTGAAAGAAAAACTCGATACCTGGAAGCCAGGCGAGCACAACGGTACCTTCCGCGGTAATAACCATGCCTTTATTACCGCGCGCATGGCGCTGGAAACCTACTGGGCAGATGACAGTTTCAGCCAGAGCGTGAAGAAAAAAGCGCAGCTGATCCGCAGCCGCCTGAAAGAAATTCAGGCCGAGCACGGCGGCCAGATGAAGCACAAAGGGCGCGGCATTATGCAGGGCCTGGAATGTGTGAATGGTCAGGTTGCCAGCCGTATTACCGAGCTGGCATTCAAGCGCGGCCTGATTATTGAAACCAGCGGTTCCGACGGCCAGGTGGTAAAAATCCTGACGCCACTGACCATCGAAGAAGACACCCTGAAAGCCGGCCTTGGCATTCTTGCCGAGTGCATCGGCGATGTGATGGCAGAGCAGATTTCCAAAGCCTCCTGAGCATCCCCCTCCTAATTGCCTATCAGAAAACCGCCAGCCGCCGGGAAACCCGGCTGGCGGTTTATCCAACCGATAACGAGTAATCACTATGATCGTAAGAACTCTGGAAGAATGCGAAAACTCCCCACGTAATATCAACGGCGGCAACTGGAAAAGTGTGCGTATGCTGCTGAAAGAAGACAACATGGGCTTCTCCTTCCACATCACCACCATTTTTGCCGGAACCGAAACCCCTATCTGGTATCAGAACCACCTTGAATCGGTGTACTGCATCAGCGGCGAAGGCGAAATCGAAACCACCGCCGACGGCAAGGTTTATCCGATCAGGCCCGGCACTCTGTACGTGCTCGACAAACACGATCAGCACCTGCTGCGCGGTTTCAGCGATATGCAGATGGCCTGTGTCTTTAATCCGCCATTAATCGGCAACGAAGTACACGACAAAGACGGCGTTTATGCACTGGATGCCGACCCCCTGAAAGCCTGAAAGGAGACCCCATGACTCTGCATACGGTAGAAAAAATCGGCGGCACGTCGATGAGTCAGTACCAGGATGTTCTGCACAATATCTGGCTGCGCCCGTACCAGCACCAGACGCAGGGCGAAACCCTGTACCAGCGTGTATTTGTCGTTTCTGCTTACGCCGGTATGACCAATGGTCTGCTCGAGCATAAAAAAAGCGGTGAACCGGGTGTGTATGCCCTGTTTGCCGAAATGGATGAGAAGCGCCCATGGCAGGACAAACTGCATGAAGTGCTGAATAACATGCTGGCGGTCAATGCTGAAATGTTTGCCCCGGACAGCATGATGCATAAACGCGCGGACCAGTTTATTCAGGAGCGTATGCGTGATGTGCAGGAATGCCTCGAGCATCTGGAAGTGGTGTGCAGCTTCGGCCATTTCCAGCTGGATGATCACCTGCATCGTGTACGCGAAATGCTCAGTGCACTGGGTGAAGCACACAGTGCCTTTAACTCCGTGCAACTGCTGCGCAGCCACGATGTGAACGCACGCTTTATCGACCTCACCAACTGGCGATCCGACGAGCAGCTGAATCTGGACGACCATATTGCCCAGGCTTTCAGCGATGTCGATATGAGCACAGAAATGCCCATCGTCACCGGCTACACCCAGTGCCGCGAAGGGCTGATGCGCACCTTTGACCGTGGCTACAGCGAAATGACCTTCAGCAAAATCGCCACCATTACCGGCGCGCGCGAAGCCGTTATTCACAAGGAATACCACTTAAGCACCGCCGACCCTGTGCTGGTTGGTGATGGCAAAGTGCACCCGATCGGCCAGACCAACTACGACGTGGCCGACCAGCTGGCCAACCTCGGGATGGAAGCTATTCACCCGCGTGCCGCCGCCGGGCTGCGCAAACAGAATATTCTGCTGCGCATTAAAAACACCTTTGAGCCGGAACACAGTGGCACTGTGATTCACAGCGACTACTGTAGTAGTACCCCTAAAGTGGAAATTATTGCCGGAACACGTAATGTCTGGGCTCTGGAGATTTTCGATCAGGATATGGTCGGCGATCCGTCTTACAGCCAGCGCATGAATGATCTGGTACTGGAATCCGGGGTACGGGTACTGACCAAAGATTTTAACGCCAACACCGTTACCTTTTATTTAAAAGGTAATAAACGCCGGATTAACTGGCTGATGGAACGCGTACAGCAAGCCTATCAGCAGGCCGATATCCGCGTCGAAAAACTGGCCATGGTCAGCGCCATCGGCAGCGACATGAAAATTACCGGTCTGTTGCAAAAGGCCGCCGGAGCACTGTCCGATGCCGGGGTGAATATTCACTCGGTACACCAGGCCATGCGTCAGGTGGACATCATGTTCCTGGTCAGCGACAGCGACTACGCCAGTGCCGTAAAAGCACTTCATTCAAAACTGATTGAGCAATCCGATACATGGCCAGACCAAAAAACCGCCTGACCCTGACTTTATTGCTGAGCATCAGCGCCTTCTGTGCAGCCCTGGCCATGCCAGCGGCTGCACAGTCCGTTGACAGCGACGATAAAAAACAGCAGCAGAACGACCAGCAGGCAGAGCAGACGATCGAAGAATTACAGGCGCCGCTGTACAGCGCTTTTACCGAACGCTATCTGCTCGATGAGGTTAAAAATCTGCGTCAGCAGATTGCTGATGCGCGGGTTGAACTGACCGAAAAAATTGTCGATAAAGAAATTGATGTATCCAGCAAGGCTCTGACCTATGCCACCGATACCGTCACCTATTTTTTCTATCTGATTGCCGGTGCTTCCACGCTGCTGGTATTAATCGGCTGGAATTCATTACGTGATATCAAAGAACGGGTTGGCGCTTTTGCCAACGACGAAATCCGCCGTATCACCGCCAGCTATGAAAAACGTCTGGATAAACTCGAAGACGAACTGCACCGCAAATCACGGCATATTGCCCAGGCGCAGGAAGAAATTGAACTCACCAACGAAATTCACTCGCTGTGGCTGAAAGCCTCACAGGAAAATACGCCGCAGAGCAAAATCGCCATTTACGATCAGATTCTGCAACTGCGTCCGGACGACGTTGAAGCCCTGACTTACAAAGCCGATGCAGCGTTATTACTGGGTCAGGCACAGTGGGCAACCAGCCTTGCCAACCGCGCCCTGGAAGTCGACCCGGAAAACAGCCACGCGCTCTATCAGCGTGCCTGTGCCCATGCCGAAAGCGGTGCAACCGAAGAAGCCCTGCGCGATCTGCAGAACGCCATCGATAAAGCCGACTCACTACGCCTGCAGGCTGGCCGCGACATCAGCTTTGAAAGCCTGCTGCAGAATGAGCGTTTCCTGGAAATGGTGGTACTGCCACCGGATGAAGACGGCGAAGAAAACAGCTGAGAGGATATTGGGGAAGCAGAAATAAGAACAGAGAAAGTGCTGGATGAGTGATGCTTACCAGCACTGCTTTTTGGTTGTGGTTAAAAATTCAGACCTTGTGTTTATCCCGGTTCAGCCGGCGAAGGCACAAATTTTGAAAACTTTTTGAATTATCATCTAATTCTTCAATTGAAGCAGCCATATTAAATAATGCTAAAGCACCTTTATAGTCACCAGCCAGGAACTTAGCCCTTGCATCTTTTATATAGTTTGTATTTGACAGCTTTGCTTTCGGATATGTTCCAGGCGCTATTAATTCCTGACCAGACAGTTTTAGATATATAAATACACATAAAGCTACAACACCTAGCATTAGGTCAACAGCTATAGAGTATAAACCGAGAGCACCAGAATATTCAGAGGATATAAATATATTCAGATACAATGAGGTCAAGTAAAAAACAGCCCTAATGATAACAATAATTCGGGCTAAAATACTCCAGCCAACCCAGGAACAGTTATCGGCACACCTCCAAACAGATATTTCATAAAAAGCATAAAAAACAATCGTCATTGCCCATAAGAAAATAATCAAAAAAATATTTTCAAATATTTTAAAAAAGGCAACAGAACCTATTGCAAACAAGAAATATCCCAGCCCCACGAACCAAAATGCTGTTACCAGGTCCTCTTCGCCTCTTAATAGTTCTTTCATTATTTTTCTACTTATTTCAAATAAAATTTACTAGTACACTATGATTATCGTTACAAGCACTAAAACCCAACCGCAATTTGAAAAGCCACATCAGCTGTTAGATAACAACAGGAAAATCTACCATCGACGGTGTCACTTTATTCTTCCTCACTTGTATTCACGTTTATTCCGTTAAAAAAAGCGCCAGCAGTTCATTCAGATATTGCTGGCCTTTTTCCGTTGGATAAATACGTTTATCCACATTTAATAAACCCAGCTGCTGAGCTTTTGCCACAGGCTCTGCCACAGCATCCAGTGTCAGGCCGGTGCGGTATTCAAAATCCTCGACCAGCATACCTTCACGCAGGCGCAGGCCATTCATTAAACACTCGAGGCCAATATCTTCCGGCTCAATGGTTTGCTTACCGGTCAGGAAGGTTTTATCCGGATTGAGATAATCCCGTGGCAGGCGGGTTTTCTGCGTGCGGTAAATTACATTGGCATCGGCTAGGGTGATTTTGCCGTGCGCTCCGGCGCCAATACCAAGGTAATCACCAAACTGCCAGTAATTCAGATTATGTTTCGAGGCTTTACCCGGCTGGCAATGAGCCGATATTTCGTAGTGGTCAAAACCATGCTCCGCCAGTAATGCCAGCCCGGCCTCCTGAATATCCCATAATGCGTCGTCTTCCGGTAACTGCGGGGGACGTTTATAAAATTCGGTATTGGGTTCAATGGTCAGCTGGTACCAGGATAAATGCGTGGGCTTAAACGCCAGTGCCTGTTGCAGATCGTCCAGCGCCTGTTCGACAGTTTGCTCCGGCAGACCATGCATTAAATCGAGATTAAAATTATCGAAACCGGCTTTTCTCGCCAGTTTAATGGCCCGCAGTGCCTGCTCGCGATCATGTACCCGGCCAAGCTTCTGCAGATGTTCTGGCTGAAAGCTCTGTATGCCGATGGATAAACGGTTAATTCCCAGCTTGCGGTACGCTGCGAATTTTTCAGCTTCGAACGTACCCGGGTTGGCTTCGAGGGTAATTTCGATATCTTTGGCAAAGGTCAGGCGCTGCTTCAGTCCTTTAAACAGCGCTTCGTAAGCCTTGGCCGACAACAGGCTCGGCGTGCCGCCGCCAAAGAAGATGCTGTGGATCTCACGCCCCTGCACCCAGCGCAGGTCTTCGTCCAGATCGGCCAGCAATGCGCGGATATATTCCCGTTCCGGCAGATCACCTTCAGCCTGATGCGAGTTAAAATCGCAATACGGACACTTACGGATACACCAGGGAACGTGGATATACAGGCTCAGCGGCGGCAGATGCAGCATGACTACTTCCTCAAATTCCGGCTCAGACTTCAGCCAGATCCAGGGCCTGCAACAAAGCTTCCGCCTTGGCGGCCCATTCATTATTTTCGTGTGACAGTCGGGTATTGTCTTTTTTCAGACGCTCGTTGTCTTGCTGCATTTGTAGTATTTGCGCATTCAGTTGCTCAATCTGCTGCTGTTGCGCCAGCACTTCGGCATCGCGTTCAACCAGTTGCGCAGCAGCTTCAGCCAGCTGCTGCCGGGTCTGTTGCTGTTCGTTGTTCAGTTTCTGCACATCTTCCTGCAGCTGCATATTATCCAGCTGCAGGGTTTCGATGCTGCTGATGGTACGTAACACTTTCTGTTCTAACTGATCAAAAATATCCACACATCACTCTTTTTAAAAATAATAAAAAAGCCCGCACCATAAGCGCGGGCCAGACTTGCATCCCTGAGCGGGGAAATATCAGACGTGCCAGCGCGCCAGAAGTTGCTGAATTGCCTGACCACGGTGAGAGAGCTGATTCTTACGCTCTTTATTCAGACTGGCTGCTGCACAACCTTCGCCCGGCACAAAGAACAGCGGATCATAGCCAAAGCCATCGCTGCCTTCCGGCGCGGTTAAAATACGTCCTTCCCAGCAACCCTGAAACACCTGTGGCGTCGGGTCGGCGGCATGACGCATATACACCAGTACGCACTGGAAGCGGGCAGTACGCTGCGCCTCTGGAACGTCTTTAAGCGCCGCCAGCAGCTTGGCATTGTTGGCACTGTCGCCCTGGCCGAAACCATCGTCGGCTGCGGCATAACGGGCACTATAAATACCCGGTGCGCCCTGCAGGGCATCGACTTCAAGACCGGAGTCATCGGCCAGTGCCGGCAGGCCGGTAGCGGCGCAGGCATTGCGTGCCTTAAGAATGGCATTTTCAACAAAGCTGAGACCGGTTTCTTCGGCTTCTGTCACATTAAGCTGGGTCTGTGGAATCAGCTCAATATTCAGCCCGGCAAAATGGGTGTCGAACAGTGCGGAAAATTCCCGCAGTTTTCCGGCGTTACCGCTGGCGAGTACTATTTTGTTCATTCTTCGTAAAATCGCTGGCTGAATTTCACATCAAAGGTGCGGCTCTGGCCTTCCGGAGTTGCTTTCAGGTTAACGTTATACATGTCTTCATCATCGAAACGGAAAGTGGTGATGTAATACACCGCATTGGTTTCTTTGATTTCCTGAAATTCCAGTTCGCGGCTCTGACCGAGCAGGTTGCGGATAGTGCCGATCACTTTACCGCTGACCGCAGCCGGCACATCGCTGCCTTCTTCGTTATGCAGAATCGACACGCTGATATAGCCCAGCGCCCGTGAACGGGTGATGCCATAGGCTTCAGCCGCTTCCGGTGGCAGGAAGCTGGAGTTAAGGCCGATATAGTGAACTTCGTAGTCACCAAATACCTGTTTCTGCTCACCACGGTCGGCGGCCAGCAGCAGTGGGCTGAAGGCGGCACACAGGGTGAATAAACATGCGGTAAAAACCTGAGTCAGTGCTTTCATGATCATTTCCTTGTGATGTGATAAACGGCTATTTCACCCAGCATGGACGGCCACAGGCGAATCGTCCAGTGTTCTTTATGCTGGTCATCGACTACGGTTTTATTGAGGATGCGGATGCCTTTTTCACGGCACAGCATCTCAAAATCGCGGAAGGTACACATATGAATGTTGGGCGTGTCGTACCAGTTATACGGCAGCGTTTCCGACATTGGCATACGGCCTTTCAGCAGCAGATAAAAACGCGTACGCCAGTAACCAAAGTTCGGGAAAGTAACAATGGCTTCGTCACCGATGCGCAGCATTTCATCGAGCAATAAATCCGGGCGCTGCACCGCTTGCAGCGCCTGGGTCATGATGACGGTATCAATGCTGTTATCTTCAAAATTACTCAGACCTTTATCCAGATCCTGTTCGATAACATTGACGCCATTGGCAATACAGGCGGTGATTTTTTCCGGATTAATTTCCAGGCCATATCCGCGCACATTTTTATGGCGCTTCAGGTAGCTCAGCAGCGAGCCTTCGCCGCAGCCAAGATCGAGTACCTGACTGTCGGGCTTAACCCACTGCTGGATAATGGCCAGATCATCACGTAATACCGTCATGCTTTCCCCTCCACGCCAAGACCACTTGCCACACGTTGCATATAGGCTTTGAAAATATCCATATAACGCGGAATCGGCAGCAGGAAAGCATCGTGGCCGTTGTCGGATTCAATACAGGCATAGCTGACGTTTTTATCGGCGTGCATCAGGGCATTTACAATTTCTTCCGAACGCGCCGGAGAAAAACGCCAGTCAGTGGTAAAAGAAACCACCAGATAGTCGCACTGCGAGCGGCTCAGACATTTCACCAGATCGTTATCAAAATCAGCGGCCGGATCAAAATAATCCAGTGCTTTGGTCATCAGCATGTAAGTGTTGGCGTCAAAGCGCGTACTGAATTTTTCGCCCTGATAATGCAGGTAGCTTTCCACCTCAAATTCAGGCGCAAAGCTGTAATTCAGTTTGCCTTCTTTCAGCTCACGGCCGAATTTCTGCCGCATCGCATCATCTGACAGATAGGTTAAATGCCCCAGCATGCGCGCCTGCATCAGACCGGATTTCGGAATGGTGCCGAATTTGTGATACCAGCCGTCATGGAAATCAGGATCTTTGGCAATCGCCTGACGCGCAACTTCGTTAAAGGCAATATTCTGCGCCGATAATTTCGGTGCCGAAGCAATCACCACCGCATGGCGTACGCGCTCAGGAAACTGAATCGACCAGCGCAATACCTGCATGCCCCCCAGCGAACCACCGACCACGGCGGCCCATTGCTGAATACCCAGCACATCGGCCAGCCGCGCCTGACTGTTTACCCAATCACGCACCGCCATAATCGGAAAATCCGGGCCGTACACTTCACCGCTTTCCGGATTAATGCTGGTCGGGCCGGTCGAACCTGAGCAGCCGCCTAAATTATTCAGCGCCACCACAAAAAAGTGGTTGGTATCGATGGCTTTACCGGGACCGATTGCAGTATCCCACCAGCCGGGCTTTTTATCGTCCATGCTGTGGTAACCGGCGGCGTGATGATCGCCGCTCAGGGCGTGACAGATCAGCACCGCGTTGGATTTATCGGCGTTCAGGCTGCCATAGGTTTCGTACATCAGATCGTACTGCGGCAGAACCCGGCCACTGCGCAGAGTCAGTGGCTGATCAAAATGCTGTAACTGGGGAGTGACCAGACCGACGGAGTCGTCGGGAATAACATCCGGCATGAGCGTTCGTTTCCCGCGTTGGTGAAAGCTGACAATTAAGGCGCGGAGTTTATCAGGCTTGCCGCCAGAAGACAGCAGCGGCAGCAAGCCTGAACACGCAGTTGCTGTTACAGCACCAGCGTCTGGCTGATCCCGCAGCCCGTGGCAAAGTGCCCGTCATGGCTGACCAGAATCAGCGCCCCCGGATAAGCCCGTAAGGCCTGTGCCAGCTGTTCACGGCTGTGCCTGTCCAGATGGTTGTCCGGCTCGTCGAGCAACAGCAACGCTCCGGGAGTTTGCTGGGTGACCAGTAACAACGCCAGCTTCATACGCTCACCGCCGCTCAGGATGCCGGCCGGGCGCAGACAGGCATCTGCATTTAACCCAACCCCGGCAAGCAAGGTGCGCGCACTGGTCATATCCAGTGATGTTGCCTGCAGCAGGTTATCCAGCGCACTGAGATGGTTATGCAGCAGACTGCAGTGCTGCTCGAGCAGACGTATTTCGGTACGGCGCAGAATCGTTGGCTGCTGATCCGCTGTCGCAAGCAACTGCAGCAGGCTGCTTTTGCCGGAGCCGTTATCACCGCGTAACCACAGATGCTCGCCCTGCTGTAAGGCAAAGGTCAGGCGCTGCTCAGGACAGTACGGCAGTGGCTGATCCGTTACCTGCAGAATCAGACCACTGCGCAGTTTTCCGGTCGCGGGCAGATACCACTGGGCGAGCGGGCTGTCTTCCTGCAACCATTGCTGCTGGCGCTCTTTCAGCTGACGGGCAGCCTGCTCATGCTGACGGCTGCGTGCCCGGCTCTGCCGCCCCTGCTGCTGCTCCGCACTTTGTTGTTTGTTATCCAGCAGCAGTTTGCTCTGGCTGCCATCACGGCGCTCACGCTTACCGCTTTGCGCCCGGCGGGCTGCTTTTTCCTGGCTGCGCTGGGTGGCGCGCTCCACCTGTTGCAGACGCTGGCGGCTGCCTTCCAGCTGCTGCAGCAATGCCTGCTGCTCCTGCTGACGCTGCAGCAAAAACTGATCATAGTTGCCACCGTACTGATACAGATGGCCGCTGCGCAGCTCCAGAATATGCTCCATTGCCTGCAGCAGCTGCACATCATGGCTGACCAGAATCAGCACGCCGCGAAAAGCCGCCATCTGCCCGATCAGCCACTGCCGGCCACTGTCATCCAGATGATTGCCCGGTTCGTCGAGTAACAGGACTGCGGGCTCTGATGCAAACAGCAGCGCCAGTTGCAGGCGCATACGCTGACCACCGCTCAGCGCCTGTGCCGGGCGTTGTAAACGCTGCACTAACTGCGCTGCCGAAGTATCTGACTCATACACCAGACCATAAGGCTGCAGAATCTGCTGCAAACGCTGCGGCAGACTCCAGTCATCACCGATCAGCTCAAAATCGGCGGCGGTGGCCATGCCTTCTTCCACCCGCTGCAAGGCCTGTAACCGCTGACTGAGATTTAAGTAGTCCGCCAGGCTCTGAGCGTTACGGGGGCCATCAGCCTGCTGTTGCGGTAACCAGGCGCAACGCCCACGGCAGCGGATATGGCCCTGCTGCGCCTGGCGCTGCCCGGCCAGCAGTTCCAGCAACCATGATTTGCCACTGCCATTACGGCCGCACAAACCGTAACGGCCGGCCATCAGCGACAGCTGAATATCCTGCAGGATGTGCTCACCTGCAGCACTTTGTGCACACAGATGTGCGCACTCAAGAAGAACGGATTGGGACATAAGCGACTCCTGCGGCAGCAGGCGCATAGCGGGTACACATAGGAGAGTGAAAAAGAGAGGTACAGCCAGACCCGACATACGCAGTCCTGCCCGCCGATTAAAACCAAAAGAAAAGGGTTAATGACGGAAGCAGGGCGTTTAAATCATGTCGGTGCGGACTCCGCAGAAGAATTCAGAAGTGGCAGGTTAAGAAAAAGCGGCATTGCTGACAAGATTATGACTGTCTTTTCCTGCTGCGTTTTCGCTTTGTTGACGCTTTCTGTGTCGTTATTCTCAGAGCGAACGGGGCATTTCGCGCTATACAGTGGTTTCACCTTTGGTCTAAAGTTGAAAGATCTCAGGAAAAGGAAGTCCGCTATGCAGCCCATTGCCACACCTGCCACGCTCAATACCGATGATCTGAAAGCCATGGTTTATGGCGCCTGTTTTCTTGCCTCAGGCGGCGGTGGCCCGATCAGTATGGCGCTCGATTTTCTGCAACGCATGAGTGGTACCGTCAGCCTGCTGCCGGTCACGCAACTGGAACGGGATAAAACAGCGCTGATGGTGGTTGATCTGGGCTCTCCCGATGCCGCCGCCGAGGGGCACGGCTTCACTGCTCCGGTCAATGCTTTCAAAAGCCTCAGCGCTTACCTGAAAGAAAAAGAACAGAAAACCATTGCTTACCTGCTGCCCGGTGAAATTGGTGCGGTGAATACCCTGATCCCGTTTTATATCGCCTCCATGATGGATGGCAAAATTGCCGTGATCGACGCCGACCCCTCCGGCCGTGCCGACCCGCGCCTGACCGAAACCCTGCTGGCCGCAACCAACGCACCGAGCTGTCCGGCCATGATTGCCTCCGACACACAGACCGGCGCGGGCCTGCGCTGCGACTGGACAGCCGAACCTTTTGCTTCAACCCTGTTCCTCGATCTGAGCGCCGCCGAACTGGAAGAAAAGGCCCGCGAAACCGTCAGTCAGCCGGAGTATCATCAGGTCGGTGGTATGGCCTGCTATCCACTGGACACCAACTTTTTGCAGAGTCCGGCCGCGAAAAACTCGCTGGTCTATAACTCCGTCGGCCGGGCACTGATTATCGGCCGGCAGATTCTCAGCTCCTCATCCGTCCCGGCGTTATCAATGCTGCTCGATCTGCTGCATATCCATAACTACATATTTACCGAAGGTAAAATCAGCAAAATCATTAACCGTACCCACGGTGGTTTTGATGTCGGCAAAATTATTTTCAGTGCACCTGCAGGTGATTACTGGGTGTATTACAAAAACGAAAGCCTGCTGGCCTGGGATGTAAAACAAGGGCGGCCACATGCCATCGCACCGGATTGCATCAATATCATGCTGGCGGCAGCCGATGGTACAACACAGGCCGGTACGCCACTGTCGACCGCCGATATCCGCGAAGGTCAGAGTTGTACTCTGTGGGGAACCGCCTGTCCGGAAGCCATCCGCATCACGCCGGTGATCAGCCAGTTTATGGATGACCTGAACGATATTCTCAGTGCCTTCCCGGAAGACCACGTTGCGGTGTCTGCCTATATTCCGATTGAAGACCTGAATCTCACGCTCTGCACCACAGAACAGGCGGAAAAATGAGCGCAGAGAAACGTCCTGACAGCGGCCTTGATCTTGAGACCCACCTGTTTTACGAGATCTGGCGTAACTCTCCCGATAACATGTTTATCCTGCGGGTTGGCGAAGATGATTTTTATTTTGTAAAAACCAATCTGTCGCAGCAGCTGAGCCTCGAACTGGTGTCCGCCGCCCCCAAAGATATGGGCATCAGAGAACTGATGCCCCCTGATTTGTACGAACAGGTCAGCGCCAACTACAAACGCTGTATGGAACGTAAAGAACCCATTCAGTACGAAGAAGTTGAGGAGCTGACCAGTCACGATGGCAGCCCACAATATTGGAGCACAACACTTTCTCCTATTTTTGGCTCCGCCGGTGAGGTGCAGTATATCTTTGGTATTTCGCGCAACATCACCCGCCTGAAACAGGCGCAGAAAGCTGCCGAAGCCGCCAACGAAGTAAAGACCTCATTTCTGGCTAATATGAGCCACGAAATGCGTACCCCGTTAAATGGAATCCGTGGCGCTGCCGAGTTATTACTCAAGTGTGATGATCCGCAGGAGAAAGAAGAGCTGTGCCGGCTGATTCTCAACGCCACCGAAGCTCTGACCCGCCAAACCTCCGATATTCTTGAATATGCCCGTATCGACAGCGGCAATATCCGGCTGGAAAATGCGCCATTCTCTCTGCGCGAAGCAGTGAAAGATGTGCAGAGTCTGGTACAGCATGCGATACAGGAAAAGAACATCCGCTTCAGCGTAAATATCGACAGCCGCATTCCCGATCAGCTGCATGGTGATGGCGGCAGGCTAAAACAAATTCTGCTGAATCTGGTCAGTAATGCGGTTAAGTTTACCCACGAAGGCAGCGTCTCTCTGACCATTGATCTGAGTAAGCGCCTTGGCCAGGAACACCAGCTGCGCTTCCGGATTGTCGATACCGGTATCGGTATTCATGCCGACGATATGAATAAATTATTCCGTCCTTTCAGCCAGGTTGATCAGTCAACCACCCGCCGTTATGAAGGCAGTGGCCTGGGGCTGACCATCTGCAAAGATCTGGTGAATGCCAAAGGCGGGAATATCGAAGTCAGCAGCGTGCCCGGCAAAGGCTCTGTGTTTGAATTTAATCTCAGTTATCCGGCATTAATGCAGGATATTCCTGCGCCGCACCAGCTTGATCCGTTGCCCAGGATACCCAATCTGAAAATCCTGCTGGTTGAGGATAACCGCACCAATCAATTAGTGACCAAAAAAATTCTGTCCCATGCCGGTATTAAGGTAACCGTCGCCGAACACGGTCAGGAGGCCCTCGACTTCTGTCAGCAGCAACGTTTTGATCTGATTTTAATGGATTGGCATATGCCGGTAATGGATGGGCTGCGTGCCACGCAATTGCTGCGTGAAATGGATGATTATCATCGCCGTATTCCTATTGTTGGCCTTACCGCCAACGCCATGGAGCAGGATCGCCAGACCTGTCTGAACGCTGGCATGGATGATGTGGTATTAAAACCACTGAGCGGAGAAAAACTGCTGCGCTGTATCGCCCGCTTGCACACCGGCCGGGAAGCACCGGCGGCGCAAAAAGCGCCCTGAAATGACGCGCATAAAAAACTGCCTCTGTTAATAACAGTGGCAGCTTTTTTATTGGCCCGGCCCTGATAAAGCCTCAGGCGTGTTTCTGCATAAAGGCTTTTACTTTAGGGGCAATGCTTTCGCGGAATTTACGGCCATTAAAGATACCGTAATGGCCAACCCCCTCTTCTTCCAGATGTTGTTTTTTACTCTTGGCAATACCAGCGCATAAATCCAGAGCGCAGGCGGTTTGGCCTCGCCCGGTAATATCGTCAAGCTCACCTTCGATGGTCATCAGGGCCATCGTTTTTATCGCCTTAAGATCAACTTTTTCACCACGGAATTCCAGCTCACCCTTAGGCAACTGGTGCTCCAGAAATACCCGGCGGATAGTGTCGAGATAATATTGCGCCGGCATATCCATAACCGCCAGATACTCGTTATAAAACTGCCGATGGGCTTCAGCGCTTTCACCGTCGCCTTTCACCAGATCACTGAAAAACTTGAAGTGCTTACTGATGTGCGAGTCCATATTCATCGACATAAAACCAGTCAGCTGAATAAACCCCGGATAAACCAGCTGACCACGGCCTTTAAAACCCGGCGGCACGCGACAGATAACATTATCCTCAAACCATTCCAGATCACGGCCGGAAGCATAGTCATTCACATCGGTCGGATTAATACGCACATCCACCGGGCCGCCCATCAGACTCATGCTCTTCGGCAGATTCGGGTTGTTATGCATCGCCATATAGCCAGCCGCTACCAGTGCCGGAACGCAGGGCTGACACACCGCCAGTACGTGGGTATCCGGGCCCAGCTTTTCCATAAATTCGATTAAGTACTCAACGTAATCATCGAAACGGAAACCGCCATCACTCATGGGCACATCACGGGCATTGCGCCAATCGGTGATATACACCTCATGGTCCGGTAAAAATTCACGCACAGTGCCACGCAGCAAAGTAGCAAAGTGACCGGATAACGGCGCCAGCAGCAGCACCTTAGGCTGATCCAGACCGCGGGTACGACGGCGGAAATGCAGCAGATTGCAGTAGGGTTTTTCAATCACGGTTTTATATTCAATACCGATCGTACGGCCATCGATTTCCGTGGTATCCAGATCCCAGTCCGGCTGCTCGTAATAATCGGTCAGTCGTTCGGTCAGCTCCATCGTGGCACGTACGGTACGAAAAAAGATGCCGTAATTCAGTGGATTCCACGGCTGATAAAACATATTGCGCGTATGGCGTGCGAGCACATGCACCGGGCGCATGGCATCCATAATCTGGGCATTCATTTTGTAGAGCATGATCGTTCCTCCGTGACTGCCACCGGCGGGTGACAGTGAGAACATTCTGGTTGTTATAACCCTAGCCTATCAGAAAACCTTAGCGGTTTTGCTGCAATGCAGATCAGCTTTTGTCCGCTTGGGAAGACGCATCAGAGCTATTTCTGTCCTCTGTAAACAAGAGCACAGACAAATCCACAGGTCATTTGTGCAACCTGTACTGGTTTTTACGCCACAGACCCTATTAAAAGCCGCGCTGACAGCTATATATGAGGCCCGTTAAAACTGTATGGCAACGAATGACTGGCGGCAAAAACCACCCATTAGCATGAGAAATTCAGCGAAAAAAGCCGTCACCGGATCAACAGAAAGGAGCAAAGCCCGACAGACAGCCAGGGCCGGAGGGCAAAGCGGACATCATCCATAATGTCCGCTCCATGTCTCGCAGATAAAACCTCAGATAGCGCGTAAGAAACTGAGTAAATCGTCCCGTTGTTGCTGACTCAGCTGCTCAAATGCCTGCTTTGCTGCCAGACCTTCGCCACCATGCCAGAGAATCGCCTGCGGCAAGTTTTGCGCCCGGCCATCGTGCAGGAAGCGGCTGACACCATCACCTTCCAGCAAACCCAACCCCCACAGTGGCGGTGTACGCCATTCCTGTGGCTGCGCATTTCCCTCGCCGACACCGTCGCTGAGATCATCGCCCATGTCGTGCAGCAGCAAATCGGTATAGGCATAGATCGTCTGCCCGCGCAGCGGCGCCAGCGCGGCGTCTGTAGCGGTTGTTAATGTCGGCCGGTGACAGGCCGCGCAGCCGGTTTGGGCAAACAGTTGCGCCCCACGTTCAAAGGCCGCGTTATCGCTGACTCGTCGTCCGTACACCGCTAACACAGTAAGGAACTCATTGATCTGGCCCAGCGCTTCCTCGCTGACCTCAGGATTTCCGCCGGACGGTTGGCTGGTACAGATATCCTGATGTTCCGTGCAGGGCTCCTGTGGATTAACCACACTGGTTAATCCCATATCCTGTTGCAAAGCACCGGCACTTTGTCCGCGCAGCGAACACTGCATCGCCTTCCAGCCAAAGCGGCCAATGCAGTCCTGCCCTTCGCGCTGCAGGCGATGGGCGCGGCCGGAAATACCATCAGCGTTACTGTCCGATTCATCTTCATAAGCCAGAATCTGCTCCTCCGGCACCAGATTCAGCAAACCGACCCCGGTAAGCTGCGGCGATAAGCGTGGCCCAAGGTGAATGCCGGCAGCCAGTGCATGGCTCGGATTGCTCAGCACAAACTGTGGCTTACCGGAGCCATCATCCTGCCAGCTGACATCGCCTTCGCCACGCCCGACGGTGGCAAACGGCTGCAGCTGACCACCCAGATGCGGATCAGGCCGGCCATTTGCGTCGCCCAGACGGAACAGCAAACCGCTGCCTATCTGGCCGTCAGCCAGTAAGCTGGCGGCACGGCCGTTGGCGGTGTGACACAGATCGCAGGCACCGGCGACAAACAGCGGTCCCAGTCCATCGAGTTGCGGACGCGCACCGGGCGCCATTTCCCAGTCAGCAACAAACAGCTCACGACCGCGCGAGACCTGCGCCAGTTCCTCCAGCGGCAGGCCCGGTATAAACTGCAGAAAACCTAATGAGGCCTGCCATTCAACCGTGGCCGCGCCACCCACCGGCAGCCAAACCTGCGTTTGTTGGCCAGCGCCGGAGTTATCGGAGGCACCACAGCCGGTCAGCAGCAGCGCGATTAACAGTAAATAACCAGTGCGGATCATGGCGCTGACGTCACCATCGCCGCAGATGTTGCCGCTTCCGCTGCAGCTTCGGGTACGGATACCAATACCGGTACGCGGTAGCCCCACAGATTAATAAGATCACTGCCACCCAGCGATCCCTCAAAGCTCCAGCCCCAGGAGAACAACTGACCATCGCCGCGCAGGCCAAGGGTATGCAGCGCCCCGTTACCTAAATCCAGAGCATTATCAAATTGCAGAATCGGGCTCAGTGGTGCTTCGACATCATCGTCCTGCTCAATACCCAGCGTACCAAGCATGTTCTGTCCCCAGGGATAGACCTTGCCATCGGCGCGCTTCACAAAACTCTGATTAGCATTAGCCCAGACCGCCTGCACATCGCTGAACCACGGCAGCAGCTGCGGGCTTGTGACCACTTCCGGCCATTGCTCGCTGACAAATAACCCCACCTGACTGCTGAAGTTCAGACCCCACGCATACACCTGACCGCTTTTACCCAGCGCCAGTACATGATCACGACCGGCAGCTACAGCAGTAATCGCTTGCGGCAGCGGAATCTGCACAGGCGTGCTGTGTACCTCGGTATCTTCGCTGGCTAACCCCAGGTTGGCGTAGTCATTGGCGCCCCAGCCCCAGAGAACGCCCTGCTCATCCAGCGCATAAGAACTGCCGGACGATGCGGCTACCTGCACAATATCTGTCAGAGTTAAGCGCACCGGATAATCACGGTTAAGGGCAGAGCCATCGCCTAACTGGCCAAGATTATTGCTGCCAAAAGCAGAGACTGTGCCGTCGTTATGCAGCACCAGCGAATGACCGTAACCACGTACAACAGACACCGCATCAGTGATGCCAGGCACCTGTACCGGCGTCAGCCGGGTGCTTGTATCTGCCGTTTCTGCCGCTGCACTGCCCAGTCCGAGCTGACCATTGGCGCCGTCTCCCCAGCTCCAGACCGTACCATCAGCAGCCAGCGCCAGTGAGGCATTCTGATTAAACGCCAGCGACACAAACGTCTTGCTGGTTGGCAGTAACACCGGCGTCAGCGGATGGGATTCATCACTGGCCTGCTTGCTGGTCATGCCCAATCCCAGCTGGCCTTTGTTATTGCGACCCCAGACATAAGTTTTGCCTTCAACAATTGCACCGGAGTGCGCACCACCAGCCGTAACCCGCTTACCGAAATAAGCCTGATGGCTTGCACGGGTCTGGTTACCAGCCGCATCGCTCACCACAATCTGATACGTATTGAGACCACCGCTCAAGCGGAGTGCAGCACTGAATTGCCCGCTGCGGCCATCGGCATCCAGCTGCAAGTCAGCGGGAAAGCTTTGCCCATCGCTGATAATCTCTACGCTGCCCAGCTTGTTGTCATCGCTGACGATACCCGTCAATGTCAGCAAACGGCTTTGTACAATCGCCGAATCGGCAGGGAATTGACCACTGAGCTGTGGTGCTGTGATGTCCGGAGCATTGCTGTTATCACTGTCCGCACCACAGCCCAACAGAAACAGAACCGGTAAAACCGGCAGGAATAAACGTTGCATTGCAGCCACCCGTTAATGAGAACCAATATCAAAGGCGGCGAACAATACATCTAACGATAATTATTCGCAAATAAGAGTTTTATTATTATAAGCCACCCAGACCTCCTCCTCTCGCCTGCCCCGGCGTTTTTCCAAACCAGCGCTTGAATGCCCGCTGAAAGTTGCTTTGCTCCTGATACCCCAGCCGCAGGGCGATTTCCGGCAGCGCCACGCCCTGCTGCAATAAGCGCTTTGCCTGCTCACGCCGGACCTCTTCCAGCAATTGCTTGAAGGTCACACCACGGGCACGCAAGCGCCGCTGCAGGGTGCTGATGCTTAATCCCAGACAACCAGCCACCCAGGCGCGGTCAGGCTCCCCCAGTACCAGCGACTGCTCGATCCAGTAGCGCACATGGGCCAGCGCCTGTTGCTCGTTCAGCTGTTGCAGCGCATGACGCGCGGCCAGATCCTGCGCCGCAGCCTGTTGTGGGTTGGCACCGGCAACGGCTGTCGTCAGCAGCTCATGGCTGAATTCGATACTGTTCTGTGGCGCGGCGAACTGCACCGGGCAGCCAAAATAATGCTGCCAGCGTTCCGGGTGTTTGGGCGGCTGGCTGCGCAGGGTGACGTTCAGAGGCCTGACCGGCTGATGGGTCAGCCAGCGTGCCATGGCCACCAGCGCCACCATGGCGGTATGTAACGACAACAGCGGCACCGGCTGGCGGGCATGAAAGCTGATACGCACACCCTGTGCGGTTTCCTGCAGTGGTAAATCGATGGCTTCACCGATCAGGCGGTGAAAACGCAGCAACCGCTCCAGTGCTTCACGCAGGTTACGGCTGGACTGCATGGCGAAGCTGATTACCGGCGCATGCTCGAGGCGGATATCACGGCCAATGGCCAGAGCCAGATCATCATCCGGGCAGGCCGCGGTGATGGCATTCCACAACGCCGTCACCCGGGTCTGGGGAATCCGACCCTGCGGCTCCTGCAACAGTGCAGCGTCGATTCCGGACTGTTCACACAGCAGCGCACTGTTAAGGCCAAAGCCTTCCGCGCCCTGCAACAGCAAACGCACCCAGGCGCTGGAGGTCGTCGCCAGAGGTGGCTGACCGATCTGTAGCGGCGGTGACATAACAATCTTCCGGGTATAAATGACTCATTATGATAACAACTTGACCCGAAAAGCCAATCTGCATTCATCACGCTGTCGTATGTTGAATACAGATCAGACAACTCATAACAACAACGACTAATAACAAGCCATCAGGCAAGGCAGGTAACCATGAGCAAGCAGTCCGCATACACTCCGGCAGCCAAAGAGTTCAACAGCTTCGCGGAGTTTTATCCGTTTTATCTCGGTGAGCATTCCAACCGCACCTGCCGGGTGCTGCACTACACCGGCACCCTGAGTGCCATCAGTATCATCAGCTATGCCATCTGGAGCAGTCAGTACTCACTGATCCCACTGGCCTTTGTTGCCGCCTACGGTCAGGCCTGGATTGGTCACTTCTTTTTTGAGCACAACAAGCCGGCGACCTTCAAGTATCCGCTGTGGAGCTTTATGGGTGACTGGGTGATGATCAAAGACTTCCTCACCGGCCGCATCAAGCAGAAAATGCCGCAGAAGTAAGCCACTGCCTCTCCTGTCGCGCCCTGAATCCGGGGCGCATTGGCACCTCCCGCCACCAGCCCCCGATCCGTAGAACTACCTAGCCATTTATACCTATGTCGCATTCACACCCAGAAGGTGCGGGCTTTTAATGCCTGCCTTTCTCCGGCGCCGCATTCATCGCGTGCGCAACGCACAAGGGTGTGTCAGGCGCCGGTATTCATTGCTTATCCGGGGGCTGTATGCAGCACTACAACATTTATGAAATGGGTCTGGATGCCAATCAGGCCAACTACACCGCCTTATCGCCGATCAGCTATCTGCAGCGCGCGGCCTTTGTTTACCCGCACCGCATCGCCCAGATTCATCAGGATACCACCTACACCTGGGGCGAAACCTACGAGCGCTGTGTGCGTCTGGCTTCTGGCCTGAAGTCGCTGGGTATCCAGCACGGCGAAACCGTTTCTTTCCTGTGCGCCAATATTCCCCCGATGTTTGAAGCGCACTTTGGTGTGCCGATGTGTGGCGCGGTACTGAATGCCATCAACACCCGTCTGGATGCAGAAGCCGTAGCCTTTATTCTGCAGCACGCCGAAACCCGCATTCTGTTTGTCGACCGCGAATTCAGCGACGTGGCCAGCAAAGCCCTGAAACTGCTGGCGGTTAAGCCAATGGTGATTGCCGTTGATGACCCGTACTTCGACGGCGGTGAACTGCTGGGCGAACAGACCTACGAGCAGCTGCTGGAAAAAGCCGATGCGGATTTCGCCTGGGATCTGCCACAGGACGAATGGCAGGCCGTTACCCTGAACTACACCTCAGGCACCACCGGTAATCCGAAAGGCGTGGTCTATCACCACCGCGGCGCATACCTGAACGCCGCTAACAACATTATTTCCTGGGACATGGGCAAGCACCCTGTGTACCTGTGGATTCTGCCGCTGTTCCACTGCAATGGCTGGTGTTTCCCGTGGACCATCGCCGCTGCGGCCGGTGTCAGCGTCTCCCTGCGCCATGTACGCGCCGACGCCATTTATGGCGCCATTAAAGATCACAAAGTCTCGCACTTCTGCGGCGCGCCTATTGTGCTGAACATGCTGAACAATGCGCCAGCCGAGATGAAAGAAGGCATCGAACATCAGGTTAACGCCATGGTGGCCGGTGCAGCGCCTCCGGCTGCCGTGATCGAAGGTATGGAAGCCATGGGCTTTAAAGTAACCCACGTGTATGGCCTGACCGAAACCTACGGTCCTTGCGTGGTGTGTGAGTGGGACGACGCCTGGAATGAGCGCACGCCGGGTGAACGCGCCGCGCTGAAAGCCCGCCAGGGTGTGAAGAGCCCGATGCAGCAGGATCTGATGGTTGCCGATCCGGATAACCTGCAGCCGGTTGCCCGCGATGGCGAAACCATTGGTGAGATTTTCATCCGCGGTAATATCGTGATGAAAGGCTACCTGAAAAACCCGCGCGCCAGCGAAGAGGCCTTTGCCGGTGACTGGTTCCACACCGGCGATCTGGCGGTATGGCACGAAGATGGTTATATCGAGATCAAAGACCGCTCGAAAGACATCATCATCTCCGGTGGTGAGAATATTTCCTCCATCGAAGTGGAAGATATTCTTTACCGTCACCCGGATGTGGAAGAGGCCGCCGTGGTTGCCAAGCCTGATGAAAAATGGGGCGAAACGCCTTGTGCTTTCGTCAAGCTGAAGCCGGGTGCTGAAGAAGACGCTGCTGCGATTATGGATTTCTGCCGTGCCAATATGGCGCACTTTAAAATTCCGCGTCACGTGGTGTTTGGCGAGCTGCCGAAAACCTCTACCGGTAAGATCCAGAAGTTTATTCTGCGCGCTCAGGCTAAAGAGTCCTGATACCCGGGATTTAACCGCGAGCGTATAAAAACGGGCCTCATCTGAGGCCCGTTTTTTATTGCGGAAATATCACATTACTGCGCACATGTTACCGGCGACCAGACGTCAAAGCTGTCTTCATCCAACGCATCTTTTTCGCTGTAGAGAAAGCAATGGTCGCCTACCCGCAACGGCTGTGGCGCAAGACTGCCAGCCTCACCGGTTTCAATAAAATCACGTTGCGGCTCTGGCCGCTCACTGCGCACCGCATCCAGCTGACGGCGCAGACGCGGATCGAAAGGCACAGCCTTTAATGACTGCGCGCCGGGCGGTTCACTGGGGGCATCCCATTCCGCACCCCAGTCCGCATCCATATTGACAGCCGGCAGCCGCAGTAACGGCGGCGAGATAAATAAAGGTTCAGCGCTTTCTGAGGTTTCCTGCGCGTTATTCAGTACGGCAGGTGCCGGAGCTGCGGGGTTTTCTGTTGCCGGGTTTTCTGCTGCAGGAGTAGCGGGTTGTTCAGGCACGCGTTGAAGAGGCTCATTGTCGGGGACTGTCGGCACAGGCAAAGCAGACCGCAGTTGCAAACTAAGCACTGGCATAAGCTTTGTTGGCTGTACTGCCCGCTGCAGCGGCGCAGCCAACAGCAACAGGTGCAGCAGTAGCGATACACCCAAAGCCAGAATCAGGGGATTGTGCAGCAGATAAAACAAATGAGTGGCGTCCCGTCCTTCGCCGGAACAGGCTCCGGCGGCGGGGATTAGACGCAACTATTGATATCAGGTTCAGCGCAGCAAATCAGCTCCATCGCTCAGAAGCCGCTCAAGCCCATTGCAAATCCGCTCAGGCGCGTTCATACACCACAAAGCTGTAGTTATAAGGATTCGGGCCTTCGGCGGCGAAGTCTTCGCGTGCGACTTCCTGCCAGACACTGCGTTCAAACTCGGGGAAGAAAGCATCGCCTTCGACTTCGGCGTGAACTTCGGTCAGATACATACGGTCGACCAGCGTCAGCGCCTGGGTATAAATCTCGGCGCCGCCAATAATCATGGCTTCATTCTGACCGTTAATCAGCGCAATGCTCTCTGCCAGTTCGCGGGCAGCCTGCAGCGAGTCGACCACTTTTACGCTGTCGTTAGCGTTAGGCGCCTGATAACCGGCCTGACGGGTAATGACGATGTTGGTGCGGCCCGGCAGTGGTTTGCCAATGCTCTCATAGGTTTTGCGGCCCATCACAATGGTTTTACCCATGGTGACCTGTTTGAAGTATTTCAGGTCGTTAGGCAGATACCAGGGCAGCTTATTATCGATACCGATAACACGGTTTTCGGCGAGGGCGACGATCAGGGAAAATTTCACAGCCAGCTTCCGTTGTGCAAAAGCGCCATCATACCACTGCGCTTATACTCCGTCTGGTCTCAGGCGACGTCGGCCTCCAGACACGGCTGGGCTTCAGATACGGTCAGGCGCAGCGCGCGACCATCGGCGGGATATCATCAGCCGGCAAGGGCCGGGCAAAGAAAAAGCCCTGATATTGGTCGCAGCCAAAAACCGCCAGAACATCGAGCATTTCACTGTCTTCAACACCTTCAGCAATCACTTTCAGGCCCAGATTGTGGGCCAGATTGATAATTGAGCTGGCAATGGCGGCATCGTGGCTATCGGTGACGATGTCTTTAACAAACATCCGGTCGATTTTCAGGTAGTCGATCGGCAGATCTTTAAGATAGGCCAGAGATGAATAGCCGGTACCAAAATCGTCAATCGCCACCGATACGCCCAATGTGCGCAGGCGGTTAAGTACCTGTACGCCATGGTCCAGGTTGTACATCAGCGTGCTCTCGGTAATCTCCAGCGTCAGATTCTGTGGTGGCAGGCCGGCATCGGCCAGCAGCTGCTGAATGCTGTCTGCCAGATCCCGCTGGCGGAACTGGCGTGGAGACAGGTTGACCGACAGTTTGGTGTCTGCCGGCACCAGTCCCTGACTCAGCCAATCAGCATACTGGCGGCAGGCATTGCGTAATACCCATTCACCGAAACGCTCGATCAGTCCGGTCTCTTCCAGCACCGGAATAAAAATAGATGGCGACACATCACCCAGTACCGGATGCTCCCAGCGCAGCAGCACTTCAACACCGGTAAAGCGCTGTTCACTGACACTGACCTGAGGCTGATACGCCAGGCGCAGTTCTTCACGCTCCAGCGCATGATGCAGCGCACTCTCCAGACCCACGCGGATCTTGTCTGCCGGTGAACTGCGGTGGCAGAACACATAGCTGACGTTACGTCCTTCGCGCTTGGCCTGATGCAGGGCCAGTTCAGCATGACGCACCAGCTGCCCGGCGTCGTAACTGACCCGGCTGGCCAGCTCGATACCAATACTGACGGTGGAGAAAATTTCTTCATCACCAATGCTGAAAGGCTTCTGAAAAGCAGCACTGATTTTATGGGCCACAGCAGCACTCATAGACTCGTTTTCCAGATCACCACTGGCTTCAAGAATCACAGCGAAACTGTTGCCATCCAGACGTGCAACGGTATCGGAACGGCGCAGTGTCTGCTGCAGGCGCTGCGCACAGGCAATCAGCAGCAGATCACCAAACTGATGACCATGCAGTTCGTTCACTACCCGGAAGCGGTCGATATCCACAAACAGCAGACTGACATCCTGACCACGGCGCTGGCTCTGAACCAGACAATGATCCAGCCGGTCCTGAAACAATCCCCGGTTCGCCAGCCCGGTGAGGGGGTCATGATGGGCGGCATGTTTCTGATCAATGTCGTACTGACGGCGAGCCATCGCCATCTGCATCACATGCAACAGCAGGCCGGACTGTGCCTGATGCGAACTCAGTATTTCCTGCACACCGGCGGTAATCAATCTGGTTTCATCACTCAGGTGCTCAAGCAGAACCACCAGCGGCGCTTCTGGCAGCATCAGCCGCACACGCGCTATCGCAGCTTCCAGATGCCGGTCAAAACGCTTGCTGGACAGACAAACCACCCCCTGCTGCGCTTCCAGCCAGGCTGCACAGATGTCATCAAGGGATAACATCTGTTGCAGACTGACATCTGGCAACGGCGGTAACGACAGTGTCTCATCCGCACTGAACAGCAGCAGTGTCGGCAATTCGCTATCAAGTAATGGGTTCACCAGCAGCACCGGCAGTCAAAGATGCCTTCAGTATAGACAAGCATGCCGCAGCGTCCGGCCGGACAACGAGAATTACAAAAAAGAATTGTTACAGCGGAGGTGGCCGTCTGCTCCGCCTCTGCCCAGGGCAGGAACGGAGCGATAGCCGATCAACGGCCGATCAGATGGCGACCGGCGCTTTGATATGAGGATGCGATTCGTAGCCTTCGATCACAAAGTCTTCAAATTTATAATCAAACAGGCTGTCAGGTTTACGCTGAATCACCAGTTTTGGCAGCGCCATAGGTTCGCGCGACAGCTGCAGGTCAGTCTGCTCCAGGTGGTTGGCGTACAGGTGCACGTCACCACCGGTCCAGACAAAATCACCCACCTGCAGATCACACTGCTGCGCCACCATATACACCAGCAATGCATAGCTGGCGATGTTGAACGGTACGCCGAGGAAAATATCGGCGCTGCGCTGATACAGCTGGCAGGATAATTTGCCGTCAGCCACATAGAACTGGAAAAACGCATGGCATGGCGGTAATGCCATATTCTCAATTTCGCCGACATTCCAGGCGCTGACGATCAGGCGGCGCGAGTCAGGATTGTTTTTGATCTGGTTCACTACCTGGGTGATCTGATCAATATGACGGCCATCGGCGGTTGGCCAGCTGCGCCATTGCGAGCCGTACACCGGCCCCAGATTGCCGTCTTCATCGGCCCACTCATCCCAGATAGAGACGCCGTTTTCTTTCAGATAGCGGATATTGGTATCACCACTCAAAAACCACAGCAGCTCATGAATAATAGAGCGCAGGTGCAGCTTTTTAGTGGTTACCAGCGGGAAGCCTTCACTCAGATCGAAGCGCATCTGATAGCCAAAACAGCTGTACGTGCCAGTGCCGGTACGGTCTTCTTTAAAGGTGCCGTTTTCGCGTACATGGCGCATCAGATCGAGGTATTGCTTCATACTTTCTGTTCTCCGGATTTCGGGCTGCGGTAAGCGATAACCAGCAGGATGATCCCTATAACAATCATCGGCAGACTGAGCAGCTGGCCGCGGCTCATCCAGCCAAATAAATCAAAACCGATATGTGCATCCGGCTCGCGGAAGAATTCGGCAATCGTGCGGAACAGGCCATAACCAATCAGGAACATGGCGCTGACGGCTTTCTGTGGCCGTGGCCGGGACGAATAAAACCAGAGGATAACAAACAGCAGGAAACCCTCCAATGCTGCCTGATACAACTGTGATGGGTGGCGTGGCAGCTCGCCGGCACGTGGAAACACCATCGCCCAAGGCACATGCGCCGGATCAGCCACCCGGCCCCAGAGTTCACCGCCAATAAAATTACCGAAACGGCCAAACATCAGACCAACCGGAACCAGTGGCGCGACAAAATCGGCAACGTCGAAGAAGTTCTTCTGATACTTATGCCCAAACCACGCCAGTGCGGCCATTACACCCAGCAGACCACCGTGGAACGACATTCCGCCTTCCCATACCCGCAACAGCCACAAAGGGTCCTGCAGAAATTGCGGAAAATTATACAGCAGCACATAACCGCAGCGACCACCGAGGATAACCCCCATGGCGCCATAAAAAATCAGATCCGACACCTGCTCCGGCGTCCAGCCTGATCCGGGACGGCGGGCACGGTAATTAGCCAGGCCCCAGGCCGAAGCAAACGCCAGCAGATACATCAGGCCATACCAGTGAATTTTCAGCGGGCCAATCGCAACCGCAACAGGGTCAATATCAGGGTACGTCAGCATACGGACCTCCTTGCAACAACAGTCAGGCTCAAGCAAAACATCCTATTTTTAACTCCTTATGAAATGCGCTTAAAACAACAGAAATTTAATACCAACCACACACAACAACAGGGCAAAGCCCTTCTTCAGCAATGCCTGATCCAGACGGTGGGCCAGTTGCGCCCCTACTTTGGCAAAGGGCACGCTGGTCAGCACGATGCCGATAATGGCCGGCCAGTACAGGAACCCGGTACTCCATACCGGCAAATCCGCATGATTCCAGCCCGCCGCAACATTACTGATGGCCCCGGTCAGCGCAATTGGCAGCCCGCAGGCCGCCGAAGTAGCCACCGCCTGGCGCATGGGAATTTTCATCCAGCTCAGATAAGGCACCGTGAAAGTACCGCCGCCAATGCCAAACCAGGACGAACCAAAACCTACCACCGAACCGGCCATAATCAGCCCCCGGTTACCTGGACGTTTACCAGCGCCTTTTGGTTCCAGCCCGAAAAACATTTTCGCCGCCAGTAACAGGGCAAAGACACCGATAATTTTCTGCAGCAGCGGGCCCGGCACAGCGGTAATTAAAGACACGCCCAGCATAGTGCCCAGCACAATGCCGATGCTCATCACACCCACCAGCGTCCAGTCCACAGCTCCCTGACGATGATGCTCACGCACAGAACTGAGCGAGGTAAAGACAATGGTCGCCAGTGACGTAGCCACAGCCATATGAGTGAGTACAGTTTCACTCACCCCCTGTGCGGCAAAAGTAATGACCAGCACCGGCACAATCACCATGCCGCCGCCAATGCCAAACAAACCCGCCAACAGGCCGGCAACGGAGCCAACAGCCAGGAACAGCAGAAAAGTCATCATAGCTATGAAAATTCCGGTTTAAGGGGGCGGCATTATGACCTAAAGTGCGGGCAAAGTCGGCAGCGCCTGCGCAACAGAGCGTGCCTGCGGTAACCATTATCAGGAAATACCTATGTGTCTGATCGTACTGAACTGGCAACCACAGGACAGTCAGTGGCTGACCCTGAGTGCCAACCGTGATGAATTCTACCCCCGCCCGGCCAGTGCACTGGAAGAGTGGGAAGAGCATCCGGGCCTGTATGCCGGACGCGATCTGCAGCAGGGCGGCACCTGGCTTGGTATCACCAAAGAAGGTCGCTTTGCCGCACTGACCAATATCCGCGCTCCCGGCGCCGGACCAGCCGAGCCGCAGTCACGCGGTCATCTGGTGCTGAACTACCTGCGCGAGCCACGCAACCCGGAAAAATATCTGCGCGCCGTACTGGAGAAAGGCGATGCCTACGCGCCGTTTAATCTGCTGTGCGGCAACCGCAGCCAGCTCTGGTATGCCAGCAACTATCCCGAACCGCGGCTGGAACGGCTGGAGCCCGGTATTCACACGCTGAGCAATGCCTGGCTGAATACTCCCTGGCCGAAAACCGAACTGGCACGGACGCAACTACAGCGCTGGCTGCAACAGCCCGGAGGCAGCGCCAGTCTGGCGGCACTGCTTGATCATTACTCCCCCTTCCCCGACGATCAGTTGCCACAAACCGGGGTTCCACTGGAGTGGGAGCGCTTACTCTCAGCTCAGTTTATCCATGCTCCGGGTTACGGCACCCGCTGCTCCAGTGGCATTCTGGCGCAGCAGGAACGGGTTGAAATAACCGAGCTCAGCTGGGACAGTAACGGCAGAATTGCCGGCCGGGTTACCTGGCCGGTCGATCTTGAATGAGCAGACAATTGCTCACTTTAAGAACAAAGAATTAGCCGCCAGAAATCCGTTAAACAGTCTTCCTGTTACAAAAGAAAAACCTAAGTTGTTGTTTCTTTTGACACCCAGCAAACCAATCGAACGACCGTTTGCAGTCGCTTACAAAATTCTGCGAACGGTAGCGCGATTCCCGTCACATTTTGCTTATCTGGCGTCCATACTTCGTGCATGAACAGCATGAATACACCCCGGAAACCGCAACGCGTCGTCGCACTGACAGGCCTTATTGCCCTGCTGTGTATCGGTCTGTTGTTTGCGGCTCTGGCAGCCAGCATTAATACCAAGCCTTATATGCCGCCGAAGGTGGCGCAGAAGTATATGGAGCACTGGTTAATCGAATCCGCGCGCAATGTGGCGGGAGAAGTGCGGCTGAAACATGTGCAGAGCATTGAGCCTTTTTACCTGCGCCGCGATTATCAGCCGGTATGGATGAACAGTTTTGAACTGACCGAAGCCGGGCGCGAACTGCTGCAGGTACTGCGCGAAACCGCCGCCGACGACTGGCGCAACTACGGCTACGAACTGGCCACCCTCGAACGCGAAACCAGCCGTCTGTCGAATATTCCCAAACAGGCCACTGCGGTTGAAGTGCTGCTGACCGACGCTTTCATTACTTACGCCCAGCAGGCTCTGAACGCTGAGCTGCTACCGGATACCGGCGAGGGCGACCATCCATCGATCCGCAAAGTGTCGGCTGCCAGCAAGCCCGGACAATTCAGTGAAGAACAGATCATCGACCTGCTGAATGACTCCATCCGCCGCAACGAGCTGGACGCTCTGGTTGAAACTCTTACCCCATCTCATCCCGGCTACCTGCGTCTGCGCAAAGAACTGAACCGTTACTTAGCCATTGCCAACTCCGGTGGCTGGTATCCGCTGCCGGATAACCTGCAGCTGAAAAATAATGAACGTCACCGTCTGGTGCCACATCTGCGCTGGATGCTGGGGCAGTATGGCGACCTGCAGAAAGGTGCCCTGTCCTGGCTGTTTAAAGATGCCGAAGAACGCACCCGCGCACCCGCCGAAGATGAGCCACATGATCTGAGTCGTCCGGAATTCCTGTTTGACAGTGCTCTGGCTGACGCCTTGCGCCACTTCCAGAAACGTCATCATTTACCCGAAAGCGGTGAGCTGGATGCCAATACGCTGAAATGGCTGAATATTCCGCCTTACCAGATGGCACAGAAAGTCGCCCTGAATATGAAACGCTGGCGCCACCTGCCACGGGACCTTGGCCAGCGCCATGTCATGGTGAATATGGCTGACTACAGCCTGCAGCTGATAAACGGTGGCTCAGTTGAGCTGGATATGAAAGTCATTATCGGTAACCTGCAGCGCCGGACTCCGGTTATGGCACAGAAAATCAGTACACTGGAACTGGCTCCGACCTGGTCGGTACCCAAACGTATTGCGGTAAACAGCCTGCTGCCGAAAATTCGCCGCAATCCGGGTTATCTGGAAGAGAAAGGCTATCAGGTGATCGGCCGGGTCGATGGTGTTGACCAGTTTATTTCGCCGTATGCCATTAACTGGAATAAAGTCAGCGCCAGTAACTTTCCTTACCGTCTGGTACAGAAAGCCGGCGATGACAATGCGCTGGGTTCTATCAAATTCCTGTTCCCCAACGATAAAGACATCTACCTGCACGATACCTCACAGCCGCAGCTGTTTAACCTCGACAACCGCGCCTTAAGCTCAGGTTGTGTGCGGGTAGAAAAACCAAGATTACTGGCCGAAAAACTGCTGCGTGGACAGCAGGGCTGGAACCGCCACAATATCGATGCTGCCATCGACCAGAACCGCACCACCCGCATCCGCCTGCAGGATGATGTACCGGTCTATCTGATGTACTGGACTACCTGGGTTGATCAGGACGGTAATCTGCAGGTGCGCGACGATGTCTACAATCGCGATCTGATCGCCGGCCTGCCGCCTACCAATCCTGCCGTCAGCCTGTAACCTTCGTTCGCAAGTGGCGTACAAACGTCAGCAGTTACATTATTCAGTATGACAAATGTAGCGTTATGTATTTTTGTCTAAGGATGCCCGTTTCTTTTGGCAGGTGTTTGGCATACTCCGCCCATAGCCATACAACACTGAATAACCAGATGTAGCGGAGACTATTCACCATGTTGCAACGACGTCACTTTCTGAAGCAGGCAGCCTGCCTTGGTGCGGCAGGTATTACCGGCCTGAGCAGTACCCGCGCATTCGCCGGGCAACAGGAAGAACGTACTCTGCGCCTGTACAACATTCATACCGGTGAATTCACCACCAGTACTTTCTGGGCGAATGGCCGTTATATCGACGAGGGTGTGGAATCTCTGGATATTCTGGTACGCGATCACCGTCGCGATCAGGTGATGGCCATGCAGCGAGAGCTGTATCAGAACATGTACCAACTGCAGCAGTTGTTCGCCAGCCATGAACCGCTGTATGTGATTTCCGGTTATCGTGCCCCCGAATCCAACGCCAGCCTGCGCTATACAAGCTCAGGCGTCGCCGAGCACAGTCTGCATATGCAGGGACGTGCCATTGATATCCGTATTCCCGGTGTTTCACACCGCCATCTGCACCGCGCCGCACTGGCGATGGGCAACGGTGGTGTTGGGTATTACCCGAAGAGTGGTTTCGTTCATATTGATACCGGACGCACCCGGCACTGGACAGCCTGATCAGGCTTTAAAAGAAAGGGCGTATCAGTTACGCCCTGGTCCGATAATACGGCCGAAACCAGCCTTCTCCAGCGATAACTGCAGGGTGGCGGTAATAACCGGCGCACTTTCTATCTGCAGCACCTCTGCCAGCAACTGATCAGCCCATTCACGGCTGATGCCGCGAATTACCGATTTAACCTTGGGCAGGTTAGTGGCATTCATCGACAACATGTCATAGCCCATTGCCATCAGCAATACAGCGCCCAGTGGATTACCGGCCAGCTCACCACAGACACTCACCGGCTTGCCAATTTCATGCGCCATATCGGCAATCATCTTCAGTGCATTCAGCACCGCCGGGTGAAAGGCCTGATAAAGATCAGCCACCCGTGGATTATTACGGTCCACGGCCAGCAGATACTGGGTCAGATCGTTACTGCCGACAGAGAGAAAATCCACCCGCTGGCCCAGTTCACGGATCTGATAAACCGCTGCTGGGACTTCAATCATCACTCCGACCTGGGGCATTTCGACGTCAAAGCCTTCTTCCAGAACTTCCGCATGGGCGCGGTAGATCAGGTGTAATGCTTCATCGACTTCGCTGACGCTGGTAATCATCGGCAGCATAATACGCAGATTGTTCAGCCCTTCGCTGGCCTTCAGCATGGCGCGGATCTGTACCAGAAAGATTTCCGGGTGGTCGAGCGTTACGCGAATGCCACGCCAGCCCAGAAACGGATTAGCCTCACTGATCGGGAAGTAGGTCAGTGCCTTGTCACCACCAATATCCAGGGTTCGCATCGTTACCGGATTCGGGGCAAAGGTTTCCAGCTGCTGACGGTAAATCTTCTGCTGCTCGCTCTCGCTGGGAAAGCGGTCTTTCATCATAAACGGCACTTCGGTGTGGTACAGGCCAACACCTTCAGCACCACGTTCGAGACTGCGTACTGCATCGGTAATCAGGCCGGTATTCACCCACAGTGGAATACGGTGACCATCAAGGGTTTCGGCCGGTTCATCGCGCAGCACCTGCAGGTCTTTCTGCAGCGCCTGCTCTTCATCAAAGATCGCCTGATACTGCTCACGCAGTTCATCGTTGGGACTGGAAAATATCTGTCCGCGGTAACCGTCAACGATCAGCTCCAGACCATGCAGCTGGGCGTAAGGGACATCCACAACCCCCATAACCGTAGGAATCCCCATCGCCCGGGCCAGAATCGCCACATGCGAGTTGGATGAGCCTTTAACCGATACCAGACCACGCAGCTTACCCGGCGGAACCTCGCCCAGCATCGCCGGTGTCAGCTCTTCACTGACCAGAATTGTATTGGCAGGAAAATCGTACTCCTGCGCGTGTGCATCACTGCCCTGCAGATGAGCGAGAATACGGGTTCCCAGATCAATGATATCGGTGGCGCGCTCGCGCAGATACACATCTTCCATCAGCTGGAAGTGACCAACGTATTGCATGACCACCTGGCGTAATGCGCCCTGCGCCCAGTTACCGTCACGAATACGTGCTTTGACCTCTGCGCCCAGCGCGTGGTCATCCAGCATGTTCAGGTAGACATCGAACAGTGCCATTTCTTCCGGGCGCAGTTCGCTGCTGAGTTTCTCGCCTAATATACGGATTTCTTCACGGGCTGCTTCCAGGGCGAGATCAAAGCGCACAATCTCGTCATCAATCGACTCCGCCTCTTTATCCACCACACCACTGAGATCGGCCGCGGGAGATAATACAAAAGCCTGGCCGAGCCCAACCCCGGGAGCACCGGGCGCGCCGTTAAAACGGGTGCTTTTCTTGCGTTCGCTGGTTGCGGAAGGGATATCGAGAATATTGCCGGTGGCCTCGGCATGGGCAATAACACCAGCCAGCTGCGCCGACATGGTCACCAGAAAGGCTTCTTCGCTTTCGTCAAACTGACGGCTGTCGCGCTGTTGCACCACCATCACGCCCATCAGGCGTTTATGGTGAATAATCGGCACCCCGAGAAAAGACAAAAAGGGGTCTTCACCGGTCTCGGATAAAAAGTGAAAGCGTGGGTGAGTTGGCGCGTTATCGACGTTGATCGGCTCTTCGCGCGAACCAACCAGGCCGACAAGACCCTGCGAAGAGCTGAGGCTGACCCGGCCAACCGCTTCCTGCTTCAGGCCTTCAGTAGCCATCAGCACATAACGCTTACTTTCCGGATCAAACAGATAGACTGAGCACACTTCGGTATTCATGGCCGCACGGATACGTGCCACAACCACTTTCAGAGCATCGCTCAGGTCGGTTGCAGAACTGACTTCCTGTACAATGCGTCTCAGAATATCAAGCATAAACCCTCAGCTGGTTTTCCGTTGCAGCTTGGCAATGCGCGGTGCCAGTTCCGTCATGGCACGACGATACACATCGCGTTTGAATGCAACCACCCCTCCCAGCGGGAACCAGTAACTGACCCAGCTCCAGCCATCAAATTCCGGCTTATCGGTAGCGCTGACGTTGATCCGCGAATCGTCACCCACCAGCTTAAGCAGAAACCATTTCTGTTTTTGCCCGACACAAACAGGCCGGCTGTCATGGCGCACCATACGCCGTGGTAAGCGGTAACGTAACCAGCCACGGGTGCAGCCCAGTATCTGCACATCCTGCGCACTCAGGTCAACTTCCTCCATCAACTCGCGATAGAGCGCCTTCTCCGGCGATTCACCTTCTTTGATCCCCCCTTGGGGAAACTGCCAGGCATCCTGGCCTATGCGTCTGGCCCAGAGGACCTGTCCTTTGTCGTTGCAAAGGATAATACCGACATTAGGGCGGTAACCATGTTCGTCAATCACAATGCCGTCCAGTACAGTCTGATGGTTCAAAACTTGCCGATTTCACCACAAAGGTCAAGCAGTTGAAGATAAGGCAGGCAATAACGGGGGCAAGGCATACAGGAATCCGGTGGCGGACTCACCTTAATTCAGACTCTGGGAGACAGGCTGAATTGTCCGGAAATTGCCACAATCCGCCCCCTGGCAGCCGGCATTGTTTAGAACCAATATGTTCGATTATTTATTCGTTTGAAACTCAGAATTATAAGGAAAGTATGCGCTGTTGCCCTTAGAATAGCGACTAATTTTCTAACCGGCACCGGAAAAAGGCTGACTCTCGTGGCACTGGCTATTTTCGATCTCGACCACACCCTGCTGGATGGCGACAGCGACCATGCCTGGGGACAATATCTGGTCGATCAGGGGCTTGCAGACCCTGAACAACACAAGCTCCGTAACGATTATTTTTACGAGCAATATAAGGCCGGCACTCTGGATATTAACGAATATCTGGCATTTGCGCTTAAGCCTCTGACCCAGTATCCCTTGCAACATATGCTGGATACCCGCGCCGCGTTTCTCAAAGCGCGCATCATGCCGCTGATCTCACAAAAAAGCCGTGACCTTATTGCCCACCATAAGCGTCTGGGTGATACCCTGCTGATCATCACCGCAACCAATGGTTTTGTGACCTACCCGATAGCCGAGCTGCTGGGCATTGAGCATATTATCGCCCCGCATCCGGAGATGCAGGATGAGCGCTATACCGGCAATATTGTCGGTATACCAAGTTTCCAGCAAGGTAAAGTGGTCCGCCTGCAGGATTGGTTGCAGCAACAGGGATTTGAACTGGCCGGCAGCTACTTTTACAGTGATTCCCATAATGACCTGCCGCTGCTGGAAATTGTGGATAACCCGGTAGCGGTTGATCCGGATGACCGTCTGGCCGCCATCGCCGCACAGAAAGGCTGGCCAATTATCAGCCTCAGGGATCAGGAGTAAGCCTGTGAAGTACGCAAAGCCATGCAAGCGTA
>FLOH01001291.1_pt1 | contig 39930 bp, 43 predicted proteins | sample 756751 | NCBI WGS metagenome assembly FLOH01 (sample SAMEA4026879, study PRJEB14308) | marine metagenome | biome: coastal water; material: water | depth 74 m
ATTGTGCAATATTCCCCACTGCTGCCTCCCGTAGGAGTCTGGGCCGTGTCTCAGTCCCAGTGTGGCCGGTCACCCTCTCAGGCCGGCTACCCGTCGTCGCCTTGGTGAGCCATTACCTCACCAACAAGCTGATAGGCCGCGAGCTCATCCCTGACCAAAGTTCTTTCCAGCTGGTGACCATGCGGTCCCAGCTCGTATCCGGTATTAGACGTCGTTTCCAACGCTTATCCCAGAGTCAGGGGCAGATTGCTCACGTGTTACTCACCCGTTCGCCACTAATCCAGTAGGAGCAAGCTCCCACCTTCATCGTTCGACTTGCATGTGTTAAGCACGCCGCCAGCGTTCGTCCTGAGCCAGGATCAAACTCTCCGTTAATAGCTTGCTAGTCGGTATTGCTACCGACAGACTTGCTGCCGAGTGCCGAAGCACTCAAGCGAGTTTGTTCTGACTAGTTGACTTGTCTACTGACTTGTCCATCTAATCCAAAGGAATCTCTGTGGCGGAATTGCTTCCACCACGGAGGTTATTTGGCATTGACTTAGTGCACACTGTTGAGTTCTCAAGGATCGGGCGCCGCTGACTTCGCATCTCGTTTCCGAGTGGACGTCTGGCGTCTATCCAGTTTGTTGCACCTAGCGCAGCTTTCGGTGTCGAAACCAACCCGCTCTTGGAGGAGAGTTTTGGCCCGACGCTGTGAAACGCTGGAAACATCACTCTAGTAGGAGTTTCCCCGCACAGCAAGTGCGAAGTTGTCCGACTAGTTGAAGTACTTCTTGAGGCTGGGAGAGCACGCTGGCCCTGCCAACCTTTGGGGTGACAACTCGCTAACTATACGGGCGATATCGCGGGCAGCCAAATGCCTTTCATCCCGGGCGTGTCGCGGAGGAAACGTCGGGTTTAGACAAAGAACAGGGCCGCGAGAGTTTTCTTCCCCCGCTTCAACAACAGGGCTACATCGCTGGGAGCTTGGCGCTCCCCCAGCTCCGCAGTTTCTTCCGTAACGGTGTTGTTGTTGATGCTAACCCCGCCCTGGGCGATAGCCCTTCTCGCCTCTGAAACGCTCGAGCACAGCCCTGTTTCAACCAGTGCTTCTGCGACAGATGTTGACGGTGTCACCGTGGCCCGAGGGAGAGAGTCGAGCGCGCTCTCAAAGGTGTGCGGATCTATTGTGGCAAGGTCTCCCTTGCCAAAGAGGGCCTCCGAGGCCGCTACGACAGCGTTGCACGCCTCCGCCCCATGCACCAGTGCCGTTACGTCGTGGGCCAATGTTTTCTGCGCCAGGCGCTCGTGGGGGGCTGCGCTGTGGCGTTGATCCAGTTCCTCGATGCTCTCACGGGTGAGAAAAGTGAAGACTTTGAGGCGTTCGATGACATCACGATCATCGGTGTTGAGCCAAAACTGATACATCGCAAAGGGGCTTGTGAAATCGCCATCCAACCAAAGGGCGTTGCCCTCGGATTTCCCAAACTTGGTGCCATCGCTATTGGTAATCAATGGGGTGCCCACAGCATGGACCGAAACGCCAAGGGCCTTGTGGATCAAATCGGTCCCGCTGGTGAGGTTTCCCCACTGGTCCGAGCCGCCGGTTTGTAAGACGCAGCCGTAGTTTTCATACAGGCGCAGAAAGTCCATGCCCTGGAGAATTTGATACGAAAACTCGGTGTAGGAAATACCAGCATCAGAATTCAGCCGAGCAGAGACGGCGTCTTTCTTGATCATTGTTCCCACGCGGTAGTACTTGCCCACATCGCGGAGAAAGTCAATCGCCGAGAGGTCTTTGGTCCAATCCAGGTTGTTAACAAGTGTCGCGGCGCTGGAGTGCTCAAAAGACAGGTATCGGGAAATCTGTTCACCGAGCCTGTCCACCCACTCAGCGATGACCTCTGGTTCATTCAGCACTCGCTCCGCGGTTGGTTTGGGATCCCCTATGAGACCCGTCGAGCCGCCTACCAGGGCGAGAGGGCGGTGCCCTGCCAACTGAAGCCTGCGCATGAGAAGCAACTGCACCAGATTGCCCAGGTGCAAGCTTGGCGCTGTCGGGTCAAACCCGCAGTAAAACACGATCGAGTCTCCCTCGAGCGCCTCCCGAAGGGCCGACTCATCGGTGGAAACATGAATCAAACCCCGCCACACCAGCTCTTCATGGAGGGTGGCGAAAGTTGAGTCATTGGACTGTTTTCCCCGGATCTCACTGTCTTGCACGGGTTCAACTTATCAGTGGACTTCCCCCGTCGGTGCTCCGGCGACGCAAACACCGGCGCGTGAAGGAGCCACAGGCAAGAAAGCCGGTGCTACCGGAGTGCTTCCAGGGCCTCTTGGAGCGCCTTGGCTTGCTCGGAGACCCGCTCCGGTGCGGTGCCGCCGATACCCGCTTTACGCGCCACGGAGGCCTCTGCGCTCATCACCTGGCGAATATCAGGGGTGAGTTGGGGTGAGATCGCTGCCAAGTCTTCATCAGAGACTTCGGCAAGATCTAACCCTCGCTCTTCGCACAGCGCCACCAGTTTCCCCACAACTTCGTGCGCGGTGCGAAAGGGCATCCCCTTCTGCACGAGAACGTCGGCAATATCGGTGGCCAGGGCAAAACCGGTGGTCGCGTTTTTTGCCATCGCTTCGAGATTGAAGCCCAGCGTTGCCAGGAGTCCCGTGAAGGCCGGCAAAATAAGCGTGAGCGAATCCACCGAGTCAAAGAGCGGTTCTTTGTCTTCTTGCAGGTCCCTGTTATACGCCAGGGGCAACGCCTTCAGCGTGGCCATCAGCCCCGTCAGGTTTCCGATCATCCGGCCTGATTTTCCCCGGGTTAGCTCGGCAATGTCGGGGTTTTTCTTCTGCGGCATCATGGACGAGCCGGTGGAGTAGGCATCATCAAGAAGGAAATAGCCACACTCTCCCGAGGACAAAATGATGATGTCCTCGGCAAGCCGTGACAGATCTACCCCAATTTGGGCGCAGACATAGAGGAACTCCGCAACCCCATCCCGCGCCGATGTCCCATCCAAAGAGTTCTGGCTCACCGCGGAAAAACCTAAGGCCTTCGAAATGGCTGCCGCATCAAGCCCAATACCCCCGCCAGCGAGAGCGCCCCCGCCATAGGGAGAGACATCGTTCCGGGCGAGGAAATCATCAAGCCTCGTGATATCCCTGACGAGAGGCCAAGCATGAGCCAACAGGTAGTGAGCCAGAAGCACTGGCTGGGCGAGCTGGTAATGGGTGCGGCCGGGCATCACCGCGTCCCCCGCCTCCCCAGCGCGGGAAAGAAGCGTGTCCGCCGTGTCGAGCAGGAGGGATTTCAGGTGCTTCGCACTATCGCGCATGTAGAGCTTGACGAAGGTGGCGATTTGATCATTGCGGCTTCGGCCAGCACGAAGTGCTCCGCCAGCCTCGACACCAATCCGGTCAATCAGTATCCGCTCAAGAGCCCCATGGACATCTTCGTCAGACTCCGCCGGCACCAGAGTTCCCGCTTCATAATCCCGCCCTATTTCCGACAGGGCAGCGGAAACCAACTCCACATCCCCAGCGCTCAGGAAACCTTTGTCCCCTAACTCTCGTGCGTGAGCAAGGGTGGCCGCTAGGTCATAGGGGACAAGGCGCCAGTCAAAGTGCGTGGATTGCGATAGCGCCTGCATGGCGGGGCTGGGTCCCTGGCGAAACCGCGCTCCCCAGAGCGCACCGTCGTTGGTCTCCCCCGCCATCGCAACCCCTATTTCTTAGCGTTACGTTTGGCAGAGATTTTGCTCGGCAGCGACCATAGCTCGATGAAGCCTTTGGCGTGGGACTGATCAAAAGTGTCTCCCGTGTCATAGGTCGCTAAGTCAAAGTCGTAAAGGCTCTCCTCAGACTGGCGACCGGTCACGGTGGCCAGTCCGGCGAACAGGTTCACCCGAACATCACCAGACACGTGCTTCTGAGTGTGGTCAAAGAAAGCATCCAAACTGGACTTGAGGTCCGAGAACCACAAACCGTCATAAATCAAGTTCGCCCAGTCCGCCTCCAACTTGCGCTTGTAACGTCCAAGATCGCGCTCGAGGACCAAGTTCTCGAGCTCTTCGTGGGCATTGATGAGGGTCAGGGCCGAGGGCACTTCATAGATCTCACGGCTCTTGATTCCCACTAAACGGTCTTCGATGATGTCTACCCGCCCCACACCGTGGGCACCGGCAAGGGTGTTGAGCTGGGCGATAGCCTCCAGGGGAGAAACAGCCCCTCCGTTGATGGCGACAGGAATTCCTTCGCTAAAACTGATGGTGACGTCTTCGGCTGCACGACCCTGGTCGGGGTTGCTCGTGTACTCCCAGACGTCATCAAGCGGTGCCGCCCAGGGGTCTTCCAATGGCCCCGTTTCCACCGTTCGGCCCCACACGTTTTTATCAACGGAGTAGGGATTCTTTTTGCTTTGCTTAATGGGCAGGCCATGCTCTTCCGCATAGAGGATCGCTTTGTCCCTGGTCAAGGCCAGGTCACGAATGGGGGCGATGGAGGTGAGTTCCGGAGCCAGAGCCGCCACGGCAGACTCAAAACGCACCTGGTCGTTACCTTTACCCGTGCAACCATGGGCAACAGAGTCGGCACCCAACTCCCGAGCAACCCGAGCTAGATGCTTGGCAATCACCGGGCGAGACAGAGCCGACACCAGGGGGTAGCGCTTTTGGTAGAGAGCATTGGCTTTGAGGGCGGGCATGACAAAGTCATTTGCGAACTCGTCTTTTGCATCCACCACTATGGCTTCCACCGCACCGCAATCGAGGGCGCGCTGGCGAATATCGTCAATATTTTCGCCGCCCTGGCCCACGTCAATGGCAAGTGCAATGACCTCTTTGCCCGTGGCGTCTTTGAGCCATCCGATACCTACTGAGGTATCCAAGCCACCGGAATAAGCTAAAACGACGCGATCGGTCACGAAGGGAACTACTTTCTCTTGAGTGCTACCAAGTCCTGGTGTGGCCAGTCTACTGGCGGGTGATACTGCTAGGCGTGCTCCAAAAGCCACACCATCAGTGCTTTTTGGGCGTGCAGGCGGTTTTCTGATTCGTCCCAGATCACACTCTGGGGACCATCGATAACTTCCGGGGTGACCTCGAAACCTCGATCGGCGGGAAGACAGTGCAGGAATATGGCGTCGCCACGGGCTTTACCCATCGCCTCTGCGCCCACCTGGAATGAACCGAAAGTGGCAACCCGCTCTGCTTTTTCGGCTTCTTTGCCCATCGACACCCAGGTGTCTGTCACCACAACATCGCTTCCCTCCACGGCCTCATCGAGGCTGTGGAGGACGGTGATGGACCCACCGGACTGCTCAGCAATCGCGCGGGCATCCCCCACTACCGAAGGCTGAGGGCTAAAGCTCGGTGGGCAGGCAATACGCACGTGCATCCCCGCGGTAGTGCACGCCAGGGCGTAGCTGTGGCCCATATTGCTCCCACCATCCCCAACAAAGGTCACCGTGAGGCCCGCGAGGTCGCCCTTGTGTTCTTGGATGGTGAGCAAGTCTGCCAACAATTGGCACGGGTGAAAGTCATCACTGAGGGAATTGATGACGGGAACCGTGGTGTTCTTCGCCATTTCTTCTAACCCCGCCTGCCCGTAGGTGCGCCAGACAATGGCCGCCACCATCCTCTCCAGGACCCGAGCGGTGTCTGAGGGTGTCTCCTTCCCCCCCAGCTGTGAATTGGCGGTGGAGATGATCAAAGGCTGTCCACCTAAATCAGCAATCCCCACCGCAAAGGACACCCGCGTTCTGGTGGAGGACTTATCAAAAATTACCGCGACCGTCTGAGGGCCTTCCAGGGGCCTGCGTGAAAACCGGTCCGCCTTCATCTCGGCCGCTAGGGCGAGAATCTCGCTCTGCTCTTCCGGCGAAATGTCATCATCGCGCAAAAAATGACGGGTCACGGCGCGACCACCTCTGTTCCTATTCCATGGCTGGTGAAAGCTTCCAGCAAGATCGAATGCGCCAGTCTGCCATCAATGATGGCTGCCTTTGGCACCCCTCCCCCAACAGCATCCAAACACGCAGTCATTTTTGGAATCATGCCCGACTCCAGCGAAGGCAAAAGCGCCTCCAACTCGGTCGTCGTCAACGATGAAACTACGGAGTCGGTGGCCGGCCAATGGGCGTAGAGGCCTGGAACATTCGTCAGCAACACCAACTTCGTTGCACCCAGAGCGACCGCCAGAGCTGCGGCTGCAGCGTCAGCATTCACATTGAGAAGGGATTGACCCGCTTGATCGGGTGCCAAGGAGGACACTACGGGGAGTTTGCCCTGCTCGATCAAGTCAAGAATGTTGGCGGTGTCCACCGCCACCACCTCGCCCACATGCCCCAAGTCCACTTCGATCCCCTCGACCACGGCACCCTTTTTCACCGCTGTGAAGAGGTGGTGGTCTTCACCTGAGAGCACAACCGCTAAGTCGTGGTGGGAATTAATCCTTGCGGCAAGATCTGCGCTGATGTGGTGGCGCAAAACATCTCGCACCACCGGAATTGCCTCCGTGCTGGTCACGCGGTATCCACCAACAAACTCGCTGGGAATACCCCGGTCTTTCAAGGCTTGAGAAATTTGAGGCCCCCCACCGTGGACAACCACCGGTCGGACACCCACGGTGTGAAGAAAAACCATGTCATCGGCAAAAGCCTGCAGCAGGGCGTCATCGACCATCGCGTTGCCGCCGAGCTTCACCACAAAAATTGCACCCTGAAATCTTCGGATCCATGGCAACGCCTCGGTCAGCGTGGCTGCTTTGAGGAACGCTTCGGGATTCGTCGTTTGTGTCGTACTCATCAGCTGGAATATGCGCTGTTCTCGTGGACGTAATCGTGAGTGAGGTCATTCGTCCAAATCGTGGCGTCCTTCTCCCCTGCGTGGAGCTCAATGAGTACCTCCAACGCCCGGTGGCTTAGATCAACCTCGCCCCGCGGACGATCGGGGGCCCCCGCGTGACAGACCCGAACACCATTCATGCTGACATCGACTCCATACACGTCAAAGCTCGCGTCCACAGTGCCAATGGCTGCCAAGACGCGCCCCCAGTTGGGGTCTCCGCCAAACATGGCCGCTTTGAACAGGTTATTTCTCGCGACGGCTCGACCCACAGCGACAGCATCGTCTTCAGATTCAGCTCCCTCGACGCGGATGGCGATGTCGTGGCTGGATCCCTCCGCATCTCCCAAGAGCTGGTGAGAAAGGGCGAGACACAGCTGGGTGAGCACCCTCTGAAACTCCACCGCATCGGGTGCAATTCCACTTGCGCCCGAAGCCATCAGCGTGACCTGGTCGTTGGTTGACATACACCCGTCGGAGTCCAGGCGGTCAAAGCTGACCCGGGTGGCAGCGCGCAGAGCGCTGTTCAACCCCTCATGCTCCATCACCGCATCCGTGGTGACAACCACCAACATTGTGGCGAGGCCCGGCGCCAACATTCCCGCCCCTTTAGCCATGCCACCGAGGGTGATTGTTCCCTCAGGCGTGTCCAGTGTGGTCACCGCCGTTTTTGCATGAGAATCTGTTGTCAAAATCGCGAGAGAGGAGGATGCGCCGGCTTCCGGCGTTGCCTCCGCACGGCCTACTGCCTGGGTGATTCCCTCAAGAACCGCCCCCGCCGGCAACAATTCCCCAATCAAACCTGTCGAGCACACCAAGATTTCACTCGCTCCGGTGTCGCCCAGTGCCGCAGCAAGAGTCTCCGCGCTGCGGTGGGTGAGCGCAAAGCCTTCAGGCCCGGTAAAACAATTGGCGCCCCCAGCATTCAGGACAATCGCTTTTGCGCTTCCGCCCACCATCACCTGCTGGGACCAGACGATGGGGTGGGCTTTGGCCCGGTTGGAAGTGAATACACAGGCCGCAGGAGTCACGACGCCGTCGTTAATCACGACGGTGAGGTCAACACCCCCACGGGCTGCCAACCCGGCAGCAACACTTCCTGCCCGAAAGCCAGCTGCTGCTGTGACACTCACGGGGCAAGTCCATCGATCATCAGGCCCCGTGTTTCTTCGAAGCCGCACGCAAGATTAAGGCTCTGCACCGCGGCGCCCGCGGTGCCCTTCACTAAGTTATCTAGGGCGGCAACCACGATCACCCGGTTCACCGAAGCGTCATAGGCCACACCGAGTGCGAGGGTGTTGGAACCCAAGACATCTGCCGTTGCTGGCATCGAACCCCTGTCGTAGACCCGGACATACGCCTCGGTGGCATACGCGTCCGCCACAATCTGGTGAAGGCGTTCGGCATCCTTCGGGCCCTTCACCCGCGCGCTGCAGGTGGCGAGGATCCCCCGGGCCATCGGCACCAGGACCGGCGTCATCGACACGGTGGCGTGGTGACCTGAAGCGTGCAGCAAATTTTGGCGGATTTCCGGAAGGTGGCGGTGTGTTCCCCCCACGGCATACGGCCGGGCGCTCCCGGTGAGCTCTGCCGCAAGTAGGTCCGAGCGCAAAGCCCTGCCAGCTCCGGATGCGCCAACCGCCAGCACCGCTGAGAGGTCATCCGCTTCCACTGCCCCGGCAGCAAGCAGAGGCGCGAGAGCAAGGGTGACCCCTGTGGCATTGCACCCTGGAATGGCAATGTCGGTGGCTGCTTGAAGCCGCTCACGTTGGGTAAGGCCTTCAACGCGCAGCAATTCGGGCATGCCGTAGACAAAGGGTTGCGAAAAATCTCCACCGTAGTAGGCGTCCCAGTCGCGCGGGTCTTCCAGGCGACGATCAGCTCCCAAATCAAGCAAGACGGTGTAACCGCCGCGAGAACGCAGGGCCTCTCCCAGCGCTCCTGATTCCCCGTGAGGAAGCGCCAAAGCGATGACATCGTGGGCGGCGAGAGTGTCCATCGAGGTTTCAGTAAACACCTGGCCCGCGAAGCTCGCCAGGTGTGGATGAACACTGTTGACTTTTTCCCCGGCCGACGAGTGGGCTGCAAGAGTGACCACATCAAAGTCGGGGTGGGCGGCTAAAAGCCTGGCAAGCTCGCCACCTGCATACCCGCTTGCGCCGGCGATTGCCACGGAAAAAGACATAGCCCAACCTTAGAGCAGTTATTGAAGGTAGTTGGCGAGCTATCCGCGCAAGACAGCGCCGTGACGCTTCGCCGCAAGCGCCACCCCGGCGTCTTTTGCCTCCGTGGCTTCACCGGCGGTCAGAGTGCGGTCGCTGGCGCGGAATCGAAGCGCAAAGGTGAGCGAGCGCTCGGAATCTTCCAGGCCAGCACCGCGGTAATCATCAACAAGCGAAATTGTCTCTAACAGATCGCCTGCGCCCTCGACAAGAGCGGCTCGAATGCTTTCCGCGGGGATGGAAATATCGACCACCAGCGACACATCCTGGGTGGCTGCGGGGAAAATGGAGAGCGGGCTAGCTTCGTGAGGATCCTGACCCAGCGCAGTGATCAGAGCATCACCGTTGAGATGGAACATCGAAACGCGACGCGGCAAGTCATGCTCAAGAGCGAGCGAAGGCAACATTTCCCCCACGTAACCGACTGAGGTGTCACCGACCATGAGGTGCGCAAACCGGGTGGGATGGAAAGAGGGGTGTGCGGCCTGAAGGACACTGAGGTCGCCACCTGCTGCGAAGGCAATGTGATGGGCCGCATCCAGGGCATCTCGAACATCACTGCTCACCGCCTGGGAAAAGGGCACCCGGTGTGCCCTATTGCCGATGAACACTCCGGCAATGCTCCAGGGTTGATCAGGAACGGAGCGATAAAGCTCGTCCAACACTGTCAGGTCTGGGCGCGTGTTGCCTGCCGGGATTCCCTCGGTTCCCATTCTGCGATCAGCAGGCGTGAAAACTAACCCTGCTTCAAAGAGGGCGAGCGAGGTCATTCCGCGCGAAAGGTTTCGTTTGGCAGTGTTGAGGAGGCCCGGAAGAAGCGACAACCGCATCCTGTTGATCTGAGCGTCCATCGCATTATGAAGCTCTACGTCGGTGGCAGCCCCTTCCACAAAAAGCGCATTTTCCACTGCGCTGAGGAAGGGATAAGACAACACTTCCGTCATTCCCCAAGCTGCCAGGCCGTGAGTAATTCGGCGGCGAGTGGCTTGAGTTTTCGTTAATCCGCGACCTGCCGGCGCAATAGGCAGCGAGGAAGGAATTGTGTCATACCCGACAATGCGCGCGATCTCTTCGACAAGACCTGGAACGTCCACGATGTCGGGGCGCCAGGAGGGAGGAGTCACCTCGAGGGTGGCACCCGAACCACCCACGCTCGCGCCAATATCTTCCAAAATTCTGCGCGTTTCCGGCTCGGAAACGGTGATTCCCACGATGTTTTCGACCGCATCCACGGGGAACACGAGCGTAGCCATGTGCCCGGCACCCTCTGCGATAACCCGGGAACCCAGAGTATCCCTGGCTCCCCCGGCATACTCTTCCAGCAACGCGACCACTCGCTCCGCTGCTGCTTCTGCAACCAGAGGGTCAACTCCTCTTGCGAAGCGTTTCGACGCTTCGCTGGGCAATTTGTGGCGGCGCTGCGTTCGCGCGATGGAAATCGGTTCAAACCAGGCAGCTTCGATCAGCACCTCAGTCGTTGAGTCTGAAATTTCGGTGCTGAAACCACCCATGACCCCGGCGAGCCCAATGGGTCCGGACTCATCGGTAATCAATAGATCTTCAGGATCGAGGGACCGCTCTTGAGAATCGAGGGTGACGAGTTTTTCCCCGTGCTTCGCCCGCCTCACGGTTATTCCGCCAGAGAGAGTGCCCAGGTCGTAGGCGTGGATGGGCTGACCCATTTCCAACATCACATAGTTGGTGACGTCCACGGGAAGGGAGATAGAACGCATGCCGGCAAGCGCCAACCGGGCCACCATAAACGCCGGCGTGGGCCTGTTGACCGTGATTCCTCGAACCACTCGGGTAACGAATACCCGGCACCCTTCAACGCCCCGGATGGGGGCATCGTCCTGGAGAGTGACGGGGAAACCCTCACACGCAATGGGAGTCACCGCTGTGGCGGGATCGCGAAAAGCCGCACCCGTAGCGTGATGATATTCCCGGGCAATACCCCTGATGGACAGCGCATACCCACGATCAGGCGTGACATTCATTTCCACGGCGACATCGTCGAGGCCTAGGAGAGCTAGCGCATTCGTCCCCACCTCGGCGTGAACACCCAGGAGCCCCAGGCGAAGAATGCCGTCATGGTCTTCACCGAGCCCCAACTCTTTCGCTGAGGCGATCATTCCATCCGAAACGTGGCCATAGGTGGTGCGAGCGCTAATGGCAAAGGGGCCTGGCAACACGGCACCGGGCAGAGACACGACGACCTGGTCTCCCACCACAAAATTGCTCGCCCCACAGACGATTCCGCGGATAGCGGGGGCCTCCGGTGTGTCAGTGAGAGACACCCTGACCTGACACCACCGGATGGTTTTGCCGTTTGTTTGGGGCTCGTCCTCGAATTCCAGTATTTCGCCCACCACGATGGGTCCCACCAGTTCGAACCGGTGGATTTCTTCTTCTTCCAGACCGATCGACACGAGGGATTCATGAACACTTTCGGGGGTGACATCCTCCGGTAAATCAACGTATTCGGCGAGCCACGACAGGGGAACGCGCATCACACCACCATCCCGAACTGTCCGGAGAACCGAACATCGCCCTCGACCATGTCTCGCATGTCTTGAACGTTGTTGCGGAACATCAGTGTGCGCTCAATGCCCATACCAAAAGCAAACCCTTGATACACCGCGGGATCGATCCCCCCCGCCCGCAACACATTGGGGTTGACCATGCCACAGCCGCCCCACTCGATCCAGCGCGCTCCGCCCACAAAAGTGGGGTGCCAAATATCGAGCTCGGCACTGGGCTCGGTGAAAGGGAAATAGTTCGCGCGCAAACGAATTTTTGCTTCGTCGCCAAACATGGATCGCGCCAAGTGCTCCAAGGTCCCCCGCAGGTGCGCCATGGTGAGGCCCTTATCGATGGCGATGCCTTCAATTTGGTGGAACACAGGCGTATGGGTGGCATCGAGTTCATCGGTTCGGTAGACGCGACCTGGCGCCACGACATAGACAGGAAGTTCGCGGCTCAGCAGCGACCTAATTTGCACCGGTGAGGTGTGGGTTCGCAACAACAGGTGTGATTCCACGGGTTCCACAAAAAAAGTGTCTTGCAAGGCTCGCGCGGGATGGTCGGCATCGAAGTTGAGTGCGTCGAAATTGAACCATTCATGCTCGAGCTCGGGCCCTTCGGCAATTTCCCACCCCATCGCCACAAACACATCAGCCATGTCTTCCATCAAGACGCTGAGGGGATGCCTCGCTCCGGGAGCCCTGCGAATTCCGACCCCTGTCAGATCCAGGGCCTCTGCAGCCAGCAGTTCACGCTCTCGCGCCGCGACCAGCTCACCCTCTCTCGCCTCGAGTGCTTGCCCCACCGTCGCTCTCGATTCGCCCATCAGTTTTCCGGCCGCCGCTTTTTCGCTTGCCGGCAGATCGCGCAGAAGTGCGTTCATCTGAGCCAGCGCCGAAGCGTCCCCCACGTGAGCAGTTTTTGCCGCCTGGAGCTCTTCCACGGTGGTGGCTTGGGCGAAGGCCGCCGCGGCTGCCGCAACGGCGGCGGCGGCGTTTTCTGGCGAAATAGCTTTATTGGCTGACACGAGCGCCAAGTCTACCGGGGAGGATGAATGCCACCTGCGTTGTTAGCCGTGCTGGGCAAAAGCGGTCTGATACAAACAGAGTGCTGCGGCGGTTTGCAGACTCAGGGACTCCGCCTGGCCAAAGATGGGTACGGCTATCCGTTTGTCTGCCAGGGCCGCGTCCTCCTCGCTCAAGCCATGGGCTTCGTTTCCAAAAACCCAAGCAATGGGCGCGGCGAGGCCGTCGGATTGAGCAAGCTCGAAAATGCTGTCGCCCTGAGCCTCGGTCGCGCACACAGTAACCCCTGCCGCTGTGAGCCCGGACACGACCTCCGCCAGCTCGACCCCGGAAACTATCGGGATATGGAACACGCTTCCGGTGGTTGCACGCACCACTTTCGGGTTGAAGGGGTCCACGCTCTCTGCGGTCAAAATGACGGCACTGGCCCCCGCTGCATCCGCACTGCGGATGATGTTCCCAACATTTCCTGGATCTTTAACCCGGTGAAGTACCGCAATATTGCGGGGGTTTGAGCCCAGCACCGAAGCCAAAGAGGTATTCACAAACTGGGACACACACACCACCCCTTGAGGCGTGACCGTGTCAGAGAGCGCCGCCACCACTTCTTCGCTCGCAAGTGTGATGTCTATGCCTGCGCCCTGGGCCAGAGTCACAAGATCAGTGTTTCGCTCGGCGCTCGCAGGTGTCAGGAAGAGATCCACCACCGACTCAGGGCGATGCTTCAAGGCCTCCCTGGTGGCTTGCGGTCCTTCCACGAGGAAGAGCTGTGCCGCTTGACGCTTGGATTTGTGGGAAAGCTTCGATACTGCGCGGACACGGGGTGAGCGGGGGTTATCCAACACATGACAAATCTAGGGGTCCACGGCGGGGAATCCTTCACGACTCACACAAAAAAACACCCCCAACGCCAGGCGCTGGGGGTGTTTTGAGGTCCTAGGACTTTACTGCAGGAGCAGAGGTGTCCTTGGGTAGAGCCTTCTTTGCTTCGGCCACCAAGGTGGCGAAGGCGGTGGGTTCGTTCACCGCGAGCTCAGCGAGCATCCGGCGGTCAACTTCAATACCGGCAAGGCCAAGGCCCTGGATAAAGCGGTTGTAGGTCAGGCCGTTGGCACGTGAGCCGGCGTTGATGCGCTGAATCCAGAGGCGACGGAAGTCCCCCTTGCGCTGGCGGCGATCCCGGTAGCTGTAGACGAGCGAGTGAATAACCTGCTCTTTTGCCTTCCGGTACAAACGCGAGCGCTGCCCGCGGTAGCCCGAAGCGCGTTCGAGGATAACCCGACGCTTTTTGTGTGCGTTAACCGCATTCTTTACACGTGCCATGATCTTTGTCCTTCGTTTCGTTCAGGTCTACTTGGCGAGCAATTTCTTGATGACTTTGGCGTTCGCCGGCGCAAGAACCTGCTCTTGGTTGAGGCGACGAGTCACTCGGCTGGACTTCTTTTCGAGGTTGTGGCGCATTCCAGCACCCTGTTTCATGATTTTTCCGGATCCGGTTACCTTGAAGCGCTTCTTGGCGCCGGAATGGCTCTTCTGCTTAGGCATCTGTCTCTTCCTTCTTTTCTTTGGCCTTGGCGGCCGGTTTCTTTGCTGCCGGTTTCTTCTGGGCTGCCGGAGCCGCTTTTTTCACTGCGGCTTTCGCGGGTGGCTTTTCGGTAGCGGGGGCTTTTTCGGCGACAGGGGGTGCTTCTTTGGCGACGGGCTCGACTGCTTTTGCGGAGGCCTGGCTTCGAGCTTTTTCTTTTGCCTGTGCCGCCTTTGTATCTGCTTTGGATTTCATCGGCCCGATGACCATCACCATGTTGCGACCATCAATGGTCGGGGTAAATTCCACGACCCCGAACTCTGAGACGTCTTCGGCGAATCTCTGCAACAAGCGCACACCCTGCTCAGGTCTGGACTGTTCGCGACCGCGGAACAAAATCATGGCTTTGACTTTGTCGCCGGCTTTGAGGAACGTTTCCGCGCGCTTGCGCTTGGTTTCGTAGTCGTGGGTGTCGATTTTTAGACGAAAACGAACCTCTTTGAGAATCGTGTTTGCCTGGTTCTTTCGAGCTTCTTTAGCTTTTTGCGCTGCCTCGTACTTGTACTTGCCGTAGTCCATAACTTTGACTACGGGTGGGTTCGAATTGGGGGAAACTTCCACCAAATCAAGGTCAGCTTCTTGAGCTAAGCGCAGAGCAATGTCTACGCGGACCACTCCGACCTGTTCCCCTTCGGGCCCCACGAGGCGAACCTCGGTGGCACGAATGCGGTCGTTAATCCTCGGATCGCTGATGCGGATCTCCTTCTGTTTCACGGACTCAGTGCGCGAAAGCAGAATTACATCCCACAGAAAACTGTGCCGCACCCTTAACGCTGTGAATCGTGATTCACGGAGTACAACGACCCGGTAGCCTTGGTCTCCCAGGCACACGCGGGTGGGAGGTTTCTCCACTTTCGCTTGTTCCCTACTCTAGGAGTAGCGAACGGCTAAGAGTAGCAGTGTTTGACCCATCTGGCGAGCGAAATGAGATAACGGTGAACAACGAGTCCCTGGAAGACCTCGGTCGGGATATTGGCGAAGTGCCCGCTGTGGAAGTCATCACCACGGTTGCGGTCCACCTCCTCTCCGCCGCTGCCGTCAAGTGTGGCCTATCGGATAATCCCGAGGAAGAAACGGACCTTGCCGAGGCTCGCAAGCTCATTTCTGCTCTTGCTGGTCTCGTCGTCGCCTCAGCGCCGGAAATCGGAGATCATCACGCCAGGAGTTTGAGGGATGGCTTGCGATCCGTTCAACTCGCCTTCCGCGAGGCATCCACCTACCCTGATGCTCCCGGAGCCGGACCGGGCGAAAAATACACCGGAGCGGTCAACTAAGCAGCAACGACCTTCACGCCGATCCCATCGACACGGTCGGCGAGAACCGGACTTTTGCCCCACTCCATGCTCAGGCGAGCCAGGCGATGGTGTAGCTCTGTGGCGTCAAGCCCCGGCGTGACCGCGAGCATCACCAACACTTCGGGTCCCGCGAGCACAAAACCAGGGTCACCCGTGGTGACCAAAGCAATCTCGACCCACTCAGATTCCTTCGCCACGGCATCGTGCAGAGCAGCCACTACCTGTTGGTCAACACAGGCTGGAACATAAGCATCCCCCGTGGCGAGGGCTCTAATGGCCCCTCGCCGAAGCGTCAGAGACCGTGGCGTGCCCGGGTTGAGCACGAGAAGCCCGAGCCCATCGCTGGCTGCAGCAAGTGCTGCTTGTTGCGCCGAAACAGGAATGGGCCTGGCGGCGGTGTTCCACTGAATCATCGAGGCAACATCGCTAAAAATAGGGGACACCGCGCGCCCATCAGGGCCCTCGAGGTGAAGAATGGAGAGTTCTTGACTTTTCTCCTGCAGCGCACCTTCTTCGGTGGTGTCCCAACCACCTGCGTGTGCCATGAGGGGTGCCAGCACTCTCGCTCCTCGTAACGCGTCAACAAGTTCCGCGATGGGACGCTGTGTAGCCGCCGCAGGCCCCGAGGTGTCAGGATGAAAAAGGTGCTCCAGCACGAGGGCTAAAGCAGGATCGCACTCTCCGGCGTCGCCCGCATGGGGATTTGGCGTGAAAGCCCTGCCTTCAAAAGGCTGCCCGGCAGAATCAGTGCCCGGCGACATCCAACGCCTCGACGAGGTTGAAGGCTCCCGCGTAGAGAGCTTTGCCAAGGATCGCGCCCTCGAGTCCGAGAGGAACGAGTTCCCGGAGCTCGGCAATATCGTCCAACGAAGCGATACCCCCTGAGGCCACTACCGGGTGGTCTGTTGCTGCCAATACTTGCCGAAGAAGGTCCGTGTTAGGACCCTTCATCGTTCCATCCTTGGTGACATCCGTGACGACATATCGTGCACACCCGCACTTGTTGAGGCGCTCCAGAATGTGGAAAAGGTTGCCGCCCTCTTGGGTCCAGCCTCGTGCAGCCAGTGTCTCACCGCGCACATCAAGTCCCACGGCAACCGCCTCGCCATATTCAGAAATCACGTGAGCGGTCCACTCAGGGTTTTCCAAAGCAGCCGTGCCCAAGTTAACTCGGACGGCTCCCGTGGAGAGCGCATCTTTCAGCGACTGGTCGTCGCGGATGCCACCAGAGAGCTCCACGTTGACGCGTTTGCCCACGGCTCTCACCACTCGTCTGATGACGGCTTTGTTATTGCCGCGCCCAAAGGCAGCGTCAAGATCTACGAGGTGGAGCCACTGCGCCCCCTGGCGCATCCACTCTTCAGCCGCCTCCACCGGATCACCGTAAGACGTTTCGGTCCCAGCCTCCCCCTGGGTCAGACGGACAGCTTTCCCACCGGAGACATCAACCGCAGGGAGCAGGACTAAAGAGGGGGATTGAGAGAACTCGTTCATAGTGGGGGGAGGCTATCTAACTGTCAGTCCGGGCCGATGTGGTGTTCCACGCGCAAGCACCCGACTCTACTCCCATTGACTCGACCGGTCCATGTCAGGCACCCGCGAGCGATGTCACCCAGTTGCGCAACAAGTGGATGCCAGCGGGGCCGGATTTTTCGGGGTGGAATTGGGTGGCGCTCAGCGGTCCATTTTCTACCGCTGCCACAAAGTCTTGACCGTGGTGAGACCAGGTCACCGATGGCGGGGGGAGCGTCCCGGAGGGTTCCATGCTCCAGCTCTTGAGTGCGTAGGAATGTACGAAATAAAACCGCTCGTCTTCCACCCCGCGAAACAGGGAGCTTCCTTGAGGTGGTGTCACCGTATTCCATCCCATGTGAGGCAAAATAGCGGCCGCCAACTTTTCCACTATTCCTGGCCATTGGCCGAGGCCTTCGGTGCTCACACCGTGTTCGACTCCACCCTCACACATCACCTGGAGTCCCACACAAATTCCTAAGACCGGACGGGAGCCCGCCAGCCGCTTTTCGATCAACGAATCACCACCCACCGCTTTCAACGCCGACATCACGGTGGCGAAGGCCCCCACCCCCGGCACTACGAGGCCTTCAGCCTCTCGGGCCACGGTCGCATCATTGGTTAGTGTCACCTCGGCACCCGCAGCCTCCAGTGCCTTCAGCGCGGAATGAACGTTGCCCGAACCGTAGTCAAAGACCACCACACGAGGTGACACGACTAAAGAGCACCCTTTGTGGAGGGAATCCCTGACACACGATTGTCCCGAGCCACGGCCAAGCGGAGCGCCCGGGCAAAAGCTTTGAACTCTGCTTCTGCAATGTGGTGGGGATCTCTGCCATCGAGCACGGTGATGTGAACGGTGAGGTGGGCGTGCATGGTGATGGCCTCAAACACGTGTCTCACCAGTGAACCGGTGAAATGCCCCCCAATGGCGTGGTATTCAAAACCCTCCGGTTCGCCGGTGTGAACTAAATAAGGTCTGCCAGAGACATCAACAACGGCGCGCGCAAGCGCATCATCAAGAGGCACCAGGGCATCCCCGTAACGACCAATTCCTGACTTGTCTCCCAGGGCTTCTCGTAAGGCCTGACCCAGGACGATGGCGGTGTCTTCCACCGTGTGGTGGACATCGATTTCAGTGTCGCCATGGGAAGAAACTTCTAAATCGATCAGGGAGTGCTTCGACAAAGCCGTCAACATGTGGTCAAAAAACGGCACCGTCGTCGAAATCGTCGACTTCCCGGTGCCGTCAAGATTGAGCGAGACGCGAACACTGGACTCTGAAGTGGCACGCTCGATGAGCGCGGTTCGTGGGGACGTGTTCACCGTGCCAGTGTAGCGAGCGTCTCCAAAAAGTAACTGGTCTCTGCTTCGGTTCCCGCCGTCACACGAAGGTGGTGGGGGATCCCCACATCTCGGATCAAAATGTCGTGGCCCAGCAGTTGTTCAAAGAGGGCCTTCGGGTTTTCCACTCCCCCAAAAAGCACGAAGTTTGCTTGGGATTCACACACCGTATAGCCAAGCCCTGGCAATTCTTGAAGAAGGCGATCACGCTGCTGCCTAATGTCATCCACCATTCCCAGCATCACCTCCGCGTTTTCCAGCGCTCCCAAAGCGGCCGCCTGGGTAATTCCCGAGAGGTGATACGGCAGCCGAACAAGACGAAGGGCATCAATAACCGCGGGGTCGGCCAGGAGATATCCGACTCGGGCTCCGGCAAACGCAAACGCTTTTGACATGGTGCGAGAGACCAGCAGCCTTTCTCGCCCGGGCAAAAGCTCCGAGGCGGTGAGCGAGCCTTCCGAGTGAAATTCGACATAGGCCTCATCGACCAGAACAATGCCGTCGGTGGCGTCATACGCGGCTTCAATGGTCTCCAGTGACACCGGTGTGCCGGTGGGGTTGTTGGGGGCACACAGGAACACGACGTCGGGCCTCGTCAGCCGAATCGCGCTTTCCACGCCCGCGGGGGTCAAGGAAAAGTCTTGCTCTCGACTCCCCACGCTCCAGGTCGTCCCGGTCGATTCAGCAATGATCGGGTGCATGGAATAGCTCGGCGGAAAGCCCAAGACGGAACGCCCTTGTCCGCCAAAGGCTTGCAGCACTTGCTGGATGACTTCATTGGACCCGTTTGCGGCCCACACCATCGAGGCATCGAGGGTGCCCTGGCGGTGACTCCTGGTCGCGTAGCTGGCCAAGGCCTCCCGCAGTGCGGTGAATTCTCTGTCGGGGTAGCGGTTAATCGTCTCCAGCGCGCGGGAAATATGGGAGAGAATCACCTGCCGCACCTCTGGTGGGACGGGGTGAGTATTTTCATTGACATTCAGCGCATACGTCACCGGATCCATCGGGGCGCCATAGGGCTCCTTACCCCGGAGGTCATCTCTCAGAGGTAAATCAGTCAGTCCAGCCATTCCGCCATCGTAACCGGTGGCGACTTAGCGAGGGAGCGCGATTTCCTGTCCCGGCATCAAGGACGCGGTCTCGAGCTGGTTAAGAGAAATAATGTTGGCGACCACGTCGCGGGGATCTTCATGAGGAGAAATCATCGTCGCGATTCTCCACAGGGTGTCGCCGGAGAGCACCGTCATGTATTCAAAATCATTACTAGCTGCGTCGCTCTCGGCGAGCGCGCCCGAGGACGCGAGGAAGACGGAGAGGGCCATCACAGGCAGGGCAAGAGCAAGTCCGAGCACGACGCGTCCGCGTCGGGTGATGCGAAGTGAAGTGGTGGTCATGGTTCCTCCTTGGTTGAGAGTTCGGACCCAACCCTCGGCCGGGAGGGCCAGGTCCGAATCTCTGTTTCGAATATATGTTCGAATGCGTGACTTGTCAAGCACCCGACACACCCCAGTTAAGCGGTCACCACTGACACGCCCGGAATATGTTCGAACGGATGTATAGAAAAATTGTTCGAAACCCGCTACGGTGGAGGGATGTTGAGTGAACAGCAGCACAAAATTCAGGCTTTCATCGAGTTGTCTCTGGACTCCCGGGGCGTGCCACCGAGCATGAGAGAGATCTGCGAGGGCACCGGACTCTCGTCCACCTCGAGCGTGTCCCACCAACTCAGCCAGCTCGAGCGCGCCGGATATATCAAGCGTCATGCCAACACGGCGCGGACACTGGAGATCCTCAAGCGCGTCACCCCGGAGGCGACAGCCCGCGTGAGTCAGCTGGTTCCGGAAGATTCCAATGCAGTCCAGGTTCCCCTCGTCGGTCGCATTGCCGCCGGTATTCCGATTACAGCGGAACAGCACGTCGAGGACATCATGTCTCTCCCCCGGCAGTTAGTCGGTAACGGAGAGCTTTTCATGCTCAAAGTAGTGGGAGACTCGATGATTGATGCGGCCATCTGTGATGGCGACTGGGTCGTTGTTCGCCAGCAACAGACCGCCGACAACGGCGACATCGTTGCCGCGATGCTGGATGAAGAAGCCACCGTCAAGGTTTTCAAACAGCGCGATGGACACACGTGGCTCCTGCCCCAGAACAGCGCCTACGAACCCATCCTGGGCGACCACGCCACGGTGATGGGCAAAGTAGTGACGGTGCTTCGCAGCGTTTCATAGTGTTGGAGAGGGTCAGCCGATACGCCGGGTTCTGTCCCGAAGCGAACTTCGGTGACGATCATCTGTCTCGGATAACTGTTGCCAGTTCTCTCTAGCGGCCTACCCGACACTCAGGCGAGCAACCTGATGGGTGTCTGTTTGACCTTGCTCCGGATGAGGTTTACCTAGCAGGCTTAGTCACCTAAACCCCTGGTGGTCTCTTACACCACCGTTTCACCCTTACCCGGAAAACCGGGCGGTCTGTTTTCTGTGGCACTATCTCGCGGATTACTCCGGGTGGGCGTTACCCACCATCCTGCTCTGAGGAGCCCGGACGTTCCTCGGCACTACCGAAGTAGCGACGCGATCGCCTGGCCAACCCTTTCCAACTTCTTCAGGCTAGAGCAGGAGAGCATCCCTGGCTAGGGCTCGAGGAAAGAGACCCCGCCATCGAGGGCTTTGTTTCCTGCAGCATCGGCCCGGGCATTCTTCTCTCGAGGAACCCATTCAAAGGTGACCGTGCCCCCAGCAATCAGCTCCCTTGCTTCTTGGGCGAGGGTTTGCATGTCGGGGTGCTTGATCTTCCAGCGCCTCGACATCTGTTCCACGACCAACTTCGAATCCATGAAGACGGTCAGTTTCGCACCGGGTGAAATGCCCCAGGCGGCCCTGATGCCCTCGATCATTCCGCGATACTCGGCGACGTTGTTCGAGGCCACCCCGCAGAGTTTTCCCACAGTGACGAGGGTCTCCCCCGAACCCGGATCAAGCACTACCGCGCCGCCGGCAGCAGGACCCGGGTTGCCCCGAGAAGCGCCGTCGGCCTCGACAACGAGGTGGCTGTAGGTCACAGGCCAGACTCGGCAGTTCTCACCAAAATGGCGTTGGAATCAGGGCACAGAATTACTTCGTCTTCGGGAGCCTGGCGGATGGTGTGGAGATCGGATTCCGTCAAGCCAACACCGCTGGCGCTGGAAACACCTCCCCGCAGGTGGGAAGCGCCGATTCCATATCGTTCGCGTTGTCGTTCATACAAAGCGACCAAATCCTGAGGCAGGGCGCCAAGGAGCTCTGCGCGCTTGTCGGCCAGGGCTTTATTAAGCCCGGTGAGCTCCTCTGTGCGACGGGATTCCTGGTCTCTCGCTGCCTGCAGAGCCTGCTCTGCGGTAGTAAGTTCCTGACTGATTCCCTCCAATACGGCGGTGGCACCCTCCAGGTTTTCCATGATGGCAAGCTCGATGTCTTCAAGGTCTGATTGCCTGGTGCGCAAGCTTTCTAATTCGTGCTCCAAGCCTTGGGCGTCTTTCGCCGAAGAAGTCTGGACCAGGCGGTCTGCGTCTCGGGCGATCCGCGTCGCCACGAGAGAAACATCAGACTCGGAGCGCGTTAGCTCCGATTGGATATTGTCCACCTCGACCATTTGGTCGTGGCGCCTTGCCCTGATGTCCTCGATGGCGGCGTCCAACGTGTCGATACTGAGCTCCTTGGCAAGCCCCCTGATCGTGGCAGAGTTTCGAGCGGACAACACGTCATCGTCTGCCACGACGAGGAGTTGTGCTTGATCCTGGGCTGAGGCGCTGAGTGCCATTTATTCGCTTCCTACGCGTTGGACCTGAAAAGTCCACGGGTCTGTGTTGAGATCACTCACCGTGACAGAGAGCCCCAGTTTCGCCTCGAGTTCTGCCCCGGCTTGGTCAAGCCACAGCCATTCGGCAGCAAAGTGGGAAATATTAATCAGGGCTGGGCCACCATTCAAGACCGCTTGTTCCACCGCTTCACTTGCCGGATGGTGGCGCACATCACTGGTGATGAATACATCACTTTTCTGCACATCGGGGTGAGACAGCAAAGAATCCCCCGCCCCTGCACACAGGGATATGCGTGAAACCAGGCGCTCGGGGTCTCCGGCCACAGTGGGACCCACAGCGGTGTGGGGAAGGAGTTCGCCCAGCGCAACAGCAACCTGGTACAGCTTCTGCGGGGTAGCCAATGTGCCGACCCGACCCAACCCATGCCCTGGCTGCGCACCTTCAGTCAGTGGCGCATGATCCTCAAGTTCAAGGAGCTCAGCGAGCCTTGCCGAGGTCCCCGTGGGCACAGCATCGGCATTTGTGTGTGCTGCATAGAGAGCGCACCCACCCCGAATCAGCGTTGCAATCAGGTTCCCCTTGTAGGTGGACTCCGCCACCGTTGTCACCCCTCTCAACAGCAGCGGGTGGTGGGCAATGATCAGATCGGCACCCTGCTTCAGCGCTTCAGCAACGCTTTCCGCCGTGACATCCACCATGAGGTGGATGTCAGAAATGTTCGCAGCGGGGTCCCCCACCACCAGACCCGCAGCATCCCAGTCTTCTGTTCCAGAGAGCGGCCACAATTCATCAACGCCCGCGAGCACATCGGCAAGAGTGTGGGAGGGGTTCGTTTTAGACATCAATCGACACCGGCGTTTTCTTCACCGGAATTGCAGAGAGTGCGCTTCCCATGCCCCCCAGCAGAAGGGCGAACACTATTCCTAGGTTCCCCGGGGCAAGATCACCGAAGCCTTGTGACTCTAAGAATCCCAACAGGTATCCCTGCCACGACAGCCAGGAGATGTCGGAGCTCACCACACCAAGACCCACAGCGACTGCGACCGCCATCCCCGCAAAGGGCCCCCAACGCCAGGACAAACCTCGCGTTGCCTGCACCTTGCCAGGAAGAACCGAATCAACCGCTATCGCCCCTACGCAGGCGGCAACGATGACGCCAGCGGTGAAGAAAGCATCGGGAAGAGCGTCTAAGAAGCTCGACTCAAAGAGGATTCCCAGCGCGACCAAACCGCCGATCGTCAGCATCAATACGCTTCCGTAAACGGATCGAGGTCCGGGAACCAACATCTCCTTCAGCGAGCCGACGAGGGACCACAGGCCGATGGCCAGGAAGCCGGCAAAAGGCAAGACCAACACCACAAGCAGGGGGGCGGGGAACCAAGTGCCAAGCCCTGTACCCATCGTGGCTATTGGGTCACGAAGAATTCCCAGAGCAAATCCCGGAGCGCTCTCCGACATCCACGCTGAATAGCTCATCAACAGGCCCAGCGGCAGAACCGAAGCAATGCCTGACATCGTCCCCACCAAGCGAGAGCCACTGCGCGGCGCGAGGGATGCGAGAAAATTCGCCACCGGGGCAAAAGCGACCAGCCCCAGGACAAGCACCAGAGAACCGGCGCTAAAGAGGGGCAGGATTTCAGCTGTCCACGTCCATGTTGGTGGGCTCACAATTTCTGGGGCAGTGCGAACAATGACGGCTGTCGTTCCCAGCACACCCAGGCTGGCGCTCGCCCAGAGGGTAACCCGCATGACGGAAGCTCTGAAGAAGATGTGGGCGAAGGAAAATACACCCAGAACAACTGCTGCCACGGTGTGCGCGACCCACTCGGGACCGCTCCACCAACCAGCAATCACGGCAAGTTCTGCCGCGGTGCGCGATACCCACCACAGCACCAGGGCTAAAGCCATCAGTCGCAGAACGACCATGAGTAGTGCGGGCAGGACACTGCCTACCCGACCAAAGGTGTTCTGTATCGGGGTCGAAACTTTGGCAAGGGACGCCACCACAAAACCAATGACAATGGCTGCGACAGATGCCACCACCAACGCTTGGAAAAAGCTAAGACCCATGCCCACAACCCACACACCAGCAATCACACCGAGGAAAGGAACCAGCGCAAATCCCCACGTCGAGACCAGAGGCCAAAGCCCTTGGAAGGGCGGACCTTCGGAATCTGAGCGCATGGTTACCGGTTCATCGACGAGGCCCCCCTGCATGAGCGGCCATACCTCCGAGCGAGGGCGCAAGCCAGCGGCTGCGTCGATGGGCCCTGGGGCACTGACTGCCTCGGGAGCACTCGCAGGGTCTGGATCTGGGTCAGGCTCGGGATCGACAGGAATCTCGCCAAGATCTTGTGCCTGGTCAGCGTCCTCTTCCTCGACCGTTGCCTCCGCCTCCAGAGGGGTGGTATCTGGTAATTCGGCCGCCTCTACCGGCTCAAAAACGAGCTCTGACGGCTCAGCACCGTCAAAAATTTCCCTCTCGTGGGCAATAATTTCCGCTGCGCGGTCAGGCTGCGTCTCCCGGATCACCACCGCCCACGAGGCAAAGGCTGCTTCTTCCTCGCTCTGCAAAGCAAGTTGTGTTTCGAGCTCGGCAATCTTGTCGCCACTGCCCGAGGAGCCCTCTGTTTCAAAGGCGGCGATGATGTCTTGTTGAGTCTTCGACGTCCGGACCGGCGGGGCAAAATACTGGGGCGCAACCGGTGTGTCCGGTTGCGCGGTGGCTTCCTCTAGCAGGACAAACTCACTCGAGGGAGGGTTCTCCTCGAGGGGCTCCTGAAACGTGCTCCGCCGAGGAGCTTCTTCGACATCGTCGCCCGATACATCATCGACCATGCTTCAAGAATACGGGTAACCGGTTTAGTTGTGTGACCGCTCACCCCGCGCGAAAGGACGAGGAGAAACTCCGACGCGGCCCCCCACCGAATTAAGGCCAGCGGGTGCACCGAGGGACCCCACAATGAGCGAGGGTCCCAGCAAACACTCCCCACCGCGCTGATGCGGCCCTCATCCCTCTTCTCGGCGTCGCTAAGCTGGTAATACCTAATCCCACTTTGGAGAAAGTATGACCCCGGAACAGACCTCCACGTGGCTTGCCCACCGTCGCATGATTGTCCTGTCTCAAATGGCGCCGACCGCGCTACTGATAACCACTGTGGCGCTGTTGCAGTTTGGCCTCGCTGACACCGCTGTTGCGCTTCGCGTCGCTGCTGCTGGAATTCTTCTGGCTTCCGGAATCTTTGGAGCCCTGGTTCAGTTCCAATCAGCCAGCGAAGCGCATGCCCTCTTGCGCCAGGCAGAGCCCACCAAGACATCGTGGATGTGGGTGGTGCAGTATGTGACACCGACCATCTTCGTGGTGATTTATGTCGCTTTGATGGTGGCGCTGTTCGCCTGAATTTTTGTGGGCCCGGAGGGACTCGAACCCCCGGCATCCACGGTGTAAACGTGGCGCTCTAACCAACTGAGCTACAGGCCCAAGCCTTTATGCTAAACCACCGGGAACACTTTTGTTCCCTCAGGCCTTGCCACACTCAGGGGCTAGACTTGTCTGACGTTCCGGGGGCAATCCCTCCGGGAGTGGACTTCTGTATCTACCACACACAGGAAGAGGTCACGGTGGCCGTTAACGACCAAGATCCCTATTCGTTTCACCAGATGGATTCTGACCCCGCGGAAACCGCGGAGTGGCAGGAATCTCTCGATGCCGTCGTAACCGGTGCTGGCCATCAGCGTGGTCGCGAGATTATGTTAAGCCTTCTCAAGCGCTCCAAAGAGCTTCACTTGGGCGTCCCCATGGTTCCCACCACGGACTACCTCAATTCGATTGCCCCGGACTCTGAGCCAGAGTTCCCGGGCGATGAAGAGATTGAACGCCGCTATCGTGCCTGGATTCGCTGGAACGCAGCGATTACCGTACATCGCGCCCAGCGACCAGGAATTTCTGTGGGTGGACACATCTCGACCTACGCCTCCTCTGCAGCGCTCTACGAAGTAGGCCACAACCACTTCTTCCGTGGCGCCGATCACCCCGGCGGCGGGGACCAAATTTTCTACCAGGGTCATGCCTCCCCAGGGATGTATGCCAGGGCTTACCTCGAAGGCAGGCTCAGCGAAGACCAGCTTGATGGTTTCCGTCAAGAAAAGTCTCACCCCACGGGCGGGCTATCGTCTTATCCCCACCCCCGTTTGATGCCGGAGTTTTGGCAATTCCCCACGGTGTCGATGGGCCTGGGCCCTATCAACGCGATCTATCAGGCACAAGCTAACCGGTACCTTCATCACCGCGGCATCAAAGACACCTCTGATCAACACGTCTGGGCCTTCTTGGGCGATGGGGAGATGGACGAAGTGGAAAGCCGCGGCGCGCTTCAGCTCGCCGCTAACGACGACCTCGACAACCTCACTTTTGTCATCAACTGCAACCTTCAGCGACTCGATGGACCGGTCCGCGGTAACGGCAAAATCATCCAGGAACTCGAAAGCTTCTTCCGCGGAGCCGGCTGGAATGTCATCAAGGTGGTGTGGGGCAGGGAATGGGACGCACTGCTCGCCATGGATCATGAGGGCGCGCTGCGCGACCTGATGAACAAGACCCCCGATGGCGACTACCAAACCTATAAAGCCGAAAGCGGCGCCTACATTCGCGAACACTTCTTTGGGCGCGACCCTCGCACCGCCGCCATGGTGGCGGGGATGAGCGACGACGACATTTGGCGTTTGAAGCGTGGTGGCCACGACTACCGCAAGGTCTATGCCGCATTCAAAGCAGCCACCGAGCACAAGGGCCAACCCACGGTCATCTTGGCAAAGACGGTGAAGGGTTATGGCTTGGGCCCCAGCTTCGAGGGTCGAAACGCCACCCACCAGATGAAGAAACTAACGCTCGAAAACCTCAAAACCTTCCGCGACGACATGCGGATTCCCATCACCGACGCTCAACTAGACGCTGACGTGTACCAACCGCCGTATTACCACCCCGGCGCCGGTGACGAAGCAATTTCCTACCTGCACGAGCGTCGTCGGGCACTGGGCGGTTACCTGCCCGAGCGTCGGTCTAAGTACACCCAGGTGACCTTGCCGGGTGCTGAGACGTATGCAGCAGTGAAAAAGGGCTCGGGGAAGCAAGAAATTGCCACCACAATGGCCTTTGCGAGGCTACTAAAAGACCTGCTGAAGAACCCCGACTTTGGTCACCGCTTGGTCCCTATCATCCCGGACGAAGCGCGAACCTTCGGGATGGATGCTTACTTCCCCACCGCGAAAATCTATAATCCGCACGGCCAGAGCTACACCTCGGTCGATCGCGAACTTCTGCTGGCCTACAAGGAAAGCCCCCAAGGTCAGATTCTGCACACCGGCATCAACGAAGCGGGCGCCTTCGCGGCCTTCACCGCGGTGGGAACCAGCTATGCCACCCATGGCGAACCGATGGTACCGATCTACGTGTTTTACTCCATGTTTGGTTTCCAGCGCACCGGCGACGCCATGTGGGCTGCGGGTGACCAGATGGCGAGAGGTTTCATCATGGGTGCGACCGCCGGTCGCACCACGCTGACGGGTGAGGGTTTGCAGCACGCCGATGGGCATTCACCGCTGCTTTCCTCGACCAACGCAGCGGTCATTACCTATGACCCCGCGTATTCCTACGAACTCGCTCACATTGTGGCCGATGGCATGGAGCGCATGTATGGCGGGAAACACCCCGACCCCAACGTGATGTACTACCTCACCATCTACAACGAGCCTGTCGCCCAGCCAGCCGAGCCAGAAGATGTCGATGTCGAAGGAATCTTGAAGGGCATGCACCGGATCAGCACCGGATCCGGTGTGGGGCCCAAAGCCACCATTCTTGCCTCGGGAGTTGGAGTGCCCTGGGCGCTCGAAGCCCAAGAGCTCCTCGCCAATGACTGGGGCGTCAGCGCAGAAGTTTGGTCGGTGACCTCCTGGAACGAACTACGGCGCGATGGCGTCGCAGCAGAGCGCCACAACTTCTTGCACCCCGAAGAGCCCGCACACACCCCGTACGTCACCGCACGCCTGGCAGAAAGCGAAGGCCCCGTCATCGCCGTGAGCGATTTCATGCACTCAGTTCAAGATCAAATCCGTGAATTTGTGCCTAGGCCCTATCTCACACTGGGCGCAGATGGCTTTGGATTTAGCGATACAAGGCCTGCCGCGAGGCGCCACTTCGCCATCGACGGCCCCTCCGTTGCTGCGCGGGTGCTGCAACAGCTGGGCAAAGAAGGCCTCGTCCCCGCTCACTCCTTGGCGGAGGCGATCGCAAAATATCGTCTCCACGATGTGACCGCGGGAACCAGCGGCACAGCCGGCGGAGAATCCTAAGGGGGAGGCAACTCCCCGGGTCCACTATGGCTATGACCAAGAAGCAAACACTGTCGTGGCTTCGCAACATTTCAGGGGAAATGGCGACCACCACACTCGCGACCCTGGAAACAGAATTGCCCTGGTATCGGGCGATGCCTCCGGGGCGCCGATCAGCGGTAGGGATGGTTGCCCAAACCGGTATTTCCTCTTTCATCTCATGGTTTGAAAACCCTCAGTCCACCCCGTGGATTGCTTCAGATGTCTTTGGCGTTGCCCCGAGGGAGCTGCTGCGCTCGGTGAGCTTGCAGCAAACCCTGCAGCTGATCAAGGTCACCGTGGAGGTGGTCGAGAAGCAGCTGCTCCAGGGACCGCCCGAATTGCGGGAATCGATCCTCCACTATTCCCGTGAAATTGCTTTTGCCGCAGCCGATGTTTACGCCAGAGCCGCAGAAGCCCGGGGCTTGTGGGATGCGCGCCTCGAGGCTCTCGCTGTGGATTCCATCCTGAGCGGTGAATATGACCAAGAATTGCCTTCGCGCATCGCCGCCCTGGGTTGGTTGGGCCACGGTGAAGTCGCTGTAGTGGTCGGCACGAGCCCGCGAATGGTGGATGTGGATGACATTCGTCGCATTGCCCGCCATCAGCATGCAGACGTCCTCGTGGGGGTTCAGGGAAACCGTTTAGTGGTGGTCATTGGTCGGCGGGTGGATGACGAATCCGATCACGCCCACCCCGCAAGCTTCATGGATATCGCCTTGGCAATGGAACAAAGTTTTGGAACAGGGGCGGTTGTGGTGGGACATACCGTGGCGAGCGTGGTGGATGCCGCCAAGAGCGCCAAGGCGGCTCTTGCCGGCTTCTCCGTAGCGAAAGCCCGCCGGGAATTACCACGGCCACTTTCGGCAGATGATGTTCTTCCCGAGCGCGCCCTCGCTGGGGACCCCTTGGCCCGAAGAGCGCTGGTCAGCCAGATTTATGAGCCCTTGAGAGATCACCAGCTCGATTTGCTCGGCACGTTGTGGACGTATTTGGAAACCGGGCACTCCTTGGAAGCCACCGCCCGGGAGTTGTTTGTCCACCCCAACACTGTTCGATATCGCCTCAAAAAGGTGGCCCAAGTGGTCGCCTGGGATCCTGGGAACCCTCGCGATGCTGTGACCTTGCACCTGGGGATCATCTTGGGAAGCATGAGCGAGCCGAACACCTCGGGCTCCCGCTCGCCCTAGCTGTTCCCTCCCTACAAAGGTAGGGGCTCAGGACACACCATGACCTACTACGCCTCACGGCTCCCTCAGGGGGGAAACTAAAACCTATGTTTGTTATCGCAGCACCCGGACAGGGATCACAAAAGCCAGGGTTCTTAGAACCCTGGCTCGCACACGAAGAGCATCGTGCCACCCTGGAATCCTTTTCCCAGGCCGTCGGTATTGACTTGGTTCTCCACGGCACCCGCAGCGATGAAGCCACCATCAAGGACACTGCCATAGCACAGCCTCTGATTGTGGCCGCGGGGCTCCTGGCCGGTCGAGCACTTCTCACTGGCCTTCCCGCGGGCACTCCCCTGGCTTTTGCCGGCCATTCCGTCGGTGAATTCACCGCCGCCGCGCTATCTGGTGTTCTCTCGGATGAGGAAGCGCTGAAGCTGGTGGCTGCGCGAGGCGCTGCCATGGCGGTCGCTTCTGCCCTCACTCCCAGCGGGATGGCCGCGGTGTTGGGGGCTGACCCTGAAGAGCTCCTCTCCGAACTGAAGGCACGGGGGCTTTCCGCGGCAAACTTTAACGGGGGCGGCCAGATCGTGGTTGCCGGATCTCGAGAGGCTTTGTCCGAGTTTGCGGCGAATCCGCCGGTCGGGACACGAGTAATTCCTTTGCAGGTAGCAGGCGCATTCCACACCGCTTTCATGGAGACTGCCCTCCACGCGGTTTCTGACGCGGCCTCCGAGCTGGCACCCAAGGACCCTCACTCGGCGCTCTATACCAACCGAGATGGCTCGGTGCTGACAAGCGGCAGGGACGCCCTTGCGTCCCTGGTCTCCCAGGTCACCCAACCCGTGCGTTGGGACGCGTGCATGGGGTCCTTTGAGAAAGATGGAATACAGTGCATGATGGAACTTGCTCCCGGCGGAGCGCTGGTGGGTCTCGCCAAGCGGGGCCTCAAGGGAGTGAACACTCTGGCACTGAATACTCCCGAAGACATCCCCCGAGCACGCGAAATGGTGGTTTCTTGATGGCTCCTCTCACCCAATCCCATGGCACGGAGTTCACCAGAATCCTTTCCCTCGGTGCTGCCAGAGGCGACACTTCGGTCAGCAACGATGAAATTGCCGGACCCATCGACTCTTCCGACGAATGGATTCGCCAGCGCACCGGAGTAATCGAGCGCAAGCGCTCCAGCGCTGATGAAGGGGTCGTCGATCTTGCCCAACGCGCAGCCCAGGAAGCCATCACGGCGGCGGGAATCGAGCCCACCGAGATCGGCGCCGTCATTGTGGCCACAATCAGCAACAGCGTCCAGACTCCCTCGTTGGCGGCACTGCTGGCTCACAGAATTGGCGCCACTCCGGCGGCTGCCTACGACATCTCGGCGGCGTGTGCTGGATACACCTATGGGATTGCCCAAGCAGACGCGCTGATCCGATCCGGTGCCGCGCGCTATGTCTTGGTCGTGGGGGCTGAGAAGCTCAGCGACATCGTTGAACCTACCGACCGCAGTATCTCCTTCCTGCTGGGCGATGGGGCAGGCGCTGCGATTGTGGGCCCCAGCGATGTGGTGGGAATCGGCCCCACCCAGTGGGGCTCCGATGGATCCAAGTGGGACGCCGTCGGCATGAACAAGACCCTCCAGGAAGCCTTCGCTGATCGCGACGGCGGCTTCCCCACCCTTCGCCAAGACGGGCAAGCGGTCTTTCGCTGGGCGGTCTGGGAAATGGCCAAGGTGGCAAAGAAGGCGCTTGACGAGTCAGGGGTCTCTGCCAGTGAGTTGGCGGCGTTTGTTCCCCACCAAGCCAATATGCGCATCATCGATGAGTTCGCGAAACAACTGAAGCTTCCCGAGAGCGTACTGATTGCCCGCGATATTGAAACCACCGGCAACACCTCGGCGGCGTCTATTCCGCTAGCCATGCACCGACTTCTGCAGGACCACCCCGAAGCTTCCGGTGGTTTGGCTCTGCAGATAGGTTTTGGCGCCGGTCTGGTCTTCGGCGCGCAGGTCGTGACACTCCCCTAAACCCCAGGCTGGCTCTAAGATTGGAGCCGGTCACTGATAGACACACAGAAAAGAGAAACACATGGCTCACACCTCCGAAGAAATTTTGGCTGGACTAGCGGAACTCGTCACGGACGAGACCGGTATCGCTGCAGACCAGGTCCTCATGGAAAAGTCCTTCACCGACGACTTGGACATTGATTCGATCTCCATGATGACCATCGTTGTGAATGCCGAAGAAAAGTTTGATGTGAAAATTCCCGACGATGAGGTCAAGAACCTGACCACTGTCGGCGAAGCTGTCACCTTTATCACCAAGGCTCAGGCCTAATCAAGGCCCCCCGCAGATGACCACCATTGTCGTCACCGGTATCGGGACAACAAACCCACTCGGCGGCGACGCCGCCTCCACGTGGAGTGCTCTTCTTGCGGGTGAATCAGGCATCTCCACTCTGGAACATGATTGGGTTGCCCGACACGAACTGCCGGTCACTTTTGCCGGACAGGCCAAGGTGGCGGCAGTCGATATTTTGGAACGCCAAGAGGTTAAGCGCCTTGACCCCTCAGCGCAGTTTGCGCTGATCTCGGCCCGCGAAGCGTGGGCGGATGCTGGTTCGCCAGATGTTGATCCCGAACGCATCCTTGTCGACTATGCCACGGGTATTGGTGGGTTGTGGACGCTACTAGATGGCTGGGATACGCTTCGGGAAAAAGGGCCCAGGCGAGTTCTGCCGATGACCATCCCCATGCTGATGCCTAATGCTGCAGCAGCGGCTGTGAGTATGGGTCTGGGAGCAAAAGGTGGAGCACGGACCGTGGTATCCGCGTGCGCTTCAGGAACAGAATCCATTGCCAACGCTTACGAGCACCTTCAGTTGGGGCTCGCCGACGTTGTGGTTGCCGGGGGAACAGAAGCGGTCATCCACCCTCTTCCCATTGCAGCGTTCGCCGCAATGCAAGCGCTGTCCAAGCGCAATGATGACCCCACGAAAGCATCCAGGCCCTATGACACCAACCGTGATGGTTTTGTGCTGGGCGAGGGTGCTGCGACGTTGGTGCTGGAAACTAAGGAACACGCGCTTGCGCGTGGTGCACGGATTTATGCGGAGCTAGCCGGTGGCGGTATCACGAGCGATTCTTTTCACATCACCGCCCCGGACCCCGAAGGGTTAGGGGCCTCTCGTGCGGTTATGGCGGCGCTGAAGCAAGCAGGCGCAACGCCAGAAGATGTAACCCACATCAATGCACACGCCACCTCAACGCCGGTGGGGGATGTTGCAGAATATGCCGCGTTGCACAAAGTATTCGGCGACCGCGTAGGGAATATCCCGGTCTCAGCCACGAAGGCCTCGACCGGTCACCTGCTCGGGGGCACCGGGGCACTGGAGGCGCTCTTTACGATTCTGGCGATTTATCATCGCCAAGCTCCCCCCACCATTAACTTGGATGACCAAGACGAGCGGATTCCCTTGGACGTGGTGACCAGCCCCCGTGACTTAGGTCCAGGAGCGCAGCTGGGCATTAGTAACTCTTTTGGCTTTGGCGGCCACAACGCGGTTGTTGCCTTCCGGAGTGTGGACTAACCCACTCGGTGAAACCACACCACACCGGTTTCTTCGCTGCAGTATCGAAACGGCTCCAGCTCGTCGTCCCATGCTCCGCCCCACGCCAGTCGCAAGGCCTTGGTCGTCAGTCGCGGGTCGCCGCCGGCCTCGGCAAGGGCGGTCTTAACGCGATCTTCTGAAATCATCGTGTTACCCGCCGTATCCATGGCGCCATAGAAAATCCCGAGGTCGGGGGTGTGCATCCAGCGCCCACCGTCCACACCGGGTGAGGGTTGCTCGCTGACTTCGAATCGCAAATGTTCCCAGCCGCGCAAAGCGCTCGCCATCACACTTCCGGTGTTGATGGGACCCCGCCAGGGAAACTCGGCGCGAAGAGTGCCAGGCAACACGGGTTGGTCTTCCCAGGCGAGGTGGACGGGGCGACCCAGGCAGCGCCCTATGGCCCATTCGAGGTGCGGGCAGAGCGAAGGGGGTGAAGAGTGCACAAACAGCACCCCACGGGTTGTGGCATGAGCCATAGTTTTCTCCGATTCCTGTGGTTCGACTTCCCCATCGACCATGGAATCGGGGTATTACTCGCCGCCTGAAAGCGGAATGCCCTTATTATGCGGCAGGTTGGCTATGAAAAACAAGTGAGTACTAGCCGTGTAGCAGAGAGCCGTCTTTCTTCAGCACATTTTTTTCCCCAGCCTCAATGGCGAACGGGAATCGGTTTTGTGCCGGTGGCAAGGGGCAGTTGAAGGCATAGGAAAAAGCGCACGGCGGCAAGACGGCGTAGTTGAAATCCAAGGTGATCGTGCCATCGGGGTTGGGCGCAAGAAAGAGAAAGCGTCCCACGCTATAGGTACTGACGTCATTGGTGGCATCGGCAAAGACCAGCTGGAGGGCCGTGCCGGCTTTGAAGGCAGCTATCGAATACTCGGTACCTTCATGGGCGAAGGTGATTTCACCAGGAATCACCTCATCTCTGGAGACACCCTCGTCCTTGAGGTGTTCAAATCCCACACTTTTACCGCCGGGGATTTCTTTCCACGCCCCGATAATAACCCACTCGGGTGCATAGTCAAAGGCGTCAACGTGTCCGAAAGACTGGATGCCCTCTGAAGTGCTATCCCAGACCCTTAAGGCGTAGGAATCACCCTGGGCGATGACGTGACCGTTCTGGGTATCGCCAAAGATGACCTCCGAAGGCCGATTTGAGCCTTTTGCTCGAACCTCCACAGTGCCATCCACTGCGATACCGTCGACGGAAATCCCCTCGCTACCCGGAGCGGTAAGCATCAATCCCGGCACGCCTTGCGGCGCTGGTGCCCAGGTTCCCGGCACTCCCCAAATGGTTTGTTCCATGTCCACCCACTGAGTGTTCACCAATGCGAGGGGACCTTGGGGCTGAATTGCCCCAAGGTTTCTGCGTTCACGAAATAACGCGAGCCGCTCCCCCGCTTCACTCATGGGGCTTTAGTCGGTGAGGCCAGGAATAATCGACCCGGAGAACACTTGGTAAGCCAGCGCTGTCTTTGCGATCAAGCTCAGGGTGATGTACATCCGCTCGCCCCTGATGTAATCAACCCAGCTGCCGACCTGGTGGTACTGCAAAGCCTGGTTGACGGCAAAAGTATTGAAGAAGAAGAACAGGGAAACGATAATGACCACGACGAAGGCGGGGGCTTCCACCGTGGACTGGGAGCCAGGAGAGAAGAAGTAAATCAGAATCACAATCCAGGGCACAACTCCGGTCATGGATCCGAAGACGAAGGGCAAAAACCCACCGCTTCCGGGAGATTCATACTTTTCCTGTAGCGCACCAAACATGATCATCGACGCGTTCACCGCGAAGATCGAGAAGAGTGCAGCAACATCGGTGATTCCGGTGATCTGGGCGACAAGCCAAATCATCACGGAGGAGCTCAGGGAGTATTCCGTCCAACGGAAGTAGTTGCGGTTTCGCTTCAAACCGTTTCCATAGCGGGTGAAGAACATGGGGGAGGAAATAAGGAAGTGGAAGAACGCGGACATCGCGAGGAACGCTGCGACACCGATACCGACGTTGACGTCAAAGAGGATGACCCGCTCTGCCGGCAGATCAACACCGGGGGGCCCCCCGAGGTAGTCGGCGGTCACGGGGAAGGTGACCTGGTCATCGAGAAGAGTGAGGACGTAGCCAAGGCCCAAAGCCTGGATGAGGTGCAGTGAGCCAGCGACGATATTGAACGTCCTCAGACGAGTGATTTTCTCGTCTATTGTCCTTTGCTTCTTTGCCATGAAATTTCCTTTACGACAGCCCAACGTGTGGATTTTCTTCCCCCAACCCTAGCAATGGTGTTGAATCTGAGCTCCGATGGCTCGCCCTCTAGCTCGGTGTTTATAAAGGATGCCGGCAAAACTGACCACTGGGTCAGTAATTCACAGAATCTCCCTCTACGGTTCTCAGGTGTTAAAACGCAAAGAAATCCTCGCGGGAGCCCTTGAGCCCTTCGTGCTGAAAGCACTGGGCGTCACACACCGCCGAGGTATCGTAGAGCGCGCCACTGGAGCGGGTAAGAATCTCCCCCGCGCTGTTCGCCCGAATCAGAAAGGTAGCCGATGAAGAAAACCCACACACTGAGAAAAAGCGCCCGGTTAGTGGCGCGTCTTGCTCTTGGGCTTGCTCTCATCTACGCGGGAATTGGCCACCTCAGTTATTCACGGCTGGAGTTCCAGGCTCAAGTGCCAGTCTGGCATCCGCTCGACGCCGATTTCGTGGTTCTCGCCTCGGGTGTTGTCGAGATTGTGCTGGGGTTAGGCCTCCTCACCTGGGGGAAAGTGGTGCCGATTGCGGGGCTGGTAGCAGCCGCGTTCTTTGTCGCAATATTCCCCGGCAACATCAATCAGTTTGTCGAAGGAATCGATGCCTTCGGACTTGATTCCGACCAAGCCCGACTTATTCGACTGTTTTTCCAGCCTCTGCTGGTCATCTGGGCACTGTGGTCCACCTCAGCGATCGGTTTTGCGAAGGCGCTTCGCCGCCGTTCCCCATAAAAAGTTCCCGCAGATACTGTTAGCGGCCCGAGATGTTTTCGGACTCATCGAGGGGTAATTTTTTGTCACCGGCAACAGAATGGCCGAGAGAATCATGAGGGCCAAGGGGATGGAAAAGGCTACGTAGATTGCTGCTACTTCCCCGGCACTGGGCAGCGTCGGACCCACCGAGATACTCGAGATATACCCCACGGTGATGATCATGTTGATCGTGAAAAGCGCCTTGCGTGGATCATCGCTCATGGCGGCGACAGCCATGGGGAAACCCATCGACATGCCTAATCCTCATAGAACCAGACCTAAGAAGGGCAGGGCGATCACTTATCCCAGCATGAAAACAAGAATGCCGGCGGTGGTCAAGTGAGGGGTTCGCGAGGTTGAGACCACAGACACTTATTCTTTCGCTAAGCATACGTCCCGCTGGTTCCTGGGGACGAGGCGGACTAGCCGAGAAAAGCTTGCACACCGACTGTCAGGAGAGGGGCGATGATGAGCGCTGGCAACATGTCCGCCACTGCAACGGCGCGCAGGTTGAGCAGGCGCAACCCTACCCCCAGCAGCAGCACTCCCCCCGTGGCGGTCAAGGCCGCAATCGCCGCACCGGACATGACGGAACCAAGACTGAGGGCAAGCACCGTCAACAGGCCCTGCCAGATACCCACCGGTATGGCCGAAAAAGCAACACCCCAGCCGAGCGAGGCAGCAAAAGCAATTGAGGCAAATCCATCAAGGGTTGATTTCAGCGCCAACTGGTCGATTCCCTGACCCGTGCCATCTTGAAAGGCACCCAGTATGGCTAGGGGTCCGATGGCAAACACCAGCGACGCGTCCACGAAACCATTGATGAACCGCTGCCGGCCTGTAACCGCGAGCGGGGCATCGGAGAGAGACGACGGGACACCCGTGCCCACCTCGGAGTCTGATGCGGAAGCGTGGTCTGGCCGCGTCATCGTGTTTTGAAGCCATCCACCAAAGCGCTCGAGTTGGAACTCGATGCCCGCCAACGAACCAATAATGCTGCCGATGAGCAGAGCCCCGATGACGACGAGAAAAGTGCCCCCAGCACCCACTACGCCCACGAACTCCACATCCGTGAGCGAAACCAGGTTGAGTCCGCCCAGCACAAGTGTGACGAGCCCTAGAGCGTCAGTGACCACTCTGCTCGTGCGCCCTGGAAGTCGCTTGCCAATGAGGATGCCGATGGTGGCGCCCACCACGATGGTGGTGATGTTCAGGAGGGTACCGAGTCCAATCACCGCTCAAGGCTAATCGGTTCCCCTTTATGATTCGTTCACGGCTGAGCGGGGCAACGAATGCGAGGCTACGACCCAGGCGCTCGAGCTGAAGGTTTAGCTATCCCGAACCCTTTTGAGGGAGGACTGGGCGCGAACCCGTTACTGAAGGTTTGGCTTAAATACCTAGTTTTTCGCCGCCCTGCGAGCGTGTGACGTGGCGTTGCGGATGCCTCTAAACCGGTGAGCTGTGGCGAGGATGGTGTGGGAGCGTGATCGATAAGCCGGGAGCCGAGCAGGCCTGAGCGCCGGGAAAAACAAAGACAGTGGGTGTGAATAACGTTTCTGGGGGCCGCAACTTATTTGCGATAATCCCTGGTGACCGAACATTCCCTGTCCAGGGGCCATGATAATATACACGTATAGCAATTAGGGAGGGCCCGTGCCGAAAACCCAAATCAACGTTCGTCTCGAGGACGACGTTGCCCGTCGCCTTGATGCGCTTGCTCAGCGGACCGGTCGTACCAAGACGTTTTATGCCACCGCAGCAATCCTCGATTTCTTGGATGAGCAGGAAGACTATTTTCTGGCCAAAGACTCTCTCCAAGCTTTTATCGTTTCGGAGGGAGAAACGCTCGGCATCGACGAGATTGAGTGGAATGCTTCTGGTCAATGACCTATCAGCTTCGATTCACCCCAGCAGTAAACAAGCAGATCAAGAAACTCGACCTGCCTGCCGCTCTGCGGATCAAGGGCTACCTGTCAAGGCTGGATCTAGAAAATCCCCAGTCGGCTGGAAAACCGCTGGCTGGAGATGATGCCCTCTGGCGGTATCGAGTTGGCGACTATCGGATACTGGCAAGTATTTCCGACAGCGAGGTCCTGGTCCTCGTTGTTCACGTTGGCCACCGCCGCAACGTCTATCGATAGAAAGCGGCGTTCTCCCAAAAACATCTGGTTCACCGCACAAGAGATGTGAAGCATCACTCGAAGTAGTCGAGACCACGTTGGAGGGCGGACGGGACGTGAACCCGTGAGGGCCAGCGTGGGGTCTGACACAGGCCCGATTCCATCGGTTTGGGCCTGTCTGAAGTAAACGAGGCGCCCGGGCCTGTAAGTAAGGTCGCTTGCCGCGGGGCTGGATCACCCGCCCCGCGGCGCCACACCCTATTTAGAGGGTGTGAAAGAGCTCCATTGTCATCGTTTGCGGCTGGACGCCAGCGGCCTCCATCATTTCGGCCATCTCTGGCGCCTCGGACGCCTTGAGGAACTCTTGGGCGGCCTCGATGGAGTCAAACTCATGGATGACGACCACATCGTTTCCGTCGGTCGACGAGCGAAGTGCCGCCTCCCTGGTCACCCCCATTTGAGACAGTTGCCCGCGCTGGGCTTGGTATAACTCAAACCAGGTGTCCCAGTCGGCGACGTGGTGGCGTGCCATCAAGGTAATCATTGCTTTCTCCTTCTCGTTGTGACTGATGGGGCCCTTCCCCTCAGTGGCGCAAGTTAGCTGGTGCTAACGGGTCTGGCGTTCCACCGCACGGCGCAGGTAATGAGCGTGATCAGGGGCACCCCGATCACCACAATGGCGAAAAGCCCCATGCCGTCTGTGCCGCCATATCCAAACTGCGCTGCGGTACCTGCTGAAAGTCCTTGGCTCAGGGCAAAAGCGACCGTCACCACCACACCGAGCCGAGCCCTCAATGGGTCAGGCGAGAGGAGCGCAATGGCTAGAGCCACCAGACCCAGGGCAAGAATGTGGAATCCCCATGCCAGTTCAACGACAGCCGCAATTTCAGCTTCTCGAGCTGAAAGAGTGCCTGGCCAATAACTAGGGGCGCTGGCTACTGTCTGTCCTGACAGCGCGTTGATTGTTGGAAAGATGGTGAAGAGGGTTCCGGTGGCTAGCAACCAAAACCGTGTGTTGAGGATTTTCATTGACTTCCTTTCGATGTTTTAGCCGAGCAGGACGATTCCATGCCCGACGATGACTCAAGGCTTCCAAAAGGGCTGACAGACGTCTTGTATAAAACGAGCATGTTTCGCGAGCCCCTGGCGTCACTGGGCGAGATGGAGGGTGTCCCCACTAGTCCGCGTCGGCTTCGTCGCCTTCCTCGCCGTCCGGTGTCGCCTAATTGAGTATCAATAGGTGACCTGTGAGTGTTGCCACCAGGATGATGGGCACGAACGCCAGGAAAAAGGCAAATGGCTGCTTTCTTTCCGTTTGCGCAACCACTGTGTCCTGCGCCTCGGGCTGTGGATTTAGGCTCAGAATTCTGTACCGGTTTATCGTGGACAATCCGACAATCAAAAAGAGAACCGCCAAAGTGGAAGTGACGATTGTGAGGCCCAGTCCTGCATTTGGATTACTTCCAAGTACTCCATGGACTAGGGGAATCCCCAGTGCCCACACTGAGGACAGGGTTATGAATGTCAAGAATTGGGCATTGGTTTG
>FLOH01001292.1_pt1 | contig 39927 bp, 37 predicted proteins | sample 756751 | NCBI WGS metagenome assembly FLOH01 (sample SAMEA4026879, study PRJEB14308) | marine metagenome | biome: coastal water; material: water | depth 74 m
CCTCGAGATAACCCGGCTGCAGGTTCTCACCCTTGCGCAAATGCACGAATTGTTGCTCGTACTCCAGCCCCTTGAGACTGAGCACAATGCGAATGCGATAGGCCGCCGACGAGCGAAAATAACCGTAGAGTTTCATGTTGTTTCCCTGGCTGAAATTGTTCGGCGCAGCATAAGCCGTCCGATCCGTCCCGCCAAGAGCCTGCACTTATGATCCCCCGTTTAACCAGTCCCCGTTTGACCAGCCTATCCGTACAACGCTCTTGCGGACTTGGCCCGCTCACGGATGCGTGTTCGCCTTGCACCGCTTATCTCGCGTGATATAACGACGGACGGCGTTTTTTACTGAGCAGATGCGATAGGACGAGCCATGGCGGCCAAAGTATTAATTCTCAACGGACCCAACCTTAATATGCTGGGCAAACGCGAGCCCGGCATCTACGGCGCGGCGACCCTCGACGACATCGAGATCGCGGCGGCGGCGCGGGCCACCAGCCATGGTCTGGAGATCGATTTTCGCCAAAGCAACATCGAGGGCGAACTGGTGACTTGGATCCAGGAGGCCATGGACGACGCCGCCGGGCTGATCATCAACGCCGGCGCCCTGACACATACCTCGGTCGCCCTGCATGACGCCGTGCGGGCCTCGGGGTTACCGATGATCGAAGTGCATATCTCCAACGTCTACGCACGCGAGGAATTTCGTCATAAATCCTACCTCAGCCCGATTGCCAACGGCGTGATCTGCGGCTTTGGTGTGGATAGTTATTTGTTGGCCATCGAAGCAATGAGCCGCATACTGAAATCCGAGAATTAATTCGACCCAAGACCTAGTTTCGAAAGTAAATGTGAATGTCCGAAAAACCGACCGTCGACAAAGACCTGATCCGCGATCTTGCCGGGTTGATGGATGAAACCGGCCTGACCGAAATCGAAATTGAGGTCGGCAAGCAACGTGTCCGCGTCGCCCGCGGCGCGACCGCCGCCCCAGCGCAACCGATCCTCATCGCCGCAGCATCAACTGCCGCAGCGGACGCAGCGCCCGATCCGGCCAGCCACCCCGGTGCTGTGATCTCGCCCATGGTTGGTACGGTCTACATATCCCCCGAGCCCGACACGCCGCCCTTCGTCAATGTCGGCGATCAGGTCAGCGTCGGCCAGACCCTGTTGATCGTCGAAGCCATGAAGACGATGAACCCGATCCCTGCGCCCAAATCCGGCACGGTAACGCAAATTATGGTTTCCGATGGCTCGCCGGTGGAATACGGCGAACCCTTGATGATCATCGAATAGCACAGGGCGATCTGAGATGTTCGAAAAGGTTCTGATCGCCAGTCGCGGAGAAATCGCACTGCGCATTCACCGGGCCTGCCGCGAGATGGGTATCAATACCGTCGCCGTGCACTCGACCGCCGACGCCGACGCCATGCATGTTCGCCTCGCCGACGAAGCAGTCTGTATCGGGCCGCCGGCCGCCGCCGACAGTTACCTCAACATGCCGGCGATTATTTCCGCCGCCGAAATTACCGGCGCCCAGGCGATCCATCCGGGCTATGGCTTTTTGTCCGAGAACGCCCGTTTTGCCGAAATCGTCACCGCACACGGCATCACCTTTATCGGCCCGACGGCGGAACACATTTCACTGATGGGCGACAAGATTGCCGCCAAGGAAAGCATGCGCAAGCTGGGCGTGCCGGTCGTGCCGGGCAGCGACGGCGGCGTCGAGAACGAACAAGAGGCCCGCCGGGTGGCGGCAGAAATCGGCTATCCGGTTATTATCAAGGCCTCCTCCGGTGGCGGTGGTCGCGGCATGAAGGTTGCCGAGAACGCCGAGAGCATCGGCCATGCCTTGTCTGCCGCGCGCACCGAAGCCAAGGCGGCTTTCGGCGATGATGTGGTTTACATCGAAAAATATCTCAGCCAGCCGCGCCACATCGAAGTTCAGATCCTGGCCGACAGTCACGGCAACGTCGTGCATTTGGGCGAGCGCGACTGCTCAATACAGCGCCGCCACCAAAAAGTCCTGGAGGAAGCGCCCTCGCCGGCGCTCAATGCCGCCCAGCGCACCGAAATCGGCGACATCGTGGCCAAGGCCATCGGTGAACTCGGCTATCTCGGTGCTGGCACGATCGAATTCCTCTACGAAGACGGCGGCTTTTATTTCATCGAAATGAATACCCGCCTGCAGGTCGAACATCCGATCACGGAAATGATCACCGGTATCGATATTGTGCGGGAACAACTGCGCATTGCCGACGGCGCACCTTTGAGCTTCCGTCAGGAAGACATCAAAATTTCCGGTCACGCCATTGAATGCCGGATCAACGCCGAAGACCCTAAAACCTTTATTCCCATGCCCGGCACGGTGACCGAATACCACCCGCCAGGCGGCCTCGACGTGCGGGTCGATTCCGCGGTCTATTCGGGCTACCGCATTCCGCCCTACTACGACAGCCTGATCGCCAAGCTGATCGTCCACGGCGGCAATCGCAACGAGTGCCTGATGCGCCTGCGCCGGGCTTTGGAGGAGTACGTCATTGGCGGCATTCCGACCACCCTGGACCTGCACCGCGGCCTGATGGACAACGCCGACTTTCAAAATGGCGCTTATGACATTCACTGGCTGGAGGCATTGATCGCCGAGCAGGAGGGAACATAGACCTAACGCCTGACATCGTCCTGAAGGCATATGCCGTCGGCGTATTCCCGATGTCGGATGGACGCCATGATCCGCACGTTTTTTGGGTCGATCCGGACATACGCGGCGTCCTGCCGCTGGCCGATTTTCACATCACCAAACGTCTTGCCCGCACCGTGCGCAGCGACAAATTCCACGTCACCATCAATACGGCATTCCGCCGGGTCATGGAAATTTGCGCCGAGCCCCACCCCCAGCGCCCGGCGACCTGGATCAACGACGAAATCATCTCCCTCTATTGCGCCCTTAACCAGCGCGGTCAGGCCCACAGCGTCGAATGCTGGCAGGACAACGACGCCGGACAGCCGGACCTCGTCGGCGGTTTGTATGGCGTCAGTCTGGGCGCGGTATTTTTCGGCGAAAGCATGTTTTCGCGGGCCCGGGACGCCAGCAAGATCGCCCTCGTCCATCTCGTCGCGCGGCTCAAGGCCGGGGGCTATACGTTATTGGATACGCAGTTCGTCACTGAACATCTGAAATCGCTCGGTGCCGTCGAAATTGATCGCGAACTCTACCACGAACAATTGGCCCAGGGCCTGCAAACCCCGGCGGATTTTTATTCGATGCCGGCCGAGGTCGCGGGATCGGCAGCAATGCAGTCGATCACCCAGACGTCGTAAACCGGGTGTTCCATCGCCGATAAGGCCGGGCTGGAGGCGAACATCCAGCCCTGAAAAAGGTCAACCGGCGCTTCGCCGGGACGGTCGTCGATAATCTCCAGAAACGCGGTGACTTCGGGCGGCTCTTCGGGCGGACGTTTCGAGCAACCCCTGACCGTAATCAGCAAGGTGCCAAAGCGCACCCCCTGGCCGGTGCCGACTTCCAGTCTGGTGATCCGCGCCGTGACTTTATCAAGGGCCTGCAAAACCGCCGTCCGCGGGCCGTCAGCCTCCTGCGCGAACGCAAGGGTCGGCAGCACCAGCAAGGCAATCGCTGCCAGCCACCTCATCCCGGGCCGTCAAAGGTCGCGGCAAAACGCAGACGGACATAATCCGCCGACCACACACCCTGATCGTTGCGCATATCGACCGCCAGGGTCTGCTCGACGCCGTCCAGAAAATCGTCGCGCTCGGCTTCGGGCACGGGCGCCGCGAAATCCTGCGCCAAGGTTTTGATCCAGTCCGCCATGCGTCCGGGCAACGGCGTCGGTCGGGGAATGAGCTCGGCGCTTTCGACGCGAAAGCCTGCCGCCTGCAACAAATCACCGTAGGCCGCCGGGGTCGGGAAATACCACGGGTCGGCGGCCTCGCCGTCAAGCCCGCGGGCGTTGAGGGCGGCAATCAGCGCGGTTTTGATTTTTTCGACATTGCCCGCCCCGCCGAACTCACCGACGAACCGCCCGCCGGTTTTGAGGGCGCGGGCGACATTGGCGACGACAACCTCAGGCGGTTTGATCCAGTGCAAGGCGGCGTTGGTGAAAACGGCGTCGAATTCATTCTCGAAGGGAAGTTCCAGGGCGCTCATCTTGTGGGCATCAAGGCCCAGTAAGCGCGCCGCGTCGACCTGGCTTTGACTGTGATCGATGGCCACGACCTCAGCCCCGACGGCGGCGATCTTGGCGGTCAGGGCACCGTCGCCGCAGCCGATATCCAGCACCCGCATGTCGGCCCGCGGGGCCAACAGGTCAAGCACCGGCGCACCGAGGTCAGAGACGAACCGGGCGTTGTCGGCGTATTGCCCGGCATCCCAGGTTTGACTTGATGTTGAGGTCGTCATGATCGCCGACGCCAGCCTCTAATTCTTGGCCGCCGCGTCCGCCTTGTCGCTGCTGAACATGAACTTGCCAATCAATTGTTCAAGGCTGACGGAAGACTGCGTGAAGCGGATTTCGCCGCCGGGTTCAATCATCTCGTCGGCACCACCGGCCACCAGCGACATGTATTTCGAGCCCAGCAAGCCGTCGGACACGACTTCAGCCGACGAGTCTTCAGGAATTTTGATCGAAGGATCGACGCTGAGGCGCACCACCGCGAGGTATTCTTTTGCGTCGAGCGTCTGCTTGAGCACGGTGCCGATTTTAATGCCGCTCATGCGAACGTCGGAGCCCACGCTAAGCCCGTCAACCCGCTCAAACTTGGCGAACACTTCATAGCCAGCGACAGCGCCGACATCGGCGCGCCCGTAGGCAAAGAATAAAAATCCGGCGGCAACGGCTAAAACGACCGCACCGATCAGCGTTTCAACGAGATTTCCACCCATCCCCTAGCGTCCTCTAATCGTTAATCTTATAGCCAAGTATTCAAGACGGCGTCCAGGGCTCGTAATCGCCCGTCGCCGCCGCACGTCTACCGCCCATCGACGGATGTCCGGGCGGGCGGTAAGCCTGATCGGTACCGGTCACGTTGGCCGCATGTTCGATCTGCCAGGGCGCGTCGGGCCCGGCGTTTTGCGGCACTTCATCGACGGTCTTGTGCAGCCAGGCGTGCCACTCGGCGGGGACTTTCGATGCTTCGACGTCGCCGTCGTAGATGACCCAACGTCGGGGCTTCCGCTTGCCGCTGTTTTTTTCGACGTAATAGATGTTGCCGTAGCGGTCCGTGCCGACGACATCACCCTTGGCCCAGGTAAATAACTTTGTCCCTACCGTGGCTTCGCGCCACCAGGTAAAAATACCGACAAGGCTCATGATCCGTCCATTTCTTCAAAATTCGCAATGCCCGGGAGATCGCCGCAACACCCGGTAATTGTCTGGGACTATTGCATTTAGCCCCCTTCCAGTCCAGCGCCAAAGGCGCGCTCAACAAAGCGGGCAGTCCAGCGCCAATGGCGCGCTCGACAAAGCGGGCCGTCGCTGCACAAAGCAAACCCCGCGGCGGATTTTATCCCGTACGGGGTTGCTCTGTATTGGCTTTAAAGCCGTGTCCCAACTGATAAGCCGGGAGCTTGATACAGGACGGAACAAAGCCGTCCGTAGGTCAGTGATTTGCCGGTTAAGGCGATTAAATTATCTGCGGTGCGGAGACGTATGTTGGAATTTTCAGGTTAAAACCGTAGGGAAATTCCTGGGAAAATCCCGGATAAATTCCAGCGGAAACCTCGCCGCTTACCGTCCCCCCCAAACGCGGAGGGGAATAACAACTGTCCGGTGGATCCATGTAGATACCTACCCTCCCAGTCGATCGATACTCCAACAGTATCCGTAAAGAAAGCATAGCAAATTTCACCCCGAATGGGAAGTCAAATTTGGCCACAAAGCGAAATTGTGATGACCGATTCCGGTTTTCAAAGACGCTGCGCTTAGCAGGTTGCGCTGAACCGGAACAGTCGCCAAACTGTCTCGTTCAAATTCGTATGATGAATAGTAATCGGGGACGACATGGCGAAATATCTCAAGCAAGGCCTGAGCCAATCAGAGGTCGACGAGGCGGACGAGAAGGTCCGCATCATGGTCGAGGAAATATTGGCCGACATCGAAGCGCGCGGCGATACGGCAGTGCGTGAGCTGTCGGAGAAATTCGACAACTGGTCGCCCGAGTCCTACCGCCTGTCGGAGAGCGAAATCGAAACCGCTATGAGCCAGGTGGCCAAGCGCGACCTGGATGACATTCGCTTCGCCCAGGAACAGGTGCGCAATTTCGCCACCATCCAGAAGGCGGCATTACAGGACGTCGAGGTTGAAACCCTGCCCGGCGTGGTGCTGGGGCACAAGAACATCCCGGTCAATTCGGTCGGCTGTTATGTGCCGGGCGGCAAGTATCCGATGGTCGCCTCCGCACACATGAGCGTAGTCACAGCCAAGGTCGCCGGGGTCAAACGCATCGTCGCCTCGGCCCCGCCGCAGGGTGGTGCGCCGCACCCCGCCATCGTCGCCGCCATGCACATGGGCGGCGCGGATGAGATCCTCGTGCTGGGCGGCATTCAGGCCGTCGCCTCGATGGCGCTGGGCACGCAAACGGTCGCCCCGGTCGATATGTTGGTCGGCCCCGGCAACATGTTCGTCGCCGAAGCCAAACGCCAGCTTTATGGCCGCGTCGGCATCGATTTATTCGCCGGACCGACGGAGACCCTGATCATTGCCGACGACAGCGTCGACGGCGAACTCTGCGCCATTGATCTGCTGGGGCAGGCCGAGCACGGCCCGACTTCCCCCGCCGTCTTGCTGACGACATCCGAAGCACTGGCGCGCGACACCATGGCCGAGATTGAACGCCAGCTCGAAGTTTTGCCGACGGCCGAGATCGCTCGCGAATCGTGGGCCAACTATGGCGCCGTGATCCTCTGCGACTCGGAGGCAGAAATGCTTGTCGAGGCCGACCGCCTGGCCTTCGAACACGTACAGGTCATGACCCAAAATCCCGACTACTTCCTCGACAACATGACCAATTACGGGGCGCTGTTTTTGGGCCCCCGGACCAACGTCTCCTACGGTGACAAGGTGATTGGCACTAACCACACGCTGCCGACCAAACGCGCCGGGCGCTATACCGGTGGGCTGTGGGTTGGCAAGTTCATCAAGACCCATACCTATCAGCGAGTCTTGACCGACGAGGCCTCGGCCATGATCGGCGAATACTGCTCGCGTCTGTGTATGCTCGAAGGGTTCTCTGGCCATGCCGAACAGGCCAACGCCCGGGTGCGGCGCTACGGCGGGCGCAACATTGAACCCTATACCGCTGTAGAGCCCCTTTAGGCGAACCTGCCTGAGAGAAAGTAGAGAATATATGTCTAAACATATCGCTATCGTCGGAGCCGGTCTGGTCGGCTCGGGCTGGGCCATTGTCTTCGCCCGCGCCGGTGCCGAGGTCCGCATCTATGATTCCAATGCCGACATTCGGGACCGCTTCATCGCCCTGGTGCGGGGTCAACTCGAAGACCTCAAAGCCCACGACCTGATCGACGAGGTCGAGACCGTGCTGGGCCGTATGCAGGTGTGTGACCGTCTTGATCTCGCCGTCCGCGGTGCCCGTTACGTGCAGGAATCAGTATTTGAGCGCCAGGACGTCAAGACCGAGATCAACGCGGCGATTTCGCCGTTGCTTGACGACGACGCAGTGGTTGGCTCCTCGACCTCGGGTATTCCGGCCTCGGCCTTTACCGAAGACTTGCCTAACCGCGAACGCTTCGTCGTCGCCCACCCGGTCAATCCGCCCTACCTCGCCCAGGTCGTCGAGGTCGTGCCTGCCCCCTGGACTTCTGAGGCCACCGTCACGGCCACCATCGCCCTGATGAACGAAGTCAAACAGTCCCCGGTGCTGGTGCGGCGCGAGGTCGAGGGCTTTGTGCTCAACAGATTACAGGGCGTCTTGCTGCGCGAAGCCTGGGCGCTTTACGAAGAAGGCTACGCCAGTCTCGAGGACATCGACAAAACGATCTCTCAGGGATTGGGTTTACGCTGGTCATTCATGGGACCTTTCGAGACCATAGATATGAACGCGCCGGGCGGCATCGCGGATTATGCCCAACGCTTGGGACCGCTTTATCATTCGATCCAGGCCTCGCGCCCCCAGCCGGCACCGTGGAGCGCCGACCTGATCGCCAAGGTCGAGCAAGAACGCCGCCAGACCTTGGCGGCCGATGATCTGCAAACGCGGACCAAATGGCGCGACCGTCGCTTGATGGCATTGGTCGCCCATCAACGCGGTCAGCCCCGCTGATCCCGCACCGAACCTTTCCGCCGACAGGAGCCTGATATGTCTGAAATGAGCCTGAGGGACGTCAACCTCACGACACGGATGCAGCTGCATGTCTCACCGCTGATCGCCGTGCTGTTCCTCAGCTTTTACGGCCAGGTCGTGTGCCCGTTCATCAGCTCCATCAGCCTGCCCCAAGTCATGATGGGGCTGAGCCTGGTCTGCGTGGTGCAAATCACCGTGCGCGAGGGCCTCTATCTCGCCTTGCCGACGGCCAGGGCCGGCACCTCGCTGGCCCGTCACGGCTACTATCTCTCCGTAGCCTCCTGGCTGATCGCCGGGCTGGTCGCGGTGATCGTGCACTCGGCGCTGTATCCTGATTTTCCCATCGAAAGCCACGGCAAGCTGCTGGCCGGGTACTGGGCTTTGGGTGCGGGCATTCTCTCGCAGCTCGAATACATCAAGCTGGAGCATCACTTTCGCATCCAGGAGGGCGAAGCCCCCGTCGCCATCCTTGAGCGCATCACCCAGCGCCTGATGGAGGGCTACGCCACTTTCGCCATTGTGCCCACCGTGGTCATGGTTCTGATGGCTTTCCGCTTCGTCTACGAGGGCTATTCCCAGCTCGGCGCGGCGCTGGAAGTGGCGTTTCTCGGGGCCTGTTTCGTCGTCGCCGCCTTGTTCATCGCCTGGCGCTACGGGTTGGCGCTGCGCCGCGACTGCGATCATATCCTCAAAGCGTTGGAGATGGTCACCAGCGGTTACTACGACATTCGCGTTGACGCTTCGCGCGGCGACGAGTTGGGCCGGGTCGCCAGCGGCATCAACGATATGGCCAAGGGCCTGATGTTGCGCGAGCATATCCGCGACGCCTTTGGTCGTTTCGTCAACCCGCAGGTGGCCGAGCGTTTCATTGCCGAACATGCCAGCAGCGGGCGCGAGGTCAAAATGGGGGGACACCGTCGCGAGCTGACGATTTTGCTCACGGACCTGCGCGACTTTACACCGCTTTCGGAAACTCTGGAGCCAGAAGAACTGACCGAACTGCTGAACCGTTATTTCAGCGAAATGGTCGAGGCCATCACGGCCAACGGCGGCATGGTCGACAAGTTTATGGGCGACGCCGTGATGGCGGTGTTCGGACTGCCCGAAGACGCCCGCAACAGTGCCGCCGACGCCATCGCCACCGCCGTCGACATGCGCCGCCGGCTCGCCGTCTTCAACACCAACCAGCGGGCCACCAGGGGGCCGATTCTGGAGAACGGCATCGGCATTCACTACGGCGAGGTTATCGCCGGCTACATCGGTAGCGCCGACCGGCTTGAGTTCACCGTCATCGGCCCCACCGTCAACCTTGCCGCCCGCATCGAACATGAAGCCCGCAAACCCAACCCGCCGATCCTGTTCAGTGCCGCCGCCGCCCACAAAGCGGGCATCACCGCCAGCAGCCGCAAGGTCGGGACTTTCCAGCCCAAGGGCATCGCCGGCGATATCGCGCTTTTTACGCTGGCATCGCCGGATGACTGACGACACCGATCACCGGGTCATCGTCATCGGTGCCGGGCCGGTCGGGCTGATGACGGCGCAGCGCCTGCTGGCCGCCGGCATTGAGACCACCGTGCTGGAGGCCGAGTCCGCACTGACCCACGACATGCGGGCCTCGACCTTTCATCCGCCGACGCTGGATATGCTGGCCGAAGACGGCCTGGCCGGGGCGCTGATCGAGCGCGGTCTGATTTGCCGCGAATGGCAAATCCGCATCCACCCCGACGGTGAGCGCGTTGTCTTCGACATGTCCGCCATCGCCGACGACACCGGACATCCCTACCGCCTGCAGGCCGAGCAATATCATCTCAACGCATTGCTGATGGAACGCGTGGTCAAGCTCGGCGGTACGATCCATTTCACCGCCACAGCCGCTGCGCTGACGCAGACCGACGACGTCGCCACCGTGACCACCGAGGACGGTCGGCGCTTTGAAGCCGCGTATATCGTCGGCGCGGATGGCGGCCAAAGCCGCGTGCGCAAGGAGCTGGATATCGACATGCCGGGCTCGACCTATCCCCAGCTCAGCGTCTTGGCGACGACGCCCTTCGCCTTTGAAAAAGTCTTGCCGAACCTTTCCAACGTGACCTATGCCTGGGGAGCGAAGGCCAACTTCGCGCTGTTGCGCCTACCCGAAGTTTGGCGTTGTTCGCTCTACCCGCCCGAGGGGCTGAGCGCCGAACAGGCCATCGCACCGGAGGTCGTGCGCCCCTTGATCCGCGATATCGCGCCCGAAGCCGAAGACGCCGAGCTGATCGACGTGCGGCCATACAGCGTGCACCGCCGCCTGGCCGCGCGCTTTTCATCCGGTCGGGTGTTTCTCGCCGGTGACGCCGCCCACCTCAATCCGCCCAGCGGCGGCATGGGCATGAACGGCGGTATTCACGACGCCGCTTTGTTGGCGGACTGTCTGGCCCAAGCCATCAAAACCGGCAAGGCCGAGATATTGCGCACGTACGAAGCGATACGCCGGCCCATTGTCTCCGCCGATATTATTCAACAAGCCGGGGCCAACCGGGCGCGCATGGCCGAGCGCGACCACGACAAGCGCCGCCAAAGCGTGGCAGACTTGCAAAAAGTGGTGGCCGACCCCGAGCAGGCGCGGGAGTACCTGCTCAACAGTTCGATGATCACGGGATTGCGCCGCGCCCAAAGCTTGCGCGACGGTTTACAGTGATGAGATATTGGCAGTGACGAGATTGATGACCAAACCCAACTATCCGCGCAGGGGCGCCATCGCTGTCGCCACACCGCAGGCCAACCCCACCGTCGAGCCCGAATTTCAGGCGCTGGCTCCGGCGGGTGTCGGCATCTATGTCACGCGCTTGACCAGTGGTGCGAAAAGTTCGCGCCGCCGTCTGACCGGCTACTTGCGCCAGCTCGATCGCGCTGTGGCGAGCTTCGACACCCTGCCGCTGGCGGGTTTCGGCTTCGCCTGTACGGGCTCGTCCTATCTGCTCGGCCGGGCCGAGGAGGCCCGCCTGATCAAAGCGGCGGCAGCGCCCTATCCCATCATCACCGCGACCATGGCAATCGAAGCCACCCTGGCGGCGGGCGGCATCAAAAAGATCGCCCTGATCTCGCCCTACCCGGAATGGCTCAACACCGCCGCCGTCGCGTATTGGCGCGAAGGCGGCATCACCGTCAGCGCCATCAACCGCATCACCCTGCCTAGCGACGACACGCGCGGCATCTATCAACTGACGCCGGAAATCGTAAATCGGCATTTGTCCGGGCTTGAAATCAACCACGCCGACGCTGTATTGATTTCGGGCACGGGTCTGCCCAGTCTGGCGCTGATCCCCAAAATCGCAAAGCGCACGGGTTTGCCCGTGTTCTCCTCCAACGCCTGCCTCGCCGAATTCTGTTTCGGATTGCTGGCCTAGTGGCAAACCGGATGGTGATCAAACGATGACGACACAAGCCAACACCCAAGCGAAATACGATTACATCGTCGTCGGGGCCGGCTCGGCCGGGGCGGCGCTGGCGGCACGCTTGTCCGAAGATCCGAAAATACGCGTGCTGCTGCTGGAGGCAGGCAAAGCCAATGCCTTCGTCGCCCAGATGCCCGCCAGCTTCGGCTTGCTGATCGATAATGCCAAGGCAAACTGGCTCTACAAATCCAGCCCCGAAAAGGCCACGGACAATCGTCAAATCCCGGTGCCGCGCGGTAAAGTACTGGGCGGCTCCAGCGCCATCAACGGCCTGGTCTACGTGCGCGGCCAGACGCTGGACTACGACACCTGGGCCCAGCTCGGCAATCGCGGCTGGAGCTGGCAGGACGTGGCCCCCGTGTTCGAGCGTATGGAACGCTATGAAAACGGCGGCGACCAAAGCCGGGGTCATGCCGGCCCGCTGGGCGTGCGCGAGGAGCCCGATCAGAACCCGCTCTATGACGCCATGTTCAAGGCTGGTGCCGAACTCGGCATCAAGCCCAACCCGGACTACAACGGCCCCGATCAGGAGGGCGTGGTCAAAACCCAAACCACGATTTCACGCGGTCGGCGGATGAGCACGGCGCGCTGTTATCTCGATCCGGCCCGCCACCGGCGCAATCTGACGATCATCACCGAGGCCCAGACCCAGCGCCTGATGCTCGAAGACAAGCGCTGCGTCGGCGTCACTTACCGCTGGCGTGGCCAGGACATCGACGTGCGCTGCGGCGCCGAAGTCATCCTCACCGCCGGTGCCGTCGCCTCGCCCCAGATTCTGGAGCTTTCCGGCATCGGTCGGCCGGAGGTTTTGAAGGCCCAGGGTATCGACGTGCGCCACGCGCTGCCCGGCGTCGGGGAGAATTTTCGCGACCACATCATGGCCCGCCTTCAGTGGCGGGTGAAAGATCCGCAGGTTTCCTACAACAATCTGTCGCGCGGGCTCGGGCTGTTCGGCCAGGCGCTGAAATATGTCACCACGCGCAGCGGCTTTCTGGCCATGCCGTCGGCACCGATGCTGGCTTTTCTGAAGACGCGCCCCGAACTGGCCTCGCCTGATGTGCAATTCCACATCATTCCGTTCTCGATCAAGAATGTCGCCAAGCGGGAGTTGCAGGACTTCCCGACCATGGCCATCGGGATCTATCAGCTGCGTCCCGAAAGCAAGGGCTCGATCCACATTCAGTCGCCCGATGCCGAGGTACACCCCAACATTCTGTTTAACTTTCTCGACAACCCGCTGGATCGCCAGACCCTGGTCGATGGTGTCCGGCTGGCCCGTAAACTGATCGAAACCAGCGCCATGGACGCGCTGCGCGATAACGAATTCAGCCCCGGTCCTGGCGTCCAGAGCGACGATCAAATCATCGACTTTATCCGCCAGACCTCGCAAACCGCTTATCACCCGATGGGCACCTGCCGCATGGGGCCGGGTCAGGGCGACGTGGTCGACGAACAGCTTAAAGTCAAAGGCATCGAAGGCTTGCGCGTGGCCGACGCCTCGATTATGCCGACCATGGTCTCGGGCAACACCAACGCAGCCTGCATCATGATCGGCGAAAAAGCCGCAGACCTGATCCGGGCGTAGTTTCGCCTACTCGCTGAAGAAGTCCTTGATGCGCGCGCCCAGCTTCATTTTTGCGGGCGAATTTTTCTTCTTGGACTTTTTCTGGGCGCCGCCGCCGTCGCCATTTGGTGGCGGCACGAAAACGTCGGCGTTTTTGTAGGAAAAATAGGATCGGAAATCGCCATTGTCGGCAATGGCGTAATAAGCGATACGCTCAATACTCCGGTCCTCGGCGCAGCGGCTTTCGGCGTCTTCCCGGGCGTATTCGCGCGTCTCGATATCGTTGGAAACGACCAACTGACCCTGGGTTAACTCCTGGCCCGGTTTGCAGATATAGATTTCAACGACGTCTGGCATCGCAAACGAATACTACACCTACGGTTTGTGCGCCAGAAATGCGTAGCCGAAGACTTCGAAGACCCGCGCGTTGGGTTCACCCCCGGCACCGTCAAAGGTATCGACCGCTTGACCAATCTGGAAATCCACGAACCCGCTATCCTCAATCAATTTCTGCCAGCCTGCACACGGCATGCCACCAGCGATTCAAGCCGTCCACAAGTCAATGTTGCTGGTGGCCGATTCGGGCACCGGTTTGCCGTTGGCGATATCGGCAAACTGCAAAATGCCACCGGGTTTGAGAATACGTGAAATCTCGCCCAGAACATGTTCCTTGTCGGAGCACAAATTAATCACGCCGTTGGAAATCACAACGTCCGCCCAAGCATCCTCGACGGGCATTTCCTCGAGCAGACCTTCGCGGAATTCGACGTGGACAAGCCCCATGTCGGCGGCCGTCCGGCTCGATTTGTTGAGCATCTCTTCGGTCATATCGATGCCGATGACCTGACCGCCCGCGCCGACCTGATCGGCGGCGATAAAGCAATCGAAGCCGGCACCGGATCCGATATCAACAACCCGTTCACCCTTCTCCAGCGCGCGAAGCGAAAACGGATTGCCGACGCCGGCGAACGATTCGACCGCAGCATCCAGCAGCGCGCCAACCACGGCATCATCATATCCCAGGCGTTTGGCCAGCGGTCGTCCGGTATGGAAATGAAATTTTCCACTCGGATCAATCGCGACGTCCTTATATTTCAACTTCACTTCTTCGCGAAGAGCTGCGGCATCGACAGGCGTAACACGACTCATCAAGCTGATCCGCCCTCATATTTGGTCATATTGACCACCCCAAGCGTACGTCGGCGCGGGCCTGTGCTCAACCACCCGTTATGTTGAGGCCCGTCCAATAATCCAGCCGCTCGATCAGTTTTTCCGGCGCGAAGGGCTTGACGATATATTCGTCGCCGCCGACTTCCTCGTAGCGCAGGTCGTCATCGGCGACCTTGACCGAGGTAAAGAAAATGATCGGCACGACGACCTGCAGCAAGGCATGGCGGATTTCTCGGCAAGTGGTCAGACCGTCCATGATCGGCATTTCGACATCAAGCAGGATGGCGCTGGGCGTGACGGTGTCGGCGTTGTCGCGCAAATAGCCGATCAGTTCCGAGCCGTCTTCAAAATATTTGAATTCGTACCCCGCCGACTGCAACACTTTCGAGACCAGCTTGCGCACGGTTCTGCTGTCGTCAGCCAACAGGATCAGTTTTTCGCCCCGTGCGGGATCGTGGGATATTTCAAGTGCCGACACTAGAGCCTGTCTCCACTATATGGATGTGGGCGCACTATTTGGCTGCATCGTGGACGCTGACGCGTTTGACGATAAAGTCGCCGCCGTGGTTCTCCATCATCAAGCCGGCGAAAGCCCCCTGAAATTCACGGTCGGCGACGTCGATAACCGCCACGCCATCGACGCTGACCTTCATGTTGCCGCCGGTGTCGCGGGTCCAGGTCAGTTTGTGCGCCTTCTGATCCTCGAAGCTAAACCGTTTGGCTGAGGACTTGACCACCGTGGCACCGCGCGCACCCTGGCGCCACAGGCGAAGCGGATCGCCCGCCGTATAAGAAAGGCGATAGCCCTGGTTCAGACTGTTGCCGAGATAAGGGCCAAACTTGAACCGCACGTCCCCCTGCCCCGCGACGTGGGCGTGCCACGAGCTCAGCTCCAGTTTTATCGTAAAGGCATTGGATATGGCCGCCGGGGTGTGCATGCTGGCGGAGCCCGCACTGCCGGATAACGGCGTGGCGGCCCCCGACTGATCACCAGACGACTGATCGCCCGACGACTGTTTCAGGATGGCACCGAGCAGGGCAATCGCGGCGTCTTCCCCCGACACCTTGTCGCCCTGCCCGGACTGTTGGCTCGTCGCCGCGGGTCGGCCCGGCGCGATGGCGTTGCGCAACCCCCAGCCTTTTTCGATCAGCGTCTTGCCGCCGACAATCGTCCAGGCCGGGTTGGCGGTATAGTTGCCGTCGAGAAAATCGTCGCTGAAAACAAGATGCCCCCAGGGCGACTGGTACTTCAGGGCCAGGGCGCGAAGGTCGCGCAGGAAAATCGGATCGGCCGCCCGCGCCTTCTGCGCTTCATCGATCAAGACTTTGAGTTCGCTCAGCAACTTGGCCAGGCTGCCGCCCTCAATCGTCGACGAAATCGCTCTATCCGGGTTGTTCCAGGTCGAATATTTTTGCTCGGCCGCGGCTGGGATCGCCAGCAACAACAGGATCAGAACCGACAAATAGGGACGCATGACGAACACCTCTTTTTGCGTTTGGATCGTAACTATACTGACATCTGGCCGGGTTTCGGGGTTCCCAGGTTCAAGATTCACAGTTTCAGCGGCGTAAATTTCGGCGGGCGTTGTTCGCTAAAGGCGGCCACGCCTTCCGCCACATCGGCCCGTTTCAGGCTTTCGATCATCAGTTCGTTGGTTTCCGCCATGGCCTCACCCAACGACATGTTGAGGTGGCGATAGACCTGGCGCTTCATCTGTTTGAGCGAAAACGGTGAATTGTGCGCCGCCAGATCGCGGACGTAATTCTGCGCCTCGATGACCACTTGATCGACGCCGACGACGCGATCGACCATGCCGATTTTTTCAGCTTCCTGGGCACTGAGTTTTTTCGAACTCCAAAACAAATCAAGCGCCTTCGAGGGACCGACGATGCGCGGTAATATCCAGCTCTGGCCGTGTTCCGCGACCAGGCCCAGTTTGGAAAAAGCCGTGGTGAACTTGACGCTGTCGGCGACAAATCTGAGATCGCAAAAAAGCGCGATGGACATGCCATAGCCGGCGCAGGGCCCGTTGACAGCGGCAATGATCGGCTTGCGAATGCGCAACATCGAGGCCAGGCCGTTTTCAAAATCCCGGCCCATCGAGACATCGCCCGCCGCCATCCCGGCCAGCGGGCTCTCTTCGATGTCGTCTGTGGTCACCGCATTGATCACGTCCAGATCCATGCCGGAACAAAAGCTCCGGCCCACGCCGGTCAGGACGATGCCGACAACGGCGGGATCATTTTCTGCCTGGGCGATCGCCGCCTGCATTTCGCGCAGTGTCGTGCGGGTCAGCGCGTTCAGCCGCGCCGGGCGATTAAAGCTGATGGTCGCGACGGGGCCGTCCACCTGGTAAATGACTTCATCGTACATTCTGTTTCCTTCGCACTTGCCAGTCCCGTATCCAGCCCATGTAATGTATAAGGGGACCATTCCTTTTCGACGCTGATTTTCAATACTAGTTTTTTTCGCGTTCCATAGCATCTCGTTTTTGCGCGCGAGTATCTCGTTTTTGCATGCGGGTATGTTGGCAGGAACTATCCAGAAAGTCTGAAGCCACGGTGAATTCTTCGACAGGAAACGACACAGGGAACGACACAGGGAACGTCACGCCTAATCCGGCACTGGGCAATCTGTTGACGCTGCTGGCCGTTGCCGATTTTCGCCGAGTCTGGTCGATCGGAATTTTTTCCGGCATCGTGCGCTGGCTGGAATTGCTGGCGTTCGGCATCTATGTCTTCGATCAGTCCGGATCGGCCCTGCTGGTCGCCACCTTCACCCTGCTGCGTTTCGCCCCCTTCGGGTTTGTCGGTGCCCTCACCGGTGCCCTGGTCGATCGCTTCGGGCATCGCAATGTGCTGCGCTATTCGCTGTTGCTGATGGTGCTGTCGGCCGGAACGCTGTCGGGCCTGGCGCTCTTTGATCGCTTGGAGCTATGGCATCTCGGCATTGCAACTGTGCTCGGCGGCATCTACTGGACGACCGATTTTCCGGCCCGGCGCAATTATCTCGGCCTGCTGGCCGGCAACGACATGCTGGCCCGGGCGTTGTCTTTCGATGCGGCCAGCAACACCTTGACCCGCGCCCTGGGGCCGCTGTTCGGCGGCGCATTGATCGCCGTACTCGGGATCAGCGGTGTCTTGATCCTGACCTTCGTCGCCTATCTGATCGCCTGGCTGCTGGCGCTGCGCCTGACCGTGCAGGACAGGCCGGCGCACAGCGTGGCGAACAGTATGGCGCGCAACATTCTGGACGGCTTCAAATACGCCAGCACCCGCCGCAAGTTGCTGGCCGCGTTCGCCATCACCGTGATCTACAACCTGTTCGGTTTCCCCTACACCACGCTGATTCCGGTCATCGGCAAGGAGACGCTGGGCCTGGCCCCCGATGCCGTCGGCCTGATCGCCGCCCTGGAAGGGTTCGGTGCTATGACCGGGGCGCTGCTGGTCGCCCGGGCGCGCAGTGAAAGCCAGCTTTGGCGCACCTACATCGGCGGCGTCGTCATCACCACGATTGGCGTCGCCATGATGGGCCTGGGCCAACAGGTCGGCATCGTCGCCTTCAGTATTGCCTTCGCTGGCCTCGGCGGCGGCCTGTTCGCCGCCTCGCAGATCACGCTGACTTTCCGCCTGTCGCCGCCGGAACAGCGCAGCCGGATGCTCGGCATTCTGGCGATTTGTATCGGCGTGGCACCGTTAGGGCTGGCCTGGCTCGGATATATGGCCGACCTGATCGGCAGCGGACCCTCGCTTTTGCTGATGAGCGCCGAGGCCGTGGTCTCGCTGGTCGCGTTCTGGTTGATATATGCCCCTGACGTCCGCGCAGTGGACGAATAAAGCCGAGTCAAGCGAATAATCCACTAGATATAGTGTATTTTGTCTTGCTTACCACTAATTGTTCCCATATCTTGTGTCCCTGTTGCCAAGGGGGCTCAATATATGGGCGGTGAAGTGTGAGGGTCGGTCGCTCTCGCCAGAGTGAATACCGCACCAGTCACAGGCGAAATTGCCTAGAAAACAACAATTCCCTCAAGGCGCATTGTTAGGGAGGCGGGTGTGTTCCCGCGAGGTGAGGCAGTTTTCGGTTGATTGGTTCTGAGCGATGCGCGGGATTAAGGCGCATCACAAGTCCCGCAGACTTTGAATTGTTTCGCAAAATTACACCCGTAGCGATATCGGCGCACCAGGTCAGGGCTGCGCGCCGGTACCTAGGTCAATTAGAGGGTCTCATGCGCGTTCGTCGTCTATTTACAGAATCCGGCAAATCCCCTTACGAGGGTATTCCTTTCCGTGACACCACCAGCGAAATCCGCAATCCGGATGGTTCGGTGGTCTTTCATCTTGAAAACTTCAAGGTCCCGGCGGGCTGGTCACAGGTCGCCTGTGACGTCATCGCCCAAAAGTACTTCCGCAAGGCGGGGGTGCCATCGGTGCTGAAAAAAGTCGAAGAAAACGACGTGCCGTCGTGGTTGTGGCGGCGGGTACCGGATCAAGACGCGCTCAGCGAAATGGCGACGGAAGAACGCGAAGTCGGTGAAAGTGACGCCCGTCAAGTGTTTGACCGCCTGGCCGGCACCTGGAGCTATTGGGGCTGGAAAGGCGGTTATTTCGACGGCGAAGAAGACGCCCATGCGTTCTTCGACGAGATGTGCTTCATGCTGTCCAGCCAGATGGGCGCGCCGAATTCACCGCAGTGGTTCAACACCGGCCTGCACTGGTCCTACGGCATCGACGGCCCGGCCCAGGGTCACCATTACGTCGACTTCAAAACCGGCGAAGTGGCCCTGTCGGAATCGGCCTACGAGCACCCGCAACCGCACGCCTGTTTTATTCAGGGCGTCGCCGATGATCTCGTCAACGAAGGCGGCATCATGGATTTGTGGGTGCGCGAGGCCCGGCTGTTTAAATACGGCTCCGGCACCGGCAGCAACTTCTCAACGCTCAGGGGTTCGGGCGAGAACCTGTCGGGCGGCGGTCGCTCGTCGGGCCTGATGAGCTTCCTCAAAGTCGGTGATCGCGCCGCCGGGGCGATCAAATCGGGCGGCACCACGCGCCGTGCCGCCAAGATGGTGATTGTCGATATCGATCACCCCGACGTCGAAGAATTCATCAGCTGGAAAACGATCGAAGAGCAAAAGGTCGCGGCGCTCGTGACCGGCTCCAAAATCAACGCCAAGTTCCTGACCGCGATCATGCGCGCCTGTCACAGCGTCGAAGGCGATGGCCGCTTCAGCCCTTCGGACAATCCCGAACTGAAAAAATCGGTCCGCGAGGCGCGTAAATCACTGGTGCCCGAAAACTACATCCAACGCGTCATTCAGTTCGCCAAACAGGGCTACACCGAAATCGAGTTCAAAACCTACGACACGGATTGGGACGGCGAAGCCTACCTTTCGGTCTCGGGCCAGAACGCCAATAATTCGGTGCGCGTCACGGACGACTTCCTGCGTGCTGTCGAAGAAGACAAGGATTGGGAATTGGTTGGGCGCCGCGACGGCGCGGTTCACAAAACCCTGAAAGCGCGGGATTTGTGGGACCAGGTCGGCGAAAGCGCCTGGGCCTCGGCCGATCCGGGTGTGCAGTATCACACCACCATCAACGACTGGCACACCTGCCCGGAAGGCGGCGAAATTCGCGGCTCCAACCCGTGCTCGGAGTACATGTTCCTCGACGATACGGCCTGCAATCTGGCCTCGTTGAACCTGTTGACCTTCCGCCGCGACGACGGCAGCTTCGACACTCAATCGTTCAGCCACGCCGTGCGACTGTGGACCGTGGTGCTCGAGATTTCAGTCATGATGGCGCAGTTCCCGGCAGAGCGGATCGCGGAGCTTTCCTACAAGTACCGCACGCTGGGCCTGGGTTACGCGAACCTCGGCGGCTATTTGATGAAATCCGGCCTGAGTTACGATTCCGACGAAGGGCGCGAGTTGTGCGGGGCCATCAGCGCGCTGATGACCGGCACCGCTTACGCCACCTCGGCGGAGATGGCCAGCGAACTCGGCACCTTCCCGATGTACGAGGAAAATGCCGATCACATGATGCGCGTGGTGCGCAATCACGCCCGCGCGGCCCACGCCATGAGCGGCGAATTCGAAGGCATCAATACGCTGCCCGTGACCCTGAACGCCGACAAATGCCCGGATGCAGAAGTTTCCAAAGCCGCCGTGATGGCTTGGGAACAGGCGGTGACGCTGGGAGCCACGCACGGCTTTCGCAACGCCCAGACGACCGTCGTCGCCCCGACCGGCACCATCGGTCTGGTCATGGACTGCGACACCACCGGGATCGAGCCCGATTACGCCCTGGTCAAATTCAAAAAGCTGGCCGGCGGCGGCTACTTCCGCATCATCAACCGCTGTGTGCCCGATGCGCTGGAGGCCCTCGGTTACACGCCCGCAGAAATCCAGGACATCCAGGATTACGCGGTCGGCCACGGCACCCTGCGCGGCGCGCCCGCGATCAACCATGAAAGCCTGGCCGCCAAAGGCTTCACGCTGGATAAGCTGAAGGTGCTGGAGGGCACCATTAAATCGGCCTTCGACATTAAGTTCGCCTTCAACAAATACACCCTGGGCGAAGAATTTTGCACCGAAGTGTTGGGATTTGACGCCGTACAGCTCGATGATTTCAATTTCGATATGCTCGGAGCCCTCGGCTTCAGCCAGTCCCACATCGACGCCGCCAGTACCTATTGCTGCGGTGCCATGACGCTGGAAGGTGCGCCCTTGCTCATAGACGAGCACCTGTCGGTATTTGACTGTGCCAGCCCCTGCGGCCGCAAGGGCACGCGCTACCTGTCCTGGCAAAGCCACATCAAGATGATGGCCGCAGCACAGCCGTTCATTTCCGGGGCGATCTCGAAAACCATTAACATGCCCAACAGCGCCACTGTCGAAGAGTGCAAAGCGGCCTATGAATTGTCCTGGAAGCTCGGCCTCAAGGCCAACGCGCTTTACCGCGATGGCTCCAAGCTTTCTCAGCCCCTGGCCTCGGTCAGCGAAGACGAGGAGATCGACGATTTCGACGAGGCCGATGGGATTGCGGCCGATACCCCGCAAGTCGTCGCCGAACGCGTCGTCGAACATCTTTGGGAGCGCGCCAAACGGGATCGCCTGCCCAGTCGACGCAAAGGCTACACCCAAAAGGCCACCGTCGGCGGGCACAAGGTTTATCTCAGGACCGGTGAATACGACGATGGTTCAATCGGTGAAATTTTCATTGATATGCACAAAGAAGGTGCCGCCTTCCGCAGTTTGATGAACAACTTCGCCATCGCCATTTCGATCGGACTGCAGTACGGCGTGCCGCTGGATGAATTCGTCGACGCCTTCACCTTCACCCGGTTTGACCCATCAGGTCTGGTCCAGGGCAACGACGCCATCAAGATGTCGACTTCGCTGCTCGATTATGTGTTCCGGGAACTGGCGATCTCTTATCTCGGTCGCGACGATCTGAGCCATGTCGAGCCCGATGATTTGCGCCACGACAGTTTGGGCGAGGTCAGCCAGACCATGAAGACGGAAGACGAATACGCTCAGGCCGAGGCACAGTTTGATGCCACCATGGCAGCTGCCAGCAACGGCTATGTGCGCAGCAATCTCTACGTCCTGTCGGGCGGTGGCGCACGCGGGACCACGGTCATGGCCAGTGCCACGACGACGACAACACAAGGACAGGAAATCGCTGCCGGTGTGACCGGTAGCGCCAGTGGTGCAGTCGCTGTTTCAGCGGCTGTTAGAGGGGCGGTCGATACCAAGCTCGATATGATCCGTGAAGCGCGGATCAAGGGCTACGAAGGTGATGCTTGCGGGGAATGCGGAAACTTTACGTTGGTGCGGAATGGCACCTGCATGAAGTGCGAGACCTGTGGCTCCACCAGCGGGTGTTCTTAAAGCCGCCTGCCAACGCGTGGTTCGAAGTTGCGGGTCATCGTACATGAGACGTGATTTCGATTTAGTCCTCCCTGTTGACCTGGGCGCGCCGTAACAGCCTTTGGTTCTAACGGCGCGCCCTTTTTTACACGTCAATCCGGGGCCGATGATGGCTTCCCTCAGGCCCTGCTTTGGGGTAGGGTTGCGCCCAACAATCGCCTTTTGTGGATTTCTATCGTATTCGATTTCTGAGCCAGCCGATTTCCTGTTTCTTTTAGATTTTTTCGGAACCTGAAAATCAGGGGGCTTTATGACGCCTGTCCAGTTCGTCGAGACGGTACGCAAGCATGAACGCTACCTCAGCGGTCTGTTGGGCGGTGTGCGCGCCAATCTCAAGGGCGTCAACCTGTCCGGTCTGCGCTTACCCCGGATCGATCTGCGCCAGGCCGTACTGACCGGCGCCAATTTCAGCGATTGTCTGCTGCCAGGGGCTAATTTCAGCTTCGCCGAATTGGGCGGCGCCACGTTCGACGGTGCCAAGTCGCCGGGGGCCAACTTCACACGCGCCGAATTACGCCAATCCAGCCTGCGTCACGCCGATATGCCGGCGACGAATTTCACCGAAACGACGATGGACGGGGCCGATCTGCACGGTGGTGATTTCACCCGCGCCGACTTTCAAAGTGCGCGATTGTCGAACGCCAATTTGTCCGCCGCCAATCTGCAGGGTGCCAATGTCAACGATGCCCGCCTCGGCGGTGCCAATCTCCGCGGTGCGATGCTGGCCGATGTCGATTTTTCGCGCGCTGACCTGCGCGATGCCATCATCAGTTTCGGCACCACGCACTTGTCGACGCAACTGCAAATGCTGCTGCGCGACCATGCCTTGTGGGTCGATTCGAGCGGCAAGCGCGGTACCCGCGCCGTCCTCAAGGGCATCGATTTCGGCGACACCGACCTCAGCGGGGTTTACCTGTCAGGCGCGGACATGCAGAAATGCGCGCTCGCCAACACCACGTTTTGCGACGGTATTTTTGTTCTGGCTGATTTCAAAGGGGCTGATCTCAGCGGCTGTGATTTCAGCCGTGCCGACCTCTCGGGTGCGGACCTGGGCGACAGCAATCTGAGTCACGCCCGCCTGGCGCGCGCCCGTCTGACGCCGGTCAATATTCTCGGCTCCGATGGTCAGCCGACCGGGGCCAAACGATCCGCCAATCTAGGCGGTGCTAATCTGACCGGGGCTAATTTGACCGGGGCTAACCTGACCAACGCCGCCCTCGACGGCGCCAATCTCAGCGACGCCGAACTCACTGGTGCCAAACTCGCCGGCACCGGCCTAACCGCGCGTTAATCGCTCTCTGACGTCTCCGCCTCGGTCACTTCGGCCTCAGGTTTGGGCTGCGGCAAGGCCAGGCGAATGTGCAATTCACGCAGATGCCGGGCCGAGGCTTCGGCCGGTGCCGCCATCAGCAAATCTTCGGCCTGCTGGTTCATCGGGAAAGCTACAACCTCGCGGATGTTGGGCTCGTCGGCCAACATCATGACGATGCGGTCGATGCCCGGTGCGATGCCGCCGTGGGGCGGAGCGCCGAATTGCAGAGCCCGGTACATGCCGCCGAATTTTTCCTCGATCACTTCGGCGCCATAACCGGCAATGCCGAAGGCCTTGATCATAATTTCCGGTACATGGTTGCGGATGGCGCCGGAACTGAGCTCAATGCCGTTACAAACAATGTCGTACTGATAGCCCAGGACCTCAAGCGGGTCTTGGGTTTCCAGTGCTTCGAGACCCCCTTGGGGCATCGAGAACGGGTTGTGGCTGAAGTCGATCTTCTTTTCGACCTCGTCGTATTCAAACATCGGATAATCGACGATCCAGCAAAACTTGAAGGTGTCTTTTTCCAGCAGATCGAGGTCTTCGCCCAGCTTCGTGCGCGCCAGGCCCGCCAAATTGGCCGCCCCCGCCGCCTTGTCACAGGCGAAGAACACAGCGTCGCCAGCCCCGGCTCCGGTGATTTGCTTGATCTTTTCGACGCGGTCGTCGTCGAGATTCTTGGCAATCGGGCCTTTGCCGCTGCCGTCTTCTTGAAAAATGATATAGCCGAGCCCGGCAGCACCGCCGTCACGGGCCCAGTCGTTGAGCTTGTCGAAGAAACTGCGCGGCCGAGCGCCCGCCCCCGGTGCGGGAATGGCGCGGACCACGGAGCCTGCGGCAATGGCCTTGGCGAAAATGCCGAAGCCCGAGCCATCAAAAGCCTCGCTGACATCGGAGATTTCGATGGGGTTGCGCAAATCGGGCTTGTCGTTGCCATATTTCAGCATCGAATCGGCATAGGCGATGCGCGGGAATTTGAGCGGCGTGACGCTGCGCCCGTTTGCGAATTCTTCGAATACGCCATGAATAACCGGCTCGATGGCGTTGAAGACGTCTTCCTGCGTGACGAACGACATTTCCAGATCGAGCTGATAGAACTCGCCCGGCGAGCGGTCGGCGCGGGCGTCTTCATCGCGAAAGCACGGTGCGATCTGGAAGTAACGGTCAAAGCCCGCCATCATGTACAATTGCTTGAACTGCTGCGGGGCCTGCGGCAGGGCGTAAAATTTGCCCGGATGCATCCGGCTGGGGACCAGGAAATCGCGCGCGCCCTCGGGCGAAGACGCTGTCAGGATCGGTGTCTGGTACTCCAGAAAGCCCTGATCGGTCATGCGTCGGCGAATGCTCGAAATCACCTTGCTGCGCAGCACGATGTTGTTGTGAATTCGCTCACGCCGGAGATCGAGAAAGCGGTAGCGCAGGCGAATGTCTTCGGGATATTCCTGATCGCCGAATACCGGCATCGGCAGCTCGGCCGCCGTCGATTGCACGATCATTTCATCAATCCGCACTTCAACGCGTCCGGTCGGCAGCTTGTCGTTGATGGTATCGTCGGTGCGAGCAATCACGGGTCCGGTAATGGTCACCACGCTTTCGGCACGGATCGCCTCGGCGACCTCGAAATTGGCTTCGCCCAGTGAGGTGACGCACTGCGTCAGGCCATAGTGATCGCGCACATCAATAAACAATAGATTGCCGTGGTCGCGTTTGCGGTGGACCCAGCCCGACAGGCGAACGGTCTCGCCGACATGGCTTTCGGTCAATTCAGCGCAAGTGTGGGATCGATAAATATGCATTGGGTTTATATCCGCGACGAAAGAGGTCATTGGCAAGCTAGGCGTGCGGCGCAAAACCACACTGTACGGGCCGCTTTGTCAACACAGAAGTGACCCCGGGTCTGCGGTTTTTCTTTGCAAACCAGTGATCGGGGTGGCGACGGCGGGCTCAAACTGGTGTATAGCACAACGCCATGACAGTTATTACCACGACCGAAGAACTCCAAGCGGCCTGCCAACGGCTCTCTCAGGAAACCTATATCACCGTCGATACGGAGTTTATCCGCGAGAGCACCTTTTGGCCGCAGCTCTGCCTGTTTCAGATGGCCAGCCGCGATGAATCGCTGGCCGTCGACCCACTGGCCGAGGGCATTGATCTCAGCTCGCTGTTTGAACTGATGGCTGATGAGAGCACGCTGAAGGTCTTTCACGCCGGACGCCAGGACATCGAGATCCTCTACAATCTTGCCGGCGCGGTGCCGCACCCGATTTTCGACACTCAACTCGCCGCCATGGTCTGCGGCTTCGGCGATTCGGTGGGCTACGAGACCCTGGTCTCAACCTTGCTGAAAAAGCGCCTCGACAAGGCCTCCCGCTTCACCGACTGGGCGCGCCGCCCGCTGACCGACCGTCAGCTGTCCTATGCGCTGGACGACGTCATCTATCTGCACGACATTTATCAGAAGTTACGTCAACAGCTCGAGACATCGGGTCGGGCCCACTGGCTGGATCGCGAAATGGAGCTGCTGGCCTCGCCCGCGACCTATGACGTGCCGCTGGAGGACGCCTGGAAGCGCATCAAGGTCCGCGGCACCGAGCCCCGCTTTCTCGGCATTCTGCAGGAAGTCGCGGGCTGGCGGGAAAACGAAGCGCGCACCCGCGATATGCCCCGTAGTCGCGTGCTGAGGGACGAATCCCTGCTGGAGATCGCCGCCCACCCGCCCAAGAACCCAGAAGACCTCAACCGCATGCGTTCGGTCAGCCAGGGCTTTTCCCAAAGCCGGGCCGGCAAAGCGCTGCTGGAGGCCGTGACACGCGGCGTGGAGCGCGCCGAAGACACCCTGCCCCACTTGGCCAAGAAAAAATCCCTGCCGCGTGGCATCGGCCCGCTGGTTGATTTGCTCAAAGTGCTGCTGAAAATGAAGTGCGAAGAGTTCGACGTGGCCCAGAAGCTGATTGCCAACACCGCCGACCTCGAGCGCATTGCTGCCGACGACTATGATGACGTGCTGGCGATGTCGGGTTGGCGTCTGGAAGTGTTCGGTGACGACGCCCTCAAACTCAAGCGCGGCGAGATCGCGTTGGCCGCCGACGGTCGCAAAATCGAACTGGTCGAACTGGACGATTAAGCCAAACTACCGCCCCGCGAAGAGCCTGCCACAGACGCACCTGGCGCGCTGAGCCGAATATGGGTTTATCCCCCGTTTCGGCGGGTCCTGAAAAAACTGTTTGGATTACGCGAGAGCGCGCCTGACAGCCGCGATCTGATCTTCAACGGATATTTCGAGATTTGAAGTTAGTTCAAGGTCACGGTCTTCCCAGGCATCGGCCTCCGCGCTGGCGTGGGTCAGGCGCCAGGCCGTGACTTTTTCATCGCGCTCACGAACGAGACCGGAAATTTGCGGCTTGAATAGCGCCAGCATGCCCGTCAGCCAACGGTTGACCGGCCACGACGGCAGCGCGTGATCGATTTCAAATCGGTCGATCATTGGAATGACGTCCGCGGCCTTATACCAGGCCTCTCCGGTTACCCACCGATTGGTGGTGAACAAGGCAAGGGGAAAGCCATAGTCATCCATCGATATGGCGACGAGATGCGACAGCGCCTCCTTGCCCTTGGGCCACGGCTCATTCGTCTTGTTGGGAACCGGCTTCGTGCCTTTGGCCATGCCGGGCTGGCGCAGGAAAACATGAAAGTGACCGTGCTCGCCCTCACGGTGGTTGTGATAATAGTATTGGCTGTGACTGTCGGGATCAAAAATGTCGCCCTCCGGATAGTGGTTCCATTCATAAAAGGTATCCCCACCCTTGATGACCTCGCCGACAATGTTCAAGCCGCCTTTCTTCAACACGCGATGACATTCGAGAATATCCTCTCCCGCCGCCAGCATGCGACGCAGTTGATTCCCGCTCAGGTCTGACAAGGTCGATTTTTCAAGTGTCATTTTCGTCCTCATTTGTTTTGCGACCATTATAAGCAGGTCATGTCAGCGGGACGCAAGATCCCACAGTTTTTCGTCCCGCACTAAAGAACATCTGGGTAGGTCCGCGGTAAAGTTCCCCTCACGAACACTTGACTGGTTGTGAATCGGCAAAGCCGTCAACACCGCATAGGTTTCCCTTGAGCCAACGACATACGTCTTTCTGTCCAACTCGATCAAAGGAAACAAACACATGAAATCGCTCAAAAATCGGCTTCTCTCCTCCACAGTGCTGCCCATCATGATCGGGGTTGGCATGATCTCGACAGCTGCGGTCGTTGCGCCGATCCCGGTCATGGCCAGCTGCGCCGCCAACCCGTGTGCCGCTAAAAACCCCTGCGCTGCGAAAAACCCCTGCGCCGCCAAAAATCCCTGCGCCGTCAAGGTCCGTCTCAAGAAAGCCGTGAAAACTGCTTGCAACCCCTGTGCGGCGAAAAGCCCTTGTAACCCTTGCGCCGCCAAGTCGCCTTGCGCCGCGTCGGACTAGGGTAAAGCCAAATGTTTCCACTTAAAAATAAACTCCTACCGACGACGGTTATACCGGTCATGATAGGCCTTGGGACGTTCGCGACGGCAGTCACCGTCGCGCCCACTCCCTCCTATTCGGCCTGTTCGCCGTGCGCCGCCAAAAAACCCAGTAATCCGTGTGCGGCCAAGAACCCGTGCGCGGCAAAAGCCTGTAATCCCTGTGCGGCAAAAAACCCGTGTTCACCGTGTAATCCCTGCGCCGTGAAATGTGTCGTGCCGAGACTGAAGGCTGCGTTCGCTAATCCCTGCGCGGCAAAATCGCCGTGTAACCCGTGTGCGGCGAAAAACCCCTGTGCGGCGAACGCCTGCAGTCCTTGCGCGCCGAAGAAAGTCGCAAACGCCTGCAATCCCTGTGCGGCCAAGAAGCCGTGCAACCCGTGTGCCGCCAACGCCTGTAGTCCTTGTGCGGCGAAGAATCCCTGCGCCGCCAAAAACCCGTGTGCAGCGAAAAATCCCTGTGCCGCGGCAAATCCCTGTGGCGCGGCAAATCCCTGTGGCGCGGCAAATCCCTGTAACCCCTGCGGAGCCCAGGCGGCAGCCGAGTTGAAGGGCAGCGAAGCCAAAGTCGCTTACAACTGCCTCAAAGGTCAGCTGAAAGCGGGATATTCAAAATCGGGTAATGCGACCGCCAAGAACTATATGAAATGGGCAAACTATTCGACAACGCCATACCAGTCGTCGACCCATGGTGATCGCTACGTCAACAACTATGCAAATGCGACCGCCAAAGCGTACGGCAAGTACGAGGCATCTGGTAAAATGCCGGCCGGTTCCATCATTGCCAAGGACAGCTTTATCGCGTCGCCCAACGGCAAGGTGATGCCAGGGCCTCTGTTCGTGATGGAAAAAATGTCCAACGGCTTCAATAAGCCAAGCGGTGATTGGCGTTATACCATGATCATGGCAGGTGGAAATGTCGCCGGCACTACAAATGGTCAAGGTTCCAAGGCCGTGGCCTTTTGTATCGAATGCCATGCCTCGGTGGCCGAGCAGGATCACCTATTCTTCCTGCCCAACGAATTTCGAAGGTAATAACAATCCCGGTGACGTCGGATGAAGTCGGCGTCACCGGACCGACCCACGATCGCGATACCTCGCTATCCTGCCGATCACCAGCTATTCACCTTCAGGTCAGGCCGGTTTTTGCGCGTTAGTCTCTCGACAATCCGAACACCGGTCGCATTCTGACCCCGAGAACATTGCCGACGACGGCGCAGACGATCCACAGCCAACCGTGCAGACTGGTCGAAGCGACGCCGCTGAAGAAGGCACCGATATTGCAGCCGTAGGCGAGGCGCGCGCCATAGCCGAGCATCAAACCGCCAACGACGGCGGCGAGCAACGGCCGCAAGGCCAAATTTCGACCGGATTCGGCGAGCCGCCCGGCCATGGTCGCGGCCAGCGAGGCACCGAGGATGATGCCGATGTTCATCACCGAGGTAACATCATTGAGAAGCGGCCCGGCCAGGGCCCGCCCCGGAAACCCGCTGTTCCAAAAACCACTGGTCGCTGGATCCCATCCGAACAGAACCGCCGCCTTCGCCGCCCACAGCGCGAACGCCCAGGTCACCGACCAGGGATGACCGGCGATCAGCAGGGTCGCCCAGTTGAGCACCGCCAGCAGACCGGCGGCCAACAACAACGGCCACGGACCGCGAAGCAGACGGCGTCCTGAAAATTCACCGTTCCACCACAGCGGCCGCCGATGGGCACCACCAAACTTTCGCAATCCGAGATAAATCGCCGCCAATGCGGCGAGTTGCGCCGGCACCGCAACAGCCCAGCCGTAGGTTTCACCGAGCGAGACAGCGCCGATGCCCGGTAAGGTCTGCCACCAGGCGAGATCGAGGCTACCCCAGAAACCACCGAGGCAAAAAAACGCCAGGACGATGATCATCCTCAAATTACCACCACCAGCGGTGAACAATGTCCCCGATCCGCAGCCGCTTGCCAATTGCATACCCATCCCGAAAATAAACGCGCCGAACGCCATTGAGACGCCAACCGGCGCCACGGCACCGACGACGCCATGACCGAACACCTCGCCCCGCGCCAGAATTGGCGCGAACAAAATCATCGCCGCCGCGAGCATCAGCAGTTGCGCGCTAACGCCGGAAATTTCGCGCTCGGTGACCACCCGTCGGTAGGCGGCGGTAAAGCCGAAGGCGGCGTGATAAAGAGAGATACCCATCGCCAGACCAACGCCGAACAACAGCGCGTGCTTGCCGCTGAACGACAACAGGTAGGCGGCTAACACACCGACAACAGCCATACTCAGGCCCAACCATGATCGTTGGATCGGCGTTTGATCGATGGTCGTCACCGTCCCGCCTGGACAACAATGGTTTCGAAAATCTGGTCCAACTCCCGTGCCATGTCGTCGAGTTCTTTGACCTCATAGGGCGCGAACACATGGCTGGGCTTTCGGTAGGTCAACCGGGCGGTACCATCGGCGTTTTCGGTCACATAAAGCCGGATTGGCGCTTCAATTCCGGCGGCGATGCTGGCCTTCAACATCCGCACGGCAAATTGCGGGGCGAAAATCATCAGCACCCGATTTTCAGCGATGCTGACGCCAATGGCACGTGCGCCGCAAGTCGCACAGGCGGTGCCGACAACGCCCATTTTGTTAGCTGAAATCGCCGCCGTCAGCTTTTTCAGATAGGCCGAAAAGGAAATTCCGGTGTCGACGGCTTTGGTTCCCGAATAGGGTGTCGCGACCTCTGCCGATGCGCCGCTGGCGACGGCCAAGGTCAGCCCGGCGGCGAGAGCGAGGGCGACGAACAATCTCATGACGAATATCTCCGGCGATTTCCTGCGAGGCACTTAATTTGATACGACAATGCGGTAATTCGGCGTCGGGTTGAGCGGGCAGGAATAGAAATACTCACCGGGCTTCAGGGTGACTTTATAGTCCTGCGTCTTGCCAACGACCAGTCCGCCACCGGACACGCTGGTCTTGGTCACATGGTGCACCGGGTTGCGCCAGTCATAGTCATGATCGCGAATCCAAAATCCCAGTTCATAAGGGACATTTTTGTTTTTGACGCGAAAGACATAATCGCCCGGCTTCAACTTAATGACCTTCGACTTCCCCAGCCGGGCGGCACCGGTCTGGGTGTTGATTTTGACGCAATCCTCGGCCTTGCGGGTTTTGAACTTGAGGTCAACATCGTTTTCCGATTCGAGGAACTGACACCCCGTCTGCGTCAACGTGATAACTTCTGCCGCCGCCGCCGGCAAGACGACAAAGGCGGCACCAAGAAGCCCGAACAAACCTACGACGATGTGTTTCATATTCGATCCGATATTCCCCAAATGAAGTTCAATTTTCGACCAATCACAGGAGGTGCTTACCACCCCTGAAGAAAGGTCACTCTGCCCCGTTCCGACGGCCACGAATTGATTATTTTGCTGTCGTCGGAAGCCCGTCCGAGTAATTTCATTGTCACCCGATTAACCGGCCAACGTCAGCAATATCCGTACGCATCTTCATGCCAAAGATGGATCAAAATGAGAAATAACGTTCACTCACATAATGGTGAGCGGATCAGTAGAGTATCTTGCGATAGCGCTCGACCATCTCGGTTTCCGACTCGACTTGCGCATCCGAATTTATCTGATCATTGATCATTTGACCTATCGAGGGGATCGGTCGTTGATCAGGCAGCGCCTCTGCGTGCCACAGGTTCGAGCGCATCAGCGCCTTGGCGCAATGCAAATATATGGCCTGTATGTGGACGACCAGAACCGTCGCCGGCAGCTTGCCCTGCACCTCAAAGCGTTGCAGCAGGTCGGCATCGTCGCGAATTTCGGCCCAACCGTTGATGCGTAAGGTCTCGTTGATGCCGGGAATGAAGAAAATCAGGCCGATCTCGGGATTGGCGAGAATGTTCTCCAGCGTATCGAGGCGATTGTTGCCGGGCCGATCGGGAATGGCGATTGTCTGGTCATCGAGGACCTGAACGAAGCCCGCTGCCTCCCCCCGCGGCGAAGCATCCGCCAGACCGCCATTGGCGCTAGAGGCAATCACCAAGAACGGCGAAAGCGCCAGGAACCGGCGCGTGTGCTTCTCGATCCGGCTGTGTTCCTGGGTCACAGCGCGCCCGCCGGCCATGAATATTCTTTCCCCTGAGAAAGTCCAACTGGTTTTGTCGCTACAGAACGCGTTTTCGCATTGTGACGCTGGTTGCTCGATCATAACCGGGATGGGCTGTTTCTGCGGTTTTTTCGAATCCAAGACGGCCAAAAGCGGTGTGATTTTCCACCAGTTCAATGCGCGTTTCCAGTTCCAGCCATTCGAGTCCCATATCCTTCGCCCGGTCTTGGCAGACATCGATCAACTTTCGGCAAAGTCCCTGGCCACGCTGGTCTTCTGCAACCGCTATTTTTCCGACATACAGGCAAACAGGTTTGGCGGTCAGAAACACACAGGCGATCGGCGGTTTTCCAAGCGACCATACCTCGCCCGTTTCGCATTGCGCAGCCACATCAGCCAATCTCAGTCGGTGCATGGATGACGGTGGGTCGATCCGCCCGTCCATAAAGGCAAAGCTTTCCCGAATTAGTTCGAATATCTGCTCAAGCGACGTGTCGGTCGAACGATGACGCATAGGATTCACGATCAAGAACTCCCCTGCTAAGTTCAATCCTCGACCTCAATCCGGTATTCGCGGTTGAGCGCGGTGGCCAGGGCGGCCAGGCGTTTTTCGATGGCAGGACCCAACAGGCCACTGTCCTGCCGGGTCAGAGTCAGCGTCAGCGGGCCGCGGTCGATGCTGAGGCGTCCACGGGCGACGATGCCCGCCGTCCCCCCCGAGATCGCGTGACCCAGCCGCAGGGCCAGGCCGATCACCCGCGCCAGATCAATCTCGTCGTCGCCGATCAGGGTGCGGGCGGCCTCCACGGCTTTGCCCTCCGTGATACCGGCATAGCGGACATAGACCGCCAGGGCGATAAAGGCGCGCTCAGGATGGTTAAGGCCGGTGAAGGGCGCATACAGTACGCGGCGGTAAGCCGCGTCGGCGCGGTAGTCGGGGTGCATTCGCCAGCCCGTATCACTGAGCAGACAGATCGCCAATCTGAGCCGGCTTTGATGGCGGTCGGCGCCGTCAAACAACGGTGCCATCCAGGCTGCCAGTTCCGCACCGTGCTCGTTGAACCGGCCTTCGTGGCGGGCGGACTCACGGCAGGCCTCGATCAGCGGGTCTTGCTCACGCACGTTCTGCGCCAGGTGATCGTGCACCAGACCTTCGCGCAAACCGCCGGCGCTGAACACCACCGTGGCCGGCTTGACCAGGTTCAGCAGACGCGCCATGACCAGGGCCGCAATCGGCAGGGACTGGCGACGTTTGGCGTTGACGTCTTCAAGGCGTTCGAGCGAATCGGCGCTCAGGCGGGCGACAACGTTACAAAAGTTCTCAAGGTCGGCGGCGGCCAGTTCGTAGTGGTGGACCACGCGCAGCGGATAGTTGACCTGGGCTTGATGGATGCGGGCCAGGGCGCGCCAAGTCCCGCCCACGGCATAGAATTTCCGGCCCTGTGCCGCCTGCAACCAGGTCGCCGAGGCCAACGCCTCATCGACCATCTGGCTCAGCGCGGGGCCGGGTTTGCCGGCCGAGGCAATCAGGCGCAAGGGCCCGAGCGGGAACGTCGTGCCGTCGCCTGTCTGACCCTTATCCAGCGCTACGATCTCTAAACTTCCGCCCCCCAAATCGCCCATCGCCCCATCGGCATCGGGAATACCCGACAGCACACCGAGACTGGAAAGTCGCGCTTCCTCGCGTCCGTTGATGACCCGAACGGCAATGCCAACCTCAGCCAGAACCTCGGCGACAAAGTCGGCACCGTTCTCCGCGTCGCGCACCGCCGCCGTCGCCACGATCTCCGGATCATGCCCCCCCATCGCCCGCGACAAGGTGACATAACGTTTGATGGCGACCAGCGCCGCCTGCCTGGCTTCATCGGTCAAACGGCCGGTTTTGGCCAAGCCGCGCCCCAGGCCACACAGCTCGCGTTCGTTAAATATCGGCAGCGGACTTCGGATCAGGCCTTCAAAAACGACCAGCCGAACCGAGTTAGAGCCCACGTCGATGACCGAAAATGGCTGACGCCGGTCGGCCAGCAGAGCGGCAGGGGGGATATCGTCGGATGTCGTGGTCAAGTGATCAATCGTTATAGAGCGCGAGCCGGGGGCTCGGGGCGAAATCGCGCAACGCCTTGCCGCGCCCGGACAGGCTGGGGTTGGTCATGAAATAGGTATGGGCGCTGAAGGGATCGTCGCCGCAGGGAACGTGGCTGTAGATGCCCTCGGCGTCGAGCGTCCAGCTCTGCGCCTCGTCCTTCATGTTGGCGACCATGATCTGGTTCATAATCTGTTCGTGAACGGTCGGGTTGTCGACCGGGGCCATAATCTCGACCCGGCCTTCAAAGTTCCTGGGCATCCAGTCAGCCGACGAGATAAAGACCTTGGCCTCCGCCGAGGGCAATCCGTGGCCGGCCCCGAAACACATGATCCGCGCATGTTCGAGGAAGCGGCCGACAATGCTTTTGACGCTGATGTTTTCCGACATACCGGGCACGCCGGGCCGCAGACAACAAATTCCCCGGACCACCAGTTCGATGGACACCCCTGCCCGGCTGGCCTTGTACAAGGCATCGATTATTTGGCCGTCGACCAGCGAATTCATTTTAGCCCAGATCGCCCCCGGCCTGCCGGCCTCGGCATGGGCTATTTCCTGATCGATCAGCTCAAGCAGGGCGTTGCGCAGACCCAGCGGCGAAATCACCAGCTTCTCCAAATGCGAGGGCGGTGCGTTGCCGGTCATGTAGTTGAAGATCGCGCTGGCATCCCGACCGATGGCGGGATCGGTGGTGAAGATCGACAAATCCGTATAGGTGCGGGCCGTGATCGGGTGATAGTTCCCGGTGCCAAGGTGAACGTAGGAGCGCAAGCCGGACTTCTCCGAGCGGACCACCAGCGACACCTTGGCATGGGTCTTCAGCGTCACGAAGCCGTAGACGACCTGCACCCCGGCGCGTTCCAGATCGCGCGCCCAGCGAATGTTGGCCTCTTCGTCAAAGCGCGCTTTCAGCTCGATCATGGCGGTCACGGATTTGCCCGATTCGGCGGCCTCAATCAAAGCCTTGACGATGGGCGAATTGTCGCTGGTCCGATAGAGCGTCTGCTTGATGGCGACGACCTTGGGATCGGCTGCGGCCTGTTCCAGAAAGCGCACCACCACATCGAAGCTTTCGTAGGGGTGGTGGACGATGAAATCTTTCTCCCGGATCGCCGCGAAACAGTGGCCCGAGCGGTCATAAATGCGTTCGGGGTAGCGCGGGCTGAACGGCGTGAACAGCAGATCCCGGCGTTCGCGAACAATCAGTTGCTCGGTGTCCGCCAGACCCAGAATGCCCTTGACCGCGATCACCGCATCTTCCGCGACGCCCAACTGGGTGACCACAAATCGGCGCAGGCTTTCCGGCATTTCGTCGTCCAGTTTGAGGCGGATAACCATGCCGCGCCGGCGACGCTTGACCGCGGTTTCATAGTAGCGGACCAGGTCTTCGGCTTCTTCTTCGATCTGAATATCCGAATCGCGCAGCAGGCGAAACTGGCCCTCGCCGATAACGTCATAGCCGGGGAACAGACGCTCGACGAACAGGGCGACGATTTTCTCCAGTGACAGGAAGCGGATATCCGCACCCGGTAGCCGGACAAACCGTTCCGAGCGACTGGGCAGCGGCACCAGCGCGTTCATGGTCATGCCGTCGCTTCGTCTTTGCAGTTCCAGCACCAGGGAGAAACCGAGGTTGGGGATAAACGGGAACGGGTGGGCCGGATCGACCGCAATCGGCGTCAACAAGGGAAAGACGCGCTGCAAAAAATAGTCTTCCAGAAAATCCCGGTCATCGTCCGTCAATTGGTCACCGCTGAGCACGTTAATGCCGGCGACTTCAAGCGCATCGCGCAACGCCACCCAGGTCGTCTGCTGGCGCGCCAGCAACACCCCGGCACGCGCATTGATGGCGTCCAGTTGTTGTTGAGGGGTGGTGCCGTCCTGACTGATTTCCTCGATACCGGCGGCGACCTGGCCGCGGATGCCAGCCACCCGGACGGTATAAAATTCATCCAGGTTGACCGACGAAATCGACAAAAACCGCAAACGCTCCAGCAGCGGATGGTTGGCGTTGTCGGCCTCCTCAAGAACGCGCTCATTGAAAGCCAGCCACGAAAGTTCGCGGTTGATAAAACGCGACGTCAATGTCAAAGACGCCGGTAAATCGTCGCCGGATTGGGGCACCGACGATGCGACGTCGCGCGCTTCAGTATTTTGATCGGCGTTAGACATGGTTATTGACCGGCGACAAGCTCAAAGAAACGAAACAGAGGCGCGAAACGATTGTTGTATAACACAAAATTTGTGCTTTGATGGCATTACGTTGTTTGCCAATCCTGGAATTTATGAATTTCCCTGATTATTTGCCGATCATGAAAACCCTCATTCTGTTGCGACACGCCAAATCAAGCCACGCCAATCCCTTGCAGCGTGACAAAGCTCGGACCCTGAACGCCCGGGGGCGCAGCGACTGTTTGCTGGTCGCCGAGGCGCTCGCGGCGCGCAGCCTGAGGCCCGATTTCATCCTCTGCTCCAGTGCCGACCGGGCCTACGAAACCGTCGACCTGATCCTCGACGGGCTCGGCAAAGCCATCGAAGTGCGGCACGAAGAGGAACTCTATCTGGCCGAGCCGGCAACCGTCCTGGCCCATGCCCAGGGTGCGCCGGAAAGCGCTTCAACGTTGATGCTGGTCGGCCACAATCCGGGCTTGGGTGCACTGGCCTTCGCCATGGCCGGTCGCAGTGCGCCAGCCAAGCTCGCCGCGTTCCCGACCGCCGCGGTCGCGACGTTCCTGTTTGAGGCCAAGCACTGGACCGACCTCGACCCGACTCAGGCGCGCTTGGCGCAGTTCTTTAGCCCCAAGGATCTGAAATCCGGCGACTAGCTTCCGGGTGTCCAAACTTGGGTTTTACCGAACAGCGGCAGACCGACATAGCCGTGCACTTCAAGGCTGCCATCGTTCTGCAGTTCCATGTTGCAGGAGTAGGTTTCGCCGTCTTCAGGGTTATAAATCTTGCCGTCGGTCCAGGCGTGTTCTTCGTATTGATCCGGGACAAACGATTCCAACAGGTCCAGCCCGAGGATTTTGCGCGTGCGCATGCCCTCGTCCGGATTGTGGATGTCGAGTTTAACCTTGCCAGTTTCATTCAGTGGCTCTTTGAGCCAAATGATTTTACCGCACAGCTTGCCTGCACAATCGTATATTTCGACCTTCGATTTACCGCCCTCGGTGAGCCACACGCCAACCGCACCGGCGTGACCGGCGAAGGCCGTGGGGACGTGCGACAGACCGACCATCAAGCCCACGATCAAGGCCGTGCAAAGCAGATTTACTCGCGACATTTCCGACTCCCATTTCTGTGTTTTATGGACGTATTCTAGTAAGTGCCGGGATAAGCCCCGCCATCAATAAGAAAATTCTGGGCCGTAAAATAACCCGCCTGGGCGCTGCAGATGAAAGCGCAGGCCTCGCCGAACTCCTCGGCTGTACCAAATCGACCGGCGGGGATCGCGGCCTAGCGCGCGGCGGCCGCTTCGTCGAAGGTTTTGCCCATCTTGTCGGCGGCGCTGGTCAAATTGGTGATCAGGCGATCAGTATACATCGCACCCGGCAGCAAGCCGTTGATGGTAACGTTCTTGGCCACCGTCTTGCGCCCCAGGCCGGCGACAAAACCGGTCAGTCCGGCGCGCGCACCATTCGACAGTCCCAATACTTCAATCGGCGCCTTGATCGACGACGAGGTAATATTGACGATACGCCCGAAGCCGCGATCCATCATCGGGTCGACAGTCAACTTGATCAGGTCAATGGCCGTCAGCATGTTGGCATCCAGCGCCTTGATCCAGTCGTCGCGGTCCCAGTCCCTGAAGTCGCCCGGCGGCGGGCCACCGGCATTGTTGATCAGAATATCCACATCACCGGCAGCAGCCAGGGCCTCGGCACGACCTTGCTCGGTGGTGATATCACCGGCCACGGCGATGACCTTGACCCCCGTGGCTTGGCGAATTTCTTCGGCCGTTGCCTCCAGCGTTTCCGCCGTGCGGGCGGTAATCGTGACGTTGACGCCCTCGCGTGCCAATGACATGGCGCAACCTTTGCCCAGCCCCTTGCTGGCGGCGCAAACCAGCGCGTTCTTACCGGCGATCCCGAGATCCATTCGTTATTCTCCCTCTTCGTTCAAAAAGTTTGTTTGTTCCAATTGATTGAGCACCTGGCGCGCCAGAGGCACCGTTATATCACGCTGTCTGGCCAGTGCGGCATGATCCAAATCATCGACGACGCGTCGGACCGCAGCGAAAGAACGCTCGATACGGCTGGCAATATAGGTGACGAGTTCGGCGCTGACCCGAAGCTGGCGGTCGGCGAACAACTTGATCAGCAGTGCGCCCAGCAGCTCGTCGTCGGGCGGCGCAACCCCGACCGAGGGCACGGCGGCCAGCCGTGAGGCCAGATCGGGCAGATCGACGGCCCAGCGTGACGGCGCATCGCGTCCGGTCAGCAAGAGCGTGCCGCCCGCCTCGACGATCATGTTGTAAAGATGAAACAGCGCCACTTCGTCGACGCCCCGATCGGCGTTTTCCAGCACCATGGTCGGTGGCTTTGGCGCGCTGTCAAAAATATCGGCCAGGTTGTCTGTCGAAATCGACGCCGCATCGATCAGGACGGCCCCGGTCGCGGTCTGCCAGACATGCGCCAAATGTGTTTTACCGCAGCCGGCGGGTCCACAGATGGCCAAAGCCCGGCCCGGCCAATCGGGCCAGCGATCGAGCCAGGCCACGGCGTCGGCGTTGCCGGGCACGACCAGGAAATCGTCGAGGCCCAAAGCGGGCCGTTGTTCAAAATCGAGCGCGAGTTGTCGGGCAGCCATCACTGTTCGGGGTTGCCGCCCTGCTCGCCGCCGCCGCCCTCTGCCATGGCAAAATATTGGCTTTCGCGATAGCGCGAGACGGCGAAGCGGGCAACGACCCCAATCGCCGCCGCCGTCGGTACGGCAATCAGGACGCCGACGAAGCCGAACAGGGTGCCGCCAGCGAGCAGCGCGAAGACCACCCAAACCGGATGCAATCCGACGCGCCCGCCGACAAGCTTGGGCGTCAGGAAACTGGCGTCGAGGGTTTGCCCGGCGATAAAGGTGCCGATAATCAAGGCCAGAGGTGACAGCTCAGTGCCGAACTGTCCAAAGGCCACAAGCAGCGCCACGCTAAAGCCCATGGCCGCGCCGACGTAGGGAATGAAGGCCATCACACCGGTACCGAGCCCCAGCACCAAGCCGAATTCAAGGCCTGAGATCGACCAGCCGATGGCGTAGATGACGCCCAGCGTCACGGCGACGGTGGCCTGACCGCGAATAAATCCGGCGATGGCCTGATCGACCAACACGAGTTGCTGGCGAATGGATTCGACGTTTTCGCGCGGCAACAACCCGTCGACAATGTTCACCATATTGTCCCAGTCGCGCAGGATGTAAAAGGCCACAATCGGCGTAATGAACAGCAGCGACAAGACGTTGAACAAGGCCAGTCCGCCACTCCAGAAGCGGCGCAAAACACCGCCCGCCCAGACCACGGCTTCA